>Ga0233425_10001379_pt1 | contig 55015 bp, 47 predicted proteins | sample Watercolumn_Towu_2_FD_181712 | JGI IMG/M metagenome (GOLD analysis project Ga0233425, IMG submission 181712) | Freshwater microbial communities from Lake Towuti, South Sulawesi, Indonesia - Watercolumn_Towuti2014_140_MG | ecosystem: Environmental > Aquatic > Freshwater > Lake | place... | reverse complement strand
TCACCATCCTCGTCTCGGACAACCGGGTCTACGCCCTGACCAAGGGGCAGAGTTCGCCCACGACGGACCTCGGTGTGATTAATTCGCTCTCCCCCGAAGGGAGCCGAAATATTCCCTTGAATCCGCTTGCCCTGGCGATCACGATGGGTGCCCCCTTCGTCGCCCGGGGTTTCGCCGGCGAGAAGGAACACCTCAAAGCGCTCATCAAGCAGGCAATCCTCTTTCCCGGGACGGCCCTGGTGGATATCCTCCAGCCTTGCGTCAGCTTCAACAAGATTAATACCTACCAGTGGTACAAGGAGCGGGTCTTTGTCCTGGAAAAACCCGCGAGCGACCGTTACGAGGCGCTAAAAACAGCGGAACTCTGGGGCGAAGAAATCCCGATTGGCATCATATATCGAAATGAGACGGCCGAAGGCCGGCAGGTCAAAGAGATCTTCCGGAAGCGGGCGACGCGGGAAGATATCGAATGCCAGGTTGACATGAAATGTGTAATGATGCGATGAAAGGATGTACGATGATCAAATTTACGCCCATTGTTGAAAAACTCCCCTCCGTGGTTCCCTTTGTCGGTCCCGAGACCCAGGAACGTGCGCGCGGACGAAAGTTCCGGGCCAGGATCGGCGCCAACGAGAGTGTGTTCGGCCCATCGCACCGGGCTGTGGAGGCGATGCAACGCGCCGCAACCGAGGTATGGATGTACTGCGATCCGGAGAACCACGATTTGAAGCAGGCGCTGGCGGCGCTGCATGGAGTGAACCCGGCGAACATAGTTGTGGGAGAGGGGGTCGACGGTCTGTTTGGCTATACCGTTCGACTGTTCGTCGAGCCCGGGGTCACGGTGGCGACCTCGCTCGGCGCCTATCCGACCTTCAACTTCCATGTGGCGGGCTACGGCGGCCGGCTTGTCACGGTTCCCTATCGCGACGATCGCGAGGACCCGGAGGCGCTCATCACCCTCGCGGAGCGCGAGGCCGCGCGGCTGATATTCTTCGCAAATCCGGACAATCCGATGGGTTCATGCTGGGACGCCGCCGCGGTCCAACGGCTGATCGATCGAGTCCCCGAGGGTTCGGTACTCTGCCTCGACGAGGCCTATTGCGAGTTCGCCCCGCCGGAAACGATGCCGGTGATCGATGTCTCCAATCCGCGCGTTCTGCGCTTCCGGACCTTTTCGAAGGCGCACGGCATGGCCGGCGCGCGGATCGGTTACGCCATAGGCGAGGCCGACCTGATCGGGAGCTTTGACAAAATCCGCAACCATTTCGGCGTTACCCGCATCGCACAAGCCGGCGCGCTCGCATCGCTTCAAGACACCGCGCATCTGGCCGGCGTCGTCGCGAAGGTTGCGGCCGCCCGTGAGCGCATAGCGGCGATCGCCCGCGCCAACGGCCTGAAACCCCTCCCGTCGGCCGCGAATTTTGTTGCCATCGACTGCTGTCGTGACGGGGCCTTTGCCCGGCGCGTGCTCTCCGAGCTGATCGCCCGCGACGTGTTCGTGCGCATGCCCGGCGTCAGCCCGCTCGACCGCTGCATCCGCGTCAGCGCGGGGTTACCGTCCGATCTCGATGTGTTCGAAGCGGCCCTGCCCCAGGCCCTCGGCGCGGCGGCAGGCCGCCGGCCGTGAGCATGGGGCCAACGGAGGAAACAGAATCATCCTTGGAGGATTCGTCCGCCCGGTAGCAATATATGCAGGATGTCGTAGACCGATTGTTTAGGATGGTGACTCGACGTTCCTAATCCCCGTCACATACCGGTCCATAGCTGCAAATCCGGAGATGGAGCGAAAAATGAGAGAGATCAAATTTTACGGCCGGGGAGGACAGGGAGCGGTCGTCGCATCCCAAATTCTGGCTAAAGTCTATTTTCTCATGGGGAAATATCCCCAGTGCTTTTCGGTTTTCGGGGGTGAAAGACGCGGAGCGCCTGTAGCCAGCTTTCTTCGGGTTGACGACAAAAAGATCCTTCTCAAGTGCGAGATCACACGGCCCGACGAAATGGTGTATCTGGCGCCGGACCTGGTTGATGAACAGGAAATCGAGCACATCCTGAAACCCGGCGGACTTATCCTCATCAACAACGCCCTTACGACAGGCGAATTTAAATCCCTGCAAAAGTTTCGCCTCGCCCTTGTGGATGCTCTGGCCGTTTCAGAAAGCCTGGGAATGGGGGCTACGATCAATACGGTCATCCTGGGCGCGTACGCCAGAGCCAGCGGCGCCGTACCCATGGCGTGTCTGGAACGGGCGATCCGCGATACGGTTCCCGCCAAGGTTGAAACCAATGTCGCCGCCGCACGGAAGGGATATGAATTAACCCGGATGGTATCGGGATAGTGTGGGGAGCGAAGGAATGAATCGCGGAAGAATCAGCATCAAGGAAATAGAGCCGGTTGCCCCTTTTTCACAGGGGTCAACGGAGATTTTTCTGACCGGACACTGGAGCGGCAAAAAGCCGGTTTATGCGGAGAAGACATCACCGTGCCGCCAGGCATGCCCCATAGGCAATGATATCGCCAGGGCTTTCTATTATGCATCGAAAGGCGAGTACGACCGTGCGCTGGCAATCTATCGTCAAGACAATCCATTGCCGGGAGTTTGCGGAAGGGTCTGCCATCATCCTTGCGAAGCGAACTGCAACCGGAAGGAGTTTGATGAAGCCATAAATATTCGAGGCTTTGAGCGGTTCCTGTCCGACAACGGAAAGGTGGACATCAGGGCGGAAACTCCCGCCCGCTTGAGAAAGGAGCGGGTTGCCGTTATCGGTTCAGGCCCCGCGGGTTTGAGCGCTTCCTATCACCTTGCGAGACTCGGTTACCCAGTCACGATATTCGAGGCACTGCCCGAACCGGGAGGCATGCTCATGTACGGCATTCCGGAATATCGCCTTCCAAAAAGGGTTCTCCGGAAGGAGATCGGCTATATTCGACAACTGGGGGTGGAAATCAAAACAGGCATCCGGGTGGGTAAAGACATCTCGCTTGCCGACCTGAGAAAAGAGTGCCGGGCGGTTTTCATTGCCGCGGGCGCCCACGGCGGCTTGCGGCTGGGAGTTGAAGGAGATGAGCATCCCGGCGTCATGGATGGGATAGGGTTCCTTCGGGACGTAAACCTCGGCAAAAAGGTAAGGATCGGCAAGAAGGTCGTCGTGATCGGAGGCGGAAACACGGCTATTGACTGTGCCAGGACTGCAAGACGGATCGGGGGCAAAGAGACAACGATCGTGTACCGGCGTTCCCGGACCGAGATGCCGGCCTTGGTCGAAGATGTGGAATCCCTGGAAAGGGAAGGTATCAACATTGAATTTCTCACCGTACCTGCAAGGGTGGTTTCTCAAAACGGACGGCTTGCGGGGATCGAATGCCTCCGAACGGAACTGGGCGCTCCGGATGCCGGTGGCCGGCCGCAACCTTTTCCTGTCCAGGGAACCGAGTTCGTGCTCCCCGTCGATACGGTCATTGCCGCCGTCGGGCAGGTTCCGGAGGTGCAATTCGTCAGGGACCTCGGCATCCGCGTGAGCAAAAAAGGCGTCATTGAAATCCTGCAGGGAACCGCGGCGACGAATATCGAAGGTGTATTCGCGGGCGGCGACGGAGCGGGGGCCAATGCCTTCGTCGCCGAGGCCATCGCGAGCGGCAAGGTGGGGGCGTTGGCCGTTTTCTGCTACCTGGAAGGTAAGGAGATCAATCAAGAGATGCAAAACCTTCGGATCGGGGACCGACCGCCTTTTTCCTTTCAACACATCATAGACCCCGGACATTATCCCGTCGATCTGAAGAAGGTTGTCCCGTACGACAAAATCAACACCCTCTGTTTCCCCCACGGTGTGAGGAATCATAACCCCGACAAACCGATGTCGAAAGAGGGTATGAAGAATTTCAACGAAGGGACGGGCGGTATCGACCCGGCGCGGATGCCGGCGGAAATCGACCGTTGTTTCAAATGCGGCACCTGCACCCGATGTGATCTCTGTTTCCTGCTCTGTCCGGATATTTCCATATCGAAAGAGGGGCGTGAGAGATATACGATCAGGGATGATTACTGCAAAGGGTGCGCGCTTTGCGCCAGCAGTTGCCCGGGAAATGTGATTGAGATCACCGGAGGAGGCCGATGAAAGTACTGCTGCAGGGTAACCATGCGATCGCGGAGGCGGTTCGCCTTGCCCGGGTGCAATTTGTGGCCGCTTATCCGATTACCCCTCAAACCCCGATCTACGAAAGACTTTCCGATATGGAACTGGAAGGAAAACTGGCGGGTATCATGATGCGGACCGAATCGGAGCATTCGGCGATGGCGGCCTGCATCTCGGCTTCCTTGACGGGGGTGCGCACCTTTACGGCGACGGCTTCCCAGGGTATTGCACTGATGCACGAGATGCTTCACTTTGCCTCGGGGAATCGAGTTCCGGTTGTCATGTGCAACGTCAATCGTGTTGTGGCGATTCCGTGGGCCTTCGGAAGCGACCAGTCGGACAGCCTCTCCCAGAGGGACACCGGATGGATGCAGTTTTACTGCGAGGATGCCCAGGATGCCGTGGATACCATCTTCCAGGCTTATAAGATAGCGGAGGAGACCCTGTTTCCCGTGATGGTCTCGATCGATGGGTTTTTTACCTCGCACTTTTTGGAACCGCTGGAACTGCCCGAGCAGGATGCCGTGGATGAGTTTCTGCCGCCGTTCGGCGTCCCGACGCGCTTTGACATACACAACCCCGCCTTCGTGGGAAATGTGGTGAGCCCGGAGCAGTATATGGTATTCCGGCAGCGGAGTTTCGATGATATGGAGAAGACAAGGCCGGTGATAAAGCGGGTGAATGAAGAGTATCGGCGGATTATGGGCAGGGGCTACGATGTGGTGGAAGCCATCGATACGGATGACGCCGAAGTCGTCCTTGTCACAAGCGGCGCCATGACGAGCACGGCCCGTGTGGCCATTGAGTCCCTAAGGCATAGGGGTTATAGAGCGGGGCTGCTCAAGATGAAGGCTTTCAGGCCCTTTCCGACCCTGGAGGTTCGGGAGGTATTGAAGAATGTGCCGAAAGCGGCTGTACTGGACCGGAACATTTCCCTCGGCAAAGAGGGAATATGGTGTCAAGAGGTAAAGGCCGCCCTCTATCCCCTCCAAAGTCGTCCGATGGTCACCAACTACATCGCCGGCATCTGTGGAGCGGACGTATCGCCCGAGATGATCGAAGAAATGGTCCTGGGGACGCTGGAGCGAAAAGAACCGGCCGATTTGCCGATATGGGTAAGAAGGGGTTGACTATGACTGCCGGGCAAACCGAAAGGGAATTCATGCGGCCGGGACATATGGGCTGTCCTGGGTGCGGCGTGGCAAGCACCATGCGGCTTGTTTTGAAGGTCCTTGGAGAAAAAACCATCGTTGTGATTATCCCGGGATGTCATGCCGTGATCAGCGCGAACTATCCCAACACCGTTCTCACGGTGCCGTGTTTCCATTCGGCCTTCGAGATTGCGGCGCCGACCGCGGCGGGCATAGCAAATGCGCTGAAGATCCGGGGGGAGGAAGACACGACGGTGCTGGCAATAGCCGGCGACGGAGGGACTTTCGATATAGGACTCCAGTCATTGTCCGGCGCCGCCGACCGGAACGAAAATTTCATCTATCTCTGCCTGGACAATGAGGCGTATATGAATACCGGCATTCAGTCGAGTTCCTCAACCCCTGAAAAGGTCTGGACCATGACCACCCCCGGAGGAAGGCTGGGGCGAAAGAAAGACCTGATGCAGATCATTGCGGCCCACAGGATGCCCTATGCCGCAACGGCCACCATGGGCAAGCCTTTGGACCTCATGGAGAAGATCAAAAAGGCCAAGGCCGTCAAAGGCACCCGGTTCATCCATGCGCTGGCGCCTTGCCCCACGGGCTGGAGAATGACGGAAGACCTTTCCGGCAGATCGGCCATGTTGGCCGTGGAGACGAAGCTCTTTCCCCTTTACGAGATCATCAACGGGACCGAGTATCGGCTCACCCATGATCCTCAGGGCTTGCCGGTGAAGGAATATACGAAAATCCAGGGCCGTTACCGTCATTTCACGGACGATGACATCGATGCGCTCCAGGGGCAGGTGGACGAAGAATGGGAGCAACTGACCATAAAAGCAAGAGGCTGTCGCTAAGAGGAAGGACAAAATAAAAAAAAGAAGGAGGCTCGCCATGAGAAAGAGAGTGGTCATTTTTGCAGGTGTATTCACATTTTTGGTATACGGGATGATGGGCGGATCCGTTAACGCGCAGACCATCACCTTGAAGGCGGTGGCGGGATGGCCAAAAACAGCCAGCGAGTACACGGCCTTCACCATGTTTACCGAGATACTGGACCAGATTGTGGCCAAAAAGGCATCCGGCGAGCTGAAGATTCAGTTCATCGGCGGACCCGAGGCGGTCAAGTCGCCCGACCAGGTTCAGGCCCTTCAGCGCGGCATGGTTGACATGGTGTTCACCACTACCGCGTACTACGTTTCTGTTTTACCGGAAGTTGACGCCTATAAACTCTCGGGATTTTCGCCGGCGGAAGAAAGAACCAACGGCGCCTATGCCTATATGAACAGCCTCCACGAAAAAAAGATCGGGACCCATTTGTTGGCGAGACTCGGCCTCGGTATCAAGTTCCACCTGTACCTCAAGAAGCCCATCAAGAGCGCAGACCTGAAGGGGTTGAATATCCGCGTATCTCCGATGTACCTCCAGGCAATAAAAGGACTGGACGGAAACCCTGTAGTGATACCGCCCACGGAAGTGTATGTTGCCCTTGAAAGAAACGTGGTGGACGGTTACTGCTGGCCTTCCACCGGCATCCGGAACTGGGGTTGGCAGAAACAGACGAAATATGTCGTGGACCCGGGCTTCTACAATGTTCCCAATCCGCTCCTCATCAATATGAATGCCTGGAACAAACTGCCCAAGAAGATCCAGGATATCCTCACCGAAGCGTCCATCGAGGCCGAGAAAAAAGTGGTTGCCTTTTTCGAGGATGCGGAAAGGAATGAACGTCCCTTGCTTGCCAAAGAAGGGATCGAAACGATCGGCCTTGCCCCGGCTGAAGCCCAAAAATTTCTGACCGTGGCATACGATGAGGGATGGAAGGACATCATGCAGAAGAATCCCCAAACCGGACCGGAGCTGAAGCGACTGTTCGTCAGGACGAGATGAAACCCTGAAACATTGTGCATCTGCGAAGGGAAAGATCTTGTTGCTCCGACGGTAAACAGGGTGGGTTACAGGGGGCGAGGCGGACCAGGCCGCTCAGCGGTTGGCTTCAGAGCAATGCGCCGACCTCCTCCATCTCCTGACGGCTGAGCTTCCACTCGCAGCCCTTTGCGTTCGCTTCGACCTGTTCCGGTCTTGTCGCCCCGGCGGTGATCGAGCTGATGACGGGATTGGCGGCGAGCCAGGCGAATGCCAGCTCGGTCACGGTATGTCCGCGATCGGCTGCGAAGCTCTTGAGCTTCTCCACGATGCCCCAGTTTTTTTCATTGACGAAGCGGCTCCGGTACACATCGGTCCAGGGTCCGCCGGCAAGACGGCTGCCCTCTTCGAAACGGTCCGGCCGGTGTTTTCCGGTCAGAAGGCCGCTTGCGAGCGGGTAATAGGGCACCAGCCCAACCCCGTATTCCTTGCAGAAGGGGACGATGTCCCGCTCGATCTCCCGGGAGAGGATGTTGTACTCGAACTGGACGCAGGAGAAGCGATGCAGGTTGTGGTACCTCGCCGTCCACATCGCCCCCGCGAGCTGCCAGGCGGCGGAGTTGGATGCCCCGATGTATCGGACCTTTCCCGCCTTGATCATGTCGTCGAAAGCGCGCAGGGTTTCCTCGATCGGCGTTTCGGGATCCCAGCGGTGGAGATAGTAGAGATCGATATAATCGGTCTGCAGGCGCTTTAGGCTTTGCTCGAGCTGTCCGAGCACATGGTGGCGAGACCCGCCGCGCTGGTTCGCGGTGTTGGGGCCCCCGCCCGGTCCGCCCCGGCCGGCGATCGTGACCCCCACCTTGGTGGCGATGATGACGTCGCTGCGCCTCGCGGTCTTGCCGATGATCTCGCCGATGAACTCCTCCGAATGGGTCTCGGCATAGACATTTGCCGTATCGATGAAGTTGACGCCCAGCTCGAGGCATTTGTGCAGGATCGCCTTTGTCCGCTCGAAATCGGTGCGTCTGCCGAAGTCATTCGTCCCGATGCCGAGAACCGATACCTCGAGGCCGGTGCGGCCAAGCTTGCGGTATTCCATCTGACCTTCTCCTTTATGATTCCTTGAGACCTTCCCATTTTCTTGTCTTTATCCAGGGCATGACAGCCAATAGGAGCAGTAAAATAGCCACTCCCAGTTCGGGTAGCTTCTGCCGAGCTCCGCGGCGTCGATGTCGATCTGGATCACCGCGGTTCCGGGCTTCGGCACCTTCCAGCCGTTGGTCACCTGATCGCCGGTCTGGCTCCCGACATAGACCACAAGGTCCGCCTCCGAGACCAGGCGATTGGCGCACCGGCGCGAATAGGATCCGACCACGCCGACGCAAAGGGGATGATTTTCCAACATCACCCCCTTGCCGCTCAGCGAAGTCACCACCGGTATCGAGAGCATTTCCGCGAGCTGGACGATCTCGGGTCCCGCCCCTGAGGCCTTGGCGCCTCCGCCCGCCACAAGGACCGGCCGCGCCGCCGCCTCGATGAACCGCGCCGCGGCCGTTACCTTTTCTTCATCGGGGCAGGGCCGGCCAGAGGGATAGGATGCGAACGACGCCTCGATCAGGACCTCCATATCCAGCTTGGACTCGACGATCGCATTTCCGGAGTATCCCGCCAGATCCAGGTGCACAGGCCGCGGCTTCCCGGAGGTGGCCTCCCGGAAGGCCTGGCGCAGCAGATAGGGGAGCTGCTCCAGGGTGCCGACCTGCGCGTTGAACTTGGTCACCGGATCGAACATGAGGTTGTGAAAGATCTCCTGGTAGGCGTTTCGATACTGCGCGACGCCGGGCTTGAAGCCGGTGATCGCGATGACCGGCGAAAGACCCAGGTAAGGATCCTGAAGTCCCGACGCCAGGTTGGCGGCTCCGACCGATTGCGCCATGCAGATCCCCGGCCTGCGGCTCACCCTGGCGTATCCGTCGGCCATATACGCCGCCGCCTTTTCCGAATGCGCCAGGATCCGTTCGATACCGAGATCCTCCATCTCCACCAGCGCAAGCCGCGCGATGGCTTCGACGAAGAAAACGTGCGTTACCCCGTATCCTTTGAACGTTTCGGCAATGAATCTGCCCCCGGACATCCTCTGGGGCAAAGCGTGCTTCTGCAGATACCGTGATTGATCGAGTGTTTGATCAGGCACAATACACTCCTCCTTGGATTGTCAGTGAATGGATCATGAGCGAATGGTTGATTGGTGCTATAAACGGTATCGGCTGGTACTGTCAAGTTTTTAAAATCTCCTTGACATGGGTTGGGGGTTTGCTTATCTTACCCGGAATTCGTACGGAAGACGGATTTTATTGGAATCAGGTGTGTCGGTATGCAGCAACTGGCGGTAGCACCCCAGAGGACGCTTTCGCTCGTGGACGGCGTCGCCCTGATCGTCGGCGTGGTCGTCGGGACAGGGATCTTCAAGACACCCTCACTGATCGCGGCCAACACCGGAAGCGACGGGGTCTTTTTTTTCGCCTGGATCCTGGGAGGGATCATTTCCCTGATCGGGGCCCTGTGCTACGCCGAGTTGGCCACCGCCTATCCCCATGCCGGCGGTGATTACCATTTTCTGACCCGGGCATTCGGCCGGAACGTCGGTTTTCTTTTCGGGTGGGCCCGGATGACGGTTATCCAGCCCGGGTCCATCGCGCTTCTGGCCTTTGTTTTCGGGGACTATCTGTCGCAGCTCCTTCCTTCGGCATTCGGGTCTTCCCTGTGCGCCTTTATGGCGGTTATTGGCCTGACCTTTATGAACGCGATGGGAACCAGGCAAGGGGCGTGGACACAGAAGGTTCTCACCGCGGCGAAGGTGATCGGCCTGTTTTTGGTCTGTCTCGCCGGACTGGCCTTTGCCCCGTCCCTTCCCCCGGCAGAAACCGCCTCCTCCCCGTCCGGGGTTTCGTTCGGGCTTGCCATGGTTTTTGTCCTTTTGACGTTCGGCGGCTGGAACGAGGCGGCGTATATCTCGGCCGAGCTTCACGAGGGACGGCGGAACATGATCCGCGTGCTTCTCTGGGGACTGGGCACCATCACCTTCCTCTATCTCTTTGCCGGGTTTGCATACATCAAGGGATTGGGGTTGAGCGCTATGGGCCGCTCGGAGGTGGTGGCGGCGGATCTGATGCGCAGGCCCTTCGGCGAGAGCGGGGCCGTGATCGTCAGTATCTTGATCGCCATCACAACCCTGGGGGCGATCAACGGCACCATCTTCACCGGTGCCCGCACCAACTATGCCGTGGGGCGGGATTTTAAACTGTTTGCCTTTCTCGGCCGCTGGCGGGAAACGACCAACGTCCCTGCCAATGCCCTTATGCTCCAGGGTGCGATCGCCTCGGGTTTGGTTCTCCTGGGGACGGTGACCCGCAAAGGGTTTGAAACCATGGTTGATTTCACAGCCCCCGTATTCTGGCTGTTTTTTCTTCTCACCGGAGCGGCCCTGTTTGCGCTTCGGGTGCGCGAGCCGGGCGTTGCCCGTCCCTTCAAGGTTCCCTGGTATCCATTTATCCCTCTGTTGTTCTGTATTTCCTGCGGGTACATGCTCTGGTCAAGCCTTGTCTATACGGGCATCGGCGCAGCGGCAGGCGTGGTCTTGCTTCTCGCGGGAGCGATCTTGCTGGTCACGGCCAGGGTTAGGCAAAACAAAGTTGACGGCGCCGGATGAACCGGCCCCGCTTCTGTGGTGGAATGTAGCGTCCCCATATTACATTACCGGTCAAAGGAGATCATGTATGAAAGTCCGTCGTTTCATCCGTCAATTACTGCTGGTATCGTGTCTGTTCCTCATGGCTTCGGTGTGCGTTTTCGCTCAGGTGCCGGCGGGAAAAGAAGAGTATCAACCATCGGTCGGCCAGGCCGGCAAGGATGTGATATGGGTGCCGACGTCGCAGGCGCTCGCCGACAGGATGTTAAAACTGGCGCAGGTCACGCCGCAAGATTACGTGATCGACCTCGGCTCCGGCGACGGGCGTTTTGTGATCACCGCCGCGAAACTCGGCGCCCGCGCCCTCGGTATCGAATACAATCCCGATATGGTCGAGCTGTCGAAGCGCACGGCGGCCCGGGAAGGAGTTGCCGACAAAGCCAGGTTTATCAAAGCGGACCTGTTCGAGAGCGATTTTTCGACGGCGACGGTGCTTACGATGTTTCTTCTGCCCGAAATCAACCTGAGGCTCCGTCCGGTGATTCTCAATCTCAAGCCAGGCACCCGGATTGTTTCCAATTCCTTTGACATGGGAGACTGGAAGGCCGATCAGACGATTAATCTGAGCCGGGAAGAGGGGTGCGACAACAACTATTGTCAGGCCTTTTTCTGGGTGGTGCCGGCCAAAGTCGAAGGCACATGGAAACTTCCCCAGGGCGAACTCAAGCTGAAGCAGGAATACCAGATGGTTTCCGGCGAGTTGAATTCCGGGAAAGACCGTATTGCCATCGCCGACGGCCGCCTCGCGGGCAGTCAGATCAGCTTTAAGGTCGGCGATACCCACTATACCGGGAACATCACCGGCGCTACCATGGAAGGGACGGCGACGTCGGGTAAAAACAACGCTGCATGGAAGGCAAATCGGGTGGCAAACTAACCGAGAGCACACCCTTTGAAGCCCCGCCCTGCGGCGGCCGGCTTCGCAAGTGATGGGAATCCTTCACCGTGACCTCTGCGCAAATTGTAATTGGCCTCCTGGTGCCGGCCGTGATGCTCGTCGCTGCCTGGCTTCTTGTCCCGCTCGTTTCTGAATTACCCTCTTCACTCGCGGGAATCCGGGTCTATAGCGTGGATTTTGTTCTTGGACTCGGTTTGGTCCTCAGCATCGCATTCCGGCGCGGTCGCGTTGTGCTGACGCTGCTGATCCTTGCTGCCGCTTATGCGTGTTATGCGCTGCTGCTGCGGGAAGGAATTTCCGGATTTCCGGCCCGTACGGTGTTCGTTGCATTGGGCGTGTTCGTGCCGTTCAATTTTGCGGTGCTGAGTCTCATCGCGGAGCGGGGACTGCTGAACATGTACGGCGCGCGACGCCTGGCGGTGATTGCTCTCGAAGCTGCTTTTACCTCCTGGATTGTCCTGACGGACAGGACCGAAATAACGGATTGGGCCTATGCGCCGCTGTACGACACCCAGTGGTTTGCGGTGTCGCCGCTTCCGCATCTGGCACTCGCCATCATTGCGTGCGGGATCGCCGTCTGCTTGGGTGTGTGGTATATTAAACGCTCACCGTTGGATCTTAGCCTCGCCGCGACCGGGCTCGCGTTTGGCATAGCGATGAACGGCATCGCTACGCCGAACCTCTTTTCTGTGTTCATTCTGACGGCCGGGCTGATGCTCATCGTTGCGATGCTGCAGGCCACTTACGGCATGGCGTTTCGTGACGAACTCACCGGGCTCCCGAGCCGGCGCGCCTTGAACGAAAGGTTGATGCGACTGGGCAGTTGTTACACGATCGCGATGATCGATGTCGACCACTTCAAGAATTTCAACGACACCTATGGCCATGACCTCGGTGACCAGGTCTTGAAGATCGTTGCAAGGAAAATCGCTAAAGCGGGCGGCGGCAGCAAGCCTTACCGCTACGGCGGCGAGGAATTCACGGTCCTGTTTCCGGGCAAGGACATCGACGATGCAATCCCGCACCTTGAAGCGCTGCGCAGATCCGTTGCCGACTACAGGATGGCTCTGCGCGCGTCCGACCGGCCGAAGCGGCCAAAATCAACCGACCGGACGCGCGGCGCTTTTCGTTCCGCGAAAGCGGTATCGGTCACCATCAGTATCGGCGTCGCCGAGCGCACGGAAAAGCTGGCGACGCCGGGCGCCGTTATCGGCGCGGCGGACAGGGCGCTCTACCGCGCCAAGAAACTGGGACGCAATCAGATAAGAAAGTGAAAAACTGTAAATCATGATCGAAGAGATTCTTCCCAATCTGTACCGGATTGAAATCCCTTTGCCCAAAAGTCCGCTGAAATGGCTCAACAGCTATATCGTCAAAGGCGAAGACAGGTTTCTGATTATCGATACGGGATTCAACCGCGAAGAATGCCTGAGCGCAATGAACGCCGGCCTGCAAAAGCTCGGTATCGACCTGAACAAGACCGATTTCTTCATCACCCATCTCCATTCGGACCACATGGGGCTTCTGGGTGCGCTTGTGGCGGACAAGGCCAGGGTCTATTTCAACAAGCGAGAGACGCAGCGGATATATGCCCAATATGCCGGCGAGGACCACTGGCAGAAGATTCTCGACGTCTATATCGCCAACGGCTTTGCCGCCGAAGGCGCCCGAACATCGATGGAGCGACATCCGGCGCACAAGTACGGTTTGAAACGAAGGATCGACTTCACCATTATCAACGACGGCGACAGGATCGACATCGGGGAGTTCCACTTCCGCTGTGTGGCGACACCGGGCCATTCGCCCGGGCACACGTGTCTATATGATGCGGAAAAGAAAATCCTGATCGCCGGCGACCATATTTTATTCGATATCACCCCTAATATCACCCACTGGGTGGATATGGAGGACTCGCTGGGAAGGTACCTGGCCAGCCTTGAGAAGGTCGACACCCTCGACGTGAAGCTTGTATTGACGGGGCATCGCCGCCTGATTCACGATCTGCGGGGGAGGGTGAGGGAACTGCAGGAACACCACCGCGCCCGGTTGAATGAAGTGCTCGCAGCCCTTGGCGACGGGGGGAAGAATATTCTCCAGATAGCCCCATACATCAGTTGGAACATCACCGCCAGGACATGGGAGGAGTTTCCGGTACAGCAGAAATGGTTTGCCTTCGGGGAAACCATGGCGCATGTAAAGTATTTGGAAGGTAAAGGGAAGGTGAGGGGCACACACCGCAACGGAACGATCACCTATTCGCTGGTGTAAAGACCGGATGGCCGATACACCGATGATAGATCATTCAACAACACAGGAGGCCATATGAAACCACAAGGAGCCATCACATCATGTCTGTTATCGATCCTGTTGGCTGCGAACGCTTTTGCTTACGAAGCTCCCAGGGTCACGAAAACCAACCCGCCCGACCCCAAGTCGGCCATCTTTATCGGCAACAGTTTTTTCTACTACAACAACAGCATGCATGGCCACCTGCGCAATATTATCGGCGCCGCCGACAAAAAACAGCCGTTTCGCGGCACGTCGGTGACGATCAGCGGATCGGGGCTCGACTGGCACAACGTCGAGGCCTATTTCCAACCGAATGGCATAGGCCGCTATTCCTTCGTCGGCGACAACAAGGTCGAGTTCAACAAGCTCGACAAGCTCTTTGACATCGCCATCATGATGGACTGCAGCCAGTGCCCCATCCATCCGGACTTAAGTAAGATCTTTGTAGAGTTTGCGAAGAAGCACAGCGACACGGTGCGAAAGCACGGCGCGGAACCCGTCCTGTTCATGTCGTGGGCATACGCCGACGCGCCCGAGATGACCGAGCAGCTTGCGGATGCATATGTGAAAGTGGGAAACGCAAACAATGCCATGGTCATCCCGGCCGGACTGGCTTTTGCCAAATCGATCGCGCTGCGTCCCGATCTGAACCTGTATGTGCCGGACAAACGGCATCCGAGCCTTATGGGCACCTACCTCGCCGCCAACGTCGTCTATGCGTCGCTGTTTAAGAAATCCCCGGTTGGAAACGGCTACATCGCCGGGCTGGATCCCGCTGTGGCCAAGCATCTGCAAACGGTCGCATGGGATACGGTGAAAGCGTTTTACAGAATCCAGTGATGCCGTTGCGGGCGAATGCCCCGCAGCTTGCCGCTTTGTCCTTTACAAAAGACCGGTTTGTCGATTAAATAGCGGTACCGGCTGACCGTCGTGGCGGACTGACCGGGAGCGCAACGAGCAAACCCCGCCCTGTGGATGGGGGGCTTTTCTTCCCGGGGCGACGGGCTAAAGGAGCAGACGATCATGGCTGGAGAATCGGTTTCCATCGTACCCTACGATGTCGTCATCATCGGCGGCGGACCGGCGGGACTGACTGCGGGGATGTATGCCGCCCGGGCGAGTCTCCGGGTGCTTGCCATCGCCGGCGAAGCGACGGTGAGCCAGATCACCGTCACCGATCATATCGAGAATTATCCCGGAATCCCCGAGGGGATCAACGGGTTCGATCTTGCCGAGCGCTTCAAGGCACAGGCGCTCCAGTTCGGTCTGCAGACCGCCGCCGGCGACGTGACGGCGGTCGTGAAGAAACGCTGGGGCGATCGGGACGGCTTTGAGATCGTCGCAGGCCCGCTGCGTTATGGGGCGCTCGCTGTGATTATCGCCACGGGGGCAAACTGGCGGCGTCTGGATGTTCCGGGCGAAGAGAGGTTTATCGGAAAGGGGGTCTCGTTCTGCGCCACCTGTGACGGCCCCTTTTACAGGGACCGGGAGGTCGCGGTGGTGGGCGGCGGAGACACCGCGATCCAGGAGGCCATCTACCTCACCCGCTTCGCGAAGAAGGTGACGGTCATCCATCGGCGGGACCGCCTCCGGGCCACAGCCATCCTCCAGAAACGCGCCCTGGCCAACGAAAAGATCGCCTTTGCCTGGAACTCCGTGGTCGAGGCGATCGACGGTCTCGATCTGGTTCAGTGGGTCCGCCTGAAGGACCTGAAGACCGGGGCCACGCGGGAGCTTGCCGCCGACGGGGTCTTCATCTTCGTCGGCCTTACCCCCAATACCGATGCGTTTCGGGGGGTGATCGCCATGGGTGGGGGCGGCTACATCACCGTGGATGCGAATATGCAGACGTCGGTTCCGGGGATTTTCGCCTGCGGGGACTGTACCGCCAAACGGCTTCGCCAGGTGGTGACGGCATGCGGCGACGGGGCGACGGCGGCGTTTTCCGCCCAGCTCTTTGTCGAGGAGCTGAAGGGGGAGGCTTATTGATGCAGGAACTTCTCTCGGCCTGGCGGCACCTCCCGTCGCACCTGAGCCCGACCCTCCTGGAGATCGGCTCCTTCCAACTCCGCTACTACAGCCTGATGTACCTTGCCGCCTTCGCTTGCACCTACTTCCTCGTCCTGTACCGGATCAGGCGGGAGAATTATCCCTATACGACGAATCAGATCCAGGACTACTTTGTCTGGGCGATCCTCGGCGTGATCCTTGGCGGCCGCCTCGGTTATGTCTTTTTTTACAACCTCGTTTACTATCTCGAACACCCGCTGGAGATCCTCTTTCCCTTCGAATTCTCCAACGGTTTTCGCTTCATCGGGATCAGCGGCATGTCGTATCACGGGGGCGCCATTGCCGTCCTTGTTTTCTCCGTCATGTTCTGCCGGCGGCGAAACATCGATTTCTGGCGTTTCGCCGACCTTTTTTGTCCGGCCATCCCGCTCGGTTACACCTTCGGGCGGATCGGCAACTTCATCAACGGCGAGCTTTACGGCCGGGCGACCACCGTCCCCTGGGGGATGATCTTTCCCCTCGATCCGCTGCACCTTCTGCGCCATCCCTCCCAGCTCTACGAGGCCTTCTTCGAAGGGGTTGTCCTGTTTACCGTGCTGTGGCTGATCCGGCGAAAGAGCCCCTTCGACGGCGCGCTGTTGGCCTGGTACGTGATCGGCTACGGCGCCGTCCGCTTTTTTATCGAATTCTTCCGGGAGCCGGATGTGCAACTGGGTTTCGTCCTTGGACCCTTCAGCATGGGGCAGCTCCTCTGTCTCCTCATGATCGCGGGTGGGGCTTCGATCTATGTTATCCGCCGCTCCGTAACACTTAAGAAGGAGACGATTCGATGAAAGCAGCGCGCGTCCATGAACTGGGGAAAATCGTGATCGAGGATGTGCCGATCCCCGAGTTAAAAGAGAAAGAGATACTGATCGCCGTCCATCGGGCGGGCATCTGTGGAACCGATGTGGGCGTTGTGGACGGTCATGTCTCCGCGAAATACCCCGTTACCTTGGGGCATGAATTCGCGGGAACCATCGCTGGATTGGGGAGTCCTTCGCTTGCAGGTTTCAAGGAAGGCGATCCGGTGGTCTCCGGCGGCGGTTGGGGGTGCGGTGAGTGCGACCGCTGTCGTCAGGGCCTGGGCCTGTACTGCAAAAATCGGTTTTCCCTGGGGAGGAACACCGATGGTTGCATGGCGGAGTTCGTCAAGGTGGATTACCGGGTCGTGGAAAAGATACCGGATTGTGTCTCCTTTGACGAGGCGCAAAATACGGTGAATATTGCCTGCGCCCTGCGGGCGGTAAATAAAATCGATTTGCGAAAGGTGAAAACAGCCGCGGTTTTTGGGCCGGGAAACGCGGGGCTGATCATATTGCAGCTTTTGAAAATGGGGGGTGTGGATGAGGTTGTCATGGTGGGGACCCGGGACTTTCGGCTCGAGATGGCCAAGGGCTTCGGTTCGGCCGCCGTGGTGAATGTGAAAAGGGAAGATCCGGTGGAGGCCATCCTGAAGCGGTACCCCGACGGCGTCGATGCGGTTTTCGAGTCCTCCGGCACGGCCAAGGCGCTGGAAAGCGCTTTTCCCGTGGTCAAATCCAACGGGTCGATCGTGGTGTTCGGTATCATCTCGGAGAAAATAAGGGAGTTTGACCCTTCATTTCTCTACTACAAGGAGCCGATCATCTATGGCTCAAAAGGTTCGAGCGGGGATTACGCAGAGACCGTGAAATTGCTCGCGGAGAAAAAGCTGAAAATATTGCCGATGATTACCCATCGGTTTGGGCTCGACGAGACCGCAAAGGCATTCAAGGTTTTTGAAGATAAGATCTCCGATGCCCTCCGAATAATCATCGACGTGCGACCCTGAACCAGTCAGGGAGCGGATTCTCGGCGGCTTGCCGCGCCGTATGCGAGCGGTAACCGTGATTGCTTCCGCAAAAAAGGAAGGATGCTCCATGGCAAGCTGCGGAGATCTTCAAAAAGAGAAGGTCCGGATGTCCGCTGAAAAGGGCACAACGCGTACCGGCGATTCCCCCGGGTCCCGGGGGAAAAGGCTGTGGGAGCGGGCCCTGAAAGACAGAAATAAAGCGAAGCTTTCGCTGGCACGCGCCTTATTGGTCCTGGAAAGCTACCGCGAAACCGAGGGCCTTCCCGCTCCGATCCGGAGGGCCAGGGCGCTCGAAAAGATTGTCGGCGGGATCCCGCTGTTCATAGATTCCGACGAACTGCTGGTCGGCGCCTTTTCGGCAAAGCCGATGTATTTCGAGTGGTATCCGGAGTACGCCGTCGACCAGGAGATGCTCTCGCAAAATATCGAGGGGGTGCTCGCGGAAAACTACAGCCGCGAAGAGATCGCGCGCATCCTTGACTATTTCAAGGAGAGTTGTCTGCAAGCCAGTTTCTTTTCGCTCTTAGAGGACAACCAAAAGCAAAAGATCAGAGAGACTTGCGAGGACGGCGCCTGGGTGTATCGGGGGCGAACGACGCTGGATATCGACCGCGGCTACCATTCGGTGGACTATCAGAAAGCCATTCAAAAGGGTTTCCTGGGTGTGCTTGCCGAGGTGGAAGACGAACTCCGCGGGACGCGAGTCTGTGATGACGATTCCTACAGGAAATGTAATTACCTCAAGGGGCTTGCGATCGCCCTTAAGGCGGGGATCGCTTACGCCGGCCGATACGCCGCGCTCGCCCGGGAGCTCTCGGGTAGGAGCTCCGGCGGCAGGAAAGCGGAGCTGGAAACAATCGCCGAGGTCTGCGACCGGGTTCCGGCCCATCCGGCCCGGAGCTTTCAGGAAGCGGTCCAGACCTCCCTGTTTCTCCATGTCCTGATCCACCTCGAATCGAGGGCGCAGGAATCTCCGGGGAGGATGGACCAGTATTTATTTCCCTATTACCAGAGGGATATCCGGGAGGGCAGGCTCACGCCGGAGGCGGCGCTGGAGATTTTGGAGTGCCTGCGGGTCAAGCTCAGCACGCTGCGGCTATTGAGCAGCATCAAGTACAACGAGATCGTCTCCGGGGAAGCCCAGTACCACAACGTGACGCTGGGCGGCCAGACCCCCGAAGGCCAAGATGCCACCAACGCGCTTTCCTATCTCTTCCTGAAGGCGGCCGAGAAGACCCGAACCCCGCATCCGACCCTTTCGATCCGCTGTCACGAGAAGATGCCGAAGGACCTCGCGATCAAAGGCCTGGAGCTCGTCCGAGGGGGTCTGGGTTTTCCCGCCTTCTTCAACGACAGGAGCAACATTCAATGGTTGCGGTCGATCGGCGTTCCGCTGGAGGAGGCGAGAAGCCACTGCATCGGCGGCTGCGTTCACGGTATCGTCCCCGGCCGGACTTCCCCTTTCGATGTATTGTTCATAAGCATCGCAAAATGTCTGGAGCTGGCCCTCCACGACGGTTTCGACCCGAGGACCGCAAAGCAGATCGGGCCAAGGACCGGCGAGTTCGGTCGGATGCGATCCTACGACGACATGGTTCGCGCCTTCAAGGCGCAGGTGGAGGCCTTCTCCAGGGAAGGAGGAGCGATCATCGCCGAGCAGAAGATCGTCCGTTCGCAGGTGATTCCGGCCATGCTCGCTTCCGCCTTCATCGAGGACTGCATCAAAAAGGGCAAAAGCTGCCTGGCCGACGGCGCGCGGTACAACATCATCATCCAGGCCCCCGTCGGTATGATCGATGCCGCCGATTCGCTGGCGGCGATAAAAAAGTGCGTTTTTGAAGACGGCATCATCGGCCAACAGGAGCTCCTCGACGCCTTGGCCTCAAACTTCAAGGACAAGGAGCCGTTGCGCAGGCAATTGACCAAGGCGCCGAAGTACGGCAACGATGACGATTTTGCGGACAGCATCGCCGTCGAATTATACGGCTGGTGGTGGAAGATGGTTTCTGAAATCGACGGACCCTACGGCGTCAAGCAGTTGCCCGCACCTTACTCGGTTTCGGTGCACGGCGCCGCCGGGAAGCGCGTCGGCGCGCTCCCCAGCGGTCGACCGGCGGGACGGCCACTGGCCGATGGTTCGGTCTCTCCCTGCCAGGGGGCGGACGCGAAGGGACCTACCGCGGTGATCAATTCCGCCGGGAAGATAGATCAGATCCCGTTGTTCGGGACGCTCTTGAACATGAAATTTCACCCCTCGGCGATGAAAACCGACGAGGACCTTACAAAGATAGCCGCGCTGATCAAGACCTATTTCGACTATGGAGGGAAACACGCCCAATTCAACGTCGTCGACAGTAAAACCCTGATAGAGGCGCAGAAAGAGCCCGAGCGCCACCGAAACCTCATGGTGCGGGTTGCGGGTTACAGCGCCTATTTTACGGAACTGAGCCCCAATGTTCAGGATGAGATTATCCAGCGAACAGAATTTGCGTCCGGCGGCTGATGAGTGATGCGGTGGGGCTGATGAACAGTGGTGTGGTATTCAACATTCAACGATTCTCCATCCACGACGGTCCCGGGATCCGGACGACTGTCTTTTTGAAGGGGTGCCCCCTTCGCTGTTTCTGGTGTCAGAACCCGGAATCGCAATCGGGCAGACCGGAGATCGTGCTGGACGGGAGAAAGTGTACTCTGTGCGGGGCGTGTCATAGGGTCTGTGGGAACGGCGCTATCCGTCTTGAGGGGGGGAGCCCCATCTTCGACCGGCGTAGCTGTGAAGGATGCGGGCAATGCGCGGTCGTCTGCCCGAGCGAAGCCCGGCGCCTTTCGGGGAGACGCATGACGGTGGAAGAGGTCATGCGTGAAGTTCTCAAGGACGTAAAATTCTATGAAAACTCGAGCGGAGGCGTGACCCTCTCCGGCGGCGAGCCGCTTGCCCAGCCGGAGTTTGCGCGGTCGATCCTTGAGGGATGCAGGCAGGAAGGATTGCACACCGCCCTCGACACCTGCGGCTGGGCCCCCTGGCCCGACATCGAGAAGATTCTGAAGCTTGTGGACCTCGTTCTTCTTGACATCAAACACCTCGACGCATCGATGCACCGGGAGGCCACCGGTCATGATAATCTGCTGATTCTTGAAAATGCGAGAAGGATGGCGAAACTCAAACCCATGCGCATCAGGGTCCCGCTGATACCGGGATTCAACGATTCCCCCGAGGCGGTGCGCGGGATCGCCGAGTTCGTGAAGAACGAACTGGGCTCTCGCGACATCGACCTGCTCGCCTACAATCGGATGGGCGAGGTCAAGTACGATTTTCTTGAGAAACCATGCGTGCCGCTGCCGTCGCAGAGCGATGACCATCTCCGGATACTCGAAGCGGTGCTCTGCGGCCGGAGCGCCTCACCCAAATGACGCAGGTCCTGCATTTAACCGTGCGTCAAAGCCGCAACCTCCGATCCGGTCAAGGAGGCCTTTTTGACGCAATACCGGCGAGCAGCGCCACAAAATCCTCGATTCGCCCCTCGGGAATCGTGCAGGCGGCGGCAAACCGGTGGCAGGCATCGGCAAAACCCCCGACATCCCGTGCGGCCCGGGGAACCAGCCGCATCAGGTCCGGTCTTTCATCCCTTTCGATGGATCGCCTGAGTCCCGGCGTCACGCGGAAGGAAACCTTTGTTTCTCTCCCGACAAATCCGCCCAGGTAGGGATTTTCACCGGGGAAACGCTGAAACCCGACCATGTAATACTCCGCTTCCGCGGCGCCGCACCGGATGAGCTCCTCGCAGAACAGGCCGATGGCCTTGAGCCCCAAAGGGTGGAACCGGTCCCCGACATCGGTCCAGACGATCGGGCCTTCACGCGGCAGCCCCTCCCGGCGAATCCGGGCCGTTTCCCGGGAGAAGCGATCCTGCGCGATCGCCGCCATCTCGCCGCCGAAGGCCTGGATCCGTTCATCCGGACCGTTCATGCAGGCCTCGAGCGCCAGATCGGCGCCGCGGCGGTAGTACCCGTTGACCGCCAGGGTGATGATGAGCGAGTCGGCTTCCTGAAGACTCCGCTCCTGAAAAAAAGGAAAGAGGTAGGTCGCATCATCGCCGGCGCCGTGCGGCCGCAGCTCCCCCCTTCGGACGGCCGCCTCGAGCAAAAGGGCGTTGAGGCCCTCGCAGCGACCCTTTGTCATCTGGCGATCGCCTACCGCACCCAGGATGGCAAGGGCTGCCTGGTCTTCGTTTTTGCCGTCGAGGGCCAGGGAGAAGAAACAGGCCGCGGCGGAGGCCGAGCACTGGCTGTCCCCGCTGATGCCGAATTGTTCCGGGTTGACCTGCCGTAAACGGGGAAACTCGCCGGCAATGGGCAGGTGGTGATCGATGATGATCACCCGGGAGCCTTCCCGGCTGTGGCGATGGATTACGTCCGCCGCCTGACCACCCAGATCGGCATAGACGATAAGCCGTCGTTCGGGTGTGTGAATGGCCGGCAGGAAGGCGGGATGGAGCCTCTCGATCGGGATATTCTCCACCAAAAATCCGGCCCGCAGCAGAGAATTCCGGAGGATGGCGCCCGCCGTGATTCCGTCGGTGTCGTTGTGATGGACCAGGGTGATCTCCCGGCACGGCGCTTCTTTCAACAACACCGCTGCCGCCCGCACCGCCTCGCGAAAATTTTCGAGTCGAATGGGATCCATGTTCATTCCCGCCCTTTGTCGATACGGTCTCCCGGGCACGAATTTGAGGGAGACCTTTGAAAATCGGATTCCGGAAGCGCTTTCGGTCCAGCGCCCGGAGGAATCGCGGTTTTCAAAGGTTGCTTCAGGTGATCCGCCGGCGAACGGCCGCCGAGACAAACTCGCTCACAATCACCACGCCGAAAACGGCGAGCAATATGACGGAGACCTCCTGCCACCTGAACTGATTGATGGCCGCGTACAGGACAATGCCGATGCCGCCGGCGCCGACAAATCCGAGGACCGAGGACTCCCGGATATTGATGTCCCAACGGTAAACGGTCGTGCCGTAAATGACGGGCAGGACCTGGGGTAGAATGCCGATCCAGAGCATCTGAAGACGCGAAGCGCCGGTACTTTCGATCGCTTCCACCACACCCGTGTCGATCTCCTCGATGGCTTCGGCCACGAGCTTTCCCAGAAATCCGACGGAACGCAGCGTGATCGCCCAGATCCCCGCCATGGGACCGGGACCGAAAATCGCCACAAACAGCAGGCCCCATACCACCGTATTCACCGAGCGCGATGTCACCAAAATGAAACGGCCGATAAACCATGTCACCGGGTTGAAGGTGGTGTTGCGTGCCGCGAGAAACGCCACCGGGAAGGCGACGATAACGGTAGCCACGGTCCCCAGGGTCGCGATATGGATCGTCTCGATCAGCGGCGTCGCCAGTTTCCGGAGATAATCCATTTCGGGCGGCCACATGCGAGCGGCCATGTCCAGCGCCTGAACATGCGCATCCAGAAGAAAGAACCAGGTAATATCCATGGCGCCGATCGACCAGACGGCCACGGCGACGATCCCCAGGTACCAGGCGTAGCGCAACAGGGTCTGGTGCGGGCTGAAGCGGCGCCAGATCTCGGGGTGTTTGGCGGCGTGCCTCTCTGGCGTCATCGCAGTTGACCTCTCACCCAGTTGGAGAAAAACTCGCCTACAAACACCAGGGAAACGATGGTGAGCAAAATCGCCAGGGCGAAATCGTAGTCGTAACGGCTGAACGAAGCGGCCAGGACCTGGCCGATGCCGCCGGCGCCGACGATGCCCACCACGGTGGAATGGCGGATATTGGCGTCCAGCCGGTAGATCGACACGCCCAGGTATCGCGGCAGGGCCTGCGGTGAAATGCAGTAGATCAGCAATTGGGGGAAGCTGGCTCCGGTGGCGCGGATCGCTTCTAACTGTCCCGGCGGCATGTTTTCAATGTCTTCGGCCAGCATCTTTGAAATGAAGCTGGTACTGGAAACGAGCAGGGTGAGAACACCGGCCAGTGGGCCGAAGCCGAAAATCTTGACGAAGAAGATCGCCACGATGATTTCGTGAAAGGTTCTCGAGAGGATAATGAAGCCCCGCGCAACCAGATAGAGGGGCTTCGGGACCAGATTCCCGGCGCCGCAAATCCCCACCGGCACCGCAAGGATCATACCGAGAAAACTGGCGGCCAGCGCCATCTGGACGCTTTCCAGGGTCCCCCGGAAAAGGAGGCTCCAGCGGCTGAAATTGGGCGGCAGCATCCTGAGGATCATATCGACGGCACGCGGGACGCCGTCGGCCACCCGGGCCCAGTTGATCTCCAGGGTCGCTGTCGACCACAGCAGATAGAAAAGAGCCGCAGCGGCGAGTCCCTTCCGCACCCATGGGTTTTCAACGGTTCGTATGCGCTGCCATTGGGGTGCATTCCCGCGGTCTGTAAGCGCTGGTGCCGTCGTCATGCGAGCGATTCCCTCAGCATGCTCTCTTCACTCTCGGAATGCGGGCTGTCCGCCTTGTTGCTCTCGTCTTCGCTCCTGCGGACCGTAGCGCTCCAATCCTCTTCCCCGTAGATCTCGGTGAGGACCTGGGCGGTGACCTGTTCGGGCGGACCATCGAACACCAGTTCGCCGCCGCGCAGGCCGATGATACGGTCGGAAAAAGATTGTGCCAACCCGACATCGTGGAGATTGACCAGCGTCGGCGTGTCGCATTCGTGGGCCAGTTCGACCAGGATGCGCATGATCTGACGGGATGTCTTGGGATCCAAACTGGCGGTTGGTTCATCCACCAGCAGCAGATCGGGCCGCTGCATCAGCGCGCGGGAGATACCCACCCTTTGACGCTCCCCGCCCGACAGGGCGTCCGCGCGGGTGTTCTGATAACCGGAAAGCCCGACCCGGTCCAGCAGGGCAAAGGCCGCTTTGATATCCTCGGGTGGGAATTTGCGGCTGTAGGTCCTCCAGAATCCGACGTAGCCCAAGCGGCCGGAAAGAAGATTTTCCATCACGGTGAGACGTTCGACCAAGTGATATTCCTGAAAGATCATCCCAATCCGCCGACGCATCCTGCGCAGGTCGCGACGGCTTAACGCCAGAATATCGATGTCGTCGAGCATGATCTTTCCGGATGTCGGTTCGACCAGCCGGTTGATGCAGCGGATGAGCGTGCTCTTGCCGGCGCCGGACGGGCCGATAACGGCGACCACCTCGGGTTGGCCGACGGCGAAGCTGACGTTCTTCAGCGCGACGGTGCCGGTGGGATAGGTTTTGGACAGGCCGGATATCTCCAACATATCGGCGGGTTTCCGTAATTCATGCGTACCTTGGAAATCGTGAAAAATATCCAGTGTACAAAGGGGGCGTAATTGTCAAAGCCTCATTGCTTGATCTTTTTCAGGGCGTCGAGCGTGTACGCCTCTTTGTTGTCCTTCTGTATTGTGCGGATGATCTCCCAGTGCTTCCGGTAGTCGACGGGGATGAAAACCTCGGCCTGCTTTCCGAAATCCTTGGCGAGCCCGGTCCCCTTCCAATCGAAGGTCAGAAACGCCTCGCGAACCTTCTTTTGCAGGTCGGGATGCAGATTGTAGATATACCCGTAGGCGGTGCCGGGAAACTGATCGGATTCCCAGACAATCCGGACCGCCGAACGGTCGAACATCTTGCGTTCGAGCATCCGCTCCATCACGGTGGAGGCGATCGGCGCGGCGTCGTAATCCTTGTTGGCGACCCCCATGATCGAATTGTCGTGTTTGCCCGAATAAACCACCTTGTAGTCCGCGTCGGGGACGACGCCTTCCTTTTTGAACAGCGCCCGCGGCGCCTGGTCGCCCGAGTTGGACGCCGGGGTCACGTGCGCGACCTTGCGCCCTTTCAAGTCCTTGACCGTCTTGATGCCGGAGTCTTTGTGGGTAATCAACCACAACCGATATCCCCGGAAGGAGCCGTTCTTGTCGCCCATCATGGCCACGGGATGAAAGCCGCCGAGGTTGACGCCGTAGACCGTTGCCCCGGCGGCAAATCCGGAAATATGCAGACGGCCGGAGCGCATGGCCTCGACCTGCGCCGCATAGGATTCGGGCCCGTACCACCTGACCGACTTGCCCGTCTTCCTGGCGATGTGGTCCATGAGCTCCTTGAACACATTCTCATAAACCGAAGGGTCCTCGACGGCGGTGTAGGAAAAGATGAGCGTGCCCGGATTGAGCCATTTGCCCGAATCCTTTGGATTGTCGGCGAGAAGATCGCCGTCCTCATCGCAGTAGCGACTGTCCAGATCTCCCCGGTTCCGGCATGGATCCGCGGCGCCGGCCGGTATGGTTGCTGAAAGAAACAGCAGCGCGGCAAGGCTCGCAACACCGGGGTATAAGGTCCTGCGGAACAACTGTACGATATCCATAACCATCCCTCCTTGATAGGCAGGCAGTCCTTTAAAGCCCGATAACCTCCCTGTCCTTCGGATATTCGACAATGATATCGAATGTCAACTCCCTCTTTTCTCCGGCCCGAAGCGGGACCTTCCAGGCGATGGTCCCATCGCTTTTGACCTCATCCGGCTTCATGGACGGCTCTTCCAGCGAGACCTTGATCTCTTCGTCGCCGGCGAGAGGGAGCTGGTCGCGCAGGGTGACCGTCACCGGATCCTTATGGAAGTTGGTGGCTTCGATGCGATAGCGGTAAGCGACCCGATTCCTGCCGAACATCCCGGCTTGTTTGTGCTGCTTGAGCTCTTCGCGCTTGACCGTCACCTGGTCGTCGGTTCCGAAGAAGAGGTCAAACTTTTCTCCTGCGGCGACCTTCTTCAGCGACGAAGCGCCGGTGAAGGTGCTGCCGATAAAGGCATTGACCTTGCCGGGCAGGAGCGGGTAGGCAGTGTGGTTTACTATTTCCGACTTGAGGAATACGTAAGGAGCAAGTTTTGGAATCGCCACGAATTCCATGCCGACCGGAAGCTGCTCGATAGCCACAACGGTGCCGTGCTGGGTGCCGTCGGAGGGGATATCGAGCGTCCGGGGGATGCGAAAGGACACCGATGAGTGCTCGCTGCGTATCTGAGCGGTAGCGAAGGCGGCTGCCGACTCTTCGCTCGACGCATCGTCGGCCTTGAGGCTATCCGCTTGTGTGTCGGCCGCTTTCTTAGCCCTCGCCGGCGCCGGCGCCGACATGACCCTCGCTGCCGCAATCGGTGGGTGCGGCCGGAGAAAGGATATGCGCCAGGGGTGCATCTCGGGCGGCGCGCCGCCCGCGGCGGGGCGGGCCGTGGAAAGGGTCAGGTTGATATCTTTCCAGTCCTCCCCGGTCGCTTGGCGGACCATTGCCCGGAAGGTCAACTCGGCGCTTTTGGCGTCCGGGGATAGTCGGACATCGTAGGAGGGTTGCCATCCCGCCCGGGGAACGACCGCGGCAAGATCGAGCGTCAGGCTTCCTTCCCGGACTATCTCCAGCATCACTTCGACGCTTTTGGCCTCTTTTCTTCGCGAGCCGGTCGATTCGTTCCGCTGACGCTGCAGCGCGTCGATCTTGTCCTTGAGGCGCCTCTTTTCGGCCTCGATCTCGCGTGTCGCTTCTTCGATCCCTGTCACCTCTGCCCCCACAAAACGGGAGGCATCCCGTAGTTCTTCCGAGGTGGGACGCCCGATCGCCAACTCCTTGGAGATACGGTCGCCCCAGGCAACGCGGATCGAATCGAGAAATGCCTTTTGCGATGACAACCCGGCCTTCTTCGCGTCCAGCGCGCCGGAGAGCGACTCCAGTCTCCGGATCTCCTCGTCGAGTTCCTTCCCTCGTTTCTCGCCGCTCTGTTCGAGAAAGGCGCGTTTCACCTCGAGTCCCACAATCTTCGCTCCTGCGGTTCCCCCGCCTTCTACCCGGACCGAGTCATCCTGGATCAGAACGGGGAGGCTTTCGAAAGCGATCAGGTAACTGCCGGGTTTGAGAGAAATTGCGGCACTACGGGTGGTAAGCGCCCGGTCGGCATAGACGATCACCGAAGTGATTCGCGCGGGGGTCGCGATCCGCGTCGGTTCGGCGGACAGCGACAGGGTGTTCAGAGACAGGAGTGTCAGGAAGGAAATAAAGCTGATCTTCTTCATTGGCATACCTCATTTGACGGATATTTCAAAGTGCTTGCCGTTAAATATGAAGCGCACGCGATCGGGATGGATTTCCTCGACCTTTACGGCCTCGATTAGGGATCCCTCGTGGGCGATCTTATCGTTGATCATGGCGAAACGTTTTGAGGGGTCTTCATACCAGATGATCGCCGATATTTTCAAAGAAGGGGGAACCGTGATAGATTTGTCCGGGGTTTGTTGAGGAGGGATTGTAGTGTTTTCACTTAGTCCCTCCGTATTTTGGGGGGCAACGGTCGGCTTTGTCTGGCTAATGCCCTTGTTCGCCATTTTTTTGCCCGAAGGATCTGCGGTGGTTCTGATTTCATCAGGCGTGGGGATTTCCCGGGGCGCCCGGCTTACGCCGCTTGGAACGTCGGGGTTTGCTTCGCGAGGGAGCGGGGCTGGTGTTATCTTCTGACTTGATGCCGCAGGAGTCATCGCCGGAGGAAGCGATACTTTGGACAGCGAATCGGGATCATGAGGCGCTGTTGCAATCTCCTGACTTGTCGTCGGCGGATGCATCGGCTTCGAAGACGGGGATATCGTCAGGATGCCGAGCTCCACAAGCGCGTAAGTGACTGCGGCTGCGGCGATGGCCGTCAGGCCGATGGCGGCAAAATAGAGGGGGGTTCTTTTTTCAGAACGGGGCGGATCGGACCTGAGGATATCGAGGGTGATATTGGCTGCTGCGCTCCGGCGTGATGACTTTTCACGATCGAGTTTTCTCAAAACATCAAGGATGACACTCATTTCTTCCCTACCGTGAGTCTTGGCACTTTGAAGCGATCGATTGAACGATACAGGAGCATCAATGTCTGACTCCCGACGACACCATCCGCGTCGATCCCCTCCGAATCCTGGAACTTCTTGACGGCTGACAGGGTATTTGCGTCATAAACACCCGTTACGGGCCTGTTGTAGACCCCCGTCTCTCTGAGAAGACCCTGAAGGCGCTCGACTTGCTCTCCCCTTGACCCCGGAGTCGTTCCTGTCTGGAGATTCAGTGGGTTCTTCCAGAGAAGGAAACCCAGACCGGTCCAGAGCTTTTCGATGTCGTCTCGCGAAAAGGATCTTTCTCCTGCGATGGGCGGGTCAATAATGAGCTTTTCTTTCTCTACGCCCACCAGGGAGACAAAACGTTTTCCTGGCATACCCGGCAGGATGATCTCGAGCACTGCCGGGTGATCGATGCGGAGCAAAGCGCCCAGGTTTCCGGAGAATCTGTACAGACGGAGTTGTCGATCCAGGGCCGCGCGCGTTATTTGCTGCAGGTTAAAATCGCCGCTCTCGGAATGGGGGGGAACATTCCAGTAACCGGCCAGGGTATTAAAAGCCATTCGGGCGCTATCCGCTTCCGAGAGTTCCTTAAGCGCGTCAGATAGAGGCCGGGAGGGTTTTTCATCGGGTATAACGGGATCTATTTTCGTCTGCTCCTCCATTGCCCCGACCTGTCGCGAAGCGATGAACCGGTCGATTAAATCGGGCCACCCAACATACACGCCTGCCGCAAGGAAAACCGCAAGCATGACAAACGCCGGGATCAGGATAAATCGCCGTCTCCCCATATGGGACGATGTGTCGCGCCTCAAATCGTCGATTCCTGCCGCGGCGATTCCGGAGCTTATCCTTGCCGTGTCTCTTGCGTAGGCCACCATGAGCGCCCTGTCGCAGGCCGCGTTGATGGGTCTCGGCAGCCCCCGTGAATACCGGTAGATTCGCTTCAGCGCCCCTCCGGAAAAGGTGATTTTTCCTTTTCCTCCCGCCACTTCGAGCCGGTGGCCGATGTACTGGACGGTGTCTTGGAAATCCATGGGCTGCAGATGATATCGTACGGTGATGCGCTGGCTGAGCTGCCGCATCTCGTCCCTCTTTAGAATCTCCAGGAGTTCGGGTTGTCCCGACAGGATGATCTGGATAAGCTTTTCCTTGCCGGTCTCCAGATTAGAGATCAGCCGGATCTGCTCGAGGACCGAGGCCTCCAGATTCTGCGCCTCGTCTATAGCCAGGACGACGGTGCGGCCTTCGGTATTCTGCTCGATAAGAAACAGGTTGAGGGCATCCAAGGCGCCCGGGCTATTGGAGGTGGATGCGGGAATACCGAATTCCCTGTTGATGCTTTGCAGAAGTTCGGGCGCCGAAAGACAGGGGTTGAAGATCAGGGCCGTACGGTAACGCTCCGTATCGAGCTGGCTGAAAAGTGAACGCAAAACCGTGGTCTTCCCCGATCCCACCTCTCCCGTCAGACCGATAAACCCCGCGCGATTGTTGATGCCGTAAAGCAGGTGTGCAAAGGCTTCCTTATGGGTTTTGCTCAAAAAGACAAAGCAGGGGTCTGGGGTCAGGTTAAAGGGTTTTTCCCTGAGGCCGTAGAAGTCGAGGTACATCAGAACATGCCCCCTGATGCTTTCACATCTGTAAACAAGAAGAGAGAAAACAAAACAAGTGCTTGGAGAATATCTCGTTTGTGTGCGATGAGGATACGGGAAGCGGTGTTGTCTGTCAAGGGATTTTGAAGGAGGGTTCAGAACAAACCCTGTCTTTTCCGCTCTTTTTACTCTGGTACATGAGCTGGTCAACCCGGTGAACAAAGTCCTTCATCTCCTCATGCGGTTTGTGCTGCGCAAGCCCGATACTCACGGTCACATGGACGGCCCTCTCCGGCAACGGGGAAAAAGTTTCCTTTTTGAACTCCGTCCTGATCCTTTCCGCCGTAACAGCGGCATCCGCGCTTGCGGTCGTGGGCAGGAGAATCGTGAACTCCTCCCCGCCGTATCGATAGGCCGAATCCGTCTGGCGCAGGCATCGTTTCACCACCTGGCCGAGTCGCAGCAAGACCTGATCGCCCTCGATATGGCCATAAGCGTCATTGTATCGTTTGAAATCGTCGAGGTCGAGCAGGAGCAGGGTTAAAGGCTGTCCGTAGCGGTCCGACCGGTCGATCTCCGTTTTGAGCTGATGATGAAAATGCCGGGAATTGTAAAGCTGGGTGAGATCATCGACGACGCTGAGTTCCCGGTATCTTTTTTCGCTTTCCTGAAGCGCCTCCTCCGCCTGCCGGCGGGCGGATAGATAGTCCCGAAGCCGGTTTCCGCCGAGTAACAACCCCAGAATCCCGACCGCCCAAATCCCCGCATGGGCGAGTATGCTGACGCGCAGTTGCGCCCGAAGCGCTTCGCTAAACGGCTTCCACGGCAGTGAAACGCTGATTCCCCCCCGGATATCGTCTGTCTTGTAACCCTGCTTTGCATGACAATTGAGACACCCGGCTTCGGTGATCAGCGGGCGCATGAGGCGTAAATAGGTTTCTTTCCCGATCGGCTCGAGCGAGGATACCTCCTTCTGGCCCCGTTCAAAGGCCTGCAAAGCCTTCCGCTCCCAGTCGTCCGGGGCGTTTTCCGGTCGGATGGGCTTCAGACTCGTGATGTGTCCCTGCATGCCATAGGCTTCTTTCGCAAGTTCATGGACTTGACGCGTCATGTAGGCGGGATTGATCAAGGTGAGCTTCCTGCCCGAGGGGGTGGTGATGTCTCTTTCTGGAATATCGGACAGATAAGGGTTGGGAGTCGTCTCGGGCGTCGTCGGGACATACATCCCGCCGTGCCGGGTGGCCCAGCGTCGATAAACCAGGTCTTTGCTGAAACTTTCGCCTGCTGCCGATCGCGCGGTTTCGAGCGTCGAGATGTAAGATTCCCGGTAGTTCCAGCCTGCCAATGCGACGATCAGGATGGACCAGAACACGGCGATGCCGAGAGAAATGGCGTTGGTTCGCGGAGCGGATAACCGTTTGCCGGAAATATTCATGGTCTATTATCGCAAAGGGCCGCCGAGACGCGGTGTCCAATGGAGACCTTTACGTCACCCGGGAATCATGTCCTAACGGGTTTCGATCAGGCGAAGAAGGTGCTTACCGAAATCGGTGTTGTCCTGGTAGCCGCGGAACAGGTCGGATCCCGGTCCCACGGCGCCGACCAGCACCGGCTCCGAGGTATGCCCCCCCGTGCCCCAATAGATCCCCGTCTGTCTTGCCACCATCCGCCCCAGCACGTTTTGCACCACGTAAGCGTGGCTCCGTTCGAGCGGCTTCTGTCTGACGATGAGATCGCGCAGATCGGCGTCGAGCTTGAAACCCGGAAAGTGTTTTGCCAGCAGCGCATCGACCTCCTCCCCGGACGGTTTCTTGCCGAGCTTTTCCGCCGCCGTTGTGAAAGACATCGTTATCGGCGCGAGCATCTTGATCTGGGTGTCGCCCATGTAAAAGCGGTTGCTGCTCGACAGCGATGTGAGGTCCTTCAGGGCATACGTCGGCGAGAAGCCGCCGGTCTCGTGATCGCCGGTGACGATCACGAGCGTATCGGGCGAGGCGCGCTGGAAATCGAGAGCGACTTTGACCGCGTCGTCGGTTGCCCAGAGCGCGCGCATAAGGGCGGCGGCGTCGTTGGCGTGCCCGGCGGTGTCGGTATTCTCGTTTTCGACGAGCAGGACGAATCCGTTGGGGTTTGCCTGCGACAGCGCCTTGAGCGCAGCGGCCGTCATTTCGGCCAGCGTCGGCTCCTTGCTCCGATCGCTTTCGATATCGAAATCCATATCCTCGTCCGCGAATAACCCGAGCAGTTTGGTCCCTGTCGCCGCCTTCAGCTCGGCGGTGTCGGACACGACTTGCCAGCCCTTACCGCGGAAGGCGGCGATAATGTCCTTGCCGTCCTTGCGTTTGCCGCCCGCTCCGGCGGGAAGAAAGAAATCGGCGCCGCCGCCGAGCAGGACATCGGGTTCGAGCGCCAGATATTTATCCACCAACGCCTGTGAGTCGCGCCGGGATTTGGAGTTCATGCTGAAGGCGGCCGGCGTCGCGTCGTAAATCGTTGCGGTGCTGATCAGTCCGATACGCTTCCCTTTGGCCTTGGCCGCCTGCATCACGGTTCGGACCGGTTTGCCGTCCGGCGTCATGGACAGAGCCCCGTTTTCGACCTTGGAGCCGGTGGCCATTGCCGATCCGGCCGCCGCCGAATCGGTTATATACACGCCGTGCGGGCTGCTGATGAGCAGGCCGATTCCCTTGTCGCGAAAAAGGTCCGTTGTCACGAAGGGCTGCTTGCGAAGGACGTTGCTCGAATAGCGGCCGAAATCCCACTGGGTCGAAGCGACACCGTCGGCAAAGAGGATAACGATATTTTTCGGACTCTGCGCCTTGGTGTCGCCGATGGGCAAACCGGCGCATCCCACCAGGACAAAGACGGATACGGCGATCGCCGCTTTAACGAATAGCGGCATCGACGTTTTGGATTCATATACGCGTTTCATTAAGTTCATCGCACTCCTCCTTGAGGTGAAGGATGATAAAACCCCGATTTTTACGTACCTTGAGGATATGGAATGCGATCCCCTGTGTCAAGAGGAATTAAACGGGCGGGCCCTCGGCCACTATTTCGTTGACACGCAGGACCGTTTCCACTAAATTCCGGCGTGGACATAGGATGAACTCGGGCCTTTTTTACATAGCCCTCAAAGGAGGAAAACATGCATTCAAAAGACAACGACGCGAACAAGGATTTCATCGCCCTCCCCGGTGCTGCGGAGGGGATCCCCCGGCGTACTTTTCTCAAAGGGATGCTAGTCACGGGGGCGGCGACCTCCCTGGGCGCCCTGGGGAGGATCGATCTGGGATGGGCGGCGGCCGGGAGCGCCGGAGAGCGCAATCTCTATCAGAAGATCATCGGCGCCCATCTGGGCAGCGGCGAGATGAAACCCGGTTCCGAGATTGGTCTCGTCGTCGACTCGACCCTGACCCAGGATGGGTTGGGGGTCATGACCTACCTCCAGTATGAGGCCATCGGGATTCCCTCGGTGCGGACGAAACTGTCGGTCTCCTATGTCGATCACCAGACCCTGCAGGACGGATTCGAAAACGCCGACGACCACCGATACCTGGAGACCGTCACCGACCGATACGGGATCCTGAATTCCCGGGTCGGCAACGGGATCTGCCATCAGGTCCACCTGGAACGGTTCAGCCAGCCCGGCTGGACCCTGTTGGGCGGCGACAGCCATACCCCCACCTGCGGCGCGGTGGGGATGCTGGCCATCGGCGCCGGCGGGCTCGACGTCGCCGTGGTCATGGGCGGGGGGCAGTTCTACCTCAGCTATCCCAAGGTCCTGCGGATCAACCTCAACAACCGACTGAGGCCCTGGGTGTCGGCCAAAGACATCGTCCTGGAGGTGCTCCGCACGATCACCACCAAGGGCAACGTGGGTTGGGCCATCGAGTACGGCGGATCGGGTCTGGCTTCCCTGACCGTGCCGGAGCGCTCGGTTATCGCCAACATGGGGGCCGAGGCGGGGGTGACCACCTCCATCTTCCCCAGCGATGAGATGACCCAGCGGTTTTTCAAAGCACAGCATCGGGAGAAACAATGGATGGAGCTCAAGCCCGACCCAGGGGCGACCTATGACCGGACCATCGATATCGACCTGGCGGCCATCGAGCCCAATGTGGCCCTCCCCCATTCCCCGGACAACGTCAAGAAGGTGCGGGAGGTCGAGCCGATCAAGGTGAATCAGGTCTGTATCGGGAGCTGCACCAACTCCTCCTATTACGACCTGATGATGGTGGCCGGCATGCTGAAGGGCAGGAAGATCCACCCGGAGGTCAGCGTCGGCATCGCCCCCGGCAGCCGCCAGGTCCTGGAGATGATCTCGGCCAACGGGGCGCTTCACACGATGATCACCGCCGGCGCGCGCATCCTGGAATCCGCCTGCGGGTTCTGCGTGGGGGCCGGCCAGGCGCCGCCGTCGGGCGGGATCTCCGTTCGCACCAGCAACCGCAACTACCGGGGCCGCAGCGGCACCGTCGATGCACAAGTCTACCTGACCAGCCCCGAAACGGCCGTGGCCACCGCGCTCACCGGCGTCCTGACCGACCCAGGTACGCTGGGGATGGTCTATCCCCGGATCGAGTTGCCGGCCTCCTACACCGTCGATGACAGCATGATCAGCAAGCCCACAGGGAAGAAAGAGGTGAAGCGCGGCCCCAACATCGGGACCCCGCCCTCCAACACCCCGATGCCCGCCGAACTCAAGGCGCGGGTCGCCATCAAGGTGGGAGACAAGGTAACAACCGACCATATCGCCCCTTCGGGCACGGTCAACAAGTACCGCTCCAACATCCCCAAGTACAGCACCTTTATCTTCCGCGATGTGGATGCACGTTTTCCCGAAAAGTGCGCGGCAAACAGGAAAGAGGGGCTTGCCACGGCCATTGTGGCCGGTGTGAGCTACGGGCAGGGCTCCTCGAGGGAACACGCAGCCCTGTGCCCCATGTACCTGGGGGTTCGCGCCGTTATCGCCAAGAGCATCGAGCGGATCCACCAGGACAATCTCGTCAATTTCGGCATTGTGCCGCTGACCTTTGCCAATCCCGCCGATTATGACGCGATCAAGGACGGCGACATGCTCATCGTCGAGGATATCCAGGGGGTGCTGGCGAAGCCTGTGAACGCGGTGAATATCCGCAACGTCACCCAGGGAACCGCCTATGCCGTCAAGTGCGATCTGAAGGCCCGCCAGCGGGCGATCGTCCAGGCCGGAGGACTGCTGAATTTCACCAAGGCGGGAAGCAGGGCATAATAAATCCGGCTCATCCGGTTCCTGCGTACTTAGCGATTCAAAGAAAGAGATCAGTCGTTATAGGCCTCTCTTACATCTGCCTAATCAAGTGAGTGGCTGAATCGGCTAAGTCAATGATAACGGGTTCAACCGTGCATATTTTTTGTCGTGATTTATTCTGGAGGTGGTGGTACTGCGTCCTTCTTGAAGTCAATCGTCTGGCAATTTTAATGGAAATGCACTGTTTCGAATAGTATTCATTAAAATTTCATTGACGTTTTGTTTATCCGCTTTCACCCTCGATAACTACTATCATACCCGGCTTTGAAAATTTGCTTTAAAAATTTACTTGACAAATATTTTTCCTTAAGACATTCTGCATACATAATTCATTATGCAATTATTGTTTGTGACTATGCTCCCTGTAAAATCTGAACGAGGCTTATTTCCGGGAGGACAATTGTGAAAAAGGTTGGGACCGATCACGTGAACCTTGACCAAAAAGTATACAATCAATTGAAGTCCATGATTCTCGATCAGAATCTCAAGCCAGGAAGCAAAATCTATCAGGAAAAATTGGCGGAAGATCTGGGGATTAGCCGAACCCCCTTGGTAAACGCACTCAAAAAACTGGAACAGGAGCACTTAATCACTGCGGTCCCTCGCAGGGGGTTTTACGCACGCCATTTCTCCAAGGAAGAGATGATCAATATCTTTGAACTCCGGGAAGTCCTGGAAGGCTTGGCAGCCCGGCGCGCTGCCATTCGTATTTCGGACAGCCAAATTCAAAAACTCCGGAATTTTTTCAAAGACTTTAAGACATTCGAAGACGGTGGGAGTTTGGAGAAATATGCAAAAGAGGATCGGCGCTTCCATAATTATCTGATCAAAATCGGCGGTGATGATCTCTTGTCCAGTATCCTGGAGAGTTACAGCGTCATTACCTTCAGTTATCTAGTAGGATTTCGAGGAGGACTTGTAAGACCGCCCCGGGAAACCATCCGGGAACATCTATCGATTATTGAGGCGATCGCAAAAAAAAACCCGGAAATGGCCGAGTCGGCTGTTCGCCTTCATTTCAAGAATTCACGGGACAAATTGGTTCAGGAGTTGGAATAGGGCCATGAAACAGTAACCAAAAGCATCGAGAAGCAGAGTTTTTTAAATCGCGGAAAAGGGATGCGTGCAGTGAATGGAACAGCATGCGGGTTGTGTTGGAATGAAGGCAGGACAGGCTTGCCAATAACCAGAGGAGGAGGGTGCTATGAAGAAGAAATCGTTGTTCGTAGGGATGCTTTTTTTCACCGTAGCGGTCTTTGTGTTGGGTATCTGTAACGTCTTAGGCGTATCTCGCGCTGAAGCCCAGACCGTCTTGAAATTCAGTCATACCGACCAGCAGCAGGGAGCACGCCAGGGGGCTGCGGAGGTATTCGCGAAGAAGGTCGAGCAGTACACGAACGGCCGCTACAGGGTTCAGGTGTACTGTTGCAGCCAGCTCGGCAACGATCCGAAGAACATCGAGCAGCTCGTTCTGGGCGGGATCGACTTCACCGTGTCCAGCACCGGTTCCTATGCGCCGCACGTGGATTCGTTGAATCTCACGATGCTGCCGTTCATCGTGGACAGTTATGAGCAGGGATGGAAACTGTACGATGAATCCAAGTGGCTCAAGGCACAGTTTGATCTGGCGCCCCAAAAGGGATTCCGTTTCCTGTCTACCTTTGAAGCGGGTTTCCGCTGCATGACCACCAAGGGCGCTTTAGGCACACCGGATGACGCCAGAGGGAAAAAACTCCGCACCTTTCCCAACGAAATGATGCGCTGGACCCTCGATGCCATCGGCTTCAGCGTTCAGATCATGCCGCTCCCCGAAGTGTATATGGCGATCCAGCAAGGGGCGGTGTGGGGGCAGGAAAACCCCATCGATACGATCTACTCCAACAAATTTTACGAGGTCGCGCCCTATGTGACGCTCACGAAGCACGTCTACAGCCCCATTCCTCTCGCCGTTTCGGAAAAGACCTGGCAGAAACTCTCTCAGGCCGATCGTGAGGCGGTGACCAAGGCCGCGAGGGAATCGGCGGAATGGTCCCGCAAGACGATTCAAGCCAACGACGACAATCAGCTCAAAGAGATGACATCCAAGGGAGCCAAGGTCACAAATCCCTCCGCTGACCCTTTCCGGAAGGCGGTACAGCCGGTGTACGGCAAGGCGCGTGACAAGTATGGTGCCGCCAACGTAGACGCCTTTCTGGCCGATGCCGCCGCCGTGCGAAAGGCTCTCCCGGTCAAGTAATCCCGCCGTGCTCACACATGAAACCGGAGGGCCGCCCCCATTGCAAGGCGGCCCTCCAAGAGAGGTTCGCCATGAGTCACTTTCGTTTACCGCCATCCCCGCCGGCGCCGAAGTGGATCCGGTGGCTTGGTCATGCCGTCGATTGGACGATTGTCGCGCTCGGCTCCGTCATGGTCATCATGGTTTTCTTCAACGTGATCATGCACGTTATCGGCAAGGACGTGGCATTGACCACGGAGTTTTGCGAGTTCATGATGGTCTGGGTTTCCTTTCTGGGGGGCGCCTCGGTGGCCCGGCGCGGTCTCCACATGACGATCACCGAATTCCTGGACAAGCTCTCCGGCCCGATGAGGCGCCTGGCGGACGGAATCATCCAGGTCTTCTGCCTGGCCGTTCTCTGGCTTCTGGTCAAGTTTGGGATGGGTATTGTGATGGCCAACTGGGGCAATGAGCTGACGGTCCTTGGATGGCCTATGGCGTTGCAGTATCTCAGCCTGCCGGTCGGATCGGCGATGATGATGATATTCGTCGCTTTCGATCTGTGTCAAATCCTTCGCGGGAAATCACGCGAAGAACGTTACGGAGGTTGACCGATGTTTGCACTCGTCATATTCCTCGTGTTTCTGGTCATTGCGCTGGCGGGTGTCCCGCTGATGTATGCGCTACTGGCCACCACCGTCGGGATGATCTGGCTCAACGGTCTTTCCCATCCACTGGAAACGATTTTCCTGAGCTTCATCTCCGGGGTGGAGCCCTTTATCCTGATCGCCGTGCCGCTCTTCATTTTTGGCGGCAATCTGCTCGCGAAAGGGGGCGTCGGCAAGCGAATCGTCGCGTTTGCGGCGACGCTCTTCGGCTGGCTGCCCGGAGGGCTCGCCGTGGTCACCACGGTCTCATGTCTCCTGTTCGGCGGCGTGTCCGGATCAGCCATCGCGGACACCGCGGCGATCGGATCCCTGGTCGTCCCCATGATGAAGGAGAAGGGCTATGAGGGGGCGTTCTCCGCGGCGCTTCTGTCCGTTGCCGGAACCCTGGCGCTGCTGATGCCCCTCTCGATCCCATTTTTGGTCTATGCCTTCATTTCGGGTGTTTCGATGCGGCAACTTTCCATGTCCGGGGTCGTCCCGGCGATAATTACCGCAATGGCCATCATCGTGGTGTGCATGTGGTATGGAAAGAAGTCCGGCTGCGACACGGGTGGAAAGCGGTCGTCCTTCCGGGAAATATGGGCTGCCTTCAAAGATGCAGGGCCGGCACTGGTGATGCCGGTCATCATTATCGGTGGCATCTGGTCCGGCGTCTTCACGCCGACCGAGGCAGCCGCCGTGGCGGTCGTCTACGGTTTGCTCATCTCCATATTCTACTACAAGGACCTTACCTTCGGCGACCTTCCGGAGCTGCTGATCTCTTCCTTCCAGACGAGCGCCTCGGTATTGCTCGTCATCGGCGCCACAGGCTGTCTGTCATGGCTGATGACCGTGGAACAGGTTGCCGCGCAGCTTACCCTATGGGTCCAGAGCGTCGCCCACCAGCAATGGGTCTTCCTGCTGCTGACCAACGTAGCCCTGCTCCTGCTCGGCACCTTCATCGAGCCGTTGCCCGCCATGCTGATGAGTGCACCTTTGCTCTTCCCCCTCGCCCGGTCGTTCAACATCGACATGGTGCACTTTGGCGTCGTGATGACCGCCAACCTCTCCATCGCCCTCTACACTCCGCCAGTGGGCGGAACACTGTTCGTCGCGGCAAAGCTCGCCGATGCCGGGATCGGCGCCATCACGCGGCACCTGATTCCCCTGATGGCGGCAACCGTCGCCATGTTGTTTGTAATCACCTATTTCCCGTGGCTGACAAAAGTTATTTTGTGGTTGTTCATGTAATAGAGGAAGGATCACGGATGATCGGCGTCAGTCCCGCGTTTATCGTTTCTCTCTACGGACCGGGGTTCTCCCTCGGTAACTTCCGTGAGGGACTTCAGGTCGTCAGTAAGCTCGGTTTTTCCGCCTACCAGCCGGAGATCCTGGTCGAAACGGCACTTCCGGAGTGGGCGCGCGATGCCCGGAGCGTGCACCGTGCTGCAAGCGATCTCGGCCTCGTCCCGACACAATTCGTGGCGCATTTTATGCTTGAGGAGTTCGCAAACACAGAGAAGTTGATTCCCCGAAGCGGCATCGATAAATTGAATCAGGTGCTTGACATCATCCAGATATTTCCCCCATGCACGGTGCTCACCATACCGGCCTCAATCTTCAGTGTGAATTGGGAATCGCCGGAAGCAACAGACTCCCGGTGGTGGCAGGAGATGCATCACCGGCTCGTCGAAAAGATCGGACGGTATGCAGAGGTGGTAGGAGAAGCAGGGCTGAAGCTGGCTTTTGAAATCCTGCCCTTTTCAATTATAGGAGGCATCTGCCGCTTTGTCTCTCTCTGTAACGAACTCGGCTCCCCAGCCCTGGGTCTCAACTTCGATACCGGCCATGCATGGGCCTGTCGGGAATTGGTGCCCATGCTGCCCTTTGAACTGCAAGGAAGGATTTTCGGCACTCATCTGGGCGACAACATGAGCACTGAAAATACCAAGCTGGCGCCGGGGAAAGGGTCTATCCCGTGGAAGCCTCTGCTGGCGAACCTGGCAGGCGCCGGTTATGAAGGGAGTTGGGATATCGAAATCGGCTGCAGGCCCGATCAGGTGACCGAGGAGTACAGATTCGCACTGCACTATTTGCAATCATTTGAAATAAAAAGATGAAGGAGATGATTCGAATGAACGATGAAGTCAAATTTGCTTTGATAACAGGATTTGTAAGCAAGACCAAAGACCGCTTTCATGAGTACAACGAGGATAAGTCGCTGGCGGAGCGGCTTGAGATGGTATCGCAGATGGAGGGGATGAGCGGCGTGGAAGTCATTTTTCCCTATGAGGTTAGCGACGCGGTAAGTTTGAAGTCTCTGCTCGTCAAGTATAATCTCGGCATTGCCGCCGTCAATGTCAACGTGAAGGCGGAACCCGAGTTCCGCAATGGAGGCTTGACCTCCACGGATCAGGCCGTTCGGCGGAAGGCCGTTCAGTTTATAAAGGACTCCAAGGATTTCGCCGCGGCTGTCGGCGCCAACAAGGTCACCTGCTGCCCCTTGGGTGACGGTTATGAGTTCGCCTTTCAGTGCGACTATGCCCAGATGTGGCGCTTCCTCATCGAGACCTTCGGCGAGGCAGGGGCCTACAAGCCGGAGATCCCCCTCTTCATCGAATACAAACCCAGCGAGACGCGGGCCCACTGTTTTGTAGACACGGCCGCCAAAGCCCTTTGCTTGCTCAATGACATCGGCATCAAATCGATGGGCATCACGATGGACTACGGCCATTCGAAATACGGCCACGAAAATCCCGCGGAGGCTGTCGCTTTGCTGGCGAAAAGCCGATTTCCCTATTATATTCACATCAACGACAACAATGGCCGATGGGACTGGGATTTGATGGCCGCATCGGACAATTTCCTGGAATATGCAGAATTTCTTTTCTACCTGCAGGAATACGGATACAGCGACTATTTGACGTCGGACACGTCGCCGACCCGCTGGGATATCCGCGGTACCTTCGAAGCCAATGCGCGAATGACCAGGAAGATCTGGGACCGGCTCAATGGCCTGAATCGCAAAGAATTCGCCGCCCTGATCCGGGGCAATGACTTCCTGAAGACCTGGAAGTTTGTCGAAGCGAATATCTTTAAACTATAAAGGAGGCGCATCCCAATGGCCATTTATAAAGGGCGGATTGCCATCGATTGCGACGAAGCGGCAATCGATCTTAAGAAAGTTATCTATGACTACCTGAAGAAGCAAGGTGTCCCTGTTACGGACCTGGATTATCTGGGCCGGGAAAAGGCGGACTACCCTGAAATCGGTTTCCATCTGGCACAGGAGATCCGGAGGGGCCATTATGACCGGGGTATTTTGATCTGCGGCACCGGACTCGGCATGGCAATGATCGCCAACAAAGTCGAGGGTGTGTTCGCGGGAACATGCCACGACGTGTATTCCGCGGAGCGCCTGAAGAAAAGTAACGATGCGCAGATTCTGACCATGGGCGCCCGCGTGATCGGTCCGGAGCTGGCCAAGATGGTTGTGGACGCATGGCTCCAATCGGAGTTCCAGGGCGGCGGTTCCATCCCCAAAGTCGAGAAGATGCGGCAGTTGGAGCATGCCTCATTTCAGAAGAAGGATCATTAAGGAGGTTCACCATGCAAAAGATCATCAATGCACCGCAGGCAGCGGTGGATGAAATGGTTGAGGGCTATCTGAAAGCCCATCGGGGCCTGATAGAGGGGACGGACAATCCACGCGTCCTGAAGCTCCAGCAAGCCCCCGTACCCGGCAAGGTTGGAATCGTCACGGGGGGCGGCTCGGGCCACAAACCTGCGTTCATCGGTTACATCGGCCGAAACCTGGTCGATGCCGTCGCCGTGGGCGAGATATTCTCTTCCCCTCCGGCGCAGATGTTTTTTGACGCCTTCAAAGCGGCAAACAGCGGCAGGGGGGTGGCCTGCCTTTATGGCAACTATGCCGGCGACAATATGAACGTCAAGATGGCCATGGAACTGGCGAAAGAGGAAGGGATTGAAGTCCGGACCGTCGTGGCCAATGACGATGTGCCCTCCGCGCCAAAGAGCCAACGGGAAAAGCGCCGTGGTGTGGCCGGCGAGATCCTCATGTGGAAGGTGGGAGGCGCCAAGGCGGCCATGGGGGCGAGCCTCGACGATGTCATCGCCGAGTCGCAAAAAGCCATCGAAAATACTCGCAGTATGGGTATCGGCCTCATGCCTTGCACCATTCCGGAAGTCGGCCATCCCAACTTCACAATCGAGGAAGGGTGTATGGAAGTGGGGATCGGCCACCATGGCGAACCCGGCCTGGAAGTGGTCAAGCTGGAAACCGCCGCTCAGATGGCGAAGCGAATGACCGACATCATCCTGCCGGATCTCCCCTTCAAGGCCGATGATGAAGTGGTTGTGCTGATATCCGGCCTGGGATCGACGCCGCTCATGGAGCTGTACATCCTGTACAATGAGGTGGAGAAGATCTTCGAAGAGAAGAGGATCTGCATTTACCGGCCCTATGTGGGGAATTACTTCACGTCGCTGGAGATGGCCGGCGTTACCCTGACCGTCATGAAGCTCGATGCGGGGCTGAAGGCCTGCATCGACTATGAGGCCGACTCCATGGGGCTGCGCCAGTTCGGTAAGAGGTAGGGTATGGAACAATTTTCGAACCGGGATGGAATCCGGATCATCTTCGATCTGATCGCCACCATCCAGGCAAACAAGCAATACCTGAGCGACATCGACGGCGCGATCGGCGACGGCGATCATGGCATCAACATGAACAAAGGCTTTACCCTCTGTCGGGACGAGCTGCTGGCCAATCCGGGCGATCTCACGTACGGCCTCAAGACATTGTCGAAGATCCTCGTGATGAAGATCGGGGGGTCGATGGGACCGTTGTACGGTACGTTCTTCAAATCCCTGGCCATGGCCTGTGAAGGGGTGGATGCTATCGACAGGGCGGTGTTCGGCAGGATGCTCTCTTCCGGCATAGAGGGGATTCAGAGGATCAGCGATGCCGGGCTGGGCGATAAAACGCTGATGGATGTGTTGATCCCGGCGGAAGTTGCCTATCAGACCGCCGGACAAGCCGGTGAATCGTTCCGAGCATGCCTGGACAAGATGGTCGAGGCCGGTCGGCAGGGACGTGATGCCACAAAGGACATGGTGGCGAAGCTAGGGCGCTCCAGCCGACTGGGTGAGCGGTCCCGCGGCGTCATCGATGCCGGGGCGGCATCTTGCTTTCTGATCCTGGAAACCACTGCCGGGACGATCCGCGATTTGCTTGCTTCCGGTTCGGAAGCAAGCCTTTAGATCTGTCCATAACCCTTGGAGGTCGTGTTCCTATGCCTGTGCCGGATGAAAAGACCCTTCGCCGGGAATATGTTGATTTGCTCTGCCGCTCCAGCTTTCCGATTACGGATGTGGAATGGGAGGCCTTGGAGATCAGTGATTTCGGATTGGGTAACCTGCGTTCCGAAGGGTTTGCCTTCATCGATATCCTCCGTTCGCCGCGCCTGAGAATCACGCTGATCGCATTGCTGCCCAACCAGACCCTCCCCCAGCATGTGCACCCACCCTATGAAGGTGAACCGGGGAAGGAAGAAACCCTCCGGGTTCTCTCCGGTCAGACAAAGATCTGCATCAGGGGCGAGGCAGCCATGCCCGGCATGCTGATCCCAGAGGGGAAGGACCCATTTTATACTGCACGACAGGAAATCCGCCTCAACCCCGGTGGGCAGTATACCGTTCCCCCCGGTATTGAGCACTGGTTCCAGGGCGGCCCGGAAGGATCGGTCAATATCTGTTTCCAGAACCGGGTGGATGAGACGAAGAACCTGTTCTGGGACCCCAATAGCATCGGATGCCCCATTGGCCCGAATGACTGTTGAACCCTACGCCGTGAAACGGGGAAGAAAAACCATGCAGGATATTGAATCCGTATCAACTACGCCGCCGGGATTGACCCCACTGTCCGGGCCAGCCGGCCGGCAGGGGAAGATTGAGGCGGGTACCGGGAAAATTTTATTGGACATCGCTGTGTTGCCCGGCGATGGGATCGGGCCGGAGGTCATCGGTGCCGCCCTTGCCGTGTTGAAGGCACTGGAGAGTAAGTGGACGAAAGTCCGTTTTGTTTTCCATGAACAGGCCGTCGGCGCTGCGGAATATCTCCGTCACGGCGAACCATTGCCGGAAGAGTCGTTTACGGCCTGCCGTCAGGCGGACGCGGTGCTCCTAGGTGCCATGGGCCTGCCCAGCGTCCGCTGGCCCGATGGGCGTGAGCTCACACCGCAGATCGACCTGAGAGAACGCCTCGACCTCTATGCCGGCCTCCGGCCCATCCGGTTGTACCACGCACAGGACACCCCTCTGAAGCGGTATGGGCCAGGGGAGATTGACATGGTCATTGTGCGCGAGAATTGTGAAGGCCTGTTCGCCGCCCGGCTCAACCCATTTGATCCGGCTGGCGATGAAGTCCGCGACGTGATGCGTATCACGCGTCGGGGCGCCGAACGCATCTGCCGGGCGGCGTTTGAACTGGCGAGGCGGCGTCGCAAGCGATGCACTCTGGTGGACAAGGCCAATGTCCTGCCTTCCATGGTATTTTTCCGTTCTATTTTCAACGGAGTTGCCCGGGAATACCCCGAAGTCGAGGCCTCATGCGTCTATGTGGATGCGATGGCCTTGTATCTGATTCAGAAACCCCATGCATTTGATGTGGTGGTCACAGAAAACATGTTCGGCGACATCCTCAGCGACTTGGCTGCCGGTCTTGTCGGCGGCATGGGCATGGCACCGTCGGCGGACATAGGCGATGACTGCGCCGTCTTCCAGCCTTCACATGGAACCGCGCCTGATATCGCCGGAAAAGGCATCGCGAATCCCATTGCTACCATTCTCTCGGCGGCAATGATGCTCGAATGGCTGGGGCATCCGGAATTGTACGACGGAGCGATCCGTATCCGTAACGCTGTCGAAACCATGCTTGCTGACCCGACCCACCGCACTCCGGATATTGGGGGGCGACTGTCCACCCGGCAAATGACGGAAATGGTCATAGAACAGCTATGAGCGATCATTCCATCCATCGCATCATTGATCTTACGCTCACGCTTCGTTCTGGCATGAGGGGTGTCGCCTGCGAGCCGAAGTTCAATTTTAGGGAGCATGGCTGGAACGCGCAGACGCTTCACCTCTATTCCCACTGCGGAACGCACATCGATGCGCCCACCCACTCCGAGGCGGGCGACTTGACAATCGACCAGGTGCCACTGTCACAGTGCATGGGGCCAGCCTGGCTGGTGAAGCTCGATGGCATCGCGCCCCGGACGATGATTACCGTAGCCGACCTCGACGACATTGCCACACGATTCGCACCCGGGGACAGCTTGATTCTTCGAACAGGCTGGAGCGCTTTCGTTGACGAAGCGAAATGGCGTGATGAACTGCCGCGCGTTAGCCTCGAACTCGCCGGTTGGTGCGTTGAACACCATGTAAAGCTTCTTGGCGTCGAACCGCCATCCGTGGCGGATGTGAACCATCTGCCTGAACTTATCCAGATTCACCAGACACTGCTGAGCGGGGGCGTATTGATTGTGGAAGGGTTAATTAACCTCGATGCAATTTCTCAGGAGAAGTTCTTTTTCGCCGCACTGCCGCTGAAGCCGCTGCAAGGGGACGGCTCACCCGTGCGGGCATTCGCTATCGAAAGCGGGCAGTTGACGGCATTATAAAAAATGCAAGTTACGATCGTTAATCCTCATATTCCTACTGAGACTGAGGATGAGGACTTGTAGGTGACGGCAACAACCTACACCATTCAAATTTCTCTTTATCTTGCCTGAGTAATTTGGGTTGAAGTCTGTTACATAAAAGCATTAGCCGCTTTTATTGATTACAAGAGAGCTATAGAGCATTAGGTCGGCGATCAGCCCGGCTCCATCCCCTTTTTTCTGATGACGGGATGCGCGGCCGGCGCGGTGAAGAACTTTACCAGCGCCCTGGCCGCCTCCGGCTGCTGTGCGCCGACATGGAGCCCGGTCGAGAAGACCGTGATCCGCTGGATCTCCGCCGGCAGGGGCCCGAGAAGTTCGATCCCGGCAACGGGGAGAATCTCGCTCACCTGCTGGAAACCGATCTCCGCTTCACCGCGGCTGACAAGCTCGCCGATCGGCACCCCCTGCACCTGTTTGATCTTGGGTTTCAGCTCCTCGGCGATGCCGAGCCGCTGGAACAAACTGATGATGTAAACGCCGCTCGGGCCCGTGGAGTAGGCGATCGACTTGGCTGCAAGCAGCGCACGCTTCAGAGCTTCGGTCGACCGGATGTCCGGCTTGGAGGCGCCCGCGCGGATCGCGACGCCGATCCCCGACTTGGCGATATCGACGCGGCTCTCCGGGGCGATCCTGCCAAGCTTGATGAGCTCGGCAAGCGAGTCGACCGCGATGATCACCAGATCAACGATCTCGCCGCCCTTGAGGCGTTTCATCATCTCGACGGTTGGGGTCCAGATCGTTACGACCTTGTGTCCGGTGGCACGCTCGAATTCCGGGACGAGTTCGATATAGGCCTCCTTGAAGGCGGCCGATGCCATAACCTTGATCTCAGCCGCGTACGACATGCCTGCCTGGGATATCATCCCCGCGGTGAACGCGGTTACAGCGATCCATCTCGTCATCATCGCGATCCTCCAGATTCTTTTATCATGCGGTCACCTGTTCAGCTCAATGTCCTCAAACGGGGCGGTGAACCAGATCAGCGGCTGAACCTTGTAAGGATTCCCCTTGACTTTGGGGCCGAAGGCCGCGGGGGAATTGTTCGAGGTCAGGGGGATAAACATGGTTTTTTCATGGATGAGTGTCTGGACGCGGCCGATCGCTTCCTTCCGCGCCTTGGGCGCAACCTCTTTGCGGTACTGATCCCACACGGTCTGAATATCGGGATAATTTCCGTAGTTGCCGGCGGAAAACAGGTAGGATAACCGTCCGCCGATGGTGGGAGCAATCGTCGGGTCGATGAATGCGCCGTCCTTCATCTTTCCTCCTTCGCGCATCGCCTGCCAGGCAAGCCTGTCCATGAAGACCACCTCGGCATTGATCCCCACCGCTCTCCAGTAGGTCGCCACCTGTTCCCCGAACGCCATATATGCCCCGTTGGCCGGATAGAGTTTGCCCACATGAACGCCCTTGGGGTATCCGGCCTCCGCCAGAAGCTTCTTTGCCGCCGCGGGATCGTAGGGATCCGGCGGGAAGGAAAGCGCAAAGGGATCCCCCTCGAGCCCCAGCGATCCCAGGGGGGCACTGCCGGGCATGTGGATATCGGCGAGGGTCTTGCGGTCGACCGCCAGGCTCGCCGCCTTCCGGACCCGCGCATCGGCCCAGGGAGACTTCGGATCCCACTGCGCGGGGATGTAGACAAGCCGCTGCGAGGGGCTGAAGGGCACAAGGAGTCTCAGCTTGGGGTCTTTTTTCACGTCCTGATAATAGACATCGATCATGAGCGTGGCGACGTCCACCTCGCCCCGCTTCACCATGGCCAGACGGGTCGCGTGTTCGGTCACTGAATGGAACTCCATTCTTTTTATGCCGGGGGCTTTTCTCCAGAATTGTTCAAAGGCCTCCCCGATGAGCCTTACGCCGGGGACAAATTCCACAAACCTGTAAGGTCCGCATCCCACCGGATTCTTTTTGAAACCGGCATCCCCCACCTTCTCGACGTACTTCTTCGGCACGATCCAGCCGATCGTCGTCGTCCCAGGAAGAAAATAATCCAAAAAATCCGGAAAGGACTCCTTGAAAGAAATGCGGACCGTGTAGGGAGTGACCGCCTCGACCTTCTCCGTTTTTCCGTGGATGAACTTGGCCAGACCCGCCTTGTAGCGCCAGTAGCTGAAGACCACATCCTCGGCGCTCAAGGTGTCACCGTTGTGGAACTTCACTCCCCGGCGGAGCTTAAATTCGTAGACCTTCGCATCGGGGCTTATCGTCCACGATTCGGCCAGACAGGGTGAGTAGGTGCCGTCGGGCATGGGTTTGAGCAGGGCGTCGTGGAAGAGATACATGGGAAGCTGGGCGGCGCCCGTATATCCCGTGCTGGCGGGATCGAGCCAATCGGCCGAAAATCCCCAGTGGATCGCCTGTTTCAAAATCCCCTCCGGCGCCGCTCCTGCGCTTTCCGACGATCCGAAAAGAAACGTCCCCGCAATCGCCAGGGCAATCAACGTCGCTTGCCATTTGCTTATCCGATCCATACGGCGCATGGGCTACCCCCTTTCTTCAATCCCCTCCCTAAGAACCCTTCCTTAGCTGGCCTCCCGCGGGCGGGGAGCGTCACTCTTTACGAGTGCGTCATATTCCCTTTTTCATCAAAGCAGGTCTCGATCGATTCTCCACAGACTTCAAGCTGTTTTTGCCGGAGGATCTCTCCGATCAGCGGCTCCGTAACCAGGAAGCAATCGAGTTCGAGCGTGTTCTTTATCATAACGATCCTCGCCTTTTCCGGATGTTCCAGCTTGTCAATCACCGCGTCGAGAATCGCTCCATCATTTTCAAGGGTGACGGGGATTCTTCCCGCCGAATAGATCCCGGTGGCCAATACGTTGGTGTAGGTGGAGTGATAATCGATTTTATCGACCAATCGCCTTGTCGTGAAATCGGCAAGGCCTATCCCCATCGCGTTTCCTTCCGATTTTTCCGTGAGGTCCAAAACAGCGAGGGGGACCGCGACTTGACCTGTTATCGTCAGCCGCCGGGTAAAGCCGATCACGTTGGTATCCATTCCCGAACCGCTGATGTCTTTCCCCATCTGCTCGACGATGACCATGTCGAGCTCGCGGATCGGTATTTTCGCCATGAGCAGGCGCGATTCCTTTACCCATGCGGCGTCGTATTCCTTGAATTTGTCGGGCGCCACAACGGCTACATCGCGGGTTTCGTCGTAAGAATTTTCGAGAATCGCCACTCCGAAGATGACGGGAACGGTCGAGCGGATGAAATCTCCCATAGCGCCCAACACATCGATCCTGCCTGAGGCATGGACGGCGTCGGCCCCTCCCTTTTTTCCCAGGCCGATCGCGAGCATCTTGTTCAGACCGCTCTGGATCTCCCCTTTGAAAACCTGGTGGGCCTTCACTCGGTTGATGACGACGATTCCATCGGCATCGTGGGCGTACTTATCGATATAGATGGGGATGTTTTCAACCGCGCCGAGCCGGACGACTTCCATCGATGAACGGATGGGTACTCCGAGTGACCCCTCGGTCAGTCCGATCTCTTCGAGCACCTTTACCTGTCCGCGGTCGGTCGCCCCGCCGTGGCTTCCCATTGCGGGCACCAGGAATGGGCGTCCCCCCTTCGCTGAAATATAATCGATGACCGCTTTGGTGATCGGAACGAGATTGGCGATGTAACGGCTGCCCGCGGTGATGGCGATGCGGGCATCCCTCCAGGCAAAAGGGCTGTTCAGCGAGGTCAATTGATTGAAAACATGACGGTAGGGATCATCGCACCGCCTTCTATCGAGATGTTGCCGAACCCTGATCCATTTAGGGTAGCCCATATGGGTCTTCACACCATCCGTAGGGGTGGCGGATCCGGTCGTCCGTCGCCCCTGTTCGACCGGGGATGCATCCCGCAGGCCCTGCCCCGTGGGCGGGGTTGAGAGGCGCATCAAAAAAGAACCTTTGCTTCCTTACCCGAAAGCCCCGCACCGTGCGCGGGGAGCTTCGCATCAATTCAATTCAATATCTTCGAACGGGCATGTAAACCAGATCAGCGGCTGGATCTTATACGGGTTCCCCTTCACCCTGGGGCCGATAGCCGCCGGGGAGTTGGTGACGGTTAAGGGGAGCCACATGCTCCGCTCGTGGGCGAGGGACTGAATCTTCTCGATCAGCGACTTGCGTGCTTTCTGCGAAGGCTCTTTTTGGTACCTGTTCCAGAGTTCCGCTATGTCGGGGTAGTTCCCGTAGGAGCCGCCGCTGAAAAGGATGCTCAGGCGCATGGCGACCGTGGGCGCGGTGGGGTTATCGATGAAGACCGCGTCCTTCATCTTTCCCGCCGCCCTCTGGGCCAGAAGCGCCGGCTTGTCGAGCAGGATCGTTTCCACATTGATGCCCACGGCCTTCCAATAGGTGGCGACCTGTTCGCCGTAGGGCCAGTATCCCCCTTCGTAAGGATAAAACTTTCCCCCATTGAACCCCGATGGGTATCCGGCCTCAGCCAACAATTTCTTGGCGCCCGCCGGGTCGTACGGATCCGCCGGGTACTGAAGACCCGTCGGGTCGTTGGCCATCGCCAGCGTCCCCACGGGTCCTGCGCCGGGCATATGGATATCGGCGAGCGTCTGCCGGTCTATGGCGAGACTTGCCGCTTTGCGAACCCGCGGGTCTGCCCACGGCGATTTGGGGTCCCACTGGGCGCCGAGGTAGGCCATCCAGTTCACCGGACTCAGCGGAGAGAGCACGCGAAGGGTCGGTGTTTTCTTTAAGTCTTCGTAATAGACCCCCTGCATGAGCGTGGCGATATCGGCCTCACCCCGCTTGACCATGGCGAGTCTGGTTGCCGGCTCGGGGATGTTGTAAAACTCCAGATGCTTGATGTTCGGCACCTTCCTCCAGTATCCCTCGAATGCTTCCGCCGTGAGCTTGACCCCGGCAACATGCGCCACATAACGGTAGGGACCTGCGCCGACGGGACTCTTCTTGAATCCCGCATCCCCAACCTTTTCAACGTAATTCTTGGGGACGATCCAGGCGATGGTTGTCGCCCCCGGCAACATGTATTCGAGGAAATCGGGGAAGCTTTCCTTGAAACGGATCCGCACCAGGTTGGGATTCGGCGCTTCCACCGCCTCGATGCGGCTCTGGATCGTCTTGGCGTTGGCCCCTTTGTACCGTTTGATGGTGAAAACCACATCCTCGGCGGTCAGGAGATCTCCATTTTGGAATTTGACCCCCTTGCGGATTTTGAACTCGTACGTCTTGGAATCTTCGCTGATGGTCCAGGACTCGGCAAGGCTCGGGGTGAACAGTCCTCCGGGCATCGGCTTGAGCAGGGCATCGTGAAAGAGATACAGGGGATGGTAAGCGGGGATCGGGAAGCTGCCCATCGACGGATCGAGCCAGTCGGCCGAAAAAGACCAGTGGATGGCCTGCTTCAGAATTCCCTGGGGCGCTGCATATGCGGGACCCACGGACACCGAAAGCATTCCCGCAACTGCCAAAGCGGAGATGGTCATGACCCATCGCGTCTTCAGTATTTTTAGTCCTTTCATTGCCTTCCTCCTTTTTCAATTACTTGCGTCGCTTGCGCTTAGCCCGTTTCACCTGCGCCCACTCCTCCAAAACGGCGCATGCGGATGCCGTATCTTTATCTTCAAGCCCCATGGCCATGGCGCCCAAATAGACTTGAATGCAGTCCGCAAATAACGGCGTCGGACAGTCGAGATCGGCGGCAAAGCCCTCGATGATCTTTAAATCCTTCTGGAACACCTTCACCTTCATGCTCGGATTGTCGTAATCGTTCCTCACCATGCGCGGTCCCCGAATCTCGAACATGCGTGAGCGTCCCGAGCTGTCGTTCATGACTTTATAAATCAGTTCCGGATCCAACCCGGCCTTCATCCCCAAAACCATCGCTTCCGCCGAGGACACAATGTGGATGGCGACCAGAAGGTTGGCCAGGGCCTTCATTTTCATCCCGTTGCCGAAGTCGCCAAGGTAGTAGTTTGCCCTGGCAAAACTGCGGATGACCGGAAGACACCGTTGAAAGGTTTCTTTTTTCCCGCTTCCGTACACAACGAGGTCCTTTTCGGCGGCCCGTATCCCCCCGCTCACCGGACAGTCGAGGAGCACTATTCCCGACCCTTGCAGCGCATCATGGGCCTTTTGCTTATCCCCGATCGACAGGGTACTGCACTCCATGACGATCAGCCCCTTCCGCTTGGAGGACAGTATCCCCTTTTCTCCCCAGATGACATCCTCAAAGGCAGTCAGGCTTGGAAGCGAGGTAAGGATAAGATCGACGTTTTCGGCAACCTCCCTGGACGACGATGCGGCGTTGCCGCCTCTTTTAACAAGTAGAGCGATTCTTTTCCGGTCGATATCAAATCCGGTCAGCGAAAAACCCTCTTTCACGATACTGGCGGATATCGCCGAACCCATGAAACCGAGCCCGATCATCCCCACGGAGTTTATCTTCTTCCCGGTTCTTCTCTTCATTCTTCTCATTGTTTCGCGAGGTCCTCCTTCCTTGCAGAGGCCAACCATTCCATGTTCGCCGGGAACTCCGGCATCTGGCCCTTCAGGACCGAGACAATATCCCGGGCAACCGTCATTCCTATCCGGTCGAGAGCTTCGGTGGTGATGCCCCCGATGTGGGGAGTGCCGATAAAATTATCCAGTTGAACGAGAGGGGTCTTCCCCGGCGGCTCGTGTTCAAAGACATCGAGGGCGGCGCCGGCGATCTCGCCCGTCTTCAAGGCCAGATAGAGCGCGTTTTCATCAACGATACCGCCCCTGGATGTATTGACAAGGATGGCGCTTTTTTTCATGGCCTTAAGTTCGTCCATACCGATGAACCCCTGGGTTTCGGATGTGAGCGGCAGATGGAGCGTGACGAAATCCGACTCCCCGAGGACCTCCGCCTTGCTCTTATACCGGATGCCCCGCTCGGCGGCTAAAGCCGGGTTCTCGAACAGGTCGTAGGCAATGACGTTCATGTCAAAACCCTTCGCACGTCTGGCCACGTTGAATCCGATTTGGCCGAGGCCGCATATCCCCAGGGTCTTGCCCCAGAGGTCGTTGCCCATGATCCTTTTCCACTGGCCCTCCCTCGTCATCCTGTCGGCCTGGGGAAGTTTCCTGGCCAGGGCCAGCATCAGACCCAAGGTGAGGTCTGCCACCGCCTGCGCGTTGGCGCCCGGCGTATAGACGACCGGTATTCCCTTCGCGCCCGCGGCCTTCAAATCGATGTTGTCGAGCCCGACCCCGCACCGGCCGATCACCTTGAGACGCTTTGCGGCGTCGAGCACCTTTGCGGTGATTCGCTGCAGGCCGACGATAAGGACATCCGCGTCTCTGATCACCTCAATGCCCTGTTCCTCGGAATTGGCGTCGATCTGGAGCGACTCGAATTCACAACCGTTCGCGATCAGCAGGTCCACCGGGCCCCGGTCCATTTTGCCGAAATCGAGCGAGGTGGATTTCACCTTGATCATGCGCACTCCTTGTATCCGTCATCTGGCAAGATCAGCTACGCCGGAAGCGTTATTTCGAGTTCTCATTCCATGAGTCTCGGCTCAAAGGGAGTTCCTTCGCTGATGCACTCGCACCCATCCTCGGTCACAACGAAGTTGTCCTCCAGACGGATACCGCCGATTCCCGGTGTCCCGCAATAGGGCTCGATGGAGAAGACATTTCCAGGTACGAGCTTTCGCGCATCTTTTCCGGTCACACCCGGATAGATGCCGATAAAGGGCGCGTCGTTCGCTCCGACGCCGATCCCGTGTCCGAGGCTACGATTGAGAATCTGGGCCTCGCCGCAGGCAAGCGCCACTTCCTCCGTCGTCGCCCCCGGTTTGATTGCCTTCTGCGCCCTTTTCAGGCCTTCATAGGCCCGCATATGCAGTTTCACGAGCTCTTTCGAAGGTGCCTTGTCGCCGCAGATCCAGGTTCTGGTGTAATCCCCCCAGTAACCATTGAACCGGCTGCCGATGTCGATGATGACCGGATCGCCGTCTCCGATGATCCGGTCCGATGTGAAGCGCCGGTATGGGGCGGTATAGGGGCCCGAGCAGACGATGTTCGCGCACTGCGTCCATTCGCCGGCAAGGTCGTAAAATTTCTTGAACGCGACGGCGAGGACTTCGCATTCCCGCACGCCGGGTCTGAGGAACTCTCGGGCTGCATACATGCCCGACATGGTCATATCATAGGCAATCTTGAGACAGAGAATTTCATCGGGCGTCTTGATGGATCGCGCCTTGATCATCACATCTTGGCCGTTGACGAACTCCGCGTCCTTGAACACCTTGGGAAGCGCATAGGCAAGACCGGGAGAATACATGTCCACCGCCACCCGTTTCACCTTGATGTCCAGCTTCTTGCACCGTTCCAGCACATCCTGCGCCCATACCGTCGAACCCGTTTCCGATTCCAGGCCTCTGGACGTGACCGGCTCTCCCTTCTCGTTCTCGGCCAGCGAGCTCCACAACCAGGGTGATCTGGCTTTCACGTGATAATAATCCAGGGTGTAGAGGTATTCCTGGCTCCTGGAGGTGATGGCAAGCGCCGCCATGCCGAAATGGGCCTGCGGCCAGTCATGGGTCCGCAGCGCCGTCGCATAACGGATATTTTCCAGTCTGAATGTAAGCAACAGGTCGACCCCCGAATCCTGAACCGCCTTCCTGACTTTTTCTATCCGGTCTTTCCTCAAGCGGTCAAAATTGACCCGCTCTTCCCAATCAACGCC
>Ga0233425_10001378_pt1 | contig 55020 bp, 48 predicted proteins | sample Watercolumn_Towu_2_FD_181712 | JGI IMG/M metagenome (GOLD analysis project Ga0233425, IMG submission 181712) | Freshwater microbial communities from Lake Towuti, South Sulawesi, Indonesia - Watercolumn_Towuti2014_140_MG | ecosystem: Environmental > Aquatic > Freshwater > Lake | place... | reverse complement strand
GCCGACTCCACTCGACGCTGGGCTACGTCAGCCCCATGACGTTCGAGAAAAACTGGTCCGCAGCTCAGCAACACCGGGCTGCCTAATTCCCTCGGTTATGGGATTCGTGGAACAGGGGCAAGGTCAACCCGCTATCCGCCCGACGGCACGCGCGGCGTATCGGGTGCGCAGCGGCAAAACCGCTTTGGCACGCTGCCCGATTTCTTCAAGACGATCAACGACAACATCTGCGTGCTGGTGCAGATCGAAAGCCGCAAGGGCGTGGAAGCGGCGGACGAGATCTGCGCCGAGCCCGGCGTCGATGGCGTGTTCATCGGGCCGAACGATCTGGCCGCGGCATATGGCCATCTCGGCAATCCCAATCATCCCGATGTGCAGGCCGCGGTCCGGCAGATCTATGACGCCGCCAATCGCGCCGGCAAGGCCATTGGCACGCTGACGCCCGTCGAGGCCGACGCCCGGCGCTACCTCGACATGGGCGCGCACTTCGTGGCGGTCGGCATCGACCAGTTGCTATTGCGCGATGCCGCGCGCGCGTTGCGCGAGCGCTTCGCATCCTGAACCCCGCAGTAACCGGAAACAACCATGAGCAAAATCGGATTTATCGGACTGGGCGTGATGGGCAAGCCCATGGCGCAACATCTTCAGGCCGGCGGTCATACCGTGTTCGCCCATACGCGCAGCGGCGTGCCGCAGGACCTGCTCGACGCCGGCATGCAGTCGTGCAGCAGCGCCACGGAAGTGGCCAGGCAAGCGGACGTGGTGTTCCTGATGCTGCCCGATACGCCCGACGTGGCGCGCGTGCTTTTCGGTGACGACGGTGTGGCGGCGGGCCTGAGCCCGGGCAAGATCGTGGTCGACATGAGTTCGATCTCGCCGATCGACACGCGCGAGTTTGCCGTCAAGATCGAGCAGCTCGGCTGCGACTATGTCGATGCGCCCGTGTCGGGCGGCGAAGTGGGCGCCAAGGCCGCGACGCTGTCGATCATGGCCGGCGGCAAGCAGGACGTGTTCGACAAGGTGCTGCCGCTGCTGCAACTGATGGGCAAGAACATCACGCTGGTGGGCAACGTGGGCGACGGCCAGGTGGCGAAGGTGGCCAACCAGATCATCGTCGCCCTGACCATCGAAGCCGTGAGCGAGGCGCTGGTGCTGGCCGCCAAGGCCGGCGCCGACCCCGCGCGCGTGCGCCAGGCGCTGATGGGTGGCTTTGCCAGTTCGAAGATCCTTGAAGTGCACGGCGAACGGATGATCAAGCGCACCTTCAATCCGGGATTCCGCATCGAACTGCACCAGAAGGACCTGAACCTGGCATTGTCCACCGCGAAGTCGCTCGGTCTGGGTTTGCCGAATACCGCATCCACGCAGCAGCTGTTCAACGTGTGCGTCGCGCAGGGCGGCGCTGGTTGGGATCACTCCGGGCTGGTCAAGGCCATCGAGCATATGTCGGCCTTTGCCATCGGCGATACGCCGAAGGCCTGATGTCCGCGCTGAATTCCGACGATCTCGCGTGCTTTGTCTGCGTCGCCAGTACGCAGAGCATTTCGCGCGCGGCGCTCGAACTGGGCGCCGACCAGTCTACCGTCAGCAGGCAAATCGCCCGGCTGGAGGCGGCGCTCGATACGCGGCTGTTTCATCGCAGTGGACGCGGTGTGGTGCTGACGGAAGCTGGCACCACGCTGCTCGGCTACGCGCGTCAGGTAGCCGCCACGCTGTCGGAGGCGCGCGCCGCGGTGCGGGCATCGACCGCGCAGGGCCCTGCGCAACTGGTGATCGCCGCGCAGCCGACCATCGCCAATACCGCGTTCGCGGCCATCGGCACGGCGCTCAAGCAGCGCTTTCCGGCGACCAAACTGCGCTTTGTCGAGGGCCTGGCCAGCCCGGTGCTGGCGTGGCTGGCGGCTGGCGACATCGATGTGGCGCTGCTCTATCTGCCCGAGCAACAAGGCGCGCTCAAGGTGGACGTGCTGCTCGAAGAAGATCTCACGCTAGTAGCGCCCACGTCGTGGACCCATCTGGGGCCGACCTTCCCCGCGCGCCGGCTCGGCGAAGTGCCGCTGATCCTGCCGAGCACGTCCAACGGGCTGCGCGTGCTGACTGAATCGCTGGCCGCGCGCGTCGGCATCACGCTCAACATGGCGATGGAATGCGATGCGTCGAATACGGTGGCGATGCGGCTGGTGGAAGACGGTTGCGGCGCGACGCTGCTGCCGTTTGCCGCGGTGGCCGACCGCGTTGCGCAGGGACGGCTGTTATCGGCGCGTGTGGTCGAACCCGTGGTCACGCGACAGGTGGCGCTCACCACGGCGCGCAACCGGCCCGTGGTGCCGGAGCTGTGGGACATCATGCAAACGGTGCGGCAGTCGGTGCGCAACACGGTGATGTCTGGCGCGTGGCCCGGTGCGCGTCTGGTCTGACATCCCACGCAAACGAAACGGGCGCGCCGCATCGAGATGCGCGGCGCGCCCGTTTCAGCGCGACCAGGCTTCATGCGGGCCTGGTCTACCCGGCCGACCTTAAGCGATGCGTCGACGCCCTGCCGGCGTGATGCCAGAGAGGCGACGGCGGACCGCAATCGGCCGTGTCGATGCCGATTACTGGTTACTGCTTGGTCGTGCCTTGCTGCAATTCGACCTTTGCCGCCTCGTTGGCTGCCTTGTTGGCGTCCTTGCGCTCCTGCTTTGCGGCGCCCACTTCCTGCTTGTACTGGCCCTTTGCGGCGGCCTTCTCGGCCTTGTACTGGTCGCTGGCGGCCTTGCGTGCCTCGCGACGTTCCACCAGCGGATCCTTCGGCGGCTGGATCTGCGTGGTGCCCGGCGGCACCGCGGTCGAATCGGCCGGCGCGGTGGCCGGCGTCTGCGCAAAGGCCGTGGCGGAGATCAGGCCAGCGGTCAGCGCGCCGATCAGCGAAGTGGTGCGAATGATTCGATTTGTGGACATATGAGACCTCTCAGCTGTTGTTATGGAGAGAACCGGTGCGGGTGGCTCGGCCGTGTCGTCGGCCCCAGCCGCACGACGCACCTGGCGTTCAACGGCCAGGAAACAAAGCATCGCATGCGTCATCCGCACACCGTGTTCCCGAGTTTAGTAGCGTTGTCGGGCCCCGCGTGCCGCATTCACACATCTCCTTACAAAAACTCGCGCGCGCTGACAGACAACGCCTGACAACGCCACAGTTTTGGCCGCCCATGAAGCCACAACGCGCTTGATTGCGCCCATTGCGTCGCCCACACTGGATCGCATCGACAACCCGATTCAGGAGTCGTTATGCATCTCGAAGGTTCGTGCCAATGCGGTGCGGTGCATTTCAGTCTCGAATCCGATTCGCCCTACCCGTACATGCACTGTCATTGCTCGATCTGCCGCAAGACCGGTGGCAGCGGCGGCTATGGCATCAATCTGGGCGGCGACGCCAAGACGTTGCGCGTCAGAGGCCGGAAGCATGTCGCGCAGTTCCACGCCGTGATCCGCGAGCCCGGCAAGCGGCCGGTGCGATCGAAGGCGCTGCGGCATTTCTGCCGGCAATGCGGCAGCCCGCTGTGGCTGTGGGACGCGCGCTGGCCCGAGCTGGTGCATCCCAATGCGAGCGCCATCGATACGCCGCTGCCCAAACCGCCGGAGGTAGTGGAAGCGGCGCTGAACTGGGTCGCGCCCTGGGTCGACGTGCCGCGCGGCAAAGGGCACGTCCATACCGATACGTGGCCCGAGGAGTCGCTGCACGAATGGCATGAACGTCACGGCCTGCTGTCGTGACAGACATCGTCGGACAGCCGCCGACATCGCCTTGCCTGCGCGCCGACAGACAGGGCACGTGCGGATTTCTATGCTCCAGTCACACAATTCGAACCACTCTCGAACCGGCATCTGGAGCCCGCGATGCGCCAATACCTGATCTATCCCCTCGCAACGCTGTTTTCGATCGCGGCGGTGACGCTGCTGGTCGGTTGCGGCGACTCCGCGAAACTGCCCGAGACGGCCGGTTTCGGCCCGACGCCCCAGTTGCCGGCGCCCAACAAAACAATGATTCCCACCGTGCATATTGCGCCGGCCAAGGGTTGGGACAACGGCAAGACGCCGGTGGCTGGCGAAGGCATGCGGGTGGCCGCTTTCGCCGACAAGCTCGATCATCCGCGCTGGCTCTACGTGCTGCCCAACGGCGACGTGCTGGTGGCGGAAACCAACGCCCCGCCCAAGCCCGAGGACAGCAAGGGCATTCGCGGCTGGGTCATGAAGAAGGTGATGAGCCGCGCTGGTGCGGGTACGCCCAGCGCCAACCGCATCACGCTGTTGCGCGATACCGACGGGGACGGCGTCGCAGATCAGCGCTCGGTGTTCCTGAAAGACCTGAACTCGCCATTCGGCATGGTGCTGGTCGACAACGATTTCTACGTGGCGAATACCGACGCAGTGGTGCGCTACCGCTACACACCGGGACAGGCCAGCATCACCGAGCCCGGCCAGAAACTTGTGGATCTGCCGGCCGGGCCGCTGAATCATCACTGGACCAAGAACATCATCGCCAGCCCCGACGGCAGCAAGCTGTACGTGACGGTCGGATCGAACAGCAACGCTGGCGAAAACGGCCTCGACAAGGAAGCGGGCCGGGCCGCGATATGGGAAGTAGACAGGCAGACCGGGCAGCACCGCGTGTATGCCAGCGGCCTGCGTAATCCAAACGGCATGGCCTGGGAGCCGACCACGCGCATGCTGTGGACATCGGTGAACGAGCGCGACGAGATCGGCAGCGATCTGGTGCCCGACTACATCACGTCGGTGCGCGACGGCGGCTTCTACGGCTGGCCTTTCAGTTACTACGGGCAGCACGTCGACGAGCGCGTGAAACCGCCCGCGCCCGACATGGTTGCCAAGGCCATCGTGCCCGACTACGCGGTGGGATCGCATACCGCCTCCATCGGCATGACCGGTGCGTCCGGCAACAGTCTGCCTGCGCGTTTTCACGACGGCATGTTCGTGAGCCAGCATGGCTCGTGGAATCGCAAGCCACGCGCGGGCTACAAGGTGATATTCGTGCCGTTCGACCAGGGCAAGCCCAAGGGTGCGCCGTTCGAGGTGCTCGGTGGATTTCTCGATGACGACGGCAACGCGCAGGGTCGTCCCGTCGGCGTGGCCGTCGACAAGCGCGGCGGCCTGCTGGTGGCCGACGATGTCGGCAATATGGTCTGGCGCGTCACGGGCGCCAACTGAATCGGCATCGAGCGCGACGGCGATCCAGGACGGATGCCGATGGGGCGTCGAAAGCAAAAAGCGGCGGCGCGAGCCCCTCGCGCCGCCGCAAGACCGCCCACCACGGCGGCCCGAAACAATGGTCAGAAGCGGTGCTGCAAGCCTGCCGTCACGCCGACCTGATTGTTGGCATAGCCAACGAAATCCCGCGAGACACTCACGTTCTGGCCATTGCGCGCCTTGGCGTAACCTGCGGACAGATAGGCCATGGAGCGTTTGGAAAGATTGTATTGAGCGCGCACCGAGAACAGGATCGGATCCGCATCGGTGTCGCCCTTGATGTTCTGCTTGTAGACCGCGCCATACAACGTGAAGGCGGGCGTAAAGTCGTACGCTGCGCCCACCCAGTACAGATCGCTCAATTGCTTGGCCGCTGCCGTGGTGAACGTCTTGCGATAGTTGCGGTAGCCAGCGTAGACCGACAGCGCGCCGAAATCGTAGCTTGCGCCAGCGTGGATGCCCTGCACGTAATCGACCGAATCAGCCGGGGTGGTGCTGGTGCCCGCGCCCATCTGGCGATCCCACGTCAGCGCCGCGGCAAATTTGCCGGCGTTGTAGCCCAGGCCGAGGTCGTACTTGGAAGAACTCTTGAAGCTGCCCGGCACTTCGCCGAACGACATCGTGCCGCCCAGCTTGACCGGCCCGAACTGGCCGTCGTATCGCACGACATTGGCCGAGCGCGAGAACATGCCGTCCTTGCGGCCGCCCGTGGCGGTGGCAGACGTCGCCCACGAATAATTCGGCGCATAGCCCATCGGATCGAAAGGCAGCATGAAGTCGTAGGTGGTGGTGAAATCGCGGCCCATGCGGATGCTGCCCAGCGTCTTGTCCTGCAGGCCCACCCAGGCGCGGCGGTCGAACAACGTGTTGTCGGTATCGAGCTTGCCGGTGTCGATGGCGATGCCCGATTCGAGCGCGAAGATCGCCTGCCGGCCGCCGCCGAGGTCTTCCGTGCCGCGCAGGCCCCAGCGCGAAGTGTTCTTGCCGCCCGAGGTCATCTTGACCTGCGAGTTGCCGTTCGGGCCGGCATGGCTCACATATTCGACACCCGCGTCCACCAGGCCGTACAGCGTCACGCTCGATTGCGCCGCCGCGCCGCCAGATACCGCGCATCCCAACACCGCCACAGCCACTGCCTTGCGATTCATCCCAGTCTCCTTGATTGGTTCTAGTTGTGAATGGGGCGGATGGTATGGGGCGCGCACTTTCAGTTCGCTTTCGAAGCGTCCTTCATTTCGGGCGTGGGGCATGCACCACGATTGGGAGTTTCCCTAGCTAGGCACGCACTGCCCGTTGCAGGTATCACTCCTCGCGCGACATTTGCAGACCTGCCTTGCAGTAGCCCCCATGCGTATCCTCCTTGCCGAAGACAATCTCAGACTGGCCGAATCCCTTAAGGAATCGCTGAGCCAGAGCGGCTTCACGGTCGATTGCATGCACGACGGCGCCAGTGCCGACCATCTACTGACCACGCAGGACTACGCGCTGGCGATCCTCGACATCGGCATGCCGCGCCTGGACGGGCTGGAAGTGCTGCGCAGACTGCGCCAGCGTCGCAATCCGTTGCCGGTGTTGATTCTGACCGCGCATGGATCGGTCGAAGACCGCGTGCGGGGACTCGACCTCGGCGCTGACGACTATCTGGCCAAGCCGTTCGCACTGAGCGAGCTCGAAGCGCGCGCGCGGGCGTTGATTCGCCGCAGCCACGGCCACGATCGCACGGGCCTGCACTGCGGCCCGCTGCACTACGACACGGTGAGTCGCGCTTTCACGTTGCATGGGGAATTGCTGCAGCTCACCGGCCGCGAGCGCGCCGTGCTGGAGGTACTGCTGCTGCGCGACGGCCGCGCGGTCAACAAGGCGGCCCTGTCGGAAAAGATCTTCGGCATCGACGAATCGGTCAACGCGGATGCCATCGAAATCTATGTGTATCGGCTGCGCAAGAAGCTGGAAGGCAGCGGCGTGGGCATCGTCACGCTGCGCGGCCTTGGCTATCTGCTCGAAGCACGCGACGCGGCCACGGTGGATCCGCATCCATGAAGTCCGGCAGCCTGCGGCTGCAACTGACGCTATGGTTGCTGCTGCCGCTGCTGGGGCTGCTGGCGCTGGACGCGTGGTTGACCGACCGCCGTGCGATGGCCGCCGCGCACCAGGCATTCGACCGCACGCTGGCCGCGTCGCTCAAAGCCATGCGCGAGGGCATCAGCCTGCGCGATGGGCGGGTCGAAGTGGAAGTGCCCTATCTGGCGTTGGAAGTCTTCGATGCCGAAGCCGGCTCGCGCATCTTCTACCAGATTCGCGACGAGCATGGCGCGACCATCACCGGCTACGAAAATCTGCCGATGCCGCCACGGCAAGTGCGCGCGCTGTACCGCACGCAGTTCTACGACGCCGACTACCAGGGCATGCCCGTGCGCATGGCGTCGATGGCGCTGCCGCTGCACGATGTGCGATCCGCGCGCACGCAAATGGTATGGGTGCTGATTGCCGAATCGACCGAGCCGCGCGAGCGTCTCGCGTATGAGATTCTGATTGGCTCGCTGCAGCAGGAGCTGATACTGGTGACCCTGGCGCTGGCAATCGTCTGGTTTGGCGTGCGGCGCGGGCTACGGCCGCTGCACAAGTTGTCAGACGCAGTAGCCGCGCGCGGTCCCGACGATCTCGATCCGCTGGAAGACATGACGTTGCCCGTGGAAACCAAGCCGCTGGTATCGGCGGTGAACCAGTACGTCGGGCGGCTGCATCGGATGGTGCAAGGCCGCAAGCGATTCTTTGCCGACGCCGCGCACCAGTTGAAAACGCCGCTGGCGATCATCCAGGCCGAGTCGGAACTGGCGCTGCGTGAGAAGGACCTGCACGGCGTTCGCGTCCATCTGCACAGGCTGCACGATTCGGTTCAGCTTGCCGCCCGGGAAGTGGCGCAGTTGTTGTCGCTGTCGCGGCTGGAGCCGGACAGCGGCTACGCGCCCGCCATGAGGCCACTGCGGATCGACCAGCTTGCGTCGTCGATCACGCTCGATTGGGCGCCGCTTGCGCGGCGCGATGGCGTCGACCTCGGTTTCGAAGGCGGTGCGCCGCTTGAGATCGACGGTCAGGCCGAATTGCTGCAGGAAATGCTCGGCAACCTGATCGACAACGCCATCCGCTATGCCGGCCGCGGCGCCGTCGTCACCGTGCGCGTCGACGGTCATCGCCTGCTGGTTGAAGACAATGGCCCTGGCGTGGCGGCCTCCGAACGCGAATCGGTTTTCAAACGCTTCTATCGCGGCGCTGCCAGCGCCAATCGCGCAGGCAGCGGACTTGGCCTGTCGATTGTGCGCGAGATCGCGCGGCTGCATGGGGCCACGGTGTCGCTACACGAGACGCGTGGCGGCGGGCTGACGGTCGAGATCGACTTTGACGCGAAGCGGGACGCGGTCGGCTGATACAAGCCTGATATCGGACGCTGCCGCATGCCTCGGCGCGGGGCAGCCCGAGACCGCACCGGGCTTCCGGCGACGTTCAACTGCCGGCGCCTTTCGACAGGTTGGCGCGGGCGCGTTGCAGGAAATCCAGGAACTGATCGGTCTCCGCGGCGCTGAAGCCGTTGAGCGCCTGGAGCGTGACTTCGTCGCCAACCTCGCGCGCGGCGTCCAGCGCCTGGTCGGCCTTGTCGGTCATGCGCACCATCCGTTCGCGCCGATCCAGCGGATTGGGGCGACGGGCGATCCATCCGCCCTCTTCCATGCGGTCCAGCAGCCGGCCTGCGGAAATCGGCGCCACTTCCATCAGATCGGCCAGGCAAACCTGATTCATCTCGCCGTGATACGACAAATAGGCGAGCGCCCGGTACTGCGCCCGGGTCAGGTCCAGCTTTGCACGCGAGAGTTCGTCGAAACGCTTGCCTGACAGGCGTCCAACGTCCGCCACCAGAAAGCCAAATCGCTTTTCAAGATCCTTTTCCATGCGCGCGATTATAGGGATTGGCGGCGTTCGCATACCTTCGGATCCCCGGAAATTATCGAAACACCGCACATCGCCTGTCGCGCATATAATAAGCACGCTTATCAATTAGTCGGCAATTCGTCCGAACCGCTCCATGTCCTCCGTGGTCCCCGCGCCCGCCCAGACCGCTGGCAAACCGCTCAATCGCCCGATGATCACGCTTTCGATCATGCTGGCCACCTTGATCCAGACGCTCGACAGCACCATCGCCAATGTGGCGTTGCCGCATATGCAAGGCGCGCTGTCGGCGTCGCAGGATGAAATCACCTGGGTCCTGACCTCATATATCGTGGCCGCGGCCATCGCCACGCCGCTAACCGGCTGGCTGTCGGACCAGTTGGGCGTGAAGAAGCTGCTGGCGATCTCGATTGGCGGCTTCACGATTGCATCGGCGTTGTGCGGCATGGCGGACTCGCTGACGCAGATCGTGGCCGCGCGGCTGTTGCAGGGGATTTTCGGCGCGGCGCTGGTGCCGTTGTCGCAATCGATCCTGCTCGATATCAATCCGCCTTCGCGACAGGGGCAGGCGATGGCCGTCTGGGGCATGGGCGTGATGGTCGGGCCGATCCTGGGGCCGACGCTCGGCGGGTGGCTGACTGACAGCTACAACTGGCGCTGGGTCTTTTTCATCAACGTGCCGATCGGCGCGTTTGCATTGTTTGGGGTGCTGGCGACGCTGCCCAACCGCGCCCCGGCACGGAGCATGAAGTTCGACGCTTTCGGCTTTGCCACGCTGAGCCTGGCGATCGGCGCGCTGCAGGCCATGCTCGATCGCGGCGAACAACTCGACTGGTTCGGGTCGCTCGAAATTCGCATCGAAGCGCTGCTTTGCGTGATCGCGTTTGCTTATTTTGTCGTGCATACGGCCACGGCCGGCGAACGGTCGTTCTTTCGCTCGGCGTTGCTGAAGGACCGCAATTTCGTCACCGGTGCGTGCTTTATCTTCGTGATCGGCGCGGTGATGTACGCCACGCGCGCGCTGCTGCCGCCGATGCTGCAGAACCTGATGGGCTATCCCGTCGCCACCACCGGGCTGGTGACCGCGCCCAGCGGCATCGGCACCATGATCTCGATGATGCTGGCCGGCCGGCTGCTGCGACATGTAGACGCCCGGTTGCTACTGTTGTCAGGATTTCTGATATCGGCCTTCGCGCTGTGGCAGATGATGGGTTACACGATCGTGCTGTCGGTCTCGGACATCGTCTGGCCCGGCGTGATCCAGGGCTTTGGGCTGGGGCTGGTGTTCGTGCCGCTTTCGGCGCTGACGTTTTCCACGCTGCAACCGGCGTTGCGCGCCGATGGCACCGCCACCTACAGCCTGATGCGCAATATCGGCAGCAGCATCGGCATTTCGCTGATCCAGACCATGATGACGCGCAACACGCAAGTGGCGCACAGCGATCTGGTCACCCACGTCAATCCCTACAATCCTGCACTGCAATCGATGCTCGCGCAGGGATCGCGCATCGACCTTGCGCTGCTCGGACGCACCATCGACCAGCAGGCGGCAATGATCGCGTACCTGAACGACTTCAAGGCGATGTTCATCGCCACGCTGGTGGTCGTGCCGCTGATCCTGCTGATCCGGCCGGCGCCGCGGCACGACGGTGACGATACGCTGGCGCACGCCGCGATGGATTGAGCTAAGCTTGCCGGCAACATCGATTTGTCTCTGGAGCGGCGATGCCGACCTACGACTATCGCTGCACGCGCTGCGGCGACTTTTCTGAATTGCGACCGATGGCCCGACGCGACGAGCCAGCTGCCTGCCCGACCTGTGGCGGCACGGCCGCGCGTGCGCTGGTGGCGGCCCCTGGGCTTGCGGGCACAAGCGCCGGCGGCGACACCGCCAGCCATGGCTCGGCCTGCGCTTGCTGCGGCCCGGTCAAACTGGCCGGCCGCGCCAGCAGCCCCGGCTGGGGCAATCGCTGAAGCCGCCTTTCCAGCACGACCCACCGCGACCAAAGCGCCCAACGGCCCGATCATGCCAGCGAAGCCAGGCGCTGAATCGTCTCCGGATATTTCTGCACCAGCCGTATCAGCAGAGTCGCCTGCGCATTCGGTTTTGCCCTGCCCTGCTCCCAGTTCTCCAGCGTCCTGGGATTGATGCGCAGGTACATCGCAAACACCGGCCGCGACATGTTGAGTTTGTCCCGCAAATCCACCAGTTCCTGGGCGGCCACCGCTTCCAGATCGGCCACCTTCACCTTGTGCGACCGCAGCGTGACCTTGCGCTGGCGCTCGTCTGCAAGCGCCTCGAATCCTTCTACCAGTTCACCGAATACATCCCGCGTCATTTGATTGCCTCGCTTTCAATTCGAACGCCAGGAGTTGCCCCAGCTGCCGCCGCTGCGCGCCAGTGAGGTCATCCTGCTTGTCCTTGTCATAGAGCGTGAAGAGCCAGAACTGGGCGCCGCCCAGCCAGTAGTAATAGATCACGCGCAGCCCGCCGCGCTTTCCCTTGTGCCGCCGCTCGTCGACGTAGCGCAGTTTGCGCAGCCCGCCGGCGCCCGGTATCACGTCACCCGCCTCCGGATGCATCACCAGCATCGCCTGCAGACGCCGAAATGCGTCGTCATCCAGAAACGTTTCCCGATGCCGCTCGAACGGCGGCAGCTCAATAAACTCGGCATGCATAGTGTACGTTCGTTACGTACCCTTTGAAAAGGGACTGAGGTGGTTTGGTGTAGTTGCGACCTCGGCAGATCGCAACGGGCCATCCAGTCTATGTGCATAACGGTCCATAAAGTGATTCCATCTGTGCCTAATTTCATAACTTTTGTGTCCGAATGCGAAAAAGTCGGCGCCCGAGTACGATGACGGCAAATGGAGGCGGTAAATAAATCTAATTGGGAATTATTCTCAACAACGATCTAGAATCCAGCAGACAGGCTGCCTTGCCTCCTCCACCGAACCGCCAACCATGCCGCCGCCGATCGAATCAGCCACCCTCCCCGCCGCGCCGCCCGCGCGTCGATCGCGTCTCGCCTTTCTTGGAGCGGGGGCGCTGGTCGCCGTGGGCTACATGGACCCCGGCAACTGGGCGACGGCAATCGCTGGCGGGGCCAAATTTGGCTACAGCTTGCTGAGCGTGATTGCCCTGTACAGCCTGGTGGCGATGCTGCTGCAATGGATCGCGGCGCGCGTCGGCGTGGTCACCGGGCGCGATCTGGCGCAGCTTTGCCGCGAGCGCTTTTCCCGGCGCACGGCGTTGGCGCTTTGGATCGCCAGCGAAATCGCGATCATTGCGTGCGATGTCGCGGAAATCGTCGGCAGCGCCGTGGCTTTGCAGTTGCTGTTCCACGTCAAGCTGTGGGTTGGCGTGCTGATTGCGGCAGTGGTGACTATCGTGATGCTGGCGGTGCAGCGCTACGGCCAGCGCAAGATGGAAGCGATGGTTGCCGGATTGATCCTGCTGGTGGCGCTGTGCTTTGTCGCCCAGTTGGCGATGGCCCAGCCGCAATGGTCCGATGTGGTGGGCGGCTTCGCGCCCTCGCCGGAACTGGTGCGCAACGCCGGCATGCTGTGGCTGGCGGCCGGTATCGTCGGCGCCACGGTCATGCCGCACAACCTGTACCTGCATTCGTCGCTGGTGCGCCGCTTCACACCGCCTCCGGGCAGCCGCGTGGCACGCCGCCATTCGCTCGGCGAGACGCTGCGCGGCATGAACCTGGACACTTTCGGCTCGCTCGGCTTTGCCTTCCTGATCAACGCCGCGCTGCTGATCCTCGCGGCTTCCGCGTTTCACGCCAACGGATTCACCGACGTGGAAGATCTGGCCGACGCGCATCGGCTGCTGGCGCCGCTGCTGCATTCCGATCTGGCAAGCGTGCTGTTTGCCGTGGCGCTGCTGGCGTGCGGACTCAATTCGACGCTGACCGGCACGCTGGCCGGCCAGGCGGTCATGGAGGGATTTCTTGCCCTGCGCATCTCGCGCATGCGGCGCGCCCTGCTGACGCGCGCCGTCGCCATCGTGCCGGCGTTGGCCGCCGTGTGGGCCTTTGGCGAACATGGATCGGCCAGCCTGCTCGTTGCCAGCCAGGTGGTACTCAGCCTCACGCTGCCGCTGGCCGTGGTACCGCTGATCATGTTTGGCGCCGATCGCAAGTTGATGGGCGTCTGGCGGGTGCGCGGCGCGCCGTTGCTGCTGGCGGGCGCGTCCGCCGTGATCATCATCCTGTTGAACGGCGCACTGCTGTGGCAGCTCGCGGCGGGGTGATGTCCGGGGCTCTCGCGGGGCGTCGTGCGATCGCGCAGGATCGGCTGGCGCCAAACGACGGCTATGTCGCGTGTCAGATCACCGGTTCGAGCTTGCGGTACTGGTTGTAATGCCGGATGGCCCGATGCGGATCGCCAAGCGCTTCGTGCAGACGTGCGGCGTTGTAGTGCGCGTCGGCAAAATCCGGCGCCAGCGCGATGCAGGCGTGATAGCTATCGAGCGCCTCGCGGTCGGCTCCGGCGTCTTCCAGCGCAACGCCGAGGTTGAAATGGAGCAGCGGCTGCGCGGGCAGATAGCTGAGCGCGGCCCGATACGCGTCGATGGCCTCGGCGATTCTGCCGTGGTCGCACAGCAGGCAGCCCAGGTTGAGCCATGCGTCGAGAAAATCCGGCGCCTGCGACACCGCATGGCGATAGGCAGCTTCCGCGTGATCGGGCCGATCGTGCTCCAGCGCAACGCCGCGCGCGAACCACTCGCCGGCATCGACTGGAGCATTGGGTCTGCCCGCGTGGCGCAGCGTCACCACGTCGCCCGGTGCGCGGGCCGGCGCGGCGTCGTCCAGATCGAGCATGAACTGCCCGGAATCGATCTGCCAGCGACCGTGCCGGTCCTGCACCGCGACGTCGCCGCCTATCGCCGTCACGCGCATGCCGGTCGGCGGACGCCCGTCGCCCAGGCCTTGCAGGCGGCGTAGCGAGCGCGTGATATGGCGCGTGGGAATGCGCGCCTCGCGCAGCGACTGCGCGGTGCGCAACAGCACCACATCCTGGAAACTGAAACGATATTCGCGCCGCGCGCCACGGCGCGGCGAAATCACGCCCGCCGCAATCAGGGCGGTGATCACCGTACGCGAGATGCCCAGCAGCGCCTGGACTTCCCGCATCGAATAGGCTTGCATTGTCGCGCCGGCCTCCTACTTGCGCGCCGCGCGCTTCGGGGCTTCGGTGGGCGCCGACGCGGCGCGCCGCGCGGTCTTGCGCGCCGGGGCTTCCGCGGCCACCTTCGGTGTCGCCTTGCCCGCGCTCTTGGCCGCGGGCTGCCGCTTGTTGGCGCCGATGCTCTTGCGCAACGCCTCCATCAGGTCGATCACCTCACCGCCGGTCGCCGGTGGCGCTTCGGCGGCCACCGTGATCTTCTTGCCGGCGATCTTCTTGTCGATCTGCTCGAGAATGCGTTGCTTTTCCTCGTCGGTGTAGGCCGATGCATCGTAGCCGTCCACCGAGTTCTGCTCGATCAGTTGCTGGGCCAGCTTCAGTTCGGCGGGCTGCACGTCGGTGCGTTCGACGTGAAGATCGGCCATGTCCCGCACCTCATCGGCATAGAGCAATTGCTGCAGGATCAGGCCATCGTCGCCGACGCGGATCTGCACCATGTATTGCTTGCCCTTCCATGCCCACTTGGCCAGCGCGCAGGTGCCCGTTTCCCGCATCGCCTCGGCCAGCAGGTTGTAGGGCTTGGCGCCGCGCTTGTCCGGGCCCAGGTAATAAGCCTTGTCGAAGTAGATCGGATCGATCGCGCCCACCGGCATGAACGACAGGATGTCGATGGTCTGCGCGGCGGCGTCTTCCAGCGCCTTCAGTTCGTCGGGCGTGAAGGTCACGTAGCGGTCTTTCTCGAACTCGTAGCCCTTGACCATGTCGGCGCGCTCCACCACCACGTCTTCCGTCAGACACACGTACTGCTGGCGCAGCCGCGACCCGCAGCCTTTGTGCAGCAGGTTGAAGCTGATCGAAGACTTGCTTTCCGTGGCGGAAAACACCTTCACCGGGATCGATACGAGCCCGAAACTGATCGATAGCGAGGCAATGGAACGTGCGGCCATGACGGCATCCTCCGCAAAGGCGACGGTCGATGTCAGAAAAGTCTAGTCCGCGAGGCGCGTCCTCCGCCAGCAAAGTCGAGGGAATGCGCTGCACGCGACACCCCACGCCACTTCCTGTGCCGGGGCCGCCACGCCAGGCGTGGCGCCCATGCTCAACCGATCAGCGCCGTGATCCAGTTGGTCAGCGCCGGGCCCGCGATGACCATCAGGATGCCGGCCAGCACCATCGTGAGGCTGGCCACGACGCCTTCTTCGGTGTGGCGCTGGCGCGCGCGGGCCGTGCCGAAGCCGTGCGCCGCGGCGCCCAGCGATGCGCCCTGCGCCACCGGCGAGCGCAGCCTCAGCAGTGCCAGCACTGTGTCGCCCACGATCATGCCGACCAGACCCGTCATCACCGTAAACAACGAGACCAGATCGGCCGATCCGCCAGTGCGGGAGACCACGGCCACGGCAAACGGCGTGGAGACCGAACGCGCCATCAGGCTGCGCGTGATCTCGGTATTGAAATGAAACGCTTGCGCCAGCAGTCGCGCGCTGACCATCGCCACCAGCGTGCCAGCCACCACGCCAAGCGCCAGCGCCAGCCAGTGCCGGCGCACGATCGCGCGATGCTCGTAGATCGGTACCGCAAACGCGATAGTGGCGGGCCCCAGCAGCCAGACCATCCAGCGCGTATCGGCCACATAGGCCGCATAGGGAATATGGGCCGCCAGCAGCAAGGCTATCGTCAGCGCCGGCACGACGATGGCGGGCGAAAGCCAGATGCGCGGCCGGCGCAGATAGAACGGCTTGATCGCGAAATACAGCGCGACCGTCCAGGCCAGACAGAAGAGCGACGCCAGCGGCGTTCCTGGATGCGCGATCATGACTGCCCCTGCTCGTCTGCGGCGTCCCGCCATTGCGTGATGCGGCGCTCCAGGCGGCAGCCCGCATGCACGGCCAGCGCGGTGGCGGCCATGACGAGAATCGTGCCCACCCCAACGGCGATGGTTAGTTGCACGCCTTCGGCGCGAAACAGCGGCAGATAGTTGACCACCGCCACCACACAGGGGATGAAGAACAGCACCAGTTCACCGAGCAGCCAGTCCGACCCCGACTTGACCCAGCCGATGTCAGCCTTGCCCGACAACAACAGGCCGAGCACCGCCAGCATGCCAAGCACGCCGGGGGAAATCGACCAGCCCAGACTGCGGGTCAGCCAGTCGGCGCAGAACCAGACGCCCAGCAGTGCGCCCACTTGTGCGACGGTCCGGGCCAACTGGCGCCATGCGTGGTAACGGAGAAGGAATGGTGAGCGAGCGGAAGCGGCGGGGGCAGTCACGGCACGATGCGCCGCGTGGGGCGCGGCGTCAGGAAACGACGATGCCGATAATTATTCGCCCGATTTACGCACAGCGACAGCCCGAAAATCCGCATCGGTTGTGCATCGATGCACAACCTGGCGCCGTCCGCGCTGTGGTGCCGGCTGGCATTATCCGTTCATGAACAACGTCGTACTGGCATCCACCTGTTCGGCGATGAAGTTGGCCACGGCGCGCACGTGCGCGGCCTTCCAGTGGTCTTCATGCACGTGCATATGGAACGTGCGCGTGACTTCCACCTGATCGGGCAGCACTGGCGTTAGCGTCGGAAATGCCGCCGCAACATACGCCGGAATAATGCACAGGCACTGACCCGACAAGGTCGAATGCACCTGCGTCAGCAGGTTGGTGCTGCGCACGCGCGCGTGATAGTTGACACCGATGGCGCTGGGAAAGCTCAGTTCCGGCGAGAACAGATGTTCCTCGACGTAGCCGACGAACGGATGCCGGGCCAAATCCTCCTTGGAGCGAATCCGCTCCGCCTGCTTCAGATATGACTTGGTGCCGTACACGAACATCCGGTAGTCGGTCAGCCGGCGCGACGCCACGCGCAGATGCTCGGTGCCGGACAGGCCGATCGCGATATCGGCTTCGCGCCGGGTCAGGCTGAACAGGCGGGCCGCCGCAAAGATTTCCACTTCGAGCCGAGGATGCTGCGCCGTCAACGCATGGATGCGCGGCGCCAGAAACATGCTGCCGAACCCATCAGGCGCGCCGACACGCACGATCCCGGCGATGTCCTGCTCGCCAGCGGCGGCGGCCTTCGATGCCAGCAGCGCGCTTTCAATGGTTTCGGCGGTAGCCAGCAGGCGCTCGCCGGCCGCCGTCAGCGCGTAGCCGACGTGGCTCTTATGGAACAGCCGCGTGTTGAGCGCGCGTTCCAGCACGTGAATGTGTCGCGCCACCGTGGTGTGCTCGGTGTCCAACTGCTGGGCCGCGGCCGATAACGTGCCGCCACGCGCCACCGCCAGAAAATATCGATAATCGTCCCAGTTGTCCTGGGTGCGCGCCGCACCGCGATTGACGCCAGGGCTGTCGGTTTGTTTGGCAACCATAGGAAACGATCCCGTTAAACGCTGGCCGTCGACGCATGGCGCCGATCGCGATGCGCCCGGCGATACGCGCCGGGACCGACGCTGAAATGCTGTGTGAAAACCCGGCCGAAAGCGGCTTGCGATGCGTATCCGCATTGCTCGGCAACGGCCGTCGCGGACATTCCGTCCTGACGGAGCAGACGCGCGGCGCGTTCCATGCGCAACGTCGTCACCAGTTCCAGCGGCGTCATGCCAAGCTGCGCAAAGCGCCGCGCCAGCGTGGCGCGCGACACGTTGCACACCGAGGCCAAGGCATCGATGGTCCACGGTTTTTCCGGATGACGCACCACGGCGTCGACGGCCCGCGCCATACGCGCGTCGGCCAGCAACGCCATCACGCCGTGCGACACAGCGCCCTGGACCAGCAGCGTGCGCAACAGCACCGTGAACAGCGCGGTCGAAAGATTGGCGATGATCGCTGCACTGCCCGGCCCCGCGGCGCTGGCTTCGGTATGCATCATGCCGATCAGCCCGCGCAGCCAGCCCGCATCGCCGCTATCCGTGCCGACGCACAGCATTTCCGGCATGGCCCGCAGCAGGATCGCCGCCGAGCTGCCCAGCACGAACGTGCCGCACAGGATATCGAGCGGCGCCAGCGCGCCCGGCACGGACACTTCGGTCACCACGCCGTTGAAATGACGCGATTCGGCGGACCTGCGCCTGCCGTCCGGCTGCCCCGCCTGGGGCGATTGGCGTGACTGCATCGATTGCGCCGACAACGTATGCGCCGCGCCGTGCGGAAACAGCAGCACATCGCCGGCCTTGACCTGCAGGCGCTGCTCGCCGACCGCCAGGTCGGCCTGCCCGTCGAGGATCACGTGATACGGCACATGCCCCGGCGGCGCCTGCTCGTGATGGGCGGACCACGCCCCGGCCACCCGGCAATGCAAGTCCACTGTGCCCGAAGGCGCCAGCAGGCGCACCAGTTCGCTAAGACTATCCATATCGGCTTGAGACGATCGAGCAAAAATTTGAGCCGATTCTAATCGATACGGATCGCTGGCGCACCTACCATTGAGTCCAAGGCAGCGCTGTACCAAGCAACGCCCGAACGCAACGATCGAAACGCAACCACTGGCCGACCTAGCGGCCCACTCAGACTCGAAGGAGAAACGTCATGACCACGCGCCTGCATACCATCGCCACACAAGACGCCACGGGACAAACCGCTGAACTGTTCGGCGCCATCCGCAAGGCCGTCGGCAAGGTGCCGAACGCCTATGCCACGATCGGCAGCAACTCGCCTGCGGTCCTGGCGCAGGCGCTGCAGACCAACGCGGTGCTCAAGCAAGGGAGCCTGTCGGCCAAGGAACTGGAAGCCATCAACCTGGCCGTGAGCGAGCACAGCGGATGTGACTACTGTCTGGCCGCACATACGTTGTCCGCGACCAAGCAGGCTGGCTACAGCATCGAACAGACGCAACAATTGCGTCGCGGCAGCTTCCCGGAGGATGCAAAGATCGACTCGTTGACACGCTTCGCCGTGGAACTGGTGAGCACCAGCGGAACGGTGCCGGCAAGCGCTGTGGAAGCGGTGCGCGCGGCAGGATATACCGACGCGCAAATCGTCGAGGCGATCCAGGCAATCAGCGCGATCCTTTTCACCAACATGATCAATCGGGTCAACGACACCACGCTCGATTTTCCCGCCGTGGCATGACGCGCGGTCCGGCCCCGGCACGCAGGATGTGCGGGGCCGCCCGTGGTCAGTGCCAGGCGCTGCCCACCTGGATATAGAACGCGTTCTGATCCTTGCTGTGGGCGACGTCGATACCCATCGACAGCCCCAGCTTGCGCGCAATCATGTAGCGGAATCCGCCGCCGACGCTGACCACGTTGCTGGCATCGGAAAAATCGTGCCAGCGCCCATACGCCCTGCCCGCGCCCGAAAACGCCAGCAGCGACCAGCGTGGCGTCAGGTCGTAACGCACTTCCGCTTCCACGGCCAGCGCATTACGGTCCTGAAAACGGCCGCGCTGGACGCCGCGCAAATCGACATAGGGCTGCGCGTAGAACGGCACATCGCCCGACGAGAATTTGGTATCGGCACGTAATCCGAGAATCCATTTGTTGGAAAGCGGCAGCCAGGTGAAGCCCCGTGCGTTATACATATTGAACGTCTGCGTACTGCCAAAACCGCCCCGTGCGAATTGCGCCTCCAGTTCGGCGTAGATGCCCTTGCGCGGATAGAAGATATTGTCGCGCGAATCATAGTCGATCACGAAACCGCCCTTGCCGATACGCTGAGACTTGTCGATCGATGCGAGTTCATTGACCGTATTGCCGAACTTGAAGGTCGCGGTGGTATCGGCAAAAACATAACGCGGACCGATATACCAACGCGAATCACCGACGCGCACCAGCAGTTGCTGCACCAACGCGAAACCTTGCAGTTCATACGAACGCGCCTGGTTTGCCACGCCGAAGTATTCGAGATTGGCGTCGACCTTGCCGACCGCACCGAGATAGCGATAGCGATCGCCGTCCCAGCTGTGGAAGTGCGCGGCGCCCGCGGCCCACGTACCGTTTTCCGTATATGCGCCGCCGATCACGGTGATATTTGGCGGCGCCGGTCCCTTGCCGCTTTCCTTTGCGCGCTGCGCGGCTTCCGCCATGGATTCCGAAAAGAACATCAGACCCAATCCGAATCCGTATCCCACTGCCGGTTCGGTAATGATCGTCGGTACCGGCAACGCACCTTTGTGATGCAACAGAAAATCGCTCAGATCGAGCATGCCGTCTTCCGGATCGAAGAAAGACAGCTTTTTTGGCGCGGCGGATGGCGAGATTGCGGCCGACGGTGGGGATCCAGAAGCGGCGGGAGCGTCGGCAGCGGCCGGGCTGGCGACTGGCGGTGCGCCCGCGCTCGCGGGCGAAGGCGGGCTGGTGGGCGGCGGCGCCGATTGTGCGTGCGCCAACGACAACGACGCTGCGGCTGCAAGCAGCGTCAGCGTCGTGCAAATCAATATGGGGCGTGTCAATGTCATCGTCCGAAGTTCATATTCAATCCTGCAAAAATCGTCCACTGCGGAACCCCCGATCCCGCGTGCAACACGGAATACTGGGGCTCGATAAACGCGTTGAAAATGGTCTTGCCGTCTTTCCATGCCTTGCCGGCGCCGAATCCGACCGGCACATAGTAATTGCCGTGCTGCAGGTCGAATGTCCACACGCCGGTCGATCGCAAGTACCAGCCCTGCGGCAGATTGAAAATAACAAAGGGCTGCGCGGTAAGTGTCTGAACATCTGGCCGGCTGCTTTGTCCGGCAAATGAATGCTGCCACTGCAGCAGCATGCCCAACAGCCGCGCCTGCTTGGCGTCGACCACTACGGCGGCTGCGCCGGCCTGCCATTTACCGGTGCCGAGACTGCGATCGGTTGCGGTGGGAATGGTCAATAACGGCCCGGCGCCAATCTGTACGCCACGGCTGCGCAACAGGAATATATCGAACAGGCTGGTATCGCCAATGCCGCTCTGATAAGAGCCGTCCAATGTGGGCCGAATGCTGACCGGCAGCGTGCCGCGAACGATCTGCGGTACGCCGATCCATTTGCCGGGCGCCAGCGGAAGGGTCGGACGCAACAGAAAGTCCGCGGTGTGCGCGTTGCTGTCGGACAGGCGCGGCGAATAATAGCTATGGATATTGAAGGACGGCGCCGGATTCAACGGATTATTGGTCTTGTTGGCGGCATCGGCGCTACCCTGGGCGTGCGCGTGCGCAAACAGACAGACGGCGCACAAAACGGCCAGATTGCGCATGACTCTGACAGCAAGATCCAACGGCATTGCTCGACTCCCGGGCTGAAGCATGATGACGCCGCCATGGAATGGCGGGCCAGCAGGTCTGGAGCAATGTACTGGAGCGCGCCGGCCATGGCGTGCCTTGACGTCATGAACTTTCTTGCGCCACTCGTTAAGTATTTTCCTATATCACCCAGACAGGTCGGATGCCGCGCCGTCCTGTATTGGCACGGCTTAGCGCCTTGACATTTAAATGTCTGCTTATTTGATTAACCCATACGGGTGATTATCTCCGTACCTTGTTTGCATTATCAGTTAGCTATTGAACAGGTCTCGCGAGATTCATTTCTTCTATATCGAAAAATCACAAAATTGAATTCCCATCGGGATCGTCATTTGCCAGACTAGGACCCACTGAATGCCCCAGCCGGTGCATTCATCATTGCTGAAATCGATCACCCGAATGGGTATATTCCCCTAGCTGCAAGACCAGAGGAGCGACCGTGAAGCACTACACGCCGGAAAATTTTCAACTAACCCAAAGCATTGCCTTTCATTTGAACAAGGCGCGCAATAGTTTGTTGATGGATATGGACGCCGCATTACGATCGTTGGATATCAATGCCCAGCAGATGGGTATTCTGCTTTCCCTGACGCGCGGCATGGCCAGCACGCCATTTGAAATCAGCAAGCTGCTCGGCATCGACAGCGGCCTGATGACGCGCATGCTGGACAAACTGGAAGAGAAAGGCCTGCTTGAGCGCAGTCGCAGTATTGATGACCGTCGCGTAGTGAATCTGACCCTGACGCCCAAGGGCAAACACGTTTCCGAGGAGCTCCCGACCATTGCGCCGGAAGTGCTTAATCACCGGCTGAGGGAATTTTCAGTCGAGGAATTCGAAGAATTTCGCCGGCTTTTGCAGAAATTCGTCACTGGCAGCTGATGCCGCAATGGGCAGGCCCGTGTCGATTCCGGCGCGTCCATCGCACTGCCCAGATTCCCCGCAATACTGCCGCGTGGTCATTCAATTCGCTGCGTCCAGCGACGCGACGGCGCGCTGTGCCTGGTCGATAGCGGCAGTGACTGACGGGCTTCCCGCTGTATCGGCGCCGGCAATGCGAATATTGCCGACGCCGCGCTCCGCCATTTGCAGCGCAGCCTGCCACTGGCCATCATCGGACGACAGCGTCGATCCCATATAGCTATAACCGTGCGCCCAGCGATTCACCGTAATGGCCTTGATATCGCGCGCCGAGCGGAATCCGCCCGCACCCAGCACCCGATCGAGTTGCGTACGAATATCGCGCTCGAGCACATCGAACGGCGTGCCCAGCAGGAATGCCCTTCCCGCGCGAAACCGGTCGCGCGCCGGCATGCCGCTATCGGGCACGACGGGCACGTAAAGCATATGCAGTACAACCGGGTCGCCGCTGCCGCCGCTGGGCGATTCCAGCCAGAAATCGGCATACGGCATGGTCGGCGCATGAATGCGCCAGGCTTTCAGCGCTTCGAATGCGCGCCAGTTGTCCAATGCCACTTTGCTATAAATCAGCGGCGCCTTGACGCATCCCCGCAACGCCGTTTTTGTCGCCGCCGGTAAGGAAGGCAGCAGAAACGGCACCATCATGTTGTAACCGGCCACGATCACGTGTTGCGCTTCCACGCGCTGCAAATTGCCTTGCCAGCCATACGTGACACGCGTAATCCGAACATCGGGTTCGATGGCGATAGCCGTACTGTTTAGTCGGATTCTCACCGGCCTGCCGTCGCGATCGAGCTTCGCATAATCGAACCTTGCCCCGCTCAGCCCTCCAGGACCGGGCGACGCGATATCTGGCACCAGCCGCTGAACCAGGGCGCGGGCCAGCGTCGCATTACCATCCGGAAACCAAAGCCGCGACGCCGGCGATTTACCGAGCCGGGGGTCGACCGCCGGAGCCGGCATTCCCGCGCCTGCGGGCAATCCAATCGAGATGGCTTGCGCCGCGGAAATGCCGTCGGCATCGAGCGCGAAGGCGTCAAGGCTGCGACTGCGCAGGAAACGCAAGGCCGACAGGCCCAGCCCCGCCTTGTCGCGCAGAAACACGGCATACCGCGTGGTTTCGATAAAGCGCGCGCGATTCTCCGCCGTCGTGCCCGCGAGGTAATCCGTTTCGCCCTGCAGCAGGCGTAGCAATGCCTGGCGATCCGCCGCAGAGACTGGCGCCTTGCCGAGAAAATCACGCAGCGGCTCGATATTCGACGTGGTGCCGCGATTGCGCGCATCGACCCATGCCGCGAAGGGATCGCCGGTCAGCCATTGATCGCGGCCGAAATGCTCGGCATTGAAAAATACGGCGCGGCCAAGTCCGCGTTTTTCGTACTCGTCGCCGGGCATTGGCCGGGTGCGGGCTACCGGATCGATCCCAAGGCCTGCCAGCAGCGTACGCACCGCGGCATTATCGTTCACCGAGGGCGGCATTTCGGCGCTGCCGCCATAAGTCAGCAATGTGCGCCCGCGCACGGTAAATTCATTGCGTTTGGCGTGGCCGCCGAAATCGTCATGATTATCGAGTATCAGAATGCGCCGATTCATGCCGAATTTCTGCTGATAAAACCACGCGGCGGCCAGTCCGCTAATGCCGCCGCCCACTACTACCAGATCGTACGATTCACGCGCCAGTACGCCAGGATAGGTGGCGCCCTCACGCGCCAGGCTGTGCGCCAGCGTGAAGGTGCCGGCGTGATTGCCGCGCAGGCCCGTCAGCGCCGGCGGATAAGCTGCCGATGACGCCGCCGCAGCCATTGCCGCTTGCGATGCCGCCGCGCGCGCCAGCCCGGCGGGCGCAATGCCGGCAGCAATCGTCAGCGCAGTACCGTTCAGAAAATCTCTGCGGGTGATCGTCATGGTGTGTCCGAAATGCGGGCGCGCGGCCCAAGCGCCTGCCGGCGTGCGGCGACGGCCTCGGGCGACACCGGTGCCGCACGATTGCCCCAGCCGCCACGGATAAAGGTCAGCAGATTGGCCAGTTCCTGGTCTTCCATGGTCCAGCCATAGCCGGGCATGTGGTAGTCGCTAGGCGCGGTATTCACGCGTGCGGTCACCGCGCCATCGAGCAGCAGGTTGATCAGCGAGGCGGGATTGGGATCTACCACGGTAGGATTGCCCGCCAGCGGCGGGAATACCCGCGCGAAGCCCTTGCCGTCGGCGTTGTGGCACGGCATGCAATAGGTGGCGTACTGGCGTGCACCGGGCGTGTCGAAGCGGCCCTGCGCGAGCCGCGTGGCGGTCGCAGGGTCGTGCCGATACGGTTGCGTCTCGCCGCGTGCGCCCGGGATCGACTTCAGGTAGGTGGCCACGGCGACGAGGTCGCCCGCGCTCAGATATTGCGTCGACGCGGCAATCACGGTCGACATCGGTCCGAACGAGGTGGCGTGGGCATTGCGGCCCGTATGCAGGTATTCGACGATATCGGCCTGCGACCACGCGCCAAGGCCGGTCAGCACGTCGCCGGTCAAGTTGGTGGCGGACCATCCCTCCACGGTCGCGCCGGACAGGAAATGCCCGCTGCGTTCGTCGCCGGCCTTTTCGCCATAGAGCATGCCACGCGGCGTATGGCACGAGCCGCAATGCGCCACGGCCTTCACCAGATAAGCGCCGCGGTTCCACACGGGGTCACGCGCTGCATCGGTGCGCATCGCGCCGTCATCGAGGTTCAGCCAGTTCCACGGCACCAGCAGCCAGCGCATGCGATACGGCCAGCGCAGCACGGTTTCGCGATTGGCTTGCCGCACCGGCTTCACTTCGCTGCGCATCCAGGCATAAATGGCGGCGACATCGTCGCGGGTCATCCTGGAGTACGACACGTAGGGCATGGCCGGATACAGCCGCTTGCCATCGCGCGCCACGCCGCGCCTGACGGCGCGATCGAATTCGTCGAACGTATATCGTCCGATGCCACTGTCCGGATCGGGCGTGATGTTGGTGGAATAAACGTCGCCGACATCGGTCCGCAAGGCCAGCCCGCCCGCCATCGGCGCGCCGCCCTCGGCGGTGTGGCACGCCGCGCAGTTGGCGATGCGCGCCAGGTAGCGGCCGCGTTCGATCTGCTCGGCCGATGCGGGGGAAGTGGCCGGGAGCACCGAAGCAGGTGCCGAAGGGGGCGCAGCCCGGGCCATGCCGGCCGACATCGCGATGCAGATGGTCAGCGGCGCAAGCAGGCGAATAGCAATGACGTGTCGCATGGGCGTGGTCGGTCCGAAGTTACTGTGCACGATTGCGCTGGCTCCACCATTCCATCGCGCCAAATGCGCCCTGCACCGCCAGCGCCAGCACCGCTGCCGGAATGGCTCCGGCCAGCAGTTGGATGGAATCGTTGAGCGCCAGGCCGGCGACGATGCGCTCACCGTAGCCGCCTGCGCCGACGAATGCGGCAATGGTCGCGGTGCCGACACTGATGATGGCCGCGGTCTTGATGCCGGCCAGCACCACGGGCATCGCCAGAGGCATCTCCACGTACCGCAGCACCTGCATCGGGCGCAACCCCAGCGCCCGCCCCGCGTCGCGCATGCCCTGGGAAATTTCCTGCAGGCCCGTGCAGGCATTGCGCACGATCGGCAGCAGCGCATAGAGAAACAGCGCGATCATCGCCGGCCACACGCCGATCCGGCCTAGCAGCGGGATCAGCATCGCCAGCAACGCCAGCGACGGCACGGTCTGCAGCACGCCCACGGCCGCCAGCATCATCTGTCCGATACGTCGGCGGCGGGCCGCCACGATTCCCAGCGGCACGCCGAGCAGCGTGGCAGCCCCGACCGCGCCGCCGACCAGCGCCAGATGCCGCGCGGTCAACCGCCATGTCTCGGCGCCCGTCAGCACGCGCAACAGGCCTTGACGATGCGCGTCCTGGCCCGGCGCGGCGTCGTGGCCCGCGAGAAAACGGCTCGCAATATCCGCGAACGACGCACCGTCGATCTCGGCCGACGCATTCATGTCGATCATGGCCGCCACGCCGATGCGCCCGGACAACTGTTGCAGCGCTTGCCACGCGGCAGGAAAGCGCTGCGGCACGTCTAGCCGGTAGACGATCACCGCGTCGTAGCGCGGAAATACATGGCGCGTGTCTTCGAGCACACGCAGCTGAAACCGGCGGATCTTGGCATCGGTGGAATAGATGTCGATCGCGTCGATCTGCCCGCTGGCCAGCGCGTCATAGGCGATGCCGTGGTCGATCCCGACCGGCCGTTGCGGCAGGCCGTAGCGTTGCGCCAGCGCTGGCCAGCCATCGGCGCGGCCGATGAATTCGTGCGACAGGCCCAGCCGCAGCGTCGGCTGGCGCGCCAGATCGTCGAGTGTGCGCAGATTGCCGGCGCGCGCTTCGGACACGGCAATCGCATAGGTGTTCTCGAAGCCCAGCGGCACCGCGGCGCCCAGCCCCATCGGCGCCAACGCGCTGTTGATCTGTTCGAGCGACACCTTGCCCGGCAGCTTCAGGATCTCGCTGGCCAGCGTGCCGGTGTAGTCGGGATAAGCGTCGATGCTACCCGCCTTGAGGGCCTCGAAGACGATGGCGGTATTGCCCAGCCCCGGCAGATGGCGCGTGTCGACATGGCGCGCCGCGGTCTGCGTCAGGATTTCGCCAAGGATGTATGACTCGGTGAAGCGTTTCGAGCCGATGCGCAGGGTGTCGGCCTGCGCGGCCAGGCTCGGCGCAAGCAGCAGGCACAGCACGGCCAGCGCCGCGTTAAGCCAGGCGCGGTGCGACCGGGAGCGGGCCTGGCGGTCCATACGAGGCCAATGCAGTATCCGAGCGGGCACTGGCCAGACAGGCGACGGCCAGGCGCGGTGCGACCGGGCGATATGGGGCAAGCCGGAACCTCCGGAGGGATCGTCCCGTCATCATAAAGCCATACGACGGCCATACAAGCGCGGCGTGTCCGGCGTCAGGCCTCAGGTGTCAGGCGGTTGGCGTCACATGAACGGCGAGCCAGATCGTCGGCTGCGCGGCGTCGGTGCGCGCCACGCGATGCCTGCAGTGCGCCGGAAGTTGCAGCCAGTCGCCAGCGCCCAGCGTATGCATGGTGCCGTCGTCGATTTCCACCTCGGCGCTGCCGCTGATGACCAGCACCCACTCGTCGTCGGCGCTGTCATACCAGAAGCCGGGCGGGCTCGCCTGGCCGTTCGACACGATCCGTTCGATGCGCACGCGGCCCGTGGCCTGCCACGTCAGCAGATCGGTAAAGACCTCGCCTTCGGCATGCACCGGTACGTCGTGCAGCAGATTGCCCTGAACGGATGCCATCGCCGAATGCTCCTGTGGATGCGATCTTGCGTTTGTCCGGTCCGCCAGCCGTGCTGGCGTGCAGATCTAGTCGGGGCCGCCGGGCGCGAGGACTTCGCGCGTGCCGTTGCGGCCCATCGGCGAGACCAGTCCCGCCGCCTCCATCTGTTCGATCAGTCGCGCGGCGCGGTTGTAGCCGATGCGCAATTGCCGCTGAACCGCGGAAATCGAGGCCCGGCGCGATGTCAGCACAATCTGTGCGGCTTCATCATAGAGCGGATCCGCTTCGCCCTCGCCGCTGTCGCCCAGCAGGTCGCCAGCAGCGCCTTCGGGCACGTCGCCGGCCAGGATCGCTTCTTCATAGTCGGGCTCGCCAAACTGCTTCCAGTGCTCCACTACGCGGTGCACTTCCTCGTCGGCGACGAACGCACCGTGCACGCGCTGCGGATAACCGGTGCCCGGCGGCAGGAACAGCATGTCGCCCTGCCCCAGCAGGCTTTCCGCGCCCATCTGGTCCAGAATCGTGCGTGAATCGATCTTCGATGACACCTGAAACGCCACGCGCGTCGGGATATTGGCCTTGATCAGCCCGGTGATCACGTCGACCGATGGACGCTGCGTCGCCAGGATCAGGTGAATGCCAGCCGCACGCGCTTTTTGCGCCAGCCGCGCAATCAATTCTTCGATCTTCTTGCCAGCCACCATCATCAGGTCGGCCAGTTCATCGATCACCACCACGATCAGCGGCAGCGTGGAAAGCGGCTCGGGCGCATCGGGCGTCAGCGAGAACGGATTCGGCACCTTCTGCCCGGCCGCCTGCGCCGCGCGGATCTTCTGGTTGTAGCCAGCCAGATTGCGCACCCCCAGCGCAGACATCAGGCGGTAGCGCTTTTCCATCTCGCCCACACACCAGTTCAGCGCGTGCGCGGCCAGCTTCATATCGGTCACGACCGGCGCCAGCAGGTGCGGGATGCCTTCGTAGACGGACAGCTCCAGCATCTTCGGGTCGATCATGATCAGGCGCACGTCTTCCGGCGTCGCCTTGTAGAGCATCGACAGAATCATGGCGTTGACCGCCACGGACTTGCCCGAGCCAGTGGTGCCGGCCACCAGCAAGTGCGGCGCGCGCGCCAGGTCGGTCACCACCGGATTGCCGGTGATGTCCTTGCCCATCGCCAGCACCAGCTTCGATGCATGCGCGTGGAAGGCGCTGCCGCTGACGATCTCGGACAGGCGGATCATCTGGCGCTTCGGGTTGGGCAGTTCCAACCCCATGCAGGTCTTGCCCGGAATGGTCTCGACCACGCGAATCGAAGTCACGCCCAGCGCGCGCGCCAGGTCCTTCACCAGGCCGACCACCTGCGCGCCGCGCACGCCAACCGCGGGATCGACTTCAAATCGTGTAATAACAGGACCGGCGCTGGCGCCAACCACCGACACGGGCACCTTGAACTCGGCCAGTCGCTGGGAAATCAGTTCGCCGGTTTGCTGCAGCCGTTCTTCCGAGACCTGTTCGGCATGTTCGTCGGCCGGCTCCAGCAGATCGGCGCCCGGCAGGCGATAGTCGACCACCATGCGCGGCGCGGGCGGCGCGGGCGGAATCACAGGGGCTGCTGCGACGGCGGGCGTCGGCGACGCGGCGACGGCCGGCGCAATCGACGACAGCGGCACGGTCCGGCCGACCACGGCCGGCAACACGATGCGGGGTTTCGGCGCCGGCTGCACGAACGCGTTGGCATCCTCGACCGCCGCAGCATCGTCGGCCGATGACGCATCCCCGCTTTTCGTGTCATCCGCGGGCGACGATGCATCGGCCGTCTCAGCCTCGTCGAATGCCACGCTCGGGCTCACGCCGGCGGCAGCCATCGATCCGGCTTCGCCTGAAACAACGGCTTCAGCGCGTGCCCTGGCGTCGGCTGCGGCCTCTTCTGCCTCGGCTTCCGAGATCGACGCCGCGACGGCCTGCTCAATGGCCTGCACGACCGTCGGCTCGGCCGGCAAGTCGTCGACCGTCGGTTCGAGCGGGCCGATGTCGACAGGCGCATCGCTTTCGGGTGCCGGCGCGGTCATGTGTTCCTCGACGGCGGCGGCAATCGGCTTGGCCACCAATAGCGTTTGGTCTTGCGAGGGCACGTCGGCCTGCGCGGCCATTTGAGAGATTTCCGGCGCGCTGACGGCAGTCGTCGCTGCGGGCGTCGCCATGCCCATCGGCCGACCGGCCAGTTCGCGCAGTTCGGCCAGCAGCGCCAGCGCCTCGTCACGGAGCGCATCGAATGTGGCCGCTGGCGACGCGGACGTGTCCGCTTCAGGCGATGTGGGTGCAGGCGCGGCTGTCGCACCAACGTCCGAAATGGTTGCGGTATGAGAATCGACCGATGCGGGAGCGACCTGGGACGCCCCCGCCGCTGCCGTCGCAACTTCGGCGGACGGCGACGGGCTCGCCGAGGTCGCCACGACGGCGCTGCTTTCCACTGCCACTTCCGCCACGACTGCCGTGGCCGCCGAGGCGTCCTCAGCCGATGCCGGCTTCCTCATCGCTTCGGGCAGCGTCGTGATGGCCGAGCGCAAACCGAGCTGCGGATTGCGGAACGGGCTGCTCACGATGGTGGCCTGCGGGGCGGCCTTTGGCTCGGCGCGGGTCTCCGCGCGCGCAGTGGGACGCGCTTCGGGCCTGGCTGGCGTCCTGGGCTGCGGCTTCTGCGCGACGGTTTCAGCCCTGCCGGCCGGCTGTGCTGGCGCGGGCTTGATGGCTGCCGCAGAAGTCGATGCGGTGGCTGCGGCGGTGGCCGGATCGCGCCGGGTCGCGCCCGGCGCGGGAGCGTGATGGAGCCAGATCTCACCGGGTTGCGGAGGCGACTGGCGCGTGCGCGGCGGCGGCTGCCATGCCGGTTGACGCCGTGCCGATACGGCTTCGATGCCCTTGTGGCGCGCCGGCTGCCGCGCGGCAGCCGACTGCGCAGGCAGCGACGTGGTTTCCCAGCGTTGCGGCGCCTCGCGGGCGGCAGACGCTTGCGGCGCAAAGTCCGTGCGGTCGGTGCGGTCGGTGCGGATGTCGGTGCGCGGCTCGGCACGCGGCGCGATGGGCTCGTCGTCGGACACGGCGCGCGGACGACGCAGCAGGAACAGGCTGCGCCAAGTCTCTCCAAATACCATTGGCGCCGCCAGCCCAAGCAGCGCCAGCATCATCAGCAGCGCGCCGGTCCAGCCGAGCAGGCCGGATGCCACGCCTGCCAATGCATGCCCGGCAGCGCCGCCGGCCGTGCCGCCCTCGCCGCCGGTCAGCGCCTCCAGCGTGGCGCTGGCGCCCAGCACCAGCACCGTCCCCATCCACACGCGCAGCGAGCCGCGGCCAAATACACGGCGATCGCCGGCAAGCGCGCGGCCTACCGTTCGCCAGACGAGCGGCAGCAGCCACAAGGTCGACAATCCGAACCAGCCCAGACCCATTTTTGATATGACACGATGAAAACCACGGGCAGCGATTGTAGCGGGTCTGGCTGCGCGCAACGCCAAGCGTGCACGGAAACTTACGCTTTATTGCCCGGCGCGAAACGGATACTTCGCGAAGATCAGGCCAACCACCTTGTCGATCGCCGCCTGATTGTTCTGCGGATCGGTCTGGCCCGCTTCGCCCTGGGCCACGCCTTCCCAGACCAGCTGGTTCTTTGCGGCATCGACGATGTCGATGTTCAGCGTGCCCTCGGTATACGTATAGGTATCGCTGTACAAGCCATAGCCGGGCCATGGCGCGTACATGCCGCCGCGATAGGCGTAGTAGCCCATGTAGCCGGGCGGCGGCAGCGGCGCGGGGCTGCTGACGATTTTCTGCTGCAGTTGCATGTTGAAATTGAGCAGCAGATCGGGGTTGCGCGGCGCGTAGGTGTAGCCACGCGCGGTCATCTCGCGCTGCGCGGCGGCTTTCAGGTATTGCGTGGTCAGGCTCTCGTAGCCCTGGCGGTCGGTGCCGACGCGCGGCACGAATGCGAACGTACGGTAATGCGAAAAGTCGTTGGCCCGGTTGTAGTCCGTACGAATCTCGGGGCCGATCGCGCAGCCTGCCAGCAGCATCGCCACAAGCGCCAGCGCCGCGGGCTGCCACGAGGCGCCCGGGAAGGATCGGTGGCGCATGGCCGGCTCGGTCAATTCCATTTGCCGTCGTACCCGCCCACGCTGAGGCGCCCCGCGCCAAGCAGCGCCACGGCGAGCGCGGCGCCCAGGTACATCCCCTGCAGCTCCAGCGCCCAGCCGCCTGTTGGCGCCATCTCGCCAAGCTGCTTGGCATGGACCAATGCGAAGGCAAACAGCATGTTGACCGCGATGATCACTGCGCCGAGGCGCGTCCAGAGTCCGATGATCAGCAGGATTGGCGCGACCACTTCGCCGATATAGACCAGATAGGCCACCGGCGCGGGAAGCCCCGCCTGCGTGACCACCTGGACGACGAAGCCGGGACCGGCCATCACCTTGGCGATGCCGTGCAACAGGATCAGCACGCCCAGTACGATGCGGAGAATGGCTTTGCCCAGATCCTGCGTTCCTTGCGTGCGGCTCATTGCGTTGGCTCCTTGCGGTTGTTTGCGTGCGCAGCATGTGACCTGCACAACTACCTTAGATCGTGCTGGCGTGAAGGTAAAGGCGCAGCGTCCGGCCCGCGTGGCGCCCGCGCATCGGCAAACGTCGATGCGGCGCGGGTCTGCCTAGCGCGGCGCTTCCGAATCGTTCTGGTCCAGCGCCGGCGCCATCGGCGCCATCGGCGGCGCGGCATGCATCGGCGTGGTGGCGGTCATCATCCCGACCTTGCGCCCGTGCTCGGGCAACACCTCGGCCAGGAAATCGAGGAAGCGCCGCAACGCGGGCGTGACGCCATGCCGCGAGGGAAACACCGCATGCAACACGCCCAACGGCAAATCCCACTGCGGCAGCAGCACTTCGAGTTCGCCGCGCTCGATTTCGTCGCGGCAATACATGCGCGGCAACATCGCCACGCCCACGCCCGCCACCGCGGCCTCGCGCAGCAGCGCGAATTCATCCGAAATCAGGCGCGGGTCGTAGCCGATGTGGACCGGATCGCCGGCCTTGTCGAACAGCGTCCAGATATGCCGGCCTTCATGCGGCTTCTGGGCAAGCCCCGGCATGCCCTCCAGCGCCTGCGGCGTACGCGGCCGGCCAATGCTGTCCAGCAGCGCCGGGCTGGCCACCAGCTTGAGGTCGCTCTTGCCGAATGTACGAACCGCCAGGCTGGAATCGTCGAGCACGTTTCGCACGCGCAGCGCAAGGTCATAGCCTTCGCCAATCACGTCGACGCGCCGGTTGGTCGCATCGACTTCCAGCTGGATGCCCGGATTGGCGCGCATGAAACTGCCGATGTTGGGCGCCAGTAGCACCTGAACGATCGCCACCGGACAACTGATCTTGAGGATGCCGCCTGGTTGCTCGCGCGCGTTGTCGATTACTTCGCGGGCGGCTTCCGCGGCCTGCAGCATGTCGCGACAGCGCGCGTAATAGGCCTCGCCAAGCGGTGTAACGCGCACTTGGCGCGTGGTCCGACGCAGCAGCTGCACGCCCAGATCGCGCTCCAGCTGTGCAATGCGACGCGACAGGCGCGACTTGGGCACGCCCGTAGCGCGGCTGGCGGCGGAAAAACTGCCGTGCTGCACCACCTGCGCGAACAACGATAAATCGTTGAGATCCTGCATGGGCCCGCTCCTTGGAGTCTCGTTGCACAGATAGAACAATCATTTGCATTTTGCCTCACTACCGGCATCAATGGGGAATCTCTATCTTTCACTCATCCCAACCGAACCCCCGTGGAGCCAAACATGAACATCCTGCAGATCGATTCGAGCGTACTCGGCGACAACTCCGTATCGCGCAACCTGACCGCCAGCATCGTGGCCGATATCGTCGCGAAGAATCCCGACGCCAAGGTCACCGTGCGAGACCTGGATCGCGAAGCCCCCGCTCACCTGGTCAACCATCTGCTGCCCGTGCTGGGCGGCCCGAAGGACGGCCTGAACGATGTGCAGCAGGCCGAACTGGAACGTACCGAGCAGTTCCTGGCCGAGTTCCTGGCCGCCGACGTGCTGGTAATCGGCGCGCCGCAATACAACTTCGGCATCCCCAGCCAACTGAAAGCCTGGATCGACCGTATCGCGCAGGCCGGCCGTACGTTCCGCTATACCGCCAACGGCCCGGAAGGTCTGGCCACCGGCAAGCGCGCGATCGTGGTGTCGTCGCGCGGCGGCGTGCGCCAGGACGCCAACGCGCTGGATCTGCATGAGATCACCATCGACACGGTGCTGCGCTTCCTCGGCATCACGGACATCACCTTCGTGCGCGCCCATGGCCTGGCGATGGGTCCCGAAGCGCGCGACGCCGGTCTGACGACGGCCCGCACTCAGATCGCCGCGCTCAATGACGCCGGCCGCGCCGCCGCCTAAGCGCCGTCCTATGCAGTCCCCCGCGCCTGCAACCGCGCAGGCGCGCCCGTCTCCGTGAAGTACCCGGCGCTGCCCCTTCGGCGCCGGTGCTGTTCCAGACAGGCATCCCGTTACGGGGTGCCTGTTTTTTTTCGACCGCAGCCGGAAACCGCACCATGGCCGGCGACGGGTTGGCGGCCCGCGGTCAAGCTGTAGGGGACCGCCTACAAGCGCGCCGGACTGCACCCCGCTCGCCGCGTCCGGCGTATGGGTCTATGATGGTTCGACCGATCGCCCGTCGGGGCCGACGGGCCCGCGCCTACCCGCCAAATCTCCATCCGTCTTCCGGGAGCCTGCATGACCACAGCCTCAGCACTGTTGCCTGCCGCCGTCAGCCATCCACCCCACGAGCCCGCCCTGCTAAGCCAGTATCGGCACGTGCGTGCGGCGACGGAAGCGCTGGTGGCGGACTTGACCGATGCCGACGCAACCGTGCAGTCGATGGACGACGCGAGCCCCGCCAAATGGCATCTGGCCCATACGACGTGGTTTTTCGAGGAATTCGTGCTCGGCGCCCGACTGCCCGATTACGAGCCTGTCGATCCGCAATACCGCTATCTGTTCAATTCGTATTACGAGGCGGTCGGCGCGCGACATCCGCGGCCGCGGCGGGGTCTGCTGACGCGCCCGTCGCTCGACGAAATCCTGGCCTATCGCGAGGCGGTGGACGACAGCATGCTGTCATTGCTGATGACTGCCCAGACCGACGACGAAGCCGCCCTGATCACGCTGGGCCTGCATCACGAGCAGCAGCATCAGGAATTGCTGCTGACCGACATCCTCCACCTGTTCGCCCAGAATCCGCTGCGGCCCGCCTACGCCCCGGCGCTGACCGTGCCGGTAGTTGCCGACCCGCGCCCGGCGCCCGAGTGGGTGTCGTTTGCGGGCGGCATCGTCGCCATCGGGCACGACGGCGACGGTTTTGCCTTCGACTGCGAAGGCCCGCGCCACCAGGTGCTGTTGCGGCCGTACGCGCTGTGCACGCATCCGGTCAGCAACCGGCAATGGTTTGAATTTATCGAGGATGGCGGCTATCAGTCGGCCGGGCTCTGGCTTTCCGACGGCTGGCGATGGGTGTGCGAAAACCAGATCGATGCGCCGCTCTACTGGGAAGCGCGCGACGGAACGTGGTGGCAGATGAGCCTGCGCGGCATGCATCCGGTGGACCCGGACAGTCCTGTGACGCACATCAGCTTCTATGAAGCCGATGCGTTCGCGCGTTGGGCCGAACGGCGCCTGCCGAGCGAGGCCGAATGGGAGCACGCGGCGCAGAGTCTATCGGCCACCGGCAATTTCATCGAAGGGCGCGCGCTGCGACCGCTGCCGGATCGCCAGAACACATCGGGCGTCCTGCGCCAGATGTTCGGCGACGTATGGGAATGGACGGGCAGCGCCTACCTGCCGTATCCCGGATTTCGACCCAGCGCCGGCGCCGTGGGCGAATACAACGGCAAGTTCATGAGCAGCCAGATGGTATTGCGCGGCGGCTCCTGCGTGACGCCCGAATCGCACATCCGCGCCAGCTATCGCAATTTCTTCTATCCCCATCAGCGCTGGCAGTTCACCGGCCTCAGATTGGCCGACGACGCATGACGCGGCAACAGCAAGCCGGCTGCGCTGCGAGTCCCGGATTCCCAAATTCCCCGGACAAATCCTTTCTCTCTCTGAAAGCCAGGCATTTTGAGCCTCTTCCGCAGGCGGAAGAGGCTCAAGTCTTTCGACCGTCTCGCATGGCAGTTAATTGCAAACCAAAGAATCCAAAAAAAATTGGGATGTGGGCGCGCGACAGTAGCCACGCAAGCACAGCGGAAAATCAGCCGTCGCGCAGGCGACGCCACAGCGTCGTCGCGCTAATGCCAAGTTGCGCGCAGGCCGCGGCACGGTTGCCGCCGCATTCGGCCAGCACACGCCTGACATGCTCTGCCTCGGTGGCGCGTCCCACTCCCGCCAATGAGCGTGGGGCGTCGCCGGTGGAATGGGCGGTGTCCGCTGGCGCGACGGCCGGCATACCGGCGAACAATTCCGGAACGGCGGCCTGCACTTCGCGCCGCAACGCCGCGGCATCGAGCTGCGCGCCGGCCACCAGCACGGCCACGCGCTCGGTCACGTTTTCCAGTTCGCGGATATTGCCCGGCCATGCGTAGTGCGCCAGCCTCGCCCGCACCAGTTCCGGCAACGGCTGCGGCGCGTCGAGCCCGAGTCGCTCTTGCGCGCGGCGATACAGCAGCGCGGCCAGCGCCGGCAGATCGGCGGAACGCTCGCGCAGCGGCGGCATTTCGATGCGCAGGATATTGAGCCGGTAATACAAGTCTTGCCGGAACGATCCTTCGCGCACCAGCGCGCTCAGATCCCGATGCGTGGCGGCGATCACGCGCACGTTGACGGGCACGGCTTCGATGCCACCGATCGGCAACACCTGCTTTTCCTGCAGCACGCGCAGCAGCCGCGTTTGCAGCGCCGGCGGCATGTCGCCCACTTCGTCCAGGAACAGCGTGCCGTTGTGCGCCGATTCGAACAGGCCGGCCTTGCCGCCGCGCCGTGCGCCTGTGAAGGCGCCCTCCTCGTAGCCAAACAGCTCCGATTCGAGCAGCGTCTCCGGAAACGCCGCGCAGTTGACGGCGACGAACGGAAACGCGCGGCGCGGGCTGGCATCGTGCATGCCCTGCGCCAGCACTTCCTTGCCGGTGCCGCTTTCGCCGCTCACCAGCACGGTCGAATCGACCATCGCGTAACGCCGCGCCAGTCCGCGCAGATCGCGCATCGCCGCGGAGTCGCCGGCCAGATCGTCGAGGCTGTAGCGCACACCGGCCGCCCGGGTGCGCGTGCGCGAGCGCAGATTGCGGTCGGCGCGATGGATCGCGTTGGCGTCCTGGATCGTGAGCACCGCGCCCGACGTGCCTGTATCGCCGACGATGGGAATCCGGTTGACCACCACCATTTTGTCGCCGAGCCGATGAATCGCTTCGAGCTCGCGCGTGCCGCTTTGCATCACGCCGTCGAGCGACAAACCCGGCGCCAGCGTCGCCAGCTTGCGGCCGACGGCAACGCCAGCCGGCGTGCCCAGAAAGCGCTCCATGGCCGGATTGAACGCCTGCACGCGGCCTTCCGCGTCGACTGCCGCCACGCCCTCGTTCAGATGGGCCAGGATGGCGTTGACATAGTCGCGGCGCGTCGATTCGATGCGCCGCAGGCGCGCGGCCTCGATCGCGTCTTCCAGCGCCAGCCGCACGGCGTTTCCGGAGTACAGGAACACGCCAACCAGACCGTACTTGTCGGCCAGATCAGTGACCATGCCAGGCCCGACCACCACACGGATGCCCTCTTCCTTCAAGGCTCGCACGCGCGCCGTGGCGTCGTCTTCGGTCAGATAGGTATAGCGCGGAATATCGAGCCCGAAGGCGCGCACGAATTCGTCGACTTCCGCGTAGGTCGATGCGTGCGTGACCAGCGCGACCTTCGGCGAAATGCGCCGGGCGGTCGCCAGCGCATTCATCACGTCGAAGCCCGTCACCTTGACCAGCACCACCGGCACATCGACATGCTGGCGCAGATACGCGCCGTTGGATCCGCCGGCCACCACCACATCGACGCGGTTCTCGCGTGCCTCACGGTTGATCGCGCTTGCCGCGGCTTCGAATGCGCGTCCGACGATGCGGAATTCGGCCCGCGCGGCATAGGCCGGGATCAGGTCGGCAAACGCGCGCGACAGGCGGCTGATGCCCATCGCCCAGATGCGTGGCCGGGCGCCGGTCGCCAGCGCGGGGGCGGGATTGAGGGGGATGGGGGATGGAAGCGACGACATGGCGATCCTGCGGTAAATCGCGCAAGCCCACGCCGAGGTCTGCCGGGAGCGCGAAAGTCCTGCCATTGTCTTCCCACGCGCGCCGATTTTCAACTTTGAAATCCATGAATTTCACAAATGAAATTCAACTCAACTTTACGCCGCATGAAGCATACTGCGCGGCGCCCCGAGACATCCCGCCAAGCCGCTGATTCGTAAGCACTTTTTAGCCGAAAAATGGCGTATGGCCCACCTTTTTGAAACGCACACCGCCGCTGGCACACCCCTTGCGCTTACCTGCGCCGCCCCTGTTTCGACAGGCTCACGAACATCAGACTCACAGATCCACACCCATGACTTTTTCCGCCAACGACCTCGCGCGCTCTGCCGGCGCACGCTTCCGCCAAGCCCTGATCGACGAAACACCGCTGCAGATTCCTGGCGCGATCAATGCCAATCACGCGCTGCTGGCCAAGCGCGCCGGCTACCGCGCAATCTATCTGTCGGGCGGCGGCGTGGCGGCTGGATCGCTGGGCCTGCCCGACCTGGGCATCTCGAACCTCGACGACGTGCTGACCGATATCCGCCGCATCACCGACGTCTGCGACACCCCGCTGCTGGTCGACGTCGACACCGGATTCGGTTCGTCGGCCTTCAATGTGGCGCGCACCACGCGGTCGCTGATCAAGTTTGGCGCCGCGGCCATGCACATCGAGGATCAGGTCGGCGCCAAGCGCTGCGGGCATCGTCCCAACAAGGAAATCGTCGGCCAGGATGAGATGGTCGACCGCATCAAGGCGGCAGTCGATGCGCGCACGGACGAGAATTTCGTGATCATGGCGCGCACCGACGCGCTGGCCGTGGAAGGCCTGGACCGCGCCATCGAGCGCGCCGTGGCCTGCGCGGAAGCCGGCGCCGACGCCATCTTCCCGGAAGCCATGACCGACCTGGACATGTACGCGCGGTTTGTCGATGCGGTAAAGGTGCCGGTGCTGGCCAATCTGACCGAATTTGGGGCCACGCCGTATTTCACGCTGGACGACCTGCGCGGCGTGGGCGTCGCCATGGCACTTTATCCGCTGTCCGCCTTCCGCGCCGCCAACAAGGCCGCCGAGAACGTCTATACGGCGATCCGCCGCGACGGCACCCAGCGCAACGTGGTCGACACGATGCAAACCCGCGCCGAACTTTACGAGCGCATCGACTACCATGCCTACGAGCAGAAGCTGGACGCGCTGTTCGCCCAAGGCAAGGCCAAGTAAGCGGCCTCCAATCATCCAGAAGACAACCGAGACGAGACGCAAGTCGCGCCACACACCATGGCAGCTCGCAAACCATCCACAAGAAGCAAGGAGACCCCAATGTCCGAAGCCCAACCGCTGGCCACGCCAAAACCCAAGAAGTCCGTTGCCCTGTCCGGGATTGCCGCCGGCAATACCGCGCTGTGCACCGTTGGCCGCAGCGGCAACGATCTCCACTATCGCGGCTACGACATCCTGGACATCGCCGATACCTGCGAATTCGAGGAAATCGCCCACCTGCTGGTGCACGGCAAACTGCCCACCCGCTCTGAACTGGCGGCCTACAAGACCAAGCTGAAATCGCTGCGCGGCCTGCCCGCCAACGTCAAGGCGGCACTCGAATGGGTGCCGGCCAGCGCGCATCCGATGGATGTGATGCGCACCGGCGTGTCCGTGCTGGGCACCGTGCTGCCGGAAAAGGACGACCACAACACGCCGGGCGCGCGCGATATTGCCGACCGCCTGATGGCAAGCCTGGGCTCGATGCTGCTGTACTGGTACCACTACAGCCATAACGGCCGCCGCATCGAGGTGGAAACCGACGACGATTCGATCGCCGCGCACTTCCTGCACCTGCTGCACGGCGAGGCGCCGTCCAAGCTCTGGGAACGCGCGATGCAGACGTCGCTGATCCTGTACGCGGAGCACGAGTTCAACGCCTCGACGTTTGCCTGCCGCGTGGTGGCCGGTACCGGCTCCGACATGTATTCGGCGATCTGCGGCGGCATCGGCGCGCTGCGCGGTCCCAAGCATGGCGGCGCCAACGAGGTGGCGTTCGAGATCCAGAAGCGCTACGACACGCCGGACGAGGCCGAGGCCGACATCCGCCGCCGCGTGGAAAACAAGGAAGTGGTGATCGGCTTCGGCCACCCGGTCTACACGATCAGCGATCCGCGCAACGTGGTGATCAAGGAAGTGGCGCGCAAGCTGTCGAAGGACGCCGGTTCGATGAAGATGTTCGATATCGCCGAGCGCCTGGAAACCGTGATGGCCGACGCCAAGAAGATGTTCCCGAACCTGGACTGGTTCAGCGCCGTGAGCTATCACATGATGGGCGTGCCGACCGCGATGTTCACGCCGCTGTTCGTGATCGCCCGCACCTCTGGCTGGGCCGCGCACGTGATCGAGCAACGCATCGACAACAAGATCATCCGCCCAACGGCCAACTACACCGGCCCCGAGAACCTGAAGTTCCTGCCGATCGACAAGCGCGCCTGATCGTCACCCGCAACAAGAACAGTGCCGCCGCCCGCGCCCGCGCACCTGCCGGGCGGCCGGCACGACAGTCTCCACGACGCCATGAACACTGCATACCGCAAACCGCTGCCCGGCACCGCGCTCGATTACTTCGACGCCCGTGCCGCAGTCAACGACATTTCCCCGGGCGCCTGGGACAAGCTGCCGTACACATCGCGCGTACTGGCCGAGAATCTGGTGCGCCGCTGCGACCCCGCCACGCTGACCGCGTCGCTCAAGCAACTGATCGAACGCAAGCGCGACCTGGACTTTCCGTGGTATCCGGCGCGCGTGGTGTGCCATGACATCCTGGGCCAGACCGCGCTGGTCGACCTGGCCGGCCTGCGCGACGCGATTGCCGATCAGGGCGGCGATCCGGCCAAGGTCAACCCGGTGGTGCCGGTGCAACTGATCGTCGACCACTCGCTGGCGGTGGAATGCGGCGGTTTCGATCCCGATGCGTTCGCGAAGAATCGCGCCATCGAGGATCGCCGCAACGAGGACCGCTTCGACTTCATCAACTGGACCAAGAAGGCGTTCCGCAATGTCGACGTGATCCCGCCGGGCAACGGCATCATGCACCAGATCAACCTGGAAAAGATGTCGCCGGTGATCCACGCCGACCATGGCGTGGCCTATCCCGATACTTGCGTCGGCACCGACAGCCACACGCCGCACGTCGATGCGCTGGGCGTGATCGCTATTGGCGTGGGCGGCCTGGAAGCCGAAAACGTGATGCTGGGCCGCGCGTCGTGGATGCGCCTGCCCGATATTGTCGGCGTGGAGCTGACCGGCCGCCGCCAGCCCGGCATCACCGCCACCGACATCGTGCTGGCGCTGACCGAGTTCCTGCGCAAGGAAAAGGTGGTCGGCGCCTATCTGGAGTTCCGCGGCGAAGGCGCTGCCAGCCTGACGCTGGGCGACCGCGCCACCATTTCGAACATGGCGCCCGAGTACGGCGCCACGGCGGCGATGTTCTTCATCGACGCGCAGACCACCGAATACCTGCGCCTGACCGGCCGCGACGACGCGCAGGTGCAACTGGTGGAAACCTATGCCCGCACCGCGGGTCTCTGGGCCGATGCCCTGGCGACCGCCGAATACGAGCGCGTATTGCATTTCGACCTGTCCAGCGTGGTGCGCAACATGGCCGGCCCGTCCAACCCGCACAAGCGCCTGCCGACCTCCGATCTGGCAGCGCGCGGCATCGCGGGCAAGTGGGAAGAAACGCCGGGCCTGATGCCCGACGGCGCGGTCATCATCGCCGCCATCACCAGTTGCACCAATACCAGTAACCCGCGCAACGTGATTGCCGCAGCACTGCTGGCGCGCAACGCCAATGCGCGCGGCCTGACGCGCAAGCCGTGGGTCAAGTCGTCGCTGGCGCCGGGATCGAAGGCGGTCGAACTCTATCTGCAAGAATCGGGACTGCTGCCCGATCTGGAAAAGCTCGGCTTCGGCATCGTGGCATTTGCCTGCACCACCTGCAACGGCATGTCGGGCGCGCTGGACCCGAAGATCCAGCAGGAGATCATCGACCGCGACCTCTATGCCACCGCCGTGCTGTCGGGCAACCGCAATTTCGACGGGCGTATCCATCCCTACGCGAAGCAGGCGTTCCTGGCGTCGCCGCCGCTGGTGGTGGCCTACGCGCTTGCCGGCACGATCCGCTTCGATATCGAACGCGATGCGCTGGGCACGGACGCGAGCGGCCAGCCGGTGTACCTGAAAGACCTGTGGCCCAGCGACGAGGAAATCGACGCCATCGTCAAGCAGAGCGTGAAGCCCGAGCAGTTCCGCAAGGTCTACGAGCCGATGTTCGCAATCCACGCCGACAGCGGCGAGCGCGTGGACCCGCTCTATGACTGGCGTCCGCAGAGCACGTACATCCGCCGTCCGCCGTACTGGGAAGGCGCGCTGGCCGGCGAGCGCACGCTGCGCGGCATGCGCGCGCTGGCGGTGCTGGGCGACAACATCACGACCGACCACCTGTCGCCGTCGAATGCCATCCTGCCGGACAGCGCGGCCGGCGAATACCTGGCCAAGATGGGCCTGCCCGAAGAGGATTTCAATTCGTACGCCACGCACCGCGGCGATCACCTGACCGCGCAGCGCGCGACCTTTGCCAACCCGACCCTGACCAACGAGATGGCCGTGGTGGATGGCGCCGTGAAGAAGGGATCGCTGGCGCGTATCGAACCCGAAGGCAAGGTCGTGCGCATGTGGGAGGCGATCGAGACCTACATGGCGCGCAAGCAGCCGCTGATCGTGGTGGCCGGCGCGGACTACGGCCAGGGATCGTCGCGCGACTGGGCGGCCAAAGGCGTGCGGCTGGCGGGCGTGGAAGCCATCGTGGCCGAAGGCTTCGAGCGCATCCACCGCACCAACCTGATCGGCATGGGCGTGCTGCCGGTGGAGTTCTTCCCGGGCACCAACCGCATCACGCTAGGCATCGACGGCACCGAAACCTTCGATATCGTCGGCGCGCGCAGGCCGCGTGCGGAACTGACGCTGGTCATCCATCGCCGTACCGGCGAAAAAGTGGAAGTGCCGGTGCTGTGCCGTCTCGACAGCGACGAGGAAGTGTCGATCTACGAAGCCGGCGGCGTGCTGCAGCGCTTTGCGCAGGACTTCCTCGAATCGTCGCGCGCGGCGGCCTGAACGGGAAAGAACGGGAAACATCACCATGTCTCACGCACCTCAAATCAAGATCCCCGCCACGTACCTGCGTGGCGGCACCAGCAAGGGCGTGTTCTTCCGCCTGCAGGACCTGCCCGAAGCGGCGCAGACGCCCGGACCGGCGCGCGACAAACTGCTGTTGCGCGTGATCGGCAGCCCCGATCCGTACGGCAAGCAGATCGACGGCATGGGCGCCGCCACGTCGAGCACCAGCAAGGCGGTGATCATCTCGAAGAGCACGCACCCTGATCACGATGTCGATTACTTGTTCGGCCAGGTGTCGATCGACCAGCCGTTTGTCGACTGGAGCGGCAACTGCGGCAATCTGTCGGCGGCGGTCGGCCCGTTCGCGGTCAGCAACGGCTTTATCGATGCCTCGCGCATTCCGCGCAACGGCACCGTGGTCGTGAAAATCTGGCAGGCCAATATCGGCAAGACCATCGTCGCGCATGTGCCGATTACCGACGGCGCGGTGCAGGAAACCGGCGATTTCGAACTCGATGGCGTCACGTTCCCGGCCGCGGAAGTCCAGCTCGAATTCATGGACCCGGCCGCCGAGGAAGGCGATGACGGCGGCGGCGCGATGTTCCCGACCGGCAACGTGGTCGACGACCTCGAAGTGCCCGGCGTCGGCACGCTCAAGGCGACGATGATCAACGCCGGGATTCCGACGATCTTCGTCAACGCCGAATCCATTGGCTACACCGGCACCGAACTGCAGGACGCCATCAACGGCGATCCCAAGGCGCTGGCGATGTTCGAGACCATTCGTGCCCACGGTGCGTTGCGCATGGGTCTGATCCGGAACATCGACGAAGCCGCGCGGCGTCAGCACACCCCCAAGGTGGCGTTTGTCGCTAAGCCGGCCGCCTACACCGCGTCCAGCGGCAAGACGGTCAAGGCCGAAGACGTGGATCTGCTGGTCCGCGCGCTGTCGATGGGCAAGCTGCACCACGCGATGATGGGCACCGCGGCCGTCGCCATCGGCACCGCCGCCGCGATCCCCGGCACGCTGGTCAATCTTGCGGCCGGCGGCGGCGAGCGCGAGGCCGTGCGCTTCGGCCATCCGTCGGGCACGCTGCGCGTGGGTGCGCAGGCCACCTTCGCCGACGGCCAATGGACCGTGACGAAAGCCATCATGAGCCGCAGCGCCCGCGTGCTGATGGAAGGCTGGGTGCGCGTGCCAGCGGACGCGTTCTAATCCATCCTCGCAAGTCTTCGCGCACGGTTGGCGGCGGCATCTGCCCGGGAGGGTAGATGCCGCTTTGTCTTAACGGGCATACGTTTGCGAGGGCGCGCATCACGCCAGGTTGTCGACGCAACGCACATGCGTCGGTATAGTTGCCGCTCCGTTGGCAAGACATGCCAGGCAGAACCCAGGCATGCCGTGCCGGCGAAAATCCGTGAAACGATGACAAGCGGCCCGCGCGTATCCACAAGACCCGCGCCACGCCGACAAGAGGAGAACCATGCAACGCACTGCCCATCTCAAGCCTTTGGCCGCCCTGCTGCTCGCCGCCAGCCTGCTGTCCGGCGCCGCCCACGCCCAGCTTTCCCCGGCACCGGCCGCGAGCCCGGCGGCGCCCGTCAGCGCCCCGGCCGAAGCGCGCAAGGCCAACATCGTGATCATCGGCACCGGCGGCACCATCGCCGGCGCCGGTGCATCGGCCACCAACACCGCGGCCTACCAGTCCGCCGTGGTGCCGGTCGACAAGATCATCGCGTCCGTCCCGGAAATCTCGAAGGTTGCCAACGTCAAGGGCGAACAGATCTTCCAGATCGGCTCGGAGAGCTTCAACAACGAGCGACTGCTCAAACTGGGCAAGCGCGTATCGGAACTGCTCAAGCAGCCCGATGTGGACGGCATCGTCATTACGCACGGCACCGACACCATCGAGGAGACCGCGTATTTCCTGAACCTGACGCTCAAGAGCGACAAGCCCGTGGTGGTAGTCGGCTCGATGCGGCCGGGTACGGCGCTGGGCGCGGACGGTGCGCTGAACCTGTATGACGCGGTGCTAGTGGCGTCGAACCCGGTGTCCAAGGGCAAGGGCACGCTGGTGGTGCTCAACGATGAAATCCACACCGGCCGCGACGTCACCAAGACCAACACGTTCAAGACCGAGACGTTCCGTTCGCCGTTTGGCCCGCTGGGCTACGTGGTGGAAGGCCGCACGCTGTTCTACCGCATTCCGGCGCGTCCGCACACGCTGCAGACCGAATGGGACATCGACAAGATCGACAAGCTGCCGGAAGTTGCAGTGGTGTACGCCTACGGCAACGTCAATCCGGCCAGCATCGATGCCGCGGTGAAGAACGGCGCGAAGGCGATCGTTTATGCAGCCACCGGCAACGGCAGCGTGGGCGATTACATGGTCGAACCGCTCAAGGCCGCGCAGGCCAAGGGCGTGCAGATCGTGCGGGCATCGCGCACCGGCAGCGGCGTGGTGGTGCGCAACGCGGAACAGCCCGACGACAAGTACGGCTGGGTGGTCACCGATGACCAGTTGCCGCAGAAGGCCCGTATCCTGACCGCGCTGGCGCTGACCAAGACCAACGACCCGAAGGCGCTGCAGGAAATCTTCTGGAAGTACTGACGCGATAGCTGGCGAGGCGGCCCGACGATCGACACCGCGGGCCGCCGATGCGGCCTACCGCGCCCGGGAAAGCGCCATAGGGCAACACCACGCGCAGAACGCCCCCGCCCGCCGCTACAGCAGGGCCGTGCTCATCAGCGCCTTGGCCGCGAGCACGGCCGCCTCGGCATCGCGCTGCGCGTAGACCGACACCTCCGTCACCACCTGGCGCTTGCCGCGCCGCACCACATCGGCCACGCCGCGCAGCGTTGCGGACCGTGCCGCCGCAAGGTACTGGATCGACAAAGACCCAGTTGCACCGCCCTTCACCACTTCCAGGTCGACGCCGGTAAATGCCGCGGCCGCGCCGGCCACGTCGATTAGCGTCGCGATCACGCCACCGTGGACCATATCGCCCACCGTGATGTGTTGCATGCTGAACGGCAGCAGCACCTCGACGTGATCGAGCGCCACCACATCGAATCGCATACCGAGCATGCGCGCCACCGGCGAGCCCATCAGCACGGCTTCCAGCATCGCGGCGTTGCGGGGATCGACGGTCGGGACGGATTCAGGGTTGGACATCAGCGGGCTCCGGTGATGGCAAACGGGAAAAATGGAAAAAGGGAAAAAGGGGAAAAACGAAATCGAAGGCACGGTTCAGCCTAGTCGCCATGCACGCCGACCACAATGACTTCCGGGGTAATCCCCCACCGTCGGGGGCGACCACCCGGCCCGTTTATAATGTGCGGCTAATTGCTGCCCCCGTCCCTCTTGATGCCCGCCGATCCTTCCGAAATGCCCGTCCCCACCGCCGCTGTCGACTCTGTCGACCCCGACCCGGCGCAGACGCGGCTGGAGCATCGCCCGGACCAGGGCCTGGACGACCGGCCGGACAGCCCATGCGTCGGCATCTGTTCCACGTTGTTCGACGACGTATGCCAGGGATGCGGCCGAACGGCGGCCGAAGTCAGCAACTGGGTGTTTTATAGCGACGCCGAAAAGCAGGTGATCTGGGAACGCATCACACGGGAAGGTACGGCGCGCCGCTTCCAGCGCGGCTAGTCACCAAGCCGGGAAGCGGCCCGCCGGCGCATCATCCTCCGGCCAGGCGCCTTTCCATATCCTCGACCTCGCGATTTGCCACGCGTTGGCGCGCCAGCTTGCGCCAGCTTTCCGCCAGCGGCGCTAACTGCGCCATCTCTTCAAGCGCCGCGTAGTCGAGCCGGTCCACGTACAACACGCGAAGCAGGCGCTGCAGGGTCCATTGCGGAAAAGGCCGATCGAGCAGCACCAGCCGGCTGCCGGCCGCAACCTCGCCGTCTTCGAGTACGCGGTAATACCAGCCCGTCCGCCCGCTGCCCTGCACCGCGCGCGACATGCCCGCAAACCCGAAACGGTGATTGAGTTTCCAGCACGGCTGGCGCGCCTGCGATACCTCGACCAGCGCCGACCCAAGCCGGAAACGGTCTCCCACACACACGTGGGCCTCGGTCAGACCCGAGGTGCTGAAGTTTTCACCGAACGCGCCCGCGCGATCGAGCATGGCGAGGTTCGCGCCATGCGCGGCAAGTTCGTCGCGCCACGCGGCGTAGTGATCGCGCGGGTAGTGATGCAGCGCCTTCTCCGGGCCGCCATGGTGTTTCGGATCGCCCTGTTCGTCGACTGCCAGGCCCGTGCGCGTCACGCGCACAGGGCCGTCCACCGGCGTCTTGTCGATAGCGCTGGGCACGCCCTTCGGACCGAACGGCCGGATCGCGCCGGCCAATACCGTATCGATCGGAATGTCGATATCGACCATGCTCACAGCCCGGCTTCCTCCATCCATCGCGCGAACATCAGTTCACCGGCGCTGGCCACCGTTGCGCCAATCTCGGCGGTACGGCGGCGGATCGTACGCGGATCGATGCCCGCCTTGGACAGCTCCACTGTATGGCCGATCAGCCAGGTCTCGATGTCACCCGGCTTGACCTCGGGATGGAATTGCAGCGCCAGCACCTGCTTGCCGATGGCGTAGGCCTGATGCGGCGTGGCGTCGGTGGACGCCAGTAGTTCGGCGCCGGCCGGCAGGTCGAAGGTGTCGCCGTGCCAGTGCAGCACCTCCCAGTCGGCGCTGGCCAGCGCGGCAAGCGGCGAGCCCAGGCCGGCCGGCGTCGGCGTGATGGGCGCCCAGCCAATTTCGCGCGTGCCGGGGTAGACCCGCGCGCCGGCCGCGGCGGCGATCAACTGCGCACCCAGGCACGCGCCGAGCATCGGCAGTTCGGCCTCCAGCCGCTGGCGAATCACGTTGATCTCGACTACCAGCCACGGATAGGCCTCAGTTTCGTAGACGCCGATCGGCCCGCCCAGCACGACCAGCAGATCGGCGGGATCGCTCGCCACGAGTGTCAGGTCGTCGACCCCGGCCTGGAACAGGCGGATCTCGTGGCCGCGGTCGCGCACCACATCGGCGATGACGCCGGCATGCTCGAATGCGACATGCTGGATCACGTCGGTACGCCGTTGACGGTGTTCACTCATCAGATAACTCCTGCATCAATTACGTCGGTCGGTCTTGGATCGATTGGGGCGAACAGGAAAGATCGCACTGCACGTCGAAGTCGATGGCACCACAGCTTCAAAAGGTTGCACGAACAATTAGCGAATCAGCGAATCAGCGAATCAGCGCTGGCCGTCGCGCGCTTCGGAATCGGGGCGCAACACCAGCGTCTCGAAACTGTCTCCGCCGGGATTGCGTCGGTGGGACCCGATGGTGATGTACTGCACGCCGGCCCACTTGTCCGTCCAGTCGCGATAGTGCGGCGACAGGGCATTGCCGGATTGTCCGGTCGAGGACATGAATCGGGAATCAGACAGATCTGAAAGATCGTAGATGGCGCGCAGGCTGGCCGCGTGCACGCTTTCAAACGGCGCCTTCTCGTCGCGGAGATTGTGACGTCCCACGTCGACTGTATAGGTATCGCCGCCGGTGCGCACGCGCACGTTGAACAGCCCCGCCAGATACGGCACCTTGCCGAACGGCTTGTGCTCCGAGCGCGCGGTATGGGCCTTGCCCCAGCGCCATTTGGCCGGATCGTCGCCATAGCGCTGGTCGAGGTCCGCGATGGCGCGCTGCCACGCCAGCCCGATGGTCTGCGCGCAGCTTTCGCGCGCGGTCGTGCGCGAGTTGTCGCACCAGAACGCGCCGACGCCTTGCGGATCGCGGATCGCGTTGAGCATCGGCAGCTGTACGTTGCGTTGCTCCCATAACTTCGCAAACATTGGATCGCCGACCTTGTCCTCGAACAGCAGGCGTGACAGTTCGCGCAGCCATGCGGTGACCACCAGCGGCTCGGCGCGATCGGCCGCCATCGTGCCATCCCATTTGCGCAAGGCGTCGAACAACGCGCGCTCGCGCGCCGCGCGCGCGGCGTCGCTGGCCACCGGCGCGGCCAGCAGCAGCGGCAGTGCGTCGCGCACGGCCAACGACACAACGTCCTTCTGAATCACGCCGAAACTGTCGGGCGTGTGATGCGGCTCGGCCTCCAGCAGGGTCTGGATGCGCTGCGCGCGGTACGGCACGCTCCATTCGCTGGTGATGAAGAACGGATACTGGTCGTCGACAATCTTCTGGTTGGCCGTCACGATCATGCCGGTGGGCGGATTGAAACGCTGCGGCAGCTGCTCGAACGGAATGAAACCCTGCCAGTCGTAGCGCGCGTCCCAGCCCGGCGCTGGCGCGAGGCCCATCAGGTCATTGTCCGCCCTCCGGATCGGCACGCGGCCCGGCGCGATGTAGCCGATATTGCCGTCCACGTCGGCATAGACGATGTTCTGCTGCGGCGCATGGAAATCCCGCAGCGCCGCGACAAAGCCCTGCCAGTCGCCCGCGGTGCCGATCTTCAGGCCGGCCTGGAAGGTGCGGTCGTCCGGCCGCAGCGCGGTCCACTGGAAAGCCATCACATACTGGGCGCCCAGCGGCTTGGCGGCGGCGCCGATCGGCTCGGCCACATCCGACATCACCGGCCCGTGGCGCGTGGCGCGCACCTTGAGCGTCACGTCGTCCGCGCCTTTGACGCGGATGGTCTCGGTGCGCGTATCGAAATTGGCCCAGCCGTCCGGCGTCTGATAGCGATCGGGATTGGCCGGATCGATCCGCTCGATGTAAAGGTCCTGCACATCGGGCGCGGTATTGGTAAAGCCCCACGCGATGCGCTTGTTGTGGCCCAGCACCACCAGCGGCGCCCCAGGCAGGGTGGCGCCGGTGATATCCAGGCCGGGCGCCTGCAGATGCGCGAAATACCACAGCGCGGGTGCCTGCAATCCCAGGTGGGGATCGTTGGCCAGCAACGGCTTGCCGCTGCGCGTGTGCGCGCCGGAGACGACCCAGTTGTTCGAGCCCATGCCCTCCACGTAGCCGCCCGGCGCCGCGTCCGCCACGCGCGCCATGGCGGTGGCCACCGGCGCCAGTTGGCGGTAGAAGCTTGCGTAGTCCATCGTGCGCAGCGGCTTGTCGCCCGGATAGGGCGCCAGGATTTCGGCGATGCGCGACGTCGGCAATTGCTGCGACAGCCCCATCCGCAGCACCTCCTGCGTCCAGTTCGCGCCGAGATCCCACGCCATCATGGTTTGCCAGCCCAGCGTATCGGCCGGCTCCCAGTGTTCCGGCCGGGTGCCGAGGATCAGGAATTCGGGCGGCAGCGCGGCCTTGCGCGTGTCGATGAACGCATTGACGCCGTCGGCATAGGCCTGCAGCACCGCGCGGGTCTCGGGCGAGGACTGCGCGAGGATCGCCTCGGCGTTGCGCCGTACCCCGAGCGTACGCAGGAAACGGTCCGTATCGAGCGCGCTGGGGCCGAGGATTTCCGCGAGCCGGCCCGCCACGATGCGCTTGTTCATCTGCATCTGCCAAAGCCGATCCTGCGCGTGCACGTATCCGAGCGCGTAATAGGCGTCGAGCGCATTGGCGGCCTGGATATGCGGCACGGCGTTGCGATCGCGCACCACCACCACGCGATCGCGCAGCCCGGGCAAGCGCATCGTGCCGGCCGTATCGGGCTGCGAGGCCTGCCGATACCAGATATAGCCGCCGATCGCGCCGGTCACGGACAGCAGCAGCGTGCCCAGCAGGATCCACCCCAGCCGTTTGAACCAGCGCATCGCATTTCCTCCCGATGGAAAGACGCAAGCATCGCAGATTTCCGCGCGAACAAAAATGCCCGGACTGGCCGGGCATCGATGAAAGCGACAAATTCCGCCGGTCAGGCCGGCTTCTTCAATTGCAGCGACTTGTATTCGAGGAATTCCTCGAGGCCGAACTTGCCGCCTTCGCGCCCGTTGCCGGACTGCTTGAAGCCGCCGAACGGCGCGTTCATATTGAACGGGCCGCCATTGATGTCGACCTGGCCGGTGCGGATGCGGCGCGCCACGCGGATGGCGCGCGCCTCGTCACCGGACCAGACGCCGCCGCCCAGGCCGTAGATGCTGTCATTGGCAATGCGGATCGCGTCGTCTTCGGTGTCGTAGCAAATCACCGACAATACCGGGCCGAAGATCTCCTCCTGGGCCACGGTGGCCTTCGGATCGACATTGCCGAGCACCGTGGGCTTGACGAAGAAGCCGCGGTCGAAGCCGGCCGGGCTGTCCGGGCCGCCAGCCACCAGTTCGGCGCCCTCTTCCAGCCCGCGCCGGATGTAGCCGGTCACGCGGTCCTTCTGCACCGCCGAGATCAGCGGCCCGAGGCGCGTGGCGTCCGAATGCGGATCGCCGACGGTGAAGCCTTCCACCACCTTGGCGGCAATCGCCTTCACTTCTTCGTAACGGCTGCGCGGCACCAGCATGCGCGTGTGCGCCGAGCAGGTCTGGCCGGAATTCAGGAAACACGCGCTGATGGTGCCCTTGACCGCGGCCGGCAGGTCGGCGTCGTCGAGGATCACCGATGCCGATTTGCCGCCCAACTCCAGCGCCACGCGCTTGACCGACTGCGCGGCCAGCTCGGACACGCGCTTGCCCGCACGCGTCGATCCGGTAAACGACACCATATCGACTTCGGGATGGCTGGCCAGCACCTCGCCGACCACCGGGCCAAAGCCGGTCACCAGATTGAACACGCCCGGCGGCAGGCCAGCGGCCTCGATCACCTCCGCCAGCACGAACGCGTTCAGCGGCGCCACCTCGGACGGCTTGAGCACGACCGTGCAGCCCGCCGCAAGCGCAGGCGCGACCTTCAGCGTGATCTGGTTGAGCGGATAGTTCCACGGCGTGATGGCCGCCACGACGCCCACCGGCTCGCGCACGACCAGCGAGTTGCCCACCTGCTCCTCGAATTCGAATGACTCGAGCAGCGTGGCGGCCTGGCCCCAGTTGTACACCGGTCCGCCCACCTGGATCGCACGCGCCAGCTTGATCGGCATGCCGACCTCGCCCGCAATCAGTTGCGCCAGTTCCTCGGCGCGGTCCTTCAGCCCTTCGGCGATCTTGCGGATATACGTGGCGCGCTCGGCCGGCGGCGTACTGGCCCAGCCATCAAAGGCCGCGCGCGCGGCCGCGATGGCATCCTCGGCGTCACGGGCGTGCCCCTCGGGGATCTTGCCCATGATCGCCTCGGTGGCGGAATGCACGACATCGATGCTGCCCGAGCCGTGGGGCGCCACCCATTTGCCGTTAATAAAAAGTTTGTCTCGTTGTTGCATGGCCACAAGCCCTCATTAGTGGATCGGCGATTGCAATTTTTTTGTTACTTTTATGGTGCACCACATTGTAGAGCGGTTTGCCGATTCACTTTTCTTTCCCTGGCAACCGGCTCTGACAACAAGATGGCGATAATCGGCCGCGCAGTATCTTTCCGAAGGGACTCACTCCGCGGGCGGCCGATCAATAACAAAAGGAGCGAGACATGGTCGACCCGATCTATCACAAGACGGAGGCTGGTCAGGAGGAAATCCGCACGCGCGCGCGCAAGCTGGACCAGAAACTGCGGGCGTTGCTGCTGATGGTCAACGGGGAACGCGCCAGATCCGAGCTGCTGGCGCAGGTCAGCGGCATGGGTGTGACGCCCGACGCCATGGACACGCTGCTGGCGCTGGGGCTGATCGAGGCGGTACGCGATCCCGGCAAGGCCGCGCCGACCTCAGTGTCAGCGACTTCGGCTGCCTCGGCGCAGCCGGCGGCGGCGTCCGCCCAGAGCGGCGCGCGCCAGGCGCGCGGCGAGACCAACCTGTTCGCGGCCTATTCGGGCTTCAATTCGGCGGCTGGCAAAGGCATCGACGACCGCGTAGACGTACTGGCAGACACCACGATCGCCCCGGCGCTGGCCCCTTCCACGCCCGTCACGGCCGGCCCGCTGGCCCCGGTGTCCAGTGGCGCCGACGGCTACAAGCGGCTCTACCACTTCTTTACCGATGTGATCGGCCATCATCTTGGCTTGCGCGGCTACGTCATGCAGGTCAAGGTGGAAAAGGCCGCGACCGTGGTGGAACTAGCCGCCCTGCGCGATGCGCTGGGGACAGCGCTGCAGAAATCGAAAGGCGAAATCACCGCGCACGCGATCATCGGCGAACTGGACGCGCTGCTGGCGGAAATGGGCGTCGCGCCCGCGCGCCAGGCGTAAAAAAAACCGGCGCGCCTGTGACGGCGGGCCGGATTTCTTTGTCATGCGACGCCGCGCGTCAGGCCGTGCGCAGGCCCGGCCGGACGGCAGTCCTTGACGGTTACGCCTCGATGCCCTGCGACTGCAGATACTCGTCGTACGTGCCCAGATAGTCGGTGATGGTGCCGTCGGTGCGCACTTCGATCACGCGCGTAGCCAGGCCGTTGATCAGCTCCCGGTCATGCGAGACGAAGATCAGCGTGCCGGGATACTTGTCCAGCGCGATCTGCAGCGATTCGATCGACTCCATGTCCATGTGGTTGGTCGGCTCGTCCATCGCCAGCACGTTATGGCGGCCCAGCATCAGCTTGCCCCAGATCATGCGGCCCTTTTCGCCACCGGACAGCACCTTGACGTTCTTCTTGATGTCGTCGGCCGAGAACAGCAGGCGACCCAGCGTGCCGCGCAGCGACTGGTCGTCGTCGCCGGCCTGCGTCCACTGGCTCATCCAGTCCATCACGTTCACGTCGTTGGGGAATTCCTCGTACGTGTCCTGCGGCATATAGCCGACGTTGGCGTTTTCAGCCCACTTGACCGTGCCGCGGTCGACTTCGACGCCGCGCTGCACGCCGGTCTGAACGATGTTGTTCAGTAGGCTGCGCAGCAGCGTGGTCTTGCCCGCGCCGTTTTCGCCGACGATCGCCACGCGCTCGCCTGCCTGGATGGCCATCGACAGGTTGTTGATGATCTTGCGGTCGTAGGTCTTGGTAATGCCCTCGACTTCCACGGCCAGGTTATGCAGCTTCTTCTCGAATTCGAAGCGCACGAACGGGTTCTGGCGCGACGACGGCTTGATGTCCTCGACCTTGATCTTGTCGATCTGTTTCAGACGCGACGTGGCCTGGCGCGCCTTGGACTTGTTGGCCGAGAAGCGGCGCACGAAATCCTGCAGTTCGGTGATACGTTCCTTGGCGCGCGCGTTGGCGGCCACCTGGCGCTCGCGCGCCTGCATCGACGCCTGCATGTAGTCGTCGTAATTGCCCGGATAGACCTTCAGCGTGCCGTAATCCATGTCGGCCATGTGCGTGCACACCGAATTGAGGAAGTGGCGATCGTGGGAGATGATGATCATGGTGGAATTGCGCTCGTTGAGCACGTCTTCCAGCCAGCGGATCGTGTTGATGTCCAGGTTGTTGGTCGGCTCGTCCAGCAGCAGGACGTCCGGGTTCGAGAACAGCGCCTGTGCCAGCAGCACGCGCAGCTTCCAGCCCGGTGCGATGTCGCTCATCGGGCCCTGGTGCTGGTCGGTGGGGATGCCCACGCCAAGCAGCAGCTCGCCGGCGCGCGCCTCGGCGGTATAGCCGTCGTACTCGGCGTACTTGGCCTCGAGTTCGGCCGCGCGCATGTAGTCTTCGTCGGTCGCCTCGGGGTTGGCGTAGATCGCGTCGCGCTCGCTGGCGGCGGCCCACATTTCCGTGTGGCCCATCATCACCACGTCGAGCACGCGGTTGTCTTCATAGGCGAACTGGTCCTGGCGCAGCTTGCCCAGGCGCACGCCCGGCTCCAGCATGACGGTGCCCGCCGACTGTTCGAGATCGCCGCCGAGGATCTTCATGAAGGTGGACTTGCCGCAGCCGTTCGCGCCGATCAGGCCGTAGCGGTTGCCCTCGCCGA
>Ga0233425_10001376_pt1 | contig 55112 bp, 49 predicted proteins | sample Watercolumn_Towu_2_FD_181712 | JGI IMG/M metagenome (GOLD analysis project Ga0233425, IMG submission 181712) | Freshwater microbial communities from Lake Towuti, South Sulawesi, Indonesia - Watercolumn_Towuti2014_140_MG | ecosystem: Environmental > Aquatic > Freshwater > Lake | place... | reverse complement strand
TCGAGCAACTGGTCCCGGAACTGGCGCTCCCCCACCATGCCGGTCCACTGGATAAGGCGGTCCGCCAACGTGGACTTGCCATGGTCGATATGGGCGATGATGCTGAAGTTGCGTATGTGTGGCATAAGAAAAATTTACTACCTATCACCCTTTAATTGGATTACTCTTGTACATAATTGATGATCTAAAAAGTTTAAGTATATCAACTATGTGCATGATTTCTTCTTCTGTAAAAGAATTAAGATCAAGTTGTTTGAGAAAAAGACGATCGTCATCGCAAAGCGCATTATAAAAATCTTCAAACCAAATAGGCAGGGAATAACTAGGGCTACTGATAATCCATTGAGGCGATTCTTCTGAAGAATTGTCCTTATAAATATTATATATTATATCACATTCTGATAAAATTCTATCGTCTTGATCACTATAGCGGTCAAATATTGACAGATAGATTCTCAACAGCATATTTTCGAATTCTGAAAGAGAATTGATTGCTTGAGAATCTATCAGTTCACATTCTTTATGTTCTTCAATCTCTAAAGTTTGAGCTTTAAAAATTGAAAATGAGGATGTGAGACATCTGTTGTATTTGTTTAAATATTTATTATTTAATATTTTTTCAGTAATTCGATCTGCATCTTTTCTAAAACCCCTAAATGTAATACCCTGGAAATCAAACGATATATTCCATAAATTTGTCCATAAAGCAGGAGAAAGTTTTCCTTTAACAATCCCAGATAATATTAATACATTAGACTTCTTTACACAATATACATATATTTCCCTTTCATTTATTATATGATTAAACTTGTAATTAATTTCTTTTGTGGAAAACAAATTGCCAATATACTTAAAATAATTATTAAACCGATGTACACCAATGGACTCAACATTGTCAGGAATCTTTGCCCGGATATATAAATATGAGAAAAATAATGAAGAACCAGTAAGAAATTCCTCCAAGAAGATATGAATATCTTTATCATCTCGTAGAGAATGTCCAGCTGCTTTTTCAAGGCGTTCTAATCGATCTGCAAGTAAATGCTGATTCCTATGTTTTCGATTATCCTGAGTTATTATCCAGGCTATCCGCTTCGCATCTAATTCTTTTAATATTATAGGGCATTTCATGAAGTCCTCCGTACAATAGAGTCTCGCTCCTTCCCCAAGCCCGATCCCCCAACCCCTCACATTTTTATAAATTAAAAAGGACGGGTATTTCCTTGAAATATTTTATCTTTTTTACAGGCGGCTGTCCAGACATTGGCTGGAAAAAGACGTTGCGGGTTTTTAATGGGGGAAACTGACAATAAGGGCCGGGCACAGGCGAGACGCCTGTGCCACCAAACTATCCGAAAGGGTGGGACGCAAAGTCTCCGGCCTACAGCCTCCGGGCCAGGGTAGCGGGATTGCCGAAATGCCGGGGTATTCCTTCCCCGGGGGGCATGGTGGCCGGTCCTACTCTTCTTCGGCCGCCCCCGCCTCCCGATCCGGGTCCAGGTTGAACAGCCGGCGCACCAGGTCCAGGGATTGGGTGGGGCGCTCCGGGTGTTGGTTGCCTTTGAGGAAGAGGATGGGGTCGTGGATGAGTTTCTGGGAGATGGAGTGGGTCAGGACCTCCAGGGCCTGGCGCTGTTCCTCGGTGAGAGGGCCTAGTTGCTTCAGGGTTTTATCCAGCTCGGCTTCGCAGATGCGGTCCGCCTTTTCCTTGAGCGAGATGATGGTGGGGTAGACCGCCAGGGTCTCCAGCCAATCCAGGAATTTAAGAGTTTCTTCGGCCACCAGCCGCTCGGCTTTCACCGCCTCCTGGTGGCGGCGCTGCCAGTTGATTTCCACCACCTCTTTTAAGTCATCGATATTATAGAGATAAACGTTGTCCAGGTCGTTGATGGCCGGGTCCAGGTCCCGGGGCACGGCGATGTCGATGAAGAACAAAGGCTTGTGCTTGCGCCGGCGCATGACTCCTTTCACCTGGTCCCGGGTGAGGAGGTATTGGGGGGAGCCGGTGGAGCTGATGATGATGTCAGCAAACAGCAATTGGTCCGGTAATTCCTCCAGGGAGACGGCCTCCCCGCCGAAACGCTGGGCCAATTCCAGGCCCCGCTCCAGGGTGCGGTTGGCGATGATGATGCGGCCCACGCCGTCGCCCTTTAAATGCTCCACGGCCAGTTCCGCCATCTCCCCGGCCCCCACCAGGACCGCGGTCTTGCCCGCGAGAGAGCCGAAGATCTTGCGCCCCAGGGTGACTGCGGCATAGCTGATGTTCACCGCGTAATCGCCGATGCCGGTCTCCCGGCGCACCCGTTTGGCCACGGAAAAGGTCTTGTGCAGGAGGCGGTTCAAGATGGGGCCGGTGGCCCGGTGATCCGTGGCCTGGCGATAGGCCTCTTTGATCTGCCCCAGGATCTGGGGCTCCCCCACCACCAGGGAATCCAGGCTGGCCGCGACTCTGAAAAGGTGCTGCACCGCGTCCCGGTCTTGATGCGTATAAAGGGACTTATCCAGTTCGTCGAGGGAGGCTTCCGGGAGATGGGAAAAGAAGTCTCGCAAGCGGCGGAGGGCGTCCTCGGGGGTTTCGGTGGCGCACAACACCTCCACCCGGTTGCAGGTGGAATAGAGCACCAACTCCTGGAGTTCAGGCCGGGCCTTCAGGTCCGCGTAAGTCCCGGCCACGTCCGTGACCAGGCCCGCCAGTTTTTCCCGGAGGGCCACCGGCGCGGTTTTATGGTTGAGTCCGAGGAGCACCAGGTTCATGGCTGTGTCAGAAAGCTGGCGAAACTGTGGTAGCCGCCGAACCATAGATTCGCACCCACAAAGGTGGCCACCAGGACCAGAAAGCCGCAGATGGCCAGGAGCGCGGCCCGGCGCCCCCGCCAGCCCACGGTGAGGCGTTCATGCAGCAGCACCGCGTAGATCAGCCAGGCGATGAGGGTCAGAATTTCCTTGGGGTCCCAGTTCCAGAAGCTTCCCAGAGTGTATTGGGCGTAAAGGGAGCCGGAAATAATGCCCGCGGTGAGCAGGGGAAAACCGATGGTCAGGCACCAGTAATTGAGCCCGTCCAGTTGCTCCAGGGATGGCAGGCGGCGGTAGAAAAAGCCGAATTTTTTCTGTTTCAACTGCCGCTCCTGCACCAGATAAAAGATGCCCCCCAGGAAGGCCAGGGTCAGGGCCGCGTTCCCCAACAGGGCCAGGATGATGTGGAAGGTCAACCAGAGACTCTGGAGCATGGGGGAGACCGCGCCGTGCTCCGGGTGCAGGATTAAGGTGCCGGAAACCATCAGGGCCGCCAGGGGCGCGGTCAGGGCCCCCAGGACCTTGATGGGGAAACGCCAGTAGAGAAAAAGGAACGCGGCTACCAAGGCCCAGGCCGACACCAGCAGGGCCTGGCCGAAGGTGGCCACCGGCAGATAGCCCGCGGCCCAGGTCCGGGAGATGAGCTCCAGGGTGTGGAACACCAGGCCCGTTCCCAGCAGCCAGACGCCGCCTAAGCAGAGATTCTCCCGCTGGGCCAGGAAAAAGCCCAGCCAGAGGCCGGTGGCCCCGAAGTAGGCGAGGAGGGTGAGATAGATCAAGGAATTGCCCATGGTTGGTCTTCGGTCTTTGGTCTTCGGTCCGGGATTCCATTTCATTTCTGGTTCCCAAGCTGTGCTTGGGAACCAGGGATGTAGGGTGCGTCTCATGCACCATTCTTGGCGCGTAAGACGCGCCCTACTCCAACATTTCTTCCAACACCGCGGCGTCTAAAACCTGGCCCAAAACCTCCTGGAGAATTCGCTTAACTTCGTTCATATCCCCCCGGCTCAAAGCCGGGAGCAAAGGGCTGTCCACCAGGCGTTTAAAGAGGACGGCATTCTCCGGGTCCCCCCGCCGGGCTTCCAGGACCCGGGCGCGTATCGCCTGCATCAGGGCCAGATACGGTCCGTACTCCGGCCCGAAATGCCGTTCCAACTCCTCCCTGATCTTCCGGGCCAGGGCCGGGGATGCGCCCCCGGTGCTGATGGCCAGAGTCAGCTCCCCCCGGCGCACCTGGGCCGGGACGATGAAGGTGCACAGGTCCGGCTGGTCGACGATATTCACCCAGATGTTTCGAACCTGGGCCGCGGCGCTTACTTGTGCGTTGACCTCCATGTCGTCCGTGGCCCCGATCACCAGGGCCATGCCTTGAGCCTGCTCCTCCTGAAAATCCCCCTGGAGGTGGAAAAGTTCGCCTTTGGCGGCCAGATCCGCCAAAACCGGGGTCAGCTCCGGGCTCACCACCGTCACCCGGGCCCCGGCCTCCAGCAGGTCCAGCACCTTGCGCTCCCCCACCGCGCCGCCGCCCACCACCAGGCAGTGTCTGTCTTCCAGGCGAACAAACACAGGATAGGTTTTCATGGCTGCTGGCAATGCCCCGGTCTTTCCGGGCAATCCCCCCCTTTTTTTTCTTAATTTAAGAATTTAACAATCAAAGAAAGGGGATGCAAGGAGATTGCGTCCCCCTCCCGGGCAAATCGGCCTCTTTAAGCCTTTGCCATTGACAGGGGGGGTAACTCCTGGTTATATGAAACAGCAGACTTAACGCCGGGCCCCTTGATATTTACCGGGGAACAGATTGGTGCCAATCCTTCGTTTTCTCCCATTGCTTTTGATTTTAGGGGCCATGGCCGCATCCAGCCCGCCGGTGCCGGCCTGGGGGGAGGAGAAAGCCATGAGCATTTCCGAGGCAGATAAAAAGCGGCTGCTGGAGTTGGCCCGGTCCAGCATCCGGGCGCACCTCAAAGGGGAATCCATTCCTTCTTTGGCAGGGGTTTCGCCCCTGTTGTGCGAATCCCGGGGCGTGTTTGTCTCCCTGCACCGCCAGGGGCGGCTCCGGGGCTGCATCGGCTATCTGGAGGCCATAAAACCCCTGGGGCAGTCGGTGGTGGAAATGGCCGCGGCCGCCGCGTTTCACGATCCCCGGTTCCGGCCCCTGGGGCCGGAGGAACTGGCCGACCTGGAGGTGGAGATTTCCGTGCTCACCCCCATGCAGCCCCTGGATAAAGTGGAAAATATCGAGGTGGGCAAACACGGATTGTATATCGAAAAAGGCCGGTGCCGGGGCCTGCTGCTCCCCCAGGTGGCAACTGAATACCGCTGGGACCGGACCACCTTTTTGGAGCAGACCTGCTGCAAGGCCGGCCTGCCGCCCCAGGCCTGGAAGGAACCGGATACGAAGATTTTTACTTTCACTGCAGATATTTTCTCGGATCATCCCGGGGCCAAGGAACCCCGGAAGTAGGAGCCCCCATTTCCATGACCGTCAATTCCGAACCCCAACCGGAACGCCGCCTTCCCATCCCCCTGCCCCCGGAGACCCCGAGTCCCGAACCCGGCGGCTTAAAGGGGCTGTTGCGCCAGCGCTTCCTGCTGGTGGCCCTGATCATCCTCATCTTTTTGGGTTTTATGTTTTTCCGGGGCACTTATCAGAGGCTTTATACCGAAGAGGCAAAGGAAGCGGCCAAGGAAGAAAAGCACGAGGCCGCTCCCAAGGCGGCCGTCCCGGCGCCGCATCCGGCCCCGGTTAAAGAGGCGGCCAAAGAAGCGGTCCCGGAGGCCCCGGCTAAGGCCCCGCCTCCGCCCCCGGTGATCCCTTCCCCGGTGAAGGCGGAGCCGGTGAAAGGGGAAAGATTTACCCGGGCCTTGATCAAGATCATGGACGACCAGGTGAATAAGACCATTTTCGGCTGGCGTCCCAACGCCATTCTCTTCGGGAAATTCGGACTCACCGACAACGTTAACAATATCCAACTGGGGGTGTTGGAAGTGGCCCGCCGCACCATCGTGGTCCTCAACGAACACATGACCCGGTTCGCCATCACCGAGGCCTACAACCCCAATATCAACGAAGCCATGAACTTTTTCATGGTGAGTCCCGACAAGTACTGGTTTCCTTCGGCGTCCGGCAAATACCGGGAAGCCGTGGTGGACCTGGAGATCTACATCGACTCTCTGCGCAAAGGCCGGGCCCGCTTCTATACCCGGGTGGACAACCTCATCGCCCTGGTCGCCACCTATAAAGACATCCTGGGTTCCAGCTACCATAATCTCATCAAGGACACGGAAGCCGACGGCTCCCCGGTCTCCTTTTGGGTGGTGGACGACTACTTTTACTTCGCCCAGGGTCTGGCTCTGGGCATGTCCCAGATGCTGGAGGCAGTCAAGGAGGAATTCCACCTGGAGCTGCAGAAAAAGGGGTCGCATAAGCTCCTGGAAGACGCCATCCACGCCCTGCACATTGCCTCTCACCTCTCCCCCTGGGTGGTGACCAACGGCGGCAAGGACGGCATTCTGGCCAACCACCGGGCCAATATGTCCACCTACATCGGCGAGGCGGAACACGTTATCGCCACTTTGCAGACTGTCTTAGCAACAAACTGATTGGATAGGCGACCGGGGTTTTTTGACAATGAGGCATTGGAATAGCTAACAGCGATCAGCTTTCAGCTTTAATACCAAACTTCCATCGAAGATTTTTCCGTAGGGGCGAACCTTGGGTTCGCCCAATTGCCTTCTGGGCGAACACAAGGTTCGCCCACAGTTATCCCCTATTTGTTGACCTCTAATACTGACCACTGGCCACTGTGTCCTCGGTGTCTTTGCGGTTATTTTTTTTTAAGCTGAAAGCTGAAAGCTGCTATCTGACAGCTATTTCCTTGAAATTCCCGCTGTTTTGTTTTAAGGTGGGGCAAATTTCAGCCAGGAGTGGGACGATGCTGGTCAATAAGATCATGAGCGAGAATCTGGTGACCATTGCTCCGGACAAGCGGGTGGGCCAGGCCTTGAAATTGATGCAACAGCACAGTATCCGCCATCTGCCGGTGGTCCAGGACGACCGCCTGGTGGGGTGGATCACTTCCCGGGACTTGCGGGAAGTCCTCCTGGCCTCCATGCTGGAGAAGATCACGGTGGAGGACGTGATGCTCAAGAACCCCATCACCGTCACCCCCGAGACCCCGGTGGAGGAGGCGGCCCGGCTGGTCTACGATCACAAGATCGGGGGCATGCCGGTACTCTCCGCCGGCAAACTGGTGGGGGTCATCACCTTGATGGACCTGATCTCCGCCTTCCTCTCCATGCTGGGGCTGCTCAGAACCAGTTCCCGGCTGGACCTGCTCCTGGAGGACAAGCCGGAGGTCCTGGAGGAAGCATCCCGCCTGATCAACGAGGCCGGGGGGCGGGTCATCAACGTGGCCCTGGGGCCGAGCAAGGAGGGCAAACGCCCCTATTATTTCCGGCTCATCAAGTGCGACGTGCAGCCCATCATTGAAGCGCTGAAAGAGCACGACTTCACGGTCTTGGATTATATTCCCTAAGAATTTTCAAGAACAACACACCCTATTCTTTCCGGTCTGCTTGGCCTGGTAGAGCGCGTGGTCCGCGGCTTTCACCAGGTTGTCCCCATCCATCCCCGGCGTAAGCTGCGCCACGCCGATGCTCACCGTGAAGCGCAATTCCCGGTCCGGCAGGTTCACCTTAATCCGGGAAATGCCCTGGCGCAGCCGCTCCGCGGAAATTTTGGCCTCCCGGGTGTCGGTTTCCGAGAGCAAAACGACGAACTCTTCCCCGCCGTAGCGGCAGACCAGGTCGGCCTGGCGCACCGCGTCATGGAGATAGCTTCCCAGGGCCTTCAGGACCAGGTCCCCCACCCGGTGGCCCAGGGTATCGTTGACCTGTTTGAAGTCATCGATATCCAGGAAAAGCAAAGATAACGAATGTTCGTAGCGGCGGGCCAGTTCCACTTCCCGGTGCAGCACTTCCCAAAAGTAGCGGTAATTATACAAGCCGGTCAAGCCGTCGCGAATGGCCATGCTGCGCACCTGCTCATATAAGGCCAGGCTTTTAAAAGCGGCGCCCCCCTGGAGGGTAAAGATATGGAAGAGTTCCGTTTCTTCAGGGGTGAAGGGAGTCTCCCGGCCCGCGGCCACCAGGCCTCTGACCGCCCCGGCTTCCACCAGGGCTTCGAGCATCTCCGGCAGCGGCCCCTTGCGGTTGCCCGGTCCTTGAGCCGCTTTGCCCAGCAGGTAGGGCCTCCAGTCATCGAGACGGTCTTTCAGCCAGACTCTGAAGGCTTCGAAAGTAGGATTATCCGTCCCCGGATGGCGGCGGTAGGCCTCGTGTGGCAGGTCCTCGCCGCTGCCGGTGAGTTCCAGGCCCAGCACCGCCAGGGGCAGGCTCTCCAGGATGAGGCTGAACATGCCCTGGATAATCTGCACCCCGGTTAGGGGTCCGGCCAGGGTCTCGCCGATGCGCCGGATTTGTTGGAGCTCGGAGGTCCGCCGTTGGGCCAGTTCTTCCTGGGTCCGGCGCAAATTTTCCAGCAGGTCGCGGTTGGTCTGGGCCAGGCGGCGCCGTTCCAGGGCCCGGTTGATTACCGCCTGGAGGTCCGCCAGCAGGAGGTCCGATTTCAGCAGGTAGTCATAGGCCCCCAGCCGCAGGGCCTGGACCGCGCTTTCCAGCCCGGCGTGGCCGGTAAAAAGGATAACCTCGGTTTCCGGGGCCCGGGCTTTTATCCGGGAGAGCAGCTCCAACCCGGAGAGGCCGGGCAGTTGGAGGTCCAGGAGGGCCAGGGTGAATTCCTCACCTTTAAACGCGGCCAGGGCCTGCATGCCGTCCCGGACGGCCAGGACCTCAAACCCCTGTTCCTCCAAGAACTCGGTGAGCACCCCTAAGATTCGCGGGTCGTCATCCGCCAGGAGGATCTTCTCACCCGCCATTTTGCCAACCTTCCGCGGAGAGGAGGGTGTCCCGGCTGAAATGCTGGTCGTCCCGCTCCGGGTAATCCAGGTTGTAGTGGAGTCCCCGGCTCTCCTTGCGGCGCAGGGCCATGCGGATGATGAGGTCGGCCACAGTGGCGATGTTGCGCAATTCCAGAAGATCGCTGGTGATCAAAAAATTCCAGTAATATTCCTGAATCTCCTGGTTGATCATATCGATGCGGTGCTGGGCCCGGAGCAGACGCCGCTCCGTGCGCACGATACCCACGTAGTTCCACATGCAGCGGCGGATTTCGTCCCAGTTGTGGGAGACCACCACCGCTTCTTCACTGTCCGTGGCCCCGTAGGGGTTCCAGGCCGGCACTGCGCCGGCCGCGGGCTTGGAGCCGGGAAGAATCTCCCGGGCCGCCAGGGCCGCCTGGTGGGAAAAGACCAGGGCCTCCAACAGGGAGTTGGACGCCAGCCGGTTGGCCCCGTGCAATCCCGTCATGGAAACCTCGCCCACGGCGAAGAGATGGGAAATGCTGGTGCGGCCGAAGGTGTCCGTCACCACCCCGCCGCACATGTAGTGGGCCGCGGGCACCACCGGGATGGGCTCCTTGGTGATGTCGATCCCGAACTCCAGGCATTTCTCGGAGATGTTGGGAAACCGCTGGGTCACAAAGTCCGCGGGACGGTGGCTGATGTCCAGATAGACGCAGTCCGCGCCGCTTTTTTTCAACTCCAGGTCGATGGCCCGGGCCACGGTGTCCCGGGGGGCCAGGTCCTTCAGGGGATGGTATTTCTCCATGAAGGCCCGTCCCCGGCTGTCCTTTAAGACCGCGCCCTCTCCCCGCAGGGCCTCAGAGATGAGGAAGTTCTTGGCGTCCGGGTGAAAAAGGCAGGTGGGGTGGAACTGCACGAATTCCATGTTGCCGATGACTGCGCCGGCCCGGTAGGCCATGGCCACGCCGTCGCCGGTGGCGATGTCCGGGTTGCTGGTGTAGAGATAAACCTTGCCCACACCCCCGGTGGCCAGCAGGGTGACGGCCGCGGCGAAGGTGTCCACCGCGCCGTTGATGCAGTTGAGGACGTAAGCCCCCAGGCAGTTGGCTTCCCGGTTGACCACGGACCGCCCCCGGCGCACCACCCGCTCTTCGGTGATGAGGTTGACGCCCATGTGGTCTTCAAAGACCTGGATGTTGGGGTGGGCCAGGACCTTTTCCGCCAGGATGCGCTCCACTTCCGCGCCGGTCATATCATGGGCGTGGATGATGCGGCGTCGGGAATGGCCGCCCTCCCGGCCCAGGTCGAAGCCGTTGTCCTTGCCCACGTCGAAATGGGCCCCCAGGTTGACCAGCTCTTCGATGCGCTCCGGCCCCTGGCGCACCACCAGGGCGGCCACGTCCGGGTGGGTCAGGCCTTCGCCGGTGGTGAGGGTGTCCTGGATATGATATTCGAAACGATCGTCGGCCCCCAGGACCGCGGCAATGCCGCCCTGGGCCATCTTGGTGGAGGTCTCGGTCAACCCCCGCTTGGTCACCAGATTCACGGTGGCGAACTCCGCCACCTTCAGGGCATAGCTCAATCCCGCCAGTCCCGAGCCCAGTACTAATACATCGGAAGTCCGTTCCATGGATCTCCTTTTTTGAAGCGGTCAGTCTCTCGTAGGGCGCGTCTTACGCGCCTAAAATGGTGCGTGAGACGCACCCTACTATTTTCGTTCCCAAGCACAACTTGGGAGTGAGGGAAAAGCAGTAATCAGTAGTCAGTGGTCTCAAATTCTTGCGCCTTTCTTTGCGTCTTGGCGTGAGGTCTATTTTTTCCAGGCCGGATAAAAAAACCAGTCCATCAATAATATTTATCATAAAAATTATAAAGTTGGTCTAAATTGCCTGAGGACTGCCGATACTTTTGCTGCGCCGGGTCCCACTGCCAGGTCCCCAGGTAGCTTTTGGTAAAACCCCGCTGCCTGGGTTGGCAATCCTCAGACTTGGGGGACGGCTCCATCTTCACAGTTACCTTGGCCGCCACTTTAGGGAACTCCCGGCCCTGATCCGCCTCGGTCCAGAAAACCGCCTTCGATCTGAAGGTTTCACATAAGCTTTTGCTGCCGAAGGGGGAGACGCTCAGGATTTCCTCCAGGCGCTGGTTTCTCACCCACAGCAGGTGGATTTGCAGATAACTCTGGGAAGAATTGAAATGTTCCTGGAAGATCATGCAGGCCTGGGTCCCCGGGGTCAGGTCGAGGAGAGGATTATCGGGATTTTTGCCCCAGAAACCTTCGATCATCTCCATATTCGTCCCTTGCCCGAGGTCCACCAGGTCCAGGAGCTTGGGAGCCGGCGTGGTTTGAAATAAGGCCAGCAGGTTATAAGGCTGTTCTCCGGCGGCTCCTTCTTCCTCCGCCCTCTCCCCGGTGGCGTGAACCAGCAGCAGGAGGAACGGCCGGCCCTGGGCTTTGAGGGGCAGGGCCAGGACGCCTGCATAGTTCTGATCCTGCCTCGCAGTCAGCGGCTGTTTCTTAAAGGAACCGCTAAGGCTCCACACCGGCGGCGTCTCAGGCGCCTCTTTCTGCCCGGCGGCCGGCTCCGGGAAGACCAGCCGCAGCAAATCCGCATAAGTGAAGGACGAGCCCGAGGCCACCGGCTGCTTCAGGTCCTTGATCTCCAGGACGGGCGGAGCCGCCAGGGCTGGGGCCGCGAGGAGCAGCAGCCAGAGGGCTAATAGGGCTGCTGCTCTTAGAATAGTGAATATTGACATAAGCTATCAGCTTTCAGCGGTCAGCTTTCAGCTTTTTAATTCCCAAAAAACTGGTGGCGCATGCGTCCCGCACTCGCAGATTTTCTTTTTTTCTCATTCCCCAGCCGGAGATTGACAGCCAGCACCATTTTGAGCTATTTCCTAAGCCGCGTAGCGAATGATCTCCAATTCCGCCGCCGTGTCCGCACCTTGCAGGATTTCTTCCACCCGGCGCATCACCGCATCTTCCAACAAGTATTCTCTACAGTTGCCGCATTGCAGCACCGGCAAGTCTTTCAGGATGACAATGGTCATCTTGCTTACTTTGAAAGGTAAGTCAGTGGTTAAGGGACTTAATTTCGAACCACAGATGCGACATCTCATGGAATTTCGAACGCCTTGACCGCCAACCAAGCTTGGCGACCATCCCCGTTCCCAAGTACAACTTGGGAACGAGCAGGGATGTAGGGTGCGTTTCACGCACCATTTTTTTTCGATTAATTTTAGCTGAAAGCTGACCGCTGACAGCTAATACCCCAACAACCCCGCCAAATTCCCCCCCAACATCATCTCCCGCCAATCCTCCGGCAGGTTCGCCTCCTCTATATCCTTCAAATACCTGCTCACCGGCAGCAGGGGATAATCACTGCCGAACAAAACCTTCTCCGGCCCCACCATCTCCGCGGCCAATCTGTAAATCTCCGGGCGGTAGAGGTAGGGCGAGGCCGCGGTGTCGAAATAGACCCTTTGGTAAACCTCCGGGGCCTCTTTTTTCATCAGGCCGTAAAAGGGAAGCCCCCCGCCCCAGTGGGCCAGGATCCAGTCCACCTCCGGGAAATCCCGGATGAGCCGGTAGACCGCGGGCAAAGAAATTGTGCCCTTCCCCGGGTAGTCGTGGCCCACCGGGTCGTTGATATGGAGCATCATGGGAACCCGGTAATGCTGGCAGAGCTCGGCGATGGGGGCGAGATAATGGGGCAGGTCTTCCCCCATGTCCTCCAGGTACCAGGCCAGCTCGCCCACGCCCCGGAAGCCCGCGGCCAGGCAGCGCTCCACCTCCCGGGCCGCGGCCGGCTCCAGGGGGTGGACCGCGCAGAAGGCGATGAGCCGTTGGGGCCAGCGGCGCTGGGCCTCCAGTAGGACTTCATGCTGCCGCCGCCAGAGCCGCTCCTGCCTCCAGGAGAAGCCCAGGGCCACCGCCGCGGCCACGTCCTCCTGATCCAGGGCCGCCACCATCTCCTCCGGCCCCACCAGCTTGGACTTGGGAGATTCGTACAGCAGACGGAAAGCCGGCTCGTCGGCAAAGAAATCCTCCCGCCGGCGGCAGACCTCCGGGGGGAAGATATGGGTATGGGCGTCGAGGATCATCTCATTATTGCCTTTGAAAAGATAGGTTTCTCGCAAAGACGCAAAGGCGCAAAGAAAGGCGCAGGTATTAGAATGCCCCCTTTTCCCTTTCTCTCCCCCTCTTTTTCATATAAAATGCCGGGGATGTCAATACTTCCAAGAATTCTCGGGATTTTCCTGGTTTGCATGGTCCTCTTCGCCGCGGCCTCCGCCTGGGCTGCGGGGCCTTTTCGCTACCGCCTGCCCCAAGGCATACCGGTGGACCCGGAAGCCGTCACCGTGGTGGGAGAACCTCAGAAGCACCATATCGTCCGTTATGAGAACATGTACAAAATCGCCCGGCAGTATGACCTGGGGTTCTGGGAATTGGCCAAGTACCACCGGAATCTGGACCATTTTTACCTCCCCTGGGACACGGACATCGACATCCCCAGCCAGTGGATCATCCCCGACCGCGCATCTTATCCCGGCTACCTGATCAACGTCGCGGAACTCCGGGGCTACCGCCTCTTTCCCGATAAAGGGGAGGTGCGCACCTACCCAATAGGCATCGGCGTTTTGGATTACAAGACCCCCATCGGCAAGCGTTTCCATGTGCAGAGCAAATCCGTCAACCCCGGTTGGCGCATCCCCAAAAGTCTTCAGGCCAAGTACGGCATGGCCTTCATGCCCCACAGCGACGAAAACCCGGTGGGCAGCCGCTGGCTGGGCCTATCCCATTACGGTCTCCACGGCACCCACGCGCCCATGGGCGTGGGCCGCCTGGTGAGCCACGGCTGCATGCGCCACTACCCCGAAGACATTGAGCAGCTCTTCGACCTCACCCCCGTGGGCACCACCGTGGAGATCATCTACGAGCCGGTGAAATTCGGCTTCCTCAAAGGCCGCATCTTTGTTGAGGTCCACGAAGACATTTACCACAAGATTCCGGACCTCATGAAATACGCGGTCAACCGGCTCATTGACCGGAGGCTGGCCGGGCAGATCGATTGGCACAAATTCCTCCGGGCCGTGGAGGAGCAGAACGGCGCGCCGGTGGATATCAGTAAGCAGTGAGCGGTGAGCAGTTCAGGGGTCAGGGGCCAGTGGTAAGTAGGGTGGGTACCGCCCACCAATTCCTTAAGCTTTGAAGATGGGAGTTTTGGCTTACAACCTCCGGCACATGATCAGGCAGTTCTACGTCTGGGGCGAAGAAGTGAAGCGGTCTATGGACTGGCTGGTCAAGCGTTTGATCAAGGCGGGGGCGAGAATTTCCTATCATGCCCGCAAATGGTATGTGCATGTGGCTTCGGCTTTTCCGCTGGCCCATCATTACTGAGCGGTGCTGGCCTGGGGTTCTTAAACTTCCTGGCTTATAAGCATCTGGGTTCTGAGGGGGTAGGTATGCCAAAATTTTCAAAAAATTCCCTATATCCGGCTGCTTGGCGACAAATTTATGGAAAATTGTGCTATCATCGCTGCCGAAAGAAAATTAGGGCACAAAAAAGGGGACTTCCTGGGTTTATACTCGGGGAAATGGGAAAGATTCCCAAAACCGTTTTTTAACCGCGGTAGCCAAGCTGCCGCATAATCTCCGTCAATATGTTCGTCGGGATTTTCCCAGGCGCTGCCGGCTTAGTCATTGTCAGTCACCATGGAAGGTGGTCCACCCTCTAGAAATCGAGGAGACTCCCATGAGAAAATCGACATTCTGTACCATCCTTTTCACCCTGGGAATTTTCCTGCTCTGCGCCCTGCCGGCGGCGGCCGCCCCGCGTTATACTTGGAAGAACCTGGGCTCGGCCCCGGCTCCTTACAATGCCGGCACTTATGCCCGCGCCCTCAATAACAGCGGGCAGGTGACGGGGTATGTGACATCCGCGGCCAATAATTACCACGCCTTTCTCTACAGCGGTGGCGTCATCCAGGACCTGGGCACTCTTCCCGGCGATTATCGGAGTTTTGGTAACGGCATCAACGACGCCGGAGAGGTGGTGGGAAACTCCGACAGCGTCGATGCTAATCACGCCTTTCTTTACAGCGGCGGCGGCATGCAGTACCTGGGCACCCTCCCGGGCGGCACCGGCAGCACTGCTTTAGGCATCAACGGCGCCGGCAAGATAGTAGGAAGCTCCGTCACCGCAACTTCTCCCTACGACTTCCCCTGGCACGCCTTTCTTTCCAGCGGCGGCGGCATGCAGGACCTGGGCACCCTGGCGCCAGGCCACCAAAGCACGGCCCAGGCCATCAACGCCGGCGGACAAGTAGTGGGATATGCCGACAACGCGGGCTGGTATGAGCGCGCCTTTCTCTGGAGCGGCGGCGGTATGCAGGACCTGGGCACCTTGGGAGGCAACACCAGCTTTGCCTGGGCCATCAATGCCGGCGGACAGGTGGTGGGGGAATCCCAGGTGGTCCCCAACGGGTACCAGCACGCCTTTCTCTATAGCGGCGGCGGCATGCAGGACCTGGGCACCCTGCCGGGAGGCTATAGAAGCATCGCTTATGGCATCAACGCCGCCGGACAGGTGGTGGGGTACTCGTCCTCTCTCGCCACCGGTGACCGGGCCTTTCTTTACTACGGCGGCGTCATGTATGACCTGGGCACCCTGACGGACCCGCCTTTATATCTTGAAAAGGCCTATGCGATTAACGACCGGGGCCAGATCGTCGGCACCAGCAGTACCGGCTCCTTCCTCCTGACCCCAATCCCGGTGCCGGTCGCCTTCGATTTGCTGTTGCTGAATTAGATTAAAGGGGCCTGCTCGCAGCCACCTGGAGGATCAAGTAATACCAGGAAGGAAAAGATTGACCCAAGTAAATGGGACTTGGAACTTTCGAAGCGGATTGGCTGATTCACAACGCCCTGGTTCTCACCATGGAACCAGGGGCCGCGGCCTTGGCAAACGGCTTCGTCGCCATTAAGGGAAGCAAGATCGCCGCAGTAGGGAGCGCCGCGACTCCCGCTCCCCTTCCCCCCGCCCGCCGGCTCCTGGACGCTAAGGGGGCTCTGGTTCTGCCGGGGCTGGTCAATACCCATTGCCACGCGGCCATGGTCTGGTTTAGGGGCTTGGCCGACGATCTGCCTTTGCAAAAGTGGCTTCAGGATTTTATCTTTCCCCTGGAGTCCGGGTGGCTGGACGGGGACAAGGTCTACCTGGGGACCCTGCTGGCTGCCGCGGAGATGATCCGGGGCGGCATTACCACCGTGGCGGACGGCTATTTTTACGAAGCCGAGGCCCGCCGGGCTTTGGCGGAAACCGGCCTGCGCGGCGTGGCGGCCCAGGGGGTGCTCGATTTTCCCATTCCCGGCGTCCCCGATCCCCGGAACAACCTGAGAGCGGCCAGGGATTTCATGAATTCCGGGGGAGACTTTGCCCCGGACCTGATCACCTCCACCTTATTCTGCCATTCCCCGTATACCTGCGGCCCGGAGACACTGAAGCAGGCCAAGGCCCTCACCCGGGAGCGGGGCCTTCCCTGGTTCATCCACCTGGCGGAAACCAGGCAGGAAGTGGAGGACTTGCGGGAAAAAACCGGCCTTGCCCCCGGGGCCCACCTGGAGAGCCTGGGGCTGCTGGATGAATTGACAGTGGCCGTGCACTGCGTCTGGCTGCCGCCGGAGGATTTGGACCTCCTGGCCCGGCGGGGGGTGAAGGTGAGCCACTGCCCGGAGTCCAACCTGAAACTGGCCGCAGGCGCGGCCCCCATCCCGGAGTTGTTGGCCAAAGGCGTGGCGGTGGGTCTGGGAACGGACGGGGCCGCGTCCAACAACGACCTGGACCTCTTCGGGGAGATGAGCCTGGCGGCCCGGCTGCACAAGGTCCGGCATCATGACCCCACCCTGCTGCCCGCGGCCCAAACGCTGGCCCTGGCCACCCGGGAAGGGGCCGGAGTCCTGGGCCTGGGCGAGGTGACCGGTACCCTCACCCCCGGCAAAGCCGCGGACCTGGTGGTCCTGGACCTGAACCAACCCCACCTCACGCCTCTATTCGACCCTTATTCCCACCTGGTCTATGCCGCCCGGGCCGCGGACGTGCGCCACGTGATGGTGGCCGGCCGCTGGCTGCTTCTAGACCGGCAATTCACCACCCTCAACTGGCCGGAAATCGCCGGCCGCATCCGGGCCGGGAGCCGGGAGTTGGGACGCACTTGAACTAATCTCCGAAATATTGTTAAAATATTAAGTAAATTCATGGCCAGAAGTCGAGTACAACCCCAGGAGTCTTTCACGGAGCACCTCCGTTCCCTGGTGACCACCGGGGAAGTCTTGCGCCTGATCCAGGACATCACCGGCTGCACGGTGGCGGACGGGGAGGAGCATCCCCGGAACGCGGTGCCTCTGCAAGCCAGTGGCTTGGAGCTCTTTCCCTGCTTCGCCATGCACTTCCAACGCCATCCGGTGGAGATCAAGGGCAGCATCTTTCCCAATCTTTCCATCCGGGAGGTGGAAGGCGTCTCGCACCTCATCCGGGTTGAGGTGGGGGGGAGGCCCGCAGATCTTTGGCTGCGCACCTCTCAGTCGACTTTTTTGCTTTCCCCTTTCCATATCCGGTTTCTTAGCGTTCTTTTCGGCCACCTGGCCCTCCACTACCTGTCCCAGACCCCCGGCGGCGGCCACGGCATGGCCACCTTTACCCCCTATTCCCTGGAGGAACAGGTGGTGGCCGGTTATCTCCAAAGCCTGGAGTGGGCGCCCTGCGCCACCATCAAGCTGGACGCCCAGGACAATCCGTATATCGGCTCCATGCTGCACAAGGCCGCGGATTTGCGGCGCTGCGAATTTCCCGGCGGAAACCGTCAGGAAGCGGTGATCCGGGCCTGGCGCCTGTTCAAACGGCTGCTTTATTTATCCATCGAAGGGGAGCGCCTGTTCACCGGCTTTGCCATCCTGTCCGCGTCCCGGGAATTGGATTACTACCGGCAGCGCTGGCCGGGGTTGCTGGTGTACCATGAAGCCAATCACATCGCCCTGGAAGAAGGGGTGCAGTCCATCAAGCAGTTTCTGCTCAACGCCGACGGCCGCACCACCTTCCTGGCCCTGCATCGGGGGCGGATCATCGGTCTGTTGCAGATCACCAGGGGGACGCACCAGCAGTTGACCACGGCCAAGGCCTGGCGCACGGTGATGCCCCTGGCCACCATCTCCCACCGGGGCCACATCAGGTTCTGGCTGGCCCTCAAGGGCCGCCTGAATCCCCGCATTCCCCTGTCGCTCCTGGAGTATCGCCACGGCCATCTCCACATTCCCCTGTTCCAGGATATCTTCTGGCAGAGATTGGAACGACAGGTGCAAGAGGTTTGTCCGGGCTGCCGGGCCACGGAAATCTCCAGGCTGAAAAACCTGTTGACCATGGTGCGCCGGGCGGGCCATGGCAGCATCTTCCTGCTTGGCCTGACCGCCGCGCAACTGGAGGCAGCGGATACCCCCATCGAGAACCAGGTGCGCCTGGAGCATCCTGTGCCCTTAGAGGAGCAATGGCTGCGCCACCTCCTGGGCCTGGCCAAGTCGGACGGGGCCCTGCTTTTCAACGACCGTCTGGAGGCCTGCCAGTTTCGGGCGCGCCTGAAAGCCACCGGTGTCAGCCTGCCCCCGGCCAGAGACGATCTGGGCAGCGGCATCCGCCACCAGGTAACTCGGGAATTCACGGCCTGGAGCCCCGCCATCCTGGGCATCTGCGTCTCCCAGGACGGCCAGATTTCCCTCTACCGCGGGGGCAAACTGGTGAGCCGGGTTTATTGAGGCCGTTTTCGGTTTTCGGTTTCCGGTTTTCGGTTTAAAAGATTCGCACAGGCTGGAAAGCCTGGGCCACCAGTTTCCCGCCATTGCCTTTCCCGGCCCTATGTTTTACAATTAACTGATATAAAAAAATGTTTTAGCTCTTTGTTCCGTCTATTTCTGGGCCTATCAATCCCCGGAGCCGCCGGGCCGGAGGATCATCAGTCTTGACCGAAATGTCTTTTTTGGACCATCTGCAGGAGCTGCGCAAGCGCCTGATCATTATCATTGTCGCCATGTTCATCGGCATGGCCGTAGCCTGGCCCCTGGCGCCCACGGTGCAGCACTACATGCAGCGGCCCTTAAGAGAGCCGTCCATCACCCAGAAATGGCAATATGAGGCCACGCTCTGGGCTACCCAGAAATTCCCGGAGATCACCTCCCGCCTGGGGATCGAGGCCAAGCCCCCCCAGGTCACCCCCCACAAGCTCAATTACATGGCGCCTTTGGAGCCCTTCTTCGTGCACATGAAGATCTCCCTGATCACCGGCCTGGCCCTGGCCTTTCCCGTGATCCTCTATCAGCTCTGGCTCTTCTTCGCGCCCGCGCTCTATGAACATGAGAAGAAATACGTCTATTATTTTGTGCCCTTCGGGACCGTGGCCTTCCTCCTGGGAGACATTTTTTTCCTGAACATGGTCTGGCCGCTGATCATCTCCTTTTCCCTGGCCTACGAGAGCGAATTTCTCTTCTCCATGCTCAATATCACCCAGTTCATCAATTTCTGCCTGCGCCTGCTGCTGCTCTTCGGGGTGGTCTTCGAGCTGCCCCTGATCCTCCTCATCCTGAACCGGGTGGGGCTGGTCAGTCTGGATTTGCTCCGGAAGAGCCGCCGGGTGGCCATTCTGCTCAGCGCGGTGATCGCCGCGTTCCACGCGGATATCATGACCATGTTCGCAGTGGCCATCCCCATGTACTGCATGTATGAGTTGTCCATCCTGGCCATCCGGCTCTTCGGGGGCGAGGGCCGCCGGGAGCCGGAGACCGCAGTCACGCCGGCGGGGGTGGACTCGCCTCCCACGTCATGATGCGGTCTTCGGTCTTCGGTCTACGGTCTTCGGCTAAAGGATGGGTAGAACGGGGATGATCAATAACACCGAGTTGCAGTTAAAGAGGATTAAACGTAGGGGCGAACCTTGTGTTCGCCCCTACGAAAAATTTCCTTTTTAATGGCGAATTGGTGTAAAGCCTCTTGCAGAAGTAATGGAATAACTTCTCATTTTTAATAACCCGCCAACCTCCCCGCCGCGCTTAAGGCATTCTTCAAGGCCACCGCCTTTTCCGCCACCGCCTCGGGATCAGTTCCCAAAATATAAAGCCTGGGTTCCCTCCTCCAAACTCCCGGATCATGGATCAGGTCCGGGGGCGGTTCTCCGGGCTTGAGGGCCGCGGCCAACCCCGCAGTCAAGGTATCTTCTTCCTGCCCCTGACCCTTCCCGGGTTCCGGGGATCGTTTGCACGCGGCCAAGTTGAGAGCCAGCAATGGCGCGATCTCCTCCAAGCCCTCAAAATACCTGATATTCATGGCAGCCCGCAGGCGGGGATGGATTCCAAGGACCGCAAGAATAACGGCGGCCAGGCCCCGGGAAGCCCCGAAGGCCGGAGACGCGGGAATGAGCAGCCCCTGGGGGCTTTTTACCAAACGGGCGGGAAACGCGGCCACGTCTTGGGGGCCTTCTGCATAGGCCGCGGCATAGGCTAGGTTGCTCATCGTTTCCGGGATGAGGCCGCGGATGTCTTCCTGCTGCAAGCGGGCCGCGGCCTCAAGCAAGGATTCCAGGACCCGGTAGCGGCTCATTTCCCGGGCAAACGGCGCGTAAGGGTTGACCGGCCCCCGCCCCCGGCCCAGGGCCAAGCCCCAACGCAGGGCCTGGGCTACCAGGGTCCGGGCCTCCTGCACCGCTTCCGGCAGGGCCAGGCCCCGGGCCAGGTGGGCCGCTACCCCCGCGGCCAGGGCACAGCCGGAGCCGTGGCCGTGGGGTGCTGCTAGGCGCGGGCCCCGGAGGTGGTAGGCGTTGATGCCGTCGGTGAGGACGTCCACCGGCTCTCCCGGCAGGTGCCCCCCTTTGGCCAGGACCCACTGCGGCCCCGTTTTTTGCAGACGCCGGGCCGCTTCTTCCAGATCCCCGGGGGTGTTTACCTCCATCCCGGCCAAAAGAGCCGCCTCCGGCGCGTTGGGGGTGAGGAGATAGGTGAGGGGAAATATTTCTTCCTTAAGAACCGCCACTCCCGCCGGTTCCAGGAGCGCCCCCCCGGAGCTGGCCGCCAGCACCGGGTCCACCACCAGGTATTCGGGCTGATACTCCTTAAGCCGCCGGGCCACGGTGCGCGCTACGTCCGCGTTAGCCAGCATGCCCACCTTCACCGCGGCCACGGGGAAATCGCTGAAAACCGCCAGCAGTTGGGCGTCCACCACCTCCGGGGCCACGGGGTGGACGGAGAGCACCCCCAGGGAATTTTGGATGGTCAGAGCAGTCACCACCGTCAGCCCGTAGGTCCCCAGCAGGGTGGCCACTTTCAAATCCTGCTGCAATCCGGCTCCGGCCCCGGGGTCGGAGCCGGCGATGATCAAGACGGTTTTCATAGGCACAAGCTCCGGCCTCCAGCCAGGCAGCGCCTGGCTTCGGCCACCAGGGCCCGGCGGTAGTCCCGGGAGAGATAAAGGTTCCGGGCGATGCGCAGCTCCGCCAGGGCCATGTAAAAAGGGTTCAACGCGAAAATCCGCCGCGTCAGGGCCGCATCCGCAGGCAGGGCCTGGAGGTAGGACGCAAAAAAGTGCCCGATGGCGGGCTCGGCTCCTGCTGCGTGGCCGGTGCGCCAGCCCCAGGCGTGCCTAATTTCCCCAGCCACCCAGGAGAGGTCCCAAAGGCGGTCCCCGGGCCGCAGGCGTTCCAGGTCCACGGCCACCACCCGCCCGTCCGGGAAGAGAAAGTTGGTGGGAGTGGCGTCGCCGTGGGCCAGCACCAGATGATCCGGAAACCGGGCCAATCTCCCGGCCCAGGCCGCGGCTTCATCCTGAAAAACCCGATCGTCCTCACCGGTCAGAAGATCAAGGGTTTGAAGCTGATGCCGCAACTTGGCCAGGTACTCCAGGGCCGGTTGGGGGGACGCCGGTTGTTGCCCGGGGAGAGGCCGGGTGTGAAAGACCGCCAACAGCCCGGCCAGCTTTTCCAGGCGGCAAAACAGTTGATCATTCTCCCCCCGGCGGCAGGCCAGGGCCAGGGCCTGATCCAGGTCCGGGCCGGAGACGGCCTCCACTACCAAACCCAGCCGGGCCTGGAGATGACGCCCCAGGAGGCGGGGGATCAGGCCGGCCTCCGGTGTCAGGCCCAGGGACTCGGCCCGGAGATAATTGCCATACTCCCCGTCCAGGCTGCGGTCCTTCTCGGTGGCCGGAGGATAGGCGGAAAAAAACTTCCCCACCACGGCTGCTGCTCCATTGCCGGCGGTGAGGCGCGCTACCTGCCGGGAAGAAGGCAGGGGCTCCAGGAACACCTCACCGGACGCGGGCCAGGGGAAATCCCCGGGCAGCAGGTCCCGGAGAGCCCGAGATAGAGGATGTTCCCCGGACAGCCGGTTCATGGCGTCTCCACAGAAAGACGCCCCCGGGCCTCCAGGCAGCACCCCAAAGCCCCGGTAAACTGGGGATACCCGGGCACCACCAGCCGATAATCCTGCTGCTCCCGTAAAAGCTGCACCACCGCCCGGTTCCGGGCCACCCCCCCGGTAAACACCAGGGTGCGGCAGGGGTAGCGGCGCACCATCATCAGGATCCTCCGGGCCACGGAGGCGTTGACCCCCGCGGCGATGCGCTCCGGCGCGGCCCCTTCCAGGAGATGTCCGATCAATTCGCTTTCGCCAAAGATGGCGCAGGTATGGGAAATATCTACGGGATCCCGCCAGGCCCCGGTGAATTCGGGCAGCGGCATCTTTAGAAACCGGGCCATGTTCTCCAGGTAGCGCCCCGTGCCGGCGGCGCAGCGGTCGTTGGTGAGAAAATCGAAGACCCGGCCGTTCTTGACATAGAGCACCTTGGTGTCCTGCCCCCCGGCTTCCAGGAGGATGAAGTGGTCCAAGCCGGTGGCGCGGCGGGCCCCCAGAAAATGGGCGCGGATCTCGGTGATAGTGGGGAAATGGCCTTGAAGGAGGCTCTTGCCGTAACCCGTGACCACCAGGGCCCGGGGGGGCGCGAGTTTAAGCCGCGGCCAATCCACGGCCAGGCTTCCTTCCCGTTTCTGCAGATAATCCCGGAAAAAGGTGAGGGTGTCTATTTTTTTCCGGCCCCAGACTCCTTTGCCCCGGCAATAGACCAGCTTGACGTAGCGGCTGCCGAAGTCCATGCCCAGGGCGGTGATCTCAAGGCCGCAGGACATCGACAAAGGCCTCCAGGCGCATGCGGGTGCGGGAATCCAGCGGCGCGGGCCGGTCCCCTTCGATGGTCAAGACGGGCACGGCCAGGCGCTCCCGGATGATCTGGTCGAACATCTGGCGGAAGCAGAAGCTTTGGGTGTAATGAATCAGTCCGTCCAGCCTGCGCTCACTCACGGCTTCCTCCAGGTCCGCCAGGCGCCCGAAGATATCGTAGGGATAGGTGTAGCGCAGATACTGCTCCACCAGGTCCAGGCCCGGGTAGGGCATGCTGAACTGCCGGGGCATCTCGTTAAAGACCACCCCGGCCCCCAATTCTTCCAGATAATTCCAGAGATCGGTGAAGATGGGGGGGATGCCCACCAGCCCCAGGCGCAGCAAAGGGGAACGATGGGGACGTTTTTCGGCCTCTTTAAGAAACCCCGCCACTTTCCATGCATAAGCCTCGAGATCGGACTCGAAGTCGGAGCTGCCGATCAGATACAAAAAATTCTCTTCTCCCCGCACCTGGCCGGTTTCCCAGGTGAGGCGGTCCAGGCGGTTTAAGTTGCGGCGCAAGGGATCAAGCCGCTTTTGGACCCGGGCCGCTTCCCGGACTGTGGCACCCAGACGGGCCGCCAGATTTTCCAGTTCCCGGCGCATCTGTTCCTGATCCGGGGGATAGGGAAACTTGAAATGGATCACCTCCCGGTTTTCGGCTTCCAGAATCTCCCCCAGGGCCTGGGTATAGGAGCAATCCCCCTGGCAGGCGACGATGACCGCCGCGATTTCCGGGTGTTCCTGAAGAACGGCGTAAATGCCCTTGACCCAGGCGCAGACGGTGCGCGGAAAGCCCGCGCTCTCGGCCGCGCTCACCCTGGCCAGGGCCCCGGGAGCGGAGATGAAAAGATTGTTCAAATCCACTGGGGCCAGGCCTGCGGCCAGCACCGCCTCCACCGGAACGGTGGTGGTCAGGCCGATTTTGGTCCCCGGAGGGTATGGTCGGGAGCGCGGCATGAAAGGGTTTTCAGTTTCCAGTTTTCAGTTTCGGGTCTTCGGTTAATGGATGTCGTTATCCTATTTAAATATAATATATTTTTTTGGAACTTAACTGTGGAAAATGAAAGAAAGGGGGGGGTAAAGAGAGTCAAGGAGGAGAAAGCTTTAGAACGCCAACCTCCGCCATGGCGCCGGCTCCCGGAGCCGGCGCCATTTAAGAGGCCTTAGAGGAGGAGGGTTGGTTGTAATTCAGAGCGCCTGCCGATTAGGTCCATTAAATATCCAGGATATCATTGAAATTAATGTCCGCTCCCAAAACGGCAGTATAGCAGTCTTATCCCAGAATAAGGCCCAATTTCAAAGGAGGATGTTTGCCGGGGTCCGTTTATTCAAAAAGTTTCCCTTTTTTGCTCAGGCGCAGGGAGATAATCGTCAGGTCCCGGAAGATGCGCAACCGCCGCCGATCCTCCTCGCTGATGGGGACAGGCGAGGCGACCCGGTCCACGTAGAAGGAGCCGATGGGAATCTGTTCCACGTGGAGGGGGACCACCAAAAAGCTGGAGCTGCGGCTGACCCGCCAAAAATTATCATCCATTAAATCCCGGTCCCGCAGGCGAATTTGGGGATTCACCAGATATTCCTGGCGATCCTCCAGGGCCAGGGCAAAGGCGTTGCCATGGTCTTTGAGGGGTAAATTCAACACCCGCAGCAGATCCTCAACTCCCTCCCCCAGGCCGAAACGGCCGGTAATGTAAGTGCGTTGCGGGTTTACCAAGGAGAAAATGACCCGATCAAAGGAGACGCCCCGGAAGATGCCCTCCAGAATCATGAGGAGGATCTGATTGATAGGCGTCTGGGACACCAGGGCCTGATTTACTTCTTCCACTACCTGGTAAAGAAACCGGAGCTTCTTCAGATCCTCGGAGAGGGTATCCACCTCCTTGGGGACGGTCCTGGAGGGCTTGTCCGGCGACGCCACCGGCTGTTCCGGAGTATCGGCGGCCGCGGCGGCCTTGAGTTCCCGCGCGTCCTTGGGCCGGATATCGTCGGAAATCTCCATTTCTCTGAGATCGATGCCCAAGAGTTGGGCCATCTCGTGGAGTCGTTTCTTGCCGGCCGTCAGCGACTGTCCCAAATTTTGGGGATTCAGCCCCAGGTTCTGGCAGACCTTTTCTTCTTTTTGCCGGCGCTCTTCCGGTTCGACCCGGGGGTCCAGCAGATTCTTGGAAAGATCGAACGCCCCTTTAATGGTTTTCCGGAGGCGGCCTTCCGCCCCGGCCCCGGAGGCCCCGGCATTGTGCAGGAAAGAGAGCCTTTTTACCATGCTGTCCGGCAGATTCCATTCTTTGAGGATCGACAGGCCCATCTCTTCCATGGTGACCTTGAGAATCTGCTGCGCCGCGGTGGATCTGGCCTCTCCTTTTTCCCGGAGTTCCTGAATCCGCTGGTATTCCCGGGGTAGATAATAGGCCACGATCAATTCGCCGATATTAAACAGCAAAGCGGTGATAAAGACTTCTTCCGCCTTTAATTGGGGGTCGTCCCCCACCAGTTCCTGGGCCTGGATGGCGGTGAGAAAAGAGAGCACGATTAATTGCTTGATATGGGACAGGTGGGTGGATTTTTGAAAATGCTCGAAGAGGCGCAGCCCCACCGCCAGGTCCCGGAGGCGGTCGAAACCCAGGACCATCACCGCGGATGACACCGTATGCACCTGGCGCTGATAGTTCTGGTAAAAGATGGAGTTGACGATCTTCAAGATCTGGGTAGTCAGGGAGAGATCCCGCAGGATGATGGCCGAAACCGCATTTACGGTCTTGTAAGGGTTATCCTGGATGGCCAGCAGTTCCTGGACGTTGGCGGTAAAAGCCGGAAAGCTCGGGCTCTCGTTAATGGCCCGGTGCAGCGCGCTATAAGATGGTGAAGAAGCAGTGGGTGCCAAATCTCTTCCTGCCTAAGGTATTTCTGGTGTATACACACCAAGATTCTTATCGAACAGAAAGGGAATAAACTGAAATGCCGAAATCTGAAGAAGGGAAATGTCTGATATATCCATGAGATACAAACTTATGGATAATGGTCAGCCCCAGGGGGAAGAGCAATGCCGGGAATATCTAAGCAAATGATAACTTGGGTATATGCCGGCATTAATCCTTATCTTCCCCAGGGGGAGAGGGCCAGGGTGAGGGGGCGTCTTGAAATATGGCGCCACCTCATTTCCCGGCCAGTTTCTCCCGGAGCCGGACCACCCACCGGGGTTCCGGCGGGGGCAGCCGCACTTCCATCTCCATGATCTTGCCCCGGAGCAGGGAGATTTCCCCTTGCAGGACCTTAACTTCGGCCTCCAGTGCGGCCAGGCGTTTCTGGAATTCCGGCGCGGGTTCCTCCGGGTGTTTGGCCTGGGGGCCGCCCGGGGGGACCACCGCGTCCAAAGGGGTTTCGGTCACTACCGCGTCCAGGGGGTTCACGCCGATGGTGGGGCGCTTTGCCATATCACTTTCTCCCTTCCTGCCGGATCACCTCCGCGGCCAGGGCCCGGTAATCCGCAGCCCCGGCGCTCCGGGGATCGTATTGGGTAATGGGCTGGCCGAAGGACGGGCATTCGGCCAGGCGGATATTCTCCCGAATCACGGTTTGATAGACCAGGTTTCCGGACCGCTCCCGGAGCCGCTCCACCACCTCCCGGGCATGGCGGGTGCGGCCGTCCACCCGGCAGGCCAGGATGCCGGAGACTTGCAGTTCCGGGTTGAGACGTTGCTGCACCACCTCCACGGTATGGAGAAGCTGCGCCAGGCCGCTCAGGGCCATGACATGGGCCTCCACCGGCACCAGCAATTCTCTGGCCGCGGCCAGGGCGTTGACGGTCAAAACCCCCAGGGTGGGAGGGCAATCCATCAGCACATAGTCCCACCGGTCCCGGGGCAGGCCCGCCAGGTGGCGCCGGAGAATGGTCTCCGCGCCCACTTCCCCGGCCAGGATCTTCTCCACCCCCACCAGCCAGGCGGAAGACGGGATCAGGTCCACCCCGGGAGTATCGGTGCCCTGCACAAAAGCCGCCAGTTCTCCCCCCTCCACAAACAAACCCAGCACCCCCTTGCCGGCGTTGTTGACGCCGTACCAGGCGGTGGCGGAATGCTGGGGATCCAGGTCCAGAAGGAGAACCCGGCGCTTGCTTTCTCCCAGAGCCGCGGCCAGATTGACGCTGGTGGTGGTCTTGCCGCTCCCCCCCTTCTGGTTGGCGATGGCTAAAGTTCGCATACCCCCCCCCTTGAAGACCGTTTTGCGTTTTGCGTTTTTCGTTTTGCGGTTAAGCAAAATATATCTAATAACTATACCAAGTTATCTGGGTGCTCCGGGGGTTGAGGCGGAAAGAGGGTAACAGGAACGGCCGCAAAAAAGCCCGGGTGGTCTTCCGGTCAAGACTGCCGGGCCACTCGGGCTTAAACGTGGTCGGGGAACTCGGCCTCAAGGCTGGGCCTCCCGCTAAAAATTTAACTGGTTGCAGGATGCCATAACCGGCGGCCGATGTCAATCTTCGAGGCATCTTCGATTTTCCTTGACCTGACTCGGGGGTCTGTCATAACTAGGGCTAACGCCCTTGACTGCAATCGTTCATGGCCACCGATACCCTTTTTAAAAACCGGTACGCTCTTATCCCGTATCTGCTCACCGGTCTCATCCCTTTCGGAGTGGGCACGCTCCTGGCTGGGGTGGCGGGTTTTCCGGTGCGCTGGGGAGTCTGGCTCGCCGGCACCCTGGCCCTGGCCGCCCTGATCCTGGCGGCTGTGGGCAGCCGCCTGGCCTTTGCCCCCATCGAGGCCCGTTGGCCCGGTCAGGGGCTGCTCTCCCCGAAAGGGGCCCGGACCCTGGCCTATGCCGCTTTGGCCCTGGCCGCAGTCCTGGGATTGATCTTGCAATTCGGGGCGCATACCGGGTATTGGACCATTCCCTTGGGGGGATTGGGCCTCCTGGGGAGTTACTTCTATTTCGCCCCGCCGTTCAACTGGCACCGGCGCGGCTTGGGCGAGGCGGCGGGGGGCTTATGTTTCGGCTTTCTGCCGGTGGCCGCGGGCTTGTATCTGCAAACCGGCCATCTGCTCACCGAGGTCCTGCTCTACGGCCTGCCCCTGACCTTTGCCGGTTTTAACTTTTTCCTGCTCCATGGTTTTCCCGGTCCGGAGCCGGAAGGACCGCCCCCGGGCCGCAGCCTAGCGGCCAGGGTGGGGCCGGCGGCCGGGGCTCTCATTTTCACGGTGGTGAATATCCTCACCATCGCCGCCCTGGTCTTCGACCTCCTCTTTCCCGCCAATCCCCTGCCTTTGCAAAGCGGATTTATCTTGTTGATTATCCTGGCGGTGTTCAACCAGGAGCTCGTTAAAAGGAAGGATTACCGCCGGGAAGCAGGCATTGACCGCCTCTGTATCCTCGCCTTGCTCTTGCACTGGCTGATGGGTCTGGTATTTGCATTCTCCTTGTGGCGCAGATGGTAAAAAATGGATATGATTATCCTTAGGATAGCCTAATGACAGAGAACGCGCGGAACCTTGGTTATTTTTTAAGGATAAGTTTACTTGAATCTTAGATACCGGCGCACCTGGAGTATCTGGCAAAAGGCGGTGGTTTTGTGCCTTCTCCTTTGTCTGGCGCCGGCCTGCATCGCCAATCCGGCCCAGATTTACATCCCCCTGGCCTATGCCTTCACCGGGTTGTGCATCGCCCTGCTGATTTCCCCCACCCCCACCGCGGCGGTGGTGGGGTTGGTGGGAGGCGGGCTGATCGGGGCCGCGGTCTATAATAACTCGCTGAAAGGCCAGTTGGGGGAGCGTCGAAAGCCTGAGCCGGCGAAGTAGTACAGTTTTAAGTTTTTAGTTTTTGGTTGTTGGTTAGAAGAATCTATAATTTCAGCTAATTGCGTTTATTATTGGTTGATTTTTTTTAAGCGAAATAATCCCCTTGCCCATGACACCCAAGGCGGTACCGGCCCCCAGGGGCCTCAAAGATGGAGACGCGGTGGAGGCCACCATTCTGGGGGCCCTGAAGGAAGCCGAGGCGCCGCTGTCCGGGGAGGCTCTGGCGGGGCTGTTGGGCCTGAGCCGGGCCGCGGTCTGGAAGCGGATCAACCGCCTCAAGGCCAGCGGGTATGCCATTGAAGGCTCCCCCAGGCGGGGGTACCGGCTCCTGGGGCTTCCGGACAAACTTCTGCCCGCCGAGATCATGGAGGGGCTGAAAACCCGTTATCTGCGGGGACCCATCCATCATTTCGACAGCCTCCCCTCCACCAACGATCTGGCCAAGGAATTGGGAAGCAAAGACGCGCCGGAAGGCTCCCTGGTGGTGGCCGAGCACCAGAGCCGGGGACGGGGCCGGCTGGGCCGGGAGTGGGACTCCCCCCCGGCCGCGGGTCTTTATGTCTCTCTCCTGCTGCGGCCGCTGCTGCCGCCCACGGAGATGCCCCAGATCACCCTCACGGCCGCGGTGGCGGTGGTCCGGGCTTTACGCCGGTCGGCCGGCTTGACGCCGGGCATCAAATGGCCCAACGATCTGTTGGCGGGCGGCAAAAAGCTGGGGGGCATTCTCACGGAAATGGAGACGGAGTCCGACCGCATCCGCCACCTGGTGGTGGGTCTGGGGCTGAACATCAACAACCGGGAGTTCCCTCCGCCCCTTGATCTCACCGCCACTTCCCTGGTTTTGGCGACGGGCTCCTCCTTTAGCCGGCGGGAGATTCTCCAGACCTGGCTGGAGGAATTCGAGGCCCTCTACGATTTGTTTCTAAACCGGGATTTTGCATTGATTCTCGACGAATGGCGCAGCTATAACGTGACTCTGGGGCAGACGGTGACGGTGCGGCAGGGGCCTAAGGAAATTTCGGGTCTGGCTCTGGACGTTGCCGGTGATGGGGCTTTGCTGCTGAAGCAGGGATCGGGGGAGGTCATCCGGGTGACCTCCGGGGAGATTACCCCCGGCCCCTGAAGGGTTCCAGGGGCCAGGGTTATCGTTAAGTTAACCTTATTTCTTCTTTTTCTTAAGCTCTTCGATCTCGGCTTTCAGATTCTCCACTTCCGATTTATATTTTTCCACCTCGCCTTCGGATACCTTGGGAGATTCAAAGGAAGGGGCCTCTTCTTTTTTGAGGATCTTGTCCTTGGCCTCTTCAAAACCCAGATAGACGGCTAACGCGCCACCCAAGAGAAGCAACAGGGGAATTGCTCCGGCCAGCAAGCTGAGAAAATCCCGCCACCATAATCCCAGGCCGATTAATCCTAGCGCCACCGCCACTAGTCCGCCGATCAAAGCCGTCATGCCCAACCTCCTTGAAAAAAATATCCAGCAACTTGCCGGGTCGTAACTATTCCGGACCTCACAGCTTGTGATTACTAACACAAATACGAAAATTTATCAAGGGGGTAAATTTTAGTATTCTCACAAGAGAATTTATCAATAAAATACAAATGTTAACCGATCATATTACCTTGACAAAAACTATTTCGGTTTTATAATACATTCGCGAGCATACCATGGCGGAAGATTATTATCAGATTCTGGGGATCAAGCGGGACGCCTCTACGGAAGAGATCAAGAAGGCCTACCGCAAGCTGGCCCAGAAATACCATCCGGATAAGGCCAAGGGAGACAAGCGCCAGGCCGAAGAGCAGTTCAAGAAGATCAGCGAAGCCTATGCGGTTCTGAGCAACCCGGAAAAGCGCAAGGCTTACGACGAAGTGGGCTCCCAGGCCTTTCATACCCGCTACAGCCGGGAAGACATCTTCAAGGGCTTCGATTTCGGCGAAATCTTCGACACCGGCATCTCCGACAACATCTTCAGCCGCCTCTTCGGCGGGCTGGGCGGATTTGGCGGCCGCCAGGCCCGGGGAGGAGGCCGCACCCGGATTTTTCGCTACGGCGGCGGCCCCGCGGAGGACTTTGAGGCCCAGGCTCAGAATCTCAAAGGCGAAGACCTCCAGGTGGAGATGCCCATCACCCTCCATGAGATGGCCTTCGGCACCGAAAAACTGGTGAGCTTTACCGCCAACGGCCAGAGCGTGAAGGTCTCGGTCAAGATCCCCCCCGGCGCCCTGCCGGGCAAACGGCTGCGCATCCCCGGCAAGGGCCGGCCCGGACCCATGGGAGGACCGGCCGGGGACCTGTATATCAAACTCAGGGAGCAGGAACACCCGGTTTTCAAACGAGAAGGCAACGATCTCTACGTGGACCGGCATATCCGCTTCACCGAAGCCGCGTTGGGCACCAAGGTGACCGCCCCCACCCTGGACGGCAAGACCATGAGCCTCAAGGTGCCTCCGGGCACCCAGAGCCATACCAAGATGCGCCTGAAAAACTACGGCATCCCTTTCGCCAACGGCAAAACCCGGGGGGACCAATACGTGCGGATCATCGTCGACACCCCCACCGAGTTGACCAAAAAACAGAAAACCCTCTTGGAAGAACTGACCAAGGAAGGACTTTAATAGGGGTCAGGGATCAGGGGCCAGGGGTCAGGAAAGAGAAATGATTTCTTCTGACCCCTGGCCCCCTGGCCCCTGATCCCTAATCATTCAATCGGAGGCAACTATGACGGTGGAACTGGCGCCGGGAGTATACTGGGTGGGAGTGATTGACTGGAACCTCCGGGACTTCCACGGCTATCAAACGGAAGCGGGCTCCACGTACAACGCCTATCTTATCATCGACGAGAAAATCACCCTCATTGACACGGTAAAAAAAGAATTGGTGCCGGAGATGATGGGCCGGGTGGCGGCCATCGTGCCCCCGGAAAAGATCGACTACATCGTCTCCAACCACGTGGAGATGGACCATTCCGGGGGCCTGCCGGAGACCGTGGCCCGGGTCAAGCCGGAAAAGATTTTCTGCTCCCCCCACGGCAAGGCGGGCTTGAGCCGCCATTACAAGCAGGACTGGCCCTTCGTGGAGGTGAAGACCGGGGATGAGCTCTCTCTGGGCAAGCGCACCCTCACCTTTCTGGAGACCCCCATGCTCCACTGGCCGGACTCCATGATGAGCTACCTCAAGGAGGACCAGATCCTCTTTTCCAGCGACGCGTTCGGGGCGCACCTGGCCTCCAGCGAACGCTTCGACGACCAGGTGCCGGGGTTTCCCGGGGGGTACACCTATCAACTGCAGAAGTACTACGCCAACATCCTGATGCCTTTCGGGGCCCTGATCCTCCAGCTCTTCGACAAGGTCGCCAAGCTGGGTCTGACCTTCAAGATCGTCGCCCCGGATCACGGGCTCATTTACCGGAAGCCGGAATGGGTCTTTTCCTACTATCGCCAGTGGGCCGCCGGGGAGATGGCGTCCAAAGGCCTGGTCATCTACGACACCATGTGGCACTCAACGGAGATGCTGGCCGTGGCCTTTATCGAAGGGTTGATGGATGCGGGCGTGGAGGCCCAACTCTATCATTTGCGCCACACCCACCAGAGCGACATCGTCACCGAAGTCCTGGACGCGGGGCTGCTTTTCTTCGGTTCCCCCACCCTGAATAACGGGGTCTTCCCCACGATGGGCCAGTTTCTTACCTACTTGAAGGGCCTGAAGCCCAAGAACAAGGCGGCCGCGGCCTTCGGCTCCTTCGGCTGGAGCGGCCAGGCCGTGGGCCTCATCACCCAGGAGCTGCAAGCCATGAAATTAAACGTGGTCCACGAAGGCTTCCAGGTCAAATACATCCCCGACCCCGGGGAGCTGGCCGCGGCCCGGAAACTGGGAGAGGAACTGGCAAAAAAGAATTTGGTGAAGTGATTTTCGGAGAGGGGCCAAGGGCCTTTCCCTCCTTCTTTAATCCCTTGAGGAAATTGAGACTGTTACAATTTTTTCCACCCCGCCATAAATCCGCCTTAAATAATCTGCCAGAATTCTCCCTGGAATTGATCGATTCTGGCACGCCTACTGCATGGATATAAAGAGGTGTTCTTGCTCGTAGACTTTTCCAAGGCTTAACCTTATGGCAACCGCCAACTTGCTGACCAAGATGATTTGTCTGTTGATTTCTCCCCTGGCCGAGGACCGTCTCCTGGTGGAGGAGGCGCTGGGCCGGGCTTTTGCCGATTTCCTGGTCCTCCGGGTAGCCGACGCCGCCGGCTGGCAAGAGGCCCTGGCCACCGGGGATTTTGGCCTGGGTATCATTGCCGATACGCTTCCCTGGGCGGAAACCGCGGTGGTGGTTCGGGGGTTAAAGACCTTGCGCCCCGAATGTCCGCTGATCATGTTGGCCTCTCCCGAACGGGAGGAGGCCGCTTTGGAGGCGCTCCTCAGCGGCATCGACGACTACGTGTTGAAATCTCCGGAAGAAATGCAACGGCTGCCCCGGGTGATCCTGGCCGCCCGTTACCGGGCCCGGCGACTGGCCGGAGAGCCTTTCCTGACCGGGGCGGAGGATTTTTTAGCAAGAAAAGAGGCGGAAGAAAAATTACGGCAGTCCGAGATCCGCTACCGCAGCATCTTTGAAACCACGGGCACCGCCATCTGCATTGATGATGAAAATACCATTCTATGCCTGGTAAACGAAGAATTCGCCAAGCTCGCAGGCTATTCCCGGGAGGAATTGGAGGGAAAGAAAAGCTGGACCGAATTCATCCTCCCCGAAGACCTGGAGAGACTCAAGGGATACCACCGTCTGCGCCGCCAGGACTCCGACGCTGCGCCGAAAACCTATACCCTGCGGTGGCAAGACCGACAGGGACGGATCAGAGACCTGCTGGCCACCATTGCCCTGATCCCGGGCACGAAGAACTCTGTGGCCTCTTTACTGGATATCACCGCCCGCCAGCAGGCGGAAAAAGCTCTCCGGGAAAGCGAGGTGCGTTACCGTCTCCTGGTGGAAACCATGAACGACGGCGTCGGCATGCAGGACGAAAACGGCCGCATTACCTTTGTCAACCGGAGATTCTGTGAGATGCTGGGCTATACTAAGGAGGAACTTTTAGGAGGACGTCCCGACGATTTTCTGGAGGCCGCCAGCCGGGAGATTTTCAAGCAACAGATAGAACTGCGAAAAAACGGGGAACGTCAGACCTACGAACTCACCTGGATCCGAAAAGACGGAACCCCCATCACCACCGGCATCTCCCCGGTCCCCATGTTTGACGCGGCCGGCAAATTCCAGGGGAGCTTCGCGGTAATTGCAGACCTCACCCCCCGCCAGCGAGCGGAAGGGGCCTTGCGGGCCTCGGAGGAAAAATACCGGGCCATCTTTGAAAACACCGGCACCGCCACCGCCATTGCCGAGGAAGACACCACCATTTCCCTGGCCAACGCCGAATATTTGAAACTCTCCGACTATTCCCGGGAAGAACTGGAGGGCAAAAAAAGCTGGACCGAATTTTTCCGGGGTGAGGATCTGGCGAAGATGCTGGAGTATCACCGGCTGCGGCGTCTCGATCCCCAGCAGGTTCCCAGGAATTACGAGGCCCAATTTATTACCCGCCAGGGGGAAGTGAGAGACATCCTGATGACGGTGGGGATGATTCCCGGAACCAAGAAAAGTGTGGCCTCCCTGTTGGACATCACCGCGCGCAAGAAGATCGAGCAGGAATTGGACCTGGAGAGGAAAAAATTTCAGGTTCTCACGGAAAATTCCCCCTTCGCCCTGGTGATGATCGATCAGGACGGGGCCTTCAAGTACGTGAATCCCAGGTTCAGCGACCTTTTCGGCTATGACCTGGCGGACGTGCCCGACGGCAGAAGCTGGTTCAGGAAAGCTTACCCTGACCAGGTTTACCGCCACGAGATCATTGCTGCGTGGAAGGAGGATCTGGGACGCGCCGGAATTGGAGAGAAAAGGCCCAGAACGTATACCGTCACTTGCAAAGACGGCTCCGAAAAGATCGTCGATTTTATCCCGGTGCAGTTGTATAACGGCGACCATCTGATGACCTTCGAAGACATCACGGAGCGGCACCGGGCCGAAGAGGCCCTGCGGGAAAGCGAAGAATTCCACTCCCGCATCCTGGATACCGTCCCCGATTTGGTGTACGAGTTGTCCCTTGAAGGCAAGATAATTTACGCCAACAGCGCCGCGTCGGAAATCTTGGGATACTCGCCCGAGGCTATGCGGCAGATGAGCCTCGCGGATTTACTGGACGAGGAAGGGTTGGCGTATGCCTTCGGGGTAATCCGGGAGATGGTGGCCAGCCGGAAACCCTCCAGGACGGAATACTATCGGCTCCGCTCTGCTGGGGGAGACCTTATTCCCATCGAAACCCATGCCATCCTGATGGAAAGGAGCAACCAGCCGCCCACCATCATCGGCACCGCCCGGGATATCACGGAGCGGCAGCGGGCCGAAGAGGCCCTGCGGCAGGCGGAAGCGGAAAAATCCCTGGTCCTGGAAACTATGACGGAAATGGTGGCCTATCGCGACCGGGACAACCGCATCCTCTGGGCCAATCGGGCCGCGGCCGATAGTGTCGCCATCAGCCCGGAACAGATGGTGGGCCGTTTCTGTTACGAAGCTATGCACCAGCGCCAAACCTCTTGCCCGGATTGCCGGATCTTCGAGGCCGTGGCCACCGGCCAACCGATGCAAGCTGAAGTCGTTAAAAGCGACGGCAGGATCGTCTTCGTTCGCTCTTCCCCGGTTAGGAATGAAAAAGGCCAGGTCCAGGGGTCGGTGGTGGTGGCCAGTGACATCACGGACCGCAAGAGAGCGGAAAAAGCCATCAAGGATTCGGAAGAGAAGACGCGCCTGGTGATCGAGTCCGCGCCGGTGGGTATCAGGATCATCCAACACGGCCGGCATATCTATGTCAATCCGGCCCTGGTGCGCATGTTCGGTTATCGTGAAGCCGGGGAGATCATAGGCTGGCCCGTGGCGCTCGGTCCGCTTTTTGCTCCTGATGCATCGATAATCTCGCCGGGAAAAATGGCCGCCAACCCCCAGGGCAAGGAGGCGCCTTCCTCCTACGAAGCCCTGGGTCTGAAGGAAGGCGGCGCCTGGATGGAGGTGCAGGTCTGGCAGACCGAGATCGATTACCAGGGCGCGCCGGCGACCCTGGATTTCATCCTGGATATCAGCGAGGCCAAGGCCTTGCGCAGCCAGCTTCTCCATGCCCAGAAAATGGAGGCCATCGGCACCCTGGCCGGCGGGATTGCCCACGATTTCAACAATATCCTTTTGCCCATCCTGATCAATGCGGAGATGGTGCAGGAAGACCTGCCCCTGGACAGTCCGCTGCGCCAGAAAATGGCCCGGGTGATCAAGGCCTGCCAACGGGCCATCGACCTGGTCAAGCAGATCCTGGCCTTCGGCCGCCATGAGGAACGGGGATTGTCCCCCGTATCCCTGACGGCCACCATTGAAGACTCCCTGAGGTTGCTCAGGTCCACCTTGCCGGCCACCATCGAGATCCGCCAGCATTTGGAGTGTGAAGGGGACACCGTGCTGGCCGATCTCACCCAGATTCAGCAAGTCTTAATCAACTTGTGCACCAACGCCGCGCATGCCATAGGCGACAGGGGAGGGGTGATCGATATCAGTTTGAAAGAAGTAGACGCCGAGACGGCCAGGTTTTCCATCCCCCAAAATCTAGAACCCGGGCGCTGGTTGCAGTTGACGGTCAAGGACAACGGCCCCGGTATGGACCCGGCCATCATGGAAAGGATTTTTGACCCGTACTTTACCACCAAAAAGCCTGAGGAAGGCACCGGCTTGGGATTGGCGGTGGTCCATGGAATCGTGAAAAAGCATGGAGGAGTTATCAGCGTGGATAGCGAACCCGTGAAGGGCAGTGTCTTCCATATCTTTCTGCCCCGGGCGGAAGCGGAGGCAATCCCGGAAGACGCGAGTCTGATGCCGCTGCCCCAGGGCCGGGAACGGATCCTCCTGGTGGACAACGATCCTGAAATAGTGGTCACTTTGCAGCAATTGATGGAGCAATTGGGCTATCAGGTGACGACACAAACCGACAGTATCGAAGCCTTGAGGTGCTTTAGGACCCGGCCCGACGATTTTGATCTGGTGATCACCGATCAGACCATGCCGAAGTTGACCGGAGAAGACCTGGGCCGGGAAATTCTGGACCTGCGGCCGGAAATTCCCGTCATCCTCTGCACCGGCTTCAGCGAGGCGGTTTCCCGGGAGAAGGCCGGGGCCGTGGGTATTCGGGAATTTCTCATTAAACCCATCGCCACCAGGGTGATGGCCGAAACCATCAGGCGGGCGTTGCAGCCGAAGCAGGATTTGAGCTGAAGACCATGGGAAATATTCTCATTATTGATGACGACCAATTGATCTGCGAAACCCTGGCCGATGCGGTCAGAAACCTGGGGCATAGCGCGGAGTTTGCCTTGACCATTAAAGAAGGGCTCAAAAAAGCCCGGGGGCAAGGCTATGATGTCGTCTTTCTGGATGTGCGCATGCCGGACGGCAACGGCTTAGAGGCGCTGCCCCATCTGCGGGAAACCTCGAATTGTCCGGAGATCATTATCATTACCGGCTTCGGGGATGTCAACGGCGCGGAAATCGCCATTAAAAACAAAGCCTGGGATTACATTCAGAAGCCTTTTTCGAAGAAAGAGATGATGTTGACGCTCATGCGCGCCATCCAATACCGGGAGGAAAAACAGGCCAAAAAGTCGGTTATGGCCTTAAATCTGGACGGCATCCTGGGCAGCAGCCCCCGGATGCAGGCCTGTTACGATCTCCTGGCCCAGGCGGCCCAAAGTGAGGCGAACGTGCTGATTACCGGGGAGACCGGCACCGGTAAGGAGCTGTTTGCCCGGGCCATCCATCAGAACAGCAACCGGGCCTCACATAATTTTGTGGTGGTGGATTGTACGGTTCTGCCTGAAACCTTGGTGGAAAGCACTCTTTTCGGCTATGAAAAAGGGGCCTTTACCGGCGCGGCCGAGTCCCGGCAAGGTTTAATCAAGCAGGCTGACGAGGGCACTCTGTTTCTGGATGAGGTGGGGGAATTGCCGCGGCCGGTACAAAAATCCTTCCTCAGGGTTTTGCATGAGCGCCGGTTCCGGCCCCTGGGCAGCACCCGGGAAATAGCCAGCGACTTCCGCCTGGTGGCCGCGACCCACCGGAATTTGGAGCAGATGGTGCAGCAGGGGCAATTCCGCCAGGACCTGCTTTTCCGCCTCCAGTCTTTGACCATTGAACTTCCCCCCTTACGGGAAAGAAAAGGGGATATTAAAGAGCTGGTAATGCATTTCTTGGCCAAAATCTGGGGGACTTCGGGGGAAGGGTCCAAAGGGTTGTCCCAGGAGTTCCTCGATGCCCTGCTGGCTTACGATTGGCCGGGAAACGTGCGGGAACTGGTGAATACCCTGGAAGGAGTCCTGGCCATGGCCAATGAGGAACCGATGTTGATCCCCCAACATCTCCCCCCTCATATTCGCATCCAGGCGGCCCGGAGCGCCTTCAAGCAGGAGGGTGCCGTTGTTACCTATGCCCTGCCAACTTCCTTCGGGGAGACGGTCCCCAAACTGCATGATTATCTGGAGGAGATGAAGGCGCAGTATCTTAAGAATCTGCTGTCCCTCACCGGCAAGGATCTGAAGAAGGCCTCCCGGCTCTCGGGCATGTCCCGCTCCAGCCTTTATGGAAACCTAAAAAAATATCAAATAATTGAAGAAAAATAAATTTATCCAAAAAATTGGAAAGTCCATCAATTTGGACTCTTAAATTAATCCAATACTTATCGGCAAACCATCCTTATCTGTCCAAATCTTTGGATAAATGCTCCTTAAATTTCTTTTCATTTTCCTCCCCGGCCCAACCTTGTCTTAAGTTATCATCCTGGAATCATTACTAATTATCTGGCTTGTCCGGCTTTGGTCCAATTTTTGTACTAGTATTGATAATGATTTTTCGTAATTCTTAATCATAAATTTTCTTGTAAAGATAAAATGGCTACTAATAATCGGCTGCTGGAAGATTAACATGTAATTACAGAATTTTGGGTAACACTAATTGTAGACAGAAATACTTTGTTATTCCGGCTTATAATAATTTTTCCTAAACATCTTCCTGCTCCTTCAGTCTTTAGCCGCTGCTTTTATACGAATTTTCACAATCCTCATCGCCACCATCCGGCTCTGCGGCCCGGATTTTTCTGTCTCTGGCCAGGTTTCCCAAGTCCGGCCCCCCTTACTTTTCCCGGGGAGCCGCGTATACGGATCATTAAAGGGTAATTATGAATGTTGCCGACGTCTTAAAAATCTCCATTGTGGTCCAGGTCGTGGCTGCGTATCTGGCTCTGCGGCTTATCCCGGTCACCGGCGGGCGCAAGGCCTGGGTGCTGATTTCCGGGGCCTTGATCCTCATGTCCCTGCGGCGGTTTCTCAGTTTGGTGGGACCGGATTCCATAAAAAATATCCCTTTGGATGTCTACGGAGCTGAGGAATGGGTGACTCTGTTCATCTCGGTCTTGATGCTGGCCGGTATCGCCTGGATTGCGCCCCTGTTCCGGTCCATCAAGGAGACCAACGCGGCCTTGGTTAAGAGTGAAGAGAATTACCGGCTTCTGGTCAACAATATCCCGGCCCTGGTCTTTAAAGGCTATAGGGATTGTTCGGTGGATTTTTTTGATCACAAGATTGAAGAACTGACCGGGTATCCCAAGGAAGATTTTGATTCCCGGAAGCTGAAATGGTCGGACCTGGTTTTGCCGGAAGACCTGCCGGAGAAAAAAAAGGAGGTCGCCGCGGCCTTAAAGACCGATCGGTCATACACGCGGGCTTACCGGATCAAGACCAAGGACGGCAAAATTTTGTGGGTGGAGGAACGGGGCCAGATTACCTGCGATGAGAAAGGGAACTTTGCTTCCATCAGCGGGGTCTTCTATGACGTCACCCACAGCCGGGAGATGGAAGAAGCCTTGCGTAAGAGTGAAGAGCAGCTCCTCCAGGCCCAAAAAATGGAAGCCGTGGGCCGGCTGGCCGGAGGGGTGGCCCATGACTTTAATAATCTCCTTACCGGCATCCTGGGTTACGCCGATCTTTTGCTGCTCAGTCTCAATCGGGGGGATGCCCGGCGCCGGGAAGCGGAAGAGATCAAGAAAGCAGGGAAGAGGGCCGCGTCCCTGACCCGGCAGCTTCTGGCTTTCAGCCGCAAGCAGATCCTGCAGCCCAAAAAACTCGATCTCAATAGCGTAGTCAGGGATATGAAGAATCTCCTGGGCCGTCTCATCGGCGAGGATATCTCCCTGGTTACTGACCTGGAAGACGGACTGGGGCAGGTGGAGGCCGATCCCAGCCAGATCGAGCAGGTGGTTATCAACCTGGCGGTCAATGCCCGGGACGCCATGCCCCAGGGTGGAAAGCTGACCATTGAGACCGCCACCGTGACCCTGGACGAAACCTATGCTTACCGGGACGTGAATTTCCAGCCCGGTGTCTACGCCATGCTGGCGGTGACCGACACCGGGATGGGCATGGAGGAGGAGACCCTGGCCCACATCTTTGAGCCTTTCTTCACCACTAAAGGGACCAATCAGGGGACCGGCTTGGGTCTAGCCACGGTTTACGGCATCGTCAAACAGAGCGGCGGTTATATCTGGGTCTACAGCGAGCCCAAATGGGGCACGACTTTCAAGATTTACCTCCCCCTGGCGGCTGCCACGTCGGAAACGGCAACTCCCAGGCCGGAGACTGACATTTATTCCAGCGGCTGGGAAACCGTTTTGTTGGTGGAGGATGAGGAAGTGGTGCGGGAACTGGCGTCTTCCGTGCTCCAGCATCACGGCTACCAGGTTCTCCCGGCCGCGGACCCCGAGGAGGCTTTGCGTCTCTCCGAAGAATATGAGGGTCCTATCCACCTTCTGCTGACCGACGTGGTAATGCCCGGCATGAGCGGCAGGGAACTGGCGGAACGTTTGCAGCCCCGGTATCCGGAGATGAAGGTGTTATACATCTCCGGCTATGCGGAAAACGCCATCTCCCATCACGGCGTGTTGGACCCGGGCATAGCTTTTCTGGCCAAACCGTTCAGTCCCAAGGTTCTGGCCAACCGGGTGCGCAAGGTTCTAGAAATATCCCCCCCGGTTGCCGCCGGGAGATCCCTAAAGATGGATAACGGGCGTTCCCTTAAAGATTCACGGGAGCCCCTAACTCCGGATAGGAAAAAAAAACGTATTTAAAGGAACAATTATGGGTACCACGGCCGTAACCTCTTTTGCGGAAGGAAACGCCTGCAACAAGGATTGAATTAAAACCCTCAGGAGGATGGCGATGGCTGCGGCGAAACTTGGATTGGGAACGCGGTTGGGCTTGGGATTCGGGCTAATCTTGATCCTGTTGGCCGTGGTGGCCTATTTCGGCATCAGTCGCCTGGCGGCAATCAATACCGCACTGGACGATATCGTCCACAACAAGAATCCCAAAGTGGAGCTGGCCAACGAGATGCAGGACCAGATAAACATCATTGCCAGAGCCGTTCGTAATATCGCTCTCAGTGACGACGCCAATTTCATGAAGCAGGAAAAAGAGCGCATCGATAAATCCCGGGGGAAGTTCGCCGCGAATTACGCCAAGCTGCAGAAAACCGTAGTCTCCAAAGACGGAAAAGATATCTTGAACCGCATTAAGTGGAGCCAGGAAGCCACCGACCCCCTGGTCGATAAAGCCCTGGCCCTGGGGCTGGCCCACAAGAACGGGGAGGCCGCCCAGGTCCTCTTTAACGAGGTGCGCCAGCCCCAGGCCCGGCTCCTGGCCGACCTGGAGGCCCTGGTGGGCTACCAGACGGAGCTGGCCAAAAAGGCCGCGGCTGAAGCGGCCCGAACCTATGCCCAGGGACGTTGGCTGATGCTCGTCTGCAGCGCCGCGGCCATCCTCCTCGGGGTTCTGGTGGCCGTGGGCCAGACCCTGGGGATCACCCGGCCCATCAACCGGGTGGTGACGGGTTTAAATGACGGTGCAGAGCAACTCTCTTCGGCCTCCGAGGAGGTGTTTTCCGCATCCCAGTCCCTGGCCGGCGGCGCCTCGGAGCAGGCCGCAGCCCTGGAAGAAACCACTTCCTCCCTGGAAGAGATGGCCTCCATGACCAGGCAGAACGCGGATAACGCCAGGCAGGCCGACGCCCTGATGCAAGAGGCCGCGAGAGTGGTGGAAGAGGCCAACACCTCCATGACCACCCTCATCGCCTCCATGCAGGAGATCACCCGGGCCAGCGAAGAGACGGCCAAGATTATCAAGACCATCGATGAGATCGCCTTTCAAACCAACCTGCTGGCCCTGAACGCGGCGGTGGAGGCGGCCCGGGCCGGGGAGGCAGGGGCCGGCTTCGCGGTGGTGGCCGACGAAGTCCGCAACCTGGCCATGCGGGCCGCGGAGGCCGCCAAGAACACCGCCAATCTGATCGAAGGCACGGTCAGCATCGTCCGGGACGGCTCGGAGGTGGTCAATAAGACGGCGACGGCCTTCTCCCAGGTATCCGGCGGCACCGCCAAGGTTAAGGAACTGGTGGCGGAGATCGCCGGCGCCTCCGGCGAGCAGGCCCAGGGAGTGGAACAGATTAATCAGGCGGTCAACGAAATGAACCAGGTAACCCAACAAGTGGCGGCCAATGCGGAACAATCCGCATCGGCCTCGGAAGAGCTTAACGCCCAGGCCACCCAGTCCCGGAATTTTGTGGGGGAACTGGTGGAACTGGTGTACGGCGGCAATTCCTCAAGATTTGCCAGAGGATCTGCCACCCGGGTTACCGGCAGAATGCAGGTTGCCGCATCCGCAAGGGACAACGGGCGGAGCAGGGGAGAGCCTCTCCCCCGGCTGACCGGCGCCAATCCGAAGGAGATCATTCCTCTGGAAGGAGATGATTTTAAAAGTTTTTAGGAAGACCTGGTAAACCGAAAAGTTCAAGGTTTTAAGGTTCGAAGTTTGAAGTCAGGTTATCTTGGTGGGCCACAGGCCAATGAGGGACAGCATGAGAATTAAGCTAATTCTGGCCGGAAATGGTCAAATAAGTATGACCGCGAACAACCTGGACCGGAGAAAGAAGCCGATTGATTATGACCTGTTGACGGAAGTGGAGGACAGACTGACCGACAAAGGCCTCCTGAGTCAGGGCAAAGCCTTCAACTTGAGATGGATGCAAATCCATTGGAACTGGCCGTCGAAATAAAGAGTTCAAAGTTCAGGGTTCAAAGTTCAAAGTTCTTGGAGAATGCGCTCTGGGATCGTTTAACTTGCCCACAATTCATAACCTTCTGAAGAGCTGAATGATTCTGAATTGTAGCACAGGCTTTTCAGCCTCCACGGATTAAGGGGCGGGCGCTCTCGCCCGCCATCTCAGGTGCGTGGAATGCACCCTGCATAACTTTGAACCTTGAACTTTAAACCTGGAACTTTCTTTTCAAGCGTTCACATCATGCCAGCGCACGGCAACGCGGATAAAGACAAACATGGCGATGGAGGCTAAAATCCCGGCGATGGCAAAGGGCATCCAGACCCAACTGGGATCGTACTTATCCCACAAGAGCCGGGTCACCTCCGCCGGCGTCTGTCCCAGCATCTCCGTCAATCTGGCAAAGGCCTGGGATCGGTGCGGCAGGTCCTGGACCTGGAGCACTTCGGAAAGATACCGCAGGGCCAGATTCGCCTTTTCGCCGGCGCGTTCATAGAGCTTTCCCCCTAGATAGGAACCGTAGCCCCAGCCGAAGGCATAAGGGATACTGGCGTAACCCATATAGAGCGCCTTTTTGCCCGGGGGGGCGATCACCGCCAGGTACTCCCGCATCTTCGGCGAACACATCATTTCCCCGCCGGTGAAACAGACGAGGCCCGCCAGACAGATGTAAACGGACATGCTGGAGCCCACCAGATAAATCCCGATAGTGACGAAAATAAAGCCGAAAAAGATGGAAGTGAGGCGGCGCATCACCCGGTTGAAGTACCAGGACAGCGGCGCGACCAGAAAGATGATAAGAAAGGGATTGAGGTTGATGATCCATTCCTGGGCGATCTGCGGTCCCCGGGAGAGATTTCGGGACAGCATGAAATCCGGCAGATGCCCGGCCAACGAGGAACTGTCGGTCCAATCGACGATGAAATTGGGCAACATGTCCCAGAGCTGCTCCAGCACCGCCCAAAATACGGAAATAATGGCAATAAAGACAAGCAGCCGGGGGTTCAGGATCTCCCGGGCCGTCTCCTGCAACACCCGCCAGACGCCGCCTGATTTATCGCCCCCTGATTCCACTTCCCGGTAGCTGAACAGCCACAGCAGGTTCAGGCTGACCAGAGCGGCGCAGCCGTAAAAGACCACGGGCCAGGAATACCCGTGGAGAAAATGGGCCAGGGGCGGGCCCAGAAAGGCGCCGACATTGATCACCATGTAGAAGACCCCCCAGCCCACCCCGGAGGTTTGATGGGTCAGGGTCCTGACGAAAGTGCCCTGAATGGGCGGCTTGAAGACCGCGGTGCCCGCGGCCAGGAACAGGCAGCCGGTGAAAAAAGGCCAAAAGGTGCGTTGGCTGGCCATCAGCAGGTAGCCCAGGACCTTTAGAAAGATGGCCAGCACGATCTGCTTTTTGTAGCCGTAGCGGTCGGCGAAGCCGCCGGTGAAGATGGGCAGCGACGACTGCACCATGGCCCACCAGAGGAAGATGACCCCCTTGTCGCCCTGGCTGAAATGCAGGCCGCCGATCTCGTCGGCCTGGGCGATATAGATGGGGATGACCACCCGCACGCCGTAATAGGCGAGGCGTTCGATCATCTCCATGATGTTGGCCACCCAAAAAGGCCAGGTCAGCCCCAGCGTCTGCCCCCAGAAGGAGGGGGTGTCCTGTTCGCTCATTAAAGACCGTTTTCCGTTTTGCGTTTTTCGTGGCAGGGGCACAGCAGGCTGTGTCCCTGCTACTTTTGGAATCGATGGGATAAGGTATCATGGCAGGAGCGATTTTCCCTTAAATAAAACCCTTCCGATTATCAAATATAGTCGGTAAGGTCTTGATAAGAAGCCGCGAATGCTCCACAATGCCGAGGTAGGGTGCGTCTCACGCACCATTAATATCTTGCGTCTTTCTTTGCGCCTTGGCGTCTTTGCGTGAGGTCTTGCTTTTCGGAACCAGGCAAAAGACCATGAAACAGGTCGGCGTCTTCTACCACCCGGCTTTCAAGACCCAGGGGTATCTCACCCTGAGGGGGCGGCTCCAGGATTTCCCCGGGGCCCTGGAGGAGGTGCTGCAAAAGCCCAACGTCCGCCTCTTTGATTGTCCCCGGGCCTCCCGGGAGATGATCCTCAAGGTGCATCCCCGGGAGATGGTGGCCATGGTGGATTTGGAGGACGAATGCCGCAGCGCGTATGAGTCCGTGGGCGGGGTGGTGGCAGCCATGGAAGCCCTGGCCCGGAGGGAACTGGACCGGGCATTCTGCTTCACCGGCGCCGGCGGCCACCACGCGGGGAGCCGGGAATTTTGGGACTCCTCCTGCTTTAATGACGTGGTCATCGCTCTCACCCACGTGCGGGAGGTCACCCCGGCCCGGCGTTTTGCCATTATCGACACCGACGCCAACCACGCCGGCGGCACCCTGCAACTCCTGGATGAAGACCCGGATGTCCTGCATATCTGCTTCTGCCGGAGCAACTATTGCTCTGCGGACGGCCTGGCCGTGGAGGTCAACGTCTGGCCGTCTCCAGGCTCCGGGGGGCCGCATCCATACCTGGAGAAGCTTAAGAAGCATCTGGCCCCGGTGCGGGAATTCCGGCCCGACCTACTGGTCTGGTATTGCGGTTTCAACACCCACGTGGATGAACCTGCGTCCCTGGGCCTGACCGACGCCGATTACATCGAGAGCTGCGGCCTGCTGGTTTCCCTGGCGGATGCCCTGGGGATTCCGCTTCTGGTGGTGCTGGGCGGGGGCGTGCTGCGCCGGGTGGCCGCGGCGGTAATTCCCGGGATCATCGAGCGCCTGTCTGAGGGGTAAAGATGGAAGGATTAAATTATGACCGACAAAGAAACGCCTGACACCGCCTCGACCCAGGTATTCCGGCCCTGCGGCCGGGCCTTTTTCCTGCACTACTTTGCCATGGCCATCTGCTTTTTCGGCCCCAGCATCAATCCCCAGGTGGGGCTGCCCGTTTGGGCCGGCATCGTGCTGGGGCTGATCATCCTGGCCGCGGTGGTCTATATGCGTTGGGGCCAGGAGTATCAGGTGACCCCCAGGGGGGTGAGCAAGGTCTGGCGCTGGGGCGACAGGCGGGAGGAGATTCCTTGGGAAAACCTGGGGGAAGTGCTGGTGCGCCGGGGGCTGAGCCAGACCCTGCTCAGGGTGGGCAACCTGCTCATCCGGGACAAGTCCGGCGGTCCGGGGTTGTTCTGGTTCGGCCTGGCGGACCCCAAGGCGGTGAAGGAGATGATAGAGGCCCGGAACCGGTGATGCCGAAAGGGGGATGTGCCGTAGGGGCGAACCTTGTGTTCGCCCTGAATGCATCTGGGCGAACACAAGGTTCGCCCCTACAACGAAAAACGCAAAACGAAAAACGCAAAACGGTCTTACAGGACCTGCTCCTGGGCAGCCTGCGGGGCTTCCGGCTTTTCCTGGGCCGCGGTGGCCTGTTTCTGCCTTCTGGCCTTGAGGGCAAAGGCCAGCCAACCGCAGAGAAAGCCGAAGATTAAGCTGCCGTAAACCAGCAGATAGACGGGCAGTCTGCCCAATTCGAAGTGAAACAGCTTGAGTTGCGGGCCGGCAACGGCGTTCTCCAGGGCAAAATCCACCAGGAGCGCGCCCAGCAGCAGAAGAAGCAGACCTTTGAGTTTATTCATGCCCCACCTTTGGAAACTCAATCTTTCAAGTAGCGTTTGACCGCGGCCTTCAAATCATCAAGGTCCGAGGATTTGACCAGGTATTCATCCGAAGCCCAGGTGGCGAAGTCCTGCCGGTATTCCCCGTAGGCGGTGCTAAGCAGCACCGGCAGGTCCGGCTGCCGTTCCTTGATCTGCCTTAAGGCCTCAATGCCGTCCATCTCCGGCATCTTGATATCCAGGATGACCAGGTCCAGGGGCACCTTGGCCACAATGTCCAGGGCTTCTCTGCCGTTGGCGGCCAGGTAGACTTCGTAGCCTTCTTCCTTCAGTTCTTCGCTATAAAGGAGGCGAATGCTCATTTCGTCGTCTGCCACCAGGATTTTTTTCATCGTCCTCCTCCTTTGGGAGCCTTCAGCGTGCTGGCCTGGGCCGCGCCGTGGCCAGGGTCTTTCACCAGACAGTATTTAGCCACCGGCAGGGAGACGATGAAGGTCACACCTTTGCCCAGCTCGTTGTTCACTTCCACCTGCCCGTAATGGCGGGAAACGATGCGCTGGGCAATGGCCAGACCCAGGCCGGTGCCGTAGTCTTTAGTGGAGAAAAAGGGATTAAAGATATTGTGTAAGACCTCCAGCGGGATACCCCCGCCGGTGTCGGTAATGGCCGCGGCCTCGTATAAGCCGTCTTCCCTTTCCAGGGTGTAAGTGCGGATATTCAGTACGCCTCCCTGGGACATGGCCTGGAGGGCGTTTTGAAACAGGTTGTAGAAGACCTGCTTGATCTGCCGGTCGTCGCAATGGAGGCGAGGCAAATCGGAAAAATCCTTGACCACTTTAATCTTGTAGGCGTCCAGATCCCGCTGCACTAACAGCAGGGTGTCCTCCAGCAGTCTGTTCAGGTCGTGGTCGCCGTAAAAGCTCAAGTTTTCGCCAGTGAAATCCAGGATTTCCCGGAGCAGCTTTTCCAGCCGGGTGACTTCCTCCTGGATTACCTCCACATAGCCCCGCAAGGGGGATTTTTCATCCACCATCTTGGCGATGCGCCGGGCAAAGCCGCCGATGGAAACCAGGGGGTTGCGGATTTCGTGGGCCATGCCGGAGGCCAGGCTGCTTAAAGCCGCGAGGCGGTCGGACTCCAGCATCCTTTCCCGGATAAGCAGCAATTCCCGGTTATTGGCCTCAATGGTGGAATAGAGGTGGGCGTTCTCCACCACCAACCCGGCATGGGTGGAAAACATCTGCAAGACGTGCAGGGGTTCCTCCTCCAGGGGACGGCCGGAAGCCCCATTATCCACCATGATGACGCCTGTAGTCCGGTCCTTGGCCATCAGGGGGACCACGAAGAATTCCGACGCGATGAAATCCGCGGGTAAGGCCCTGGATAATGCCTCAACGGCAATTCCTTGGATATGATAGGGCCGCTTTTGGAGCACGGTCAGGGCCAAAGGCCCCTGGTCGGAGCGCAGGGGAATCTGCCAGTCCTCCATCTTCATTTCTGCAGCCAAAGGCGACACCAAGGCCTCAAACAGAGGGACGTTTTTGAGCTCGGGGGAACGCAGTGCTCCTTTAATGCCCTTGAGGGTCTGGTTGGCTTCATCCACCAGGAGCACCACCGCCCGGTCGAACCCCAAACCCTGTTCCAGGGTAAGGCCCTGGAGGATGATCTCCTGGAGCCTTTCTTCCTGGACGGTGGTCAACAGGGCCCGGGAAATGACTTGCAGGACGGTGAGATTGCGCACCATGCGCTCGTTTTTCTCCGCCAGGGTCTCCACCTGCTTAAAGGTGAGGGCGTTTTCAATGGCGTTGACGATCAGTCCGGCCATGGTGTACAGGAGCTGGCGGTTCTCCGGATCGAAAGAGAGGTAGCCGCCGTTGGCGGCAAACTTATCGTAAACGCAGATGGTTCCCTGGAGCTGGCCCTTAAAAGTGAGGGGCACTGCCAGAAAATAGTGAATCTGACCGGCGGCGTTCGCCTCCTGGCCCTGCAAGAAGGGAAGTTCCCCGGGACTGGCTGGGGTGGCCAGGATGGCGGTGGGGGAGGGGCAGCTCAGGGGGATTTCCCCGTATTGGGAGGAGATGCGCACCTCCTTGGTGACCCCGTCGATGATTTGCAGAGCCGCGCCCCGGGCGCTGATCACCTTGGCGGTGGTGGTGACCACCCTTTCCAGCAGCACGTCCAGCTCGACGGTGGAGCTCAAAGCTTTCCCCACCTCGAAGAGGACCGAGAGTTCGGCAATCCGCTTTTTGGCTTCTTCCTGGAGGAGGGCCTGGCGCAGGGTGCCGGCCAGCATCAGATTGGCCAAATGGGTATTCTGGCGCTCGGTGGAGGTGAAGTGGCGCTCCAACCGGTCCGCAAACAGGAGGACGCCGTAAAAGAAATTATCGTCGGCCACCGGAAACCCGGCCAGGGTGACGAACGCGGGATGCAGCTTTTCCAGGGCCTGGTTGGCGGCCAACACGCCGGGTTGGCCGCGTTGCACCGTCTTGAATTTCCGGGTTTTGGCCACTTCCCCCACCAACCCCTGGCCCAGGGGGAATTCCACCCGCAGATGCGGCGGTACGGGCCCCTGGCTGCTGAGGTTGAGAATCAGGGTCTCCCTGGCCTTATCCAGTCCGAAGTACAGGGCCAGGTCCACCTTCAGGTAGCGGGCCAGAAGATGGACCAGGTTGTTGAGGCGTTCCCCGAAGCTGACGGTGGAGGTGAACACCTCCACCATCTGGGTCAGGAAGGCAATGCGCTCCGTGGCCATGCAGGCTTATCCCTTTGCCAGGCCGAGCCGTTTGTCCCGGGCCCGCTGGTAGAGTTCCACGTACTTGGGAGCCACGGTGTCCCAGGAGAAATCCAGAGCCATATTGCTGCGCATCAGGCTCTGCCAGACGGCCTGATCCTGGTAAGCCGCCAGGGCCCTTTGCACCGCGCCCAGAAGCTCCACCGGGGTATAGCCGGTGAACTTAAACCCGTTGCCTTGGCCGGTTCCGGGGTCAAATTCCTGGATGGTTTCATCCAGTCCTCCGGTGGCCCGGACCACGGGAATCGTGCCGTAGCGCAGGCAGTAAAGCTGGTCGAGGCCGCAGGGCTCATAGCGGGAGGGCATGAGAAAGATATCGGCCCCGGCGATGATCTGGTGGGCCAGCTCATCCGTATAGCCGATATTCAGGCCCATCTGCCCGAAGTGGCGTTGGCTGATCTCCTGGAGAAGATACTGGTGGCGCTCCTCCCCGGTGCCCTGGAGAATGAAGCCCACTCCCAGCCGCATCAGATCGTCCAGGCTGTTCTCCAAAAGATCGATGCCCTTGCGTTCGAAAAAGCGGGTGGTCAGGCCGATGAGGGGGCGGTCCAGCGGCAGATTCAAGCCGAAGCGGTGGATCAGCTCGGCCTTGCAAACCTTCTTGCCCCCCAGGTTATCCGGGTTGAAAAAGGCCGGCAGATAAGGGTCCTTGGCGGGATCCCAGCGGTTATAATCCACGCCCTCGACGATGCCGTAAAGCTCCCCGGCCCTTTCCTGGAACAACCCTTCCAGGCCGAAGCCGTATTCCGGGGTGAGAATCTCTTCCCGATATTTGGCGCTCACCGTGCTGAGCAGATCCGCAAAGACCAGGCCGCCTTTCATTAAATTCATTTTGCCGTAGAATTCCAGCCCTTTGGGTGAGAGAAGCTCCCAGCCCAGGCCGGTCAAAGGCAGGTCAAAGGAGGAAAAGAGCCCCTGGTACCCCACATTGTGGACGGTATAGACCACGGCCAGCTTCTGAAACCGGGGGCGGTTGGCATACAGGGTGCGGAGATAGACGGGCACCAGGCCGGTCTGCCATTCATGGCAATGGCAGATATCGCCCTCCAGCTCCAGGGCGTCGATCATTTCCACCACCGCCCGGCTGAAAAAGATAAAGCGTTCGGCGTTGTCTTCGAACGCGCCGTAGGCGGTGCCGTAGAGGCCTTCGCGGTTGAAGAGGGCGTCCTGGCCGATAAAATAAAAGGTGAGACCGTAGTCGGTTTCGGCCTGGTGGATTTCCGCGGGCATGGTTTTCCAGGAGATGGGAATGGACAGGGTTTTCCCGGTAAAGGAAAGAGGGAGGTTTGATTCCCGCACCTGGCGATATAAGGGCAGAATTACGGTTACCTGATGTCCCAATCGTTCCAAGGCCCAGGACAGGGCGTTAATTCCTTCGGCCAACCCGCCGCTGCGGGCGAAGGGATTGGCTTCCGGGGTCACCATCAGGATATGCATAACTTTCCCTTCTGGGAGCTAGAGCTTAGCGTCCCGAAGATACTGCGCGGCGTCCTCCGGCGGGGTGGGATTGATGAAAAAGCCCGAGCCCCACTCGAAACCGGCCATGAGCGTCAGTTTGGGCATGATTTCGAAATGCCAGTGATAGTAAGTGAGCTCCGGCTCCCGAAAGGGCGCGGTGTGGAGGATGTAATTATAAGGGGCCTGGCCGATGACCTTTTCCAGGCGTTGCAAAGTCTCCTGGAAGACCTGGGCCAACAGGCGGCAGGAATCCTGGGTTAGATCCGCATAAGAGGAACAATGGTTTTTTGGAAGAATCCAGACCTCGAAAGGCGAGCGGGGCGCGAAGGGGCAGATGGCCAGAAACTCATCATTTTCCAGTAAGACCCGCACCCCCTGCTGCAGTTCCTGGCGGATCATGTCGCAAAAGACGCAGCGCTCCTTGTAATTGTAATAAAACTTGGAGCCGGCCAATTCCTCCTGGACCAGCTCCGGGACGATGGGCAGGCCGATGAGCTGGCTGTGGGTATGCTCCAGGGACGCGCCTGCAGCCCGGCCCGAGTTTTTAAAGAGCACCACGTACTTGAACCGGGGGTCCTGGGACAGGGCGATGAGGCGGTCCCGGTAGGCGAAAAGCACATCCATGAAAACTTCCACGGGCACGGTGGTGAGGGTGGCATGATGATCCGGGGTTTCGATGATCACCTCGTGGGCGCCGATGCCGTTCATCTTGTCGAACATGCCTTCACCCTGGCGGTTGAGCTGGCCCTCCATGACCAGGGCCGGGAACTTGTTACCCACCACCCGGAGGCGCCAGCCCGGGGAATTGGGCGCGGTGCCCGGCTCCCGGTAGGCCATGATCTCCGGCGGCGTGGTATGTTCGTTGCCCGGGTCAAAAGGGCAGAAACCGCCTTTGCTCACTTCCGGCTCCACCACAAAGTCGTGGGGGCGCTTGCCCCTTTCCGTGGAAATGATCACCCAACGACCGATGATGGGGTCTTTACGCAATTCCGGCATCAGCTCTCCTTCCCGGTCTCCGGGGTTCTGGGTACCGCGGCGCCAAACGCAACCCCGGCCGCTGCTGGAGACCGGCGGCCCTTTCCAGTATATTTTCCTCAGGGATATTATGCAAGAGATTTACCATAGATGGGGCGTTTTGGGAGATTGCTTATGAGGAAGTAATGTAAGAGGGTTGGAGGGGAAGCGGCATTAAATGGGGAAAAAGGGGAAAAGGCGAAGAGGGGAAAAGGAAAAAGACTCCGAGGAGCCGTTTTTTCCCCATTTCCCCTCTTTCCCATTTCCCCCTGGTTTTTCAGCATGGTTCTCTGGTTACTTACGGAATAGGTAAAGTATCAAAGTGAGGATGACACTGAGAAGAATGCAGGTCCCCAGGGGAAAATAAAAAGTAAAGCTATCCCGCTTATAGGTAATGTCCCCGGGGAGCTTGCCCAGCCAGGGGATTTTCGGCCCCACCCATAAGAACAGGCCGAGGAGCAGCAGGATCGCGCCGGTGATCATTAAGAAACGGCCCAGGTCGGACATGTCTTAACCTCTAACTGATTGTGGTCGGTTGGGAGGGGGAAAAAGGGAAAAAGGTGAAAAGGCGAAAAGGGGAAAGAAAGACCCTTCCGCTGATAACCTTTTCCCCCTTTCCCCTTTTTCCCTTTTCGCCCTCAGATTGCATTCCTGTTTCCCTTCCCTCCAGCAGCCACCAACCCACTCAAATCAAAGCAAACGTAGGCTCTGCGCCTCTTTCAGCAAGTCATCCCTAAACCGGGGGTGGGCCAGGCTGATGATGTCCAGGGCCCGGTCCCGGGTGGATTTGCCTTTGAGGTTCACCACCCCGTATTCGGTGGCCAGGTAATGGGTATCCATCCTCGGGGTGGTGACCACCGTCCCCGCCTGGAAGCGGGGCACCACCCGGGAGACCTCGCCGGAATGCGCCGTGGCGTAAAAGGCGATGATGGATTTGCCGTCTTTGGCGTTGAACGCGCCCCGGACGTAGTCCAATTGCCCCCCGGTGCCGCTGTATTGCGTCCCCTCCAGGAATTCGGAGTTACACTGCCCCAGCAGGTCCACCTCGATGGTGGAGTTGATGGAGATCATGCGGTCGTTTTGGGCGATGACCTCCGGCGCGTTGGTGTAGGAGACCGGGTAGGACTCCATGCTGGGGTTGTCGTTCATGAACTCGTACATCTCTTTATCGCCGATGGCGTTGGTGAAGACGTGCTTTAAGGGGTGCAGGGTCTTCTTCTTGCCGGTGACCGCGCCCTTCTTGATGAGGTGCACCATGCCGGGGCACATGAGTTCGGTGTGGATGCCCAAATCCTGGTGGTTTTCCAGATGTTCGCAGATCGCGTTGGGAATGCCGCCGATGCCCAACTGGATGGTGGCGCCGTCCGGGATCATCCCGGCGATGAGGCGGCCGATGGCCTCGGCCTCGGGCTTAGGCTTGGCGGGGACGGTTTCAATGAGGGGCACGGCGTGTTCCACAATGGCGTCCACTTCGGAGACGTGCAGCAGGGCGTCGCCGAAGACCCGGGGCATGTGGGGGTTGACCTCGACGATGAGCTGCTTGCAATGCCGGGCCGCGGTGGAGATATAGTCGTTCACCACCCCGAAGCTGAAAAACCCGGCCTTGTCAATGGGGCTGACACAGGTGACGGTGACGTCGATCTCCATGAAATCCCGGATAATTCTGGGGAGTTGATGGAATTCGTTGGGCACGAAATAATTTAAGCCTTTCTTGACCAGATCCCGGTCATAGGCGGTGAGAAACCAGCAGAAGGGATGAATCTTATCGAGCAGGTGCGGCGCCAGGATGGTCCTGGCCGCATGCTGCATGGGCAACAGCGAAAAGACTTTCAAGTCCTCCAGGTCCCCGACCCGGACCCGCTGGGCAATGGCGGCCAGCAAAGCCGGAGGCTCGCCGATGGCCATGCCGTGCACCAAAGTAGCCCCCTGGCCGATCCTCACCGCGGCCTGCTCCGGCGTAGTCAACTTGCGGCGGTATTCATCTGCATAAATGCTCATTAATTTTTTCCTGCCTTTTAACTTGGGTGATTATCTAGAACTTGACATAAGGTTAATCGCCCTGGAAAAGGGGAAATGGGGCGAAAAAATATATTAAGATTGCTCATCGCAATCCTCGTCAGCACAATTGTATTTGCCGTAATAAACAATAGAGCATTTGGGGGGGTGGCCGATATCCTTTGTAAAAAACAATTTAACACAGAAACGGGTTTTATGTTTAAAGGTTCCATCGAAAATATCATTGTATGTAGCCTGTCCCCAAATGTAGATATTAGTAATGCCTTGTATAATATACGAGGCTTGCATATCAAGGGTTCCTATAATCAAAGGGCTAGTAATAATTTCTACTTTGGGACCAACCATCAGATTAATATCTTTTGGGATAGCTTTAATTTGATATCCAATTTCAGGTTCCTGCTCTGTAAAAGCATAATCGAAGTCTTCGGGAAGGTCGTCAAGCGATGTAATTTAATAACCTATATTAATCGTCAGATTCCTTGTTGGAGTGTCTCCGCTGTTTGCCCAACAAGGGAAAAACAACCATGTAATTTCATAATTGCCCCCCATAGAGGTATAGCCTCGACCTCTAATTTCTTTAAATTTAATATCTTTGAGGAAAACAAAAGCTCGTTGTGTAGAAGTCAATGTGGTTTTGGCAACTTGGGCACTATCCTTTGCGGCATCGGCAGCCTCTTGAGCAATTCGGAGGGATTCTTTCATATCTCTGGATTGTTCTTGGGAGACCTTCCACAGTTTTCTAGTGGCCCACCACAAGGTCAAGGTAAATAAAGCGATTGTAGCACTGGCGGCAGCGGTAACAAAATCACTATGGTCTTCAATCCACTTACAGGCAAAAACAGCAGCATTTTTAAAGAAAGAGATTACTGTATCCAAGGGATTCTCTTAATTGCTTGGGTTATCTTTCTCACACCTGTCCTGAAAATTCCAGTTACCTGGTGGCACAGGCGTCTCGCCTGTGCGGTCTGAGCGGGCGAGACGCCCGCTCCACCAGTCTTTTCATAATTTGTGGGTGAGACAATGGTTCATGAGCAAATGCTCTGAAAGTGCTGAGCACACAGACTGGAAAGCCTTTGCCACCGATACTTTCTTGGTAATCGTTCAGGCCGCCTCGGCTAACACCAGATGAACAGGAACAAGAGACGGGGCAAGTTGACCGGTCCTATGAGCTTGGATAGCCGCCACCACATATTCCACGATATTTCGTTCTTGCTGCCTCA
>Ga0233425_10001375_pt1 | contig 55117 bp, 44 predicted proteins | sample Watercolumn_Towu_2_FD_181712 | JGI IMG/M metagenome (GOLD analysis project Ga0233425, IMG submission 181712) | Freshwater microbial communities from Lake Towuti, South Sulawesi, Indonesia - Watercolumn_Towuti2014_140_MG | ecosystem: Environmental > Aquatic > Freshwater > Lake | place... | reverse complement strand
TCCGGCACCGCACCTCGTGTCCTGGTTCAAGCCAGCCAAGCCATCGATCGACTCATCGAGGCGGCAACACTGGCCGCCTGAAAACTTGACTCACCTGTACAGATCAAGCCTGCTCAAGGCCCCTAGAGCGGGTTGGAAGGCAGCAATGGTTCGTTACAAGCATTTCAGGGATGCCGACAACCGTTCCCGCACATCGCTTTTCGGGGATAGCCGCAGCCAGCGAATGCTGCGGCCAGATTGGGAGCGCTCAAACGAGAGCAATCCTATCCGGTTGCGGGAGCAAGGTTATGTGACCAAAAAGCAAAGCCCTCTGTCCGTCAACGGCCGGCGTCGGGCGGGGGAATCAGTGGGCGATGCGCAGTTTCCTGCCGTTTCGGATCAGCAGCACGCCGTCGGTTTCGATCTCTTCCACCACCGCACCGTCGGGCAAGCGGTCTCCCTTCACGTAGCGGCTCATGTTGATCACGGCGAAGCGATCCCTGGGGTCGGCGCCGTAAGCCAGCACGTTGATGCGGTAAGCGGGTTTGTCTTCGGCCGGTTCGGCTTCTTCGGAATCGGCCGGGACGGCGGGCTTGGGCGCCGGCCGGACGCGCGGGGCCTTGTCGGCGAGCCGAGCCGGCGGGGCGAGGCGGGGAGGTGCCAGGCGCTCTTCGGCGGCCGGGGGGGCCACCGGCATGGATTCGGCTGCGGGGGGCGGCGGAGCTTCGGCGGGAGCGGGAGGGACCCGAGCGGTGACGGGGGGCACCGGCAGCGTGAGCGCTGGAGCGCTCGGTTGTGGCCGCGGGTTCGCCGCAGTTGCCGGAGGGGATGGCACTGCCGCTTCTGCGGGGCGTTCGGCGACGGGTCCGGCAGCGTGACGGTCCGCCAGCAGGAAATAGCTCAAGGCGGCGCCGTTCACCAGCACCAGCACCCCGACCATCAGCCACGGCAGCCACGGGCGCGCCTGCGGTGCCGGTTCCGCGGTGACCGCGGCGGCCAGCGACGGAGCTTGCTTCAGCTGCCGTTCCCGCTCCGACTTGCGCAATGCTTCAAGGATGTACGACATGGGCTAATTCTGCGGCGAAATCGGCCCGGTTCCAAGTCTCGGCCCCGCCGCCATGGGGGCCCCGAGGGTGATCAAGGTCAGGGGGCCGGCGCTGCCGTCGCGCTGCAGGCCATGCTGCTGCTGGAAAGCAGCGACGCGATTTTGCAGCGGAGCGTCGTAACGGTCCTCCTGGCCCGCCTTGGCGGGCACGCTCAGCTGTTGGCGCAGCCAACGCACATCCGCACCACGCCTCCCCAGTTCCATCGATCCTGAATAACCGGCCGGCGGTCGCCACACGATCAGCGCCTTGCCGCGCCATAAAGGCAGCAGGTCCCGGCTGGATACGGTCACCGCGGTACCGGCCAAATCCAGTACCGGTTGCCCTTGATCCAGCCGCAGCAGCGGTACCGAACGCTGCGATCCGTCCGCCAAATGCAGTTCCAGCAGGGCGGGATGGGCGAGGTTCAGCAGGGTCTGCCAATCCCCATCGAAATTGAAGCAGCGCAATCCTTGGGACTTGGCAGTTTGGCAGTGCTCGCCCGGTTTCCCTGCCTCCACCCCCCAGAGGCCGGCCAGGATCCGGTCACCCCATGCGGGGCCGGCCGGCAGTTCGGCGAGCCGGTTCGCCAGCGGCGGGGGCGGGCTGGCGGCCAATGCCGTTGAATCAAGCCCCTCTCCCGAAGGGGGAGGGGTCGCTGTGTCCACCGCATTGGGGCTGGAGGCAGCAGGTGCCGCGTCCGCGGCGGCCTCGACCGCGGGTGGCGGCGGGACAGCGGCCTGGGACGCTGGGTCTGGCGTCCCGGAGGGGGCCGCCGCGATCGCCACCGGTTGCGGATCGGCCGTCTGTGGGGCGGAAAGGCCCGCTGCCGGCACCGCCGTGTCAACCGCTGCGGCGGAGACAGGCACGGCCGCTGTCGGCTCCGCCGGCGTCGGCGGAGTGTGCCCCTCCTGTGCCGCTGCGACGGCTTGCGGCTGGGCCGGGGACTGATCGGCGGCTCCGGCCCGGCTGCTTGCCGGCCCGGGTCCGCCGGCAACTGCCGGGGGGGGCGTCTCGTCCGGCGGTGACGCGGCGGTCGGCCACCATGCAATCCACGAATGGGGGGCGTCTGCCACCATGCCCCAGCCGCCGATCCCGATGACCGCCGCGGTCAGGACGGCGGACGCGGCGAGGATGCGAATGGCGGGCCTCACTCGCAACGACGGCTTGGGGTGAGCCAGAATTTCCCGCGCCGCCTTGTTGACGATGGCCGGGGTGACGTCGATGCGCCCCAGAGTGTAGGCACCCAACAGCGCCCGGTCGCAGATGAGGTTGATCAGGCGCGGGATGCCTTTGGAATAGCAATGGACCCGCGCGATCGCTCCGCTGGTGAAGATGGGGCCATGGGCGCCGCTCACCGCGAGCCGGTGCTGGATGTACTGCCGGGTGTTGTCGTAGGACAGCGGGTCCAGATGAAACCGCGCGGTGATCCGTTGCGACAACTGCCGCAGCTTGTCCTCGGCCAGCATGCCGCGCAATTCCGGCTGGCCCACCAGCATGATCTGCAGCAGCTTGCTTTCGTTGGTCTCCAGGTTGGTCAGCAGGCGCACCTGTTCCAACACGTCGCGCCGCAGATTTTGGGCTTCGTCGATGAGTACCACGGTGCGCCGGCCCGCGGCATGGGCCTCCAGCAGGTGGTGGTTGAGGCGGTCGATCAGCACCTTGATGCTGGACAAGCCGCCCGGATGGGCGATGTGCAGCTCGTCGCAGATGTTGGCCAACAATTCGCGGGCGCTCAGCCTCGGGTTGAAGATCAGCGCCATGTCCACGTCGTCCGGCAGCTGTTCCATCAGGCAGCGGCACAGGGTGGTCTTGCCGGTGCCCACTTCGCCTGTGAGTACGACGAAACCTCCCCCCACCTGAACGCCGTACAGCAGATGGGCGAGGGCCTCCCGGTGTTGGGGGCTCAGGTAGACGAAGCGCGGATTGGGCGCGATGGTGAAGGGGCGGCTGAGGAGATTGAAATGTTCCAAATACATGGGGATAGTTTGCCACAACCGGCCCGGTCACGGCGTGCGCCGGTACCGGTCGGGCGGTGGCCCTTCCCTTGCATCCTTCCAGACCCCGGAGCCTCGATGCGCGCAATCCTGATACACGGCATGGGGCGGACGCCCCTGTCCATGCTGCTGCTGGCCAGACGGCTGGCGGCCGCCGGCCTGCAGCCGGAAACCTTCGGCTATACGGCCACCTTTGAAAGCTGGGACGGCTGCTGCAGCCGGTTGCACCGCCGCATCGAGCGCGGTGGCGCCCGTCCCTATGTCCTGATTGGCCATTCCCTGGGCAGCGTGCTGATTCGGGGGGTGCTGCCGCAGCTGGTCATACCGCCTTTGGCCTGCTTCTTCCTGGCACCGCCGGCCTGCGCCTGCCGTGCCGCGCGAATGTTGGCCGGGTTCCGGCTGTACCGGTGGTTGAACGGGCAGATGGGGCAGCTGCTGGCGCGGCCGGATTTCATGGCGGCACTGCCGGTGCCGGCGGTGCCCGCCAAGATCTACGCCGGCACCGGCGGGCCGGCCGGACGCTGGTCGCTGTTCCCCGATCGCCCCAACGATGGCGTGCTGGCGCTAGAGGAAAGCCGGATCGGGGACATCCCGCTGGAGCCCGTGCCTGCCACCCACACCTTCATCATGAACCGGCGGGCGGTGGCCGAGGATATCATCCGCACCCTGGCGACTCTGGGAGGCAGTCCCGGTCACCCAGGACCTGCCCGCATTTCCGCCGGGCAGGCGGGAATGCGCGAACCCCCCCAGGGAATCGATTGACCGGCGGTGCGGCAAACGCCTCAGCAGATACCGGCAGCGGCTGCTTCTCCGGCGAGTCCGCCGGGGACTCGCCGGAGTTCGCCGGGGGCGGCTAGCTCACCAGTTCGGCGATGGAATTCGCCGCCAGGCGTGCATCCTGGTAGATCGCCGCAAGAGGCGCATCGGCCCGGGAGACGATGCTCAGGACGGTCTCGGGTCCGGCGTGGACCATCATCAGGTCGCCGCTCGATCCTTTGATCAGCAGCTGTTCGAAGGGCCCCCTGACGAGTTCCCGGGCCGCCCTGTCGCCCAAGGTCGAGATCGCGGCGCTCATGGCGCCGAGCCAGTCTTCATCGACGCCTTGGGGCAGGACGGCCGCCATGATGAGGCCGTCTTTGGTGACGACACCGGAGGCCTGAATGTCCGGCGATGCCTGGTTTAACCGGCGCAAAATGGAAGTCAGCAGTTCCGTTCTCATAAGTACTCCAGAGTGGGATGGAACAGGGTCGATGGGCGGGTCCGCCTCACCGGTAAGCCGCCGCCAGATTGTTGAACAGCGGCCGGCTGATGCCGGTAATCTTGATGAACTTTTCCAGCTCCTGGTTCAGTTTCGAGTCCTGCAACGCCTCCTGCATGACGATGAGGGAAAACCCCAGCACGGCATTGACGGCCGCATGGGCCTCCGAGCGTATCTCGGCATCGTCGGTATAACACCGCTCGATTTCGGCGATCAACAGGTCGCCGATCAGGGTCATGCCGCCGGCCATGAATTCGATCGGCAGATCGACCCGGACATGGATCTGGCCGGCACGGTGGATCGCGGCGGCGAAGTCCAGGTCGAAGGGCCCCGAAAACAGGCTGCCAAGCCAGCGCAGATGGGTTTGCTTGAGGCTGTCGATGCGGTCTTCGAGATATCTTGCGGGCTCCGGAATCGTCGCCAGAATCGCGTAGAAGGTGTCGGTGATTTTCGGCAGCCGCGGAATGATCGTCGGACCGATCCGGATCAACAGGGCTTCGCGCTCCGGGGTGAGTCCGGAGAACTTTTTTGCATAATTCGCCAGGTTTCGAAGTTCTATGTGGGTCATGAGTCATTCTCCTCTTGCTGGGATGTTCCGATAGGCTGGGGATGGTGTTAGTCAAGGTCATGCAAAGGCTGTCGGCCGTTGTGCTCCTCCCTTAGGTTGTGGATGGATTCACGTCGAGCGCCGGTTCGGGAGAACGGGGCTTTGCCGTGTGGAATCGTCGGCGTACCGTTCCGGTGAACTGCAGTGCGGGCAAACGGCCGCCGCCGGCGGACGATTCCCGCCGATACCGCTCGCGGCGGAGATGGGACTCTCCTCGGATAACAGCAGAACCTGGGCGATCGGTCGCGCGAGACCGTCGTGGCGGTAGCAGCGCACCTGTATGACCCTGCCGTCGTCGAGCCGCAGGGCGTGGCTGTCACCGTCGGAAGGCGTCTGAGTCCGGCGGAGCCAGTCCAGCAAGGGCGCGAGGAAGCACTCGCCGATCGGCCTGCCGATGAGCGCGGCCGCGCTATCCGTTCCCAGCAACCGATCCAGCCATGGATTGGCGTAGGCGATACGCGCATCGTGGTCCAGGGCGACGAACCCGAGGGGCAAGCGGTCCATGGTTTGCCAGGGTAGTGCAAGCTTGCTTGATTCCTGTGACATCAATATGTCCATGTTATGTGACATGAGTCTGCCGACTTGATCGATGCACTGTTCCAGATATCCTTGAACCCGGAACAGGTCGTGGTTGGCACGCTCGATTTGTTCGGCGAGATGGCGGTTCTCCCGTTCGAGTTGGGCGCGTTGCAACGCTTCGAGGAGGCATGATTGCAGGCGGCTCCAGTCCCAGGGCCGGCCGAGAACCCGGTTGACGACTCCCCGGTCGATCAGGGATTCGGCTGTGGCGGCATCGTCAGCATCTGCCAGCAACACTCGGACGGTCTTTGGATACAGTTCCTGCGCCCGTGCGAGAAAGTCCACAGCGTTCATCGGGGTGCCGCCGGAACTGGCGACGATGACCGCGGCTTGGTGTTCGGCGAGCCGGTTCCATGCCTGGTGTGCCGACGACGCGGTCATGATGCGGTATCCCTCGCCGACCAGTAGGGTCTTGAATTGTGCGAGTGCGGCCGAGTTCGGATCGAAGAACAACACCGTGGGTTCGCGGCCATCGGCTCCGGGGCGGTTCAGCCAAAGCCTGCCGGCGCAACTGTGCAACAGTTCCTCGAACTGCGCCGCCGGAACCGGCGCACCGAAGAAATAGCCCTGAACCTCATCGCAGTCCCTCCCGGCCAGGAACAGCAACTGGTTTTCGGTCTCCACCCCTTCCGCGATGACCCTCAACCGCAACTCATGGGCCATGCTGATGATGGAGCGGGTCAGCGCCGAGGCCCGAGGGTTGCGCGTCACGTCGGCCACGAAGGAGCGATCGATCTTGACGGAACTCAGGGGAAACCGGTTGAGGTAGCCGAGCGCCGAATAGCCGGTACCGAAGTCGTCGAGGGAGAAGCGGATGCCCATCCGGCTCAGCCGGTTCACGTTGTTTGCGGAAATCTCATCCGGCTGGATCAGCAGCGTCTCGGTCAGCTCGAGCTCCAGCCACCTCGGATCCATGCCGGTCTTCGCCAGTATCTGTTCTATCGTTTCCGCCAAGGCCGGACTCGCGAGTTGGCGGGCCGACAGATTCACGGCGATCCGCAGGCCGGGATATCCGGAATGGTGCCAGATCGTCGCCTGGCTGCAGGCGGTCTCCAGGACCCATTGCCCCAAAGGGACGATCAGCCCGGTCTCTTCCGCGATGGGGATGAAATCCGTCGGGGCGATCAGCCCCATGTCGGGATCGTTCCAGCGAACCAGCGCCTCGGCGCCGCAGATGCGGCCGCTGTCGAGGTCCACCTGGGGTTGATAGTGGAGGACGAATTCCCGCTGTTCGAGGGCCTGGCGCAGCCGGGTTTCGATGAACAGCCGCTTGTTGGCCCAGGTGTTCATCTCCTCGGCATAGAACTGAACCCTGTTCTTGCCTTTTTCCTTGGCCCGGTACATGGCCGTGTCGGCATTTCTCAGCAGGCTGGGGAAGTCGTTGCCGTCCTTGGGGTACAGGCTCACGCCGATGCTTCCGGTGACGAACAGTTCATGGCCGTCGACGCCGATGGGCTGGGCCAGGGTGGCCAAGACTTTCTGGCCGATGGTGGTGACGTCTTCCATGCGGTGGATGTCGCTCAGCATCAGGATGAACTCGTCGCCGCCGAGCCGGGCGACGGTATCCGCTTCCCGCAGGCAGGCGGTCAACCGGGCCGCCGTGGTGCGCAGCACGGCGTCGCCGATTTCATGGCCCAGGCTGTCGTTGATGTTCTTGAACCGGTCCAGGTCGATGAACAGGATGGCCAGGCTGCCGCCGTCGCGGTGGACCCGGGCCATGGCCTGGCGCATGCGGTCCTGCAGCAGGGTGCGGTTGGGGAGGCCGGTGAGTTCGTCGTGGTTGGCGAGATAAATCAGTCCTTCCTCGGCTTTCCGGCGTGACGAGATGTCGTTCTGGACGCCGATGTAGTGAGTGGTTCGGCCGGCTTCGTCGTGGACCGGCGAGACGAACAGCTCGTTCCAGAACATCGAGCCGTCCTTCCGATAATTCCTGAGCACCGCGTAGCCGCCCCGCGATTCGCGGAGGGCTTGGCGGATTTCTTCGAGCTCGGGCTGATCGAGATCGTTGCCTTGCAGGAAGCGGCAATTCCTTCCCAGCACCTCCTCCCTCAAATAGCCGGTGATGCGCTCGAACGCGGGATTGACGTAGATCAGCGGCCCGTCGGGTAGCGATGCGTCGGTGATCGATACCGCATAGGGGCTGGATTCGATGGCGCGGTTGAGGATCCGCAACTGCGATTCCGTCGCCTTGAACTGGGCTATGTCGCGGATGATGGCGGAGCAAAACTCGATGTCGCCGTCATCCCCCTTGTGGGCGAGTACCACCAGAGAGACCGGAACCGACCGGCCGTCGGCCGTGTCCAGCACGGATTCGCCTGCCCACGAGCCCTCGGCGAGGGCTTTGGGCATGGCCCGCAGCACCACGTCCAGGGCCAAGGCGGCGGGCAGGCACACCGAGACCGGCAGCGACAAGACCTCCTGATCGGCCGGAATCCCCAGCCGCGTGCGCCCGGCACCGTTGATGAAATGCAGGCGATGCTGAAGGTCGAAGATCGCAACCAGGTCCGTGGTCGATTCGACGATGGCCAGCAGCCGCTGCTTCTCCTGTTCGGCCAGCTTTTTCCGGCTGATGTCGATCATCAGCCCGCGCAGCGACGAAACCGTACCGCTGCCGTCCCGTACCAGCGAGACCCGCTCCTGGATCCACAGGACGCGGCCGTCCGCCGTCCGCACCCGGTATTCCAGCTCGTGGTCCTGGCCGGCGGCGATGGCGCCGTGGCGCCGCGTGACGACGCCGTCGCGGTCCTCCTCCACGATGAGGGTCTGCCAGAAATTCCGCTGATCGAGCCATTGTTGGGGCGAATAACCCAGCATGGTGCGGGCCTGGTCGCTGACGAAGCCGTGCCGGTCCAGCTGGCCGTCCGCTTCCCAGACGATGGCATCGATCCCGTCCACCAGGTTGCGGAGCTGGCTTTCCAACTGGGAGATGGCCAGCTTGTCGACATGGATGTAGGTGTCGATGGCCAGGCCCATGTCGAAGAACACCGCCTTGAACAGTGCCGAGGAGACGGCGAGAAAGCGCTGGTCATCCTCGCCGAAATGGCGGATCAGCAGGGGCAGCAGGTCGGTCAGGTAGCGGCAGTAGGCCCCCAGGTACCAGGTGGGAGCCAGGCCGGCGCGCTGGTGGGCCAGCCCCACCCGGAGCCGGTTCATCGCATAGTCGATTCCGCAGCCGGCGGAAGTCAGCTGGTGAAAGTATTCGGTTTGGGCGCGCTTGAGCCTGTCCCGTATAGGGCCATCCGGCGCCAGTGCGCGCATTTGCTGGAACTGGTCCAGATGGTCGTAGAAGGCATCGACGAACGTGCCGATGTGGGGCTGGAGCGCTTCGTGAATCTGCTCCAGCAAGGCCAGATCGGTTCCGGTGCAGCCCAGGAATCGCCGGCGCAAGGCGATATCGGCGTCATCGATACCGATGGCGCCTGCGACTACGGCCAGATCATCGTGAAAGGGCACGCTTAGATCCCCTGGAGTTGGTGTTGGTGCCGCCGCCAACGGGGATCAGGTTGGCTAGCGGGCGTCGCGAATGAACCTTAGCGGCTCAGTCGGAATTACCCAATGCTAGAACAACGCTTTTCAATCTTCAAGCGGCTGCGGCCGGAAGTGCTCGCCATCGATGACCCTCCGGGCCACTTCGGCGACTTTGGCGCGGTTGTCGCGGGCGTGCCGGCGCAGGGATTCGAAGGCGTCCCGCCGCGGTATCCGGTAACGTTCCATGATCAGGCCGATTGCCACGTCGATATCGCGATTGCGATCCACCGCCTCGGTCAAATTCGCGATTTCCAACCGCAAGGCGGCGACTTCGTCCGCCCGGCACAGGGCCGTCTCGATGGCGGGCACGATCCGCGCGATTTCCAGCGGTTTGACCAGATAGCCCAAGGCACCCGCGTCGGCGGCGGCGCGGACCATCTCGTCGTTGCTGAATGCGGTGAGGAAGATGAAGGGAATTCCGAAAGTCGAACGGAGTTGCCGGGCCAGTTCGATACCGTCGAGTTCGGGCATGCGTATGTCCGCGACGACCAAATCCGGCTTGTCCCTCTTCAACACGTTCAGCGCGGCGATCCCGGTATCCACCTGGATCACTTCGTATCCAGCCTGCCGTAATCCCATGCTTACCGTGGCGAGCACGACCAGATCTTCGTCAACCACCAGAATCTTGGTCATGGGCCGCCTCCCTCTCCGGGCAATGATCTCTGCAAATGCATTATAGCCGCAGGGTTTTTGGTGAGTACTTACCGACCGGAGGGAAGCACCACTGGTGCCGACAGCCGCAGATGGGTGGTGACCTCACCGTCGCGGTAATCCAATCCCAGCCGTGCTCCCGGCTGGGGCAGCATGGCTTTGACCAGGGTAAGCCCGGTGCCCAGGCCGGCTTCGGACTCCAGGTCGAAACCGGACGGCAAGCCATCGCTGGGATTGTAGATATGGACGTCTGCGAAGACCGCGTCGGCGGTCACGACGACCCGGACGGGCAGGTCGGTTCCGGGGCGGCTGTGTTTGAGCGCGTTGACCACCAGTTCGTTGATGATCAGTCCGATGGCGACCGCCCTGGACTTATCGATGCGCACCGGATCGGTGACCGATATGTCCAGGATGGGAGGGAGCCGGTTGCCGGTGAGGCGTTCGGCGCCCCGGCAGACTTCCACGGTCATTTCACAGAGCCGGATGTCGTCTTCCCCTCGTTGGCTCTGCAGCCCGAAGACGACCGCTATGGACTTGATCTTTCCGATGATCGCATTGACCAGATCGGTCTGGTCCGGTTGGGAGTGCAAATGAAGGCCCAGCAGTCCGATCACGCCCTGGAGATTGTTCTTGACCCGATGATGGACCTCGTTGATCAAGGTGACGCGCTGCCGTTCGGCTTCCGCGAGACGAAGCGACTCCGAGCGCTTGCGTTCCGAAATGTCGCGGACGAAGCAAAAAAATCGTGTTTGGCTCAGCTCATCGGGAAAAGCGTTGACGCTGAGTTCCACCTCCAGCGCGTCGCCACCGCCGCGGCGCTGCCGGGTATCGAAACGGTCGGAGTCGCTTCCGCTCATCCGTCGCAGGCGCTCGCCGAGCAGCTTGCCATCGTCCGTCGCGACTTCAAAATCCGAAAGGGGGCGGCCAATCAAGGAATCACGGGAAGATTGGAGCAGGCGGCAATAGGCGGGATTGACGTCGAGTATCGAGCCGGCCTCATCCAGCAGGACGAATCCGTCGTTGGTGGTGTCGAGGATGGCGCGTTGCATCTTGGCGCTGCGGGACAGCGCTTGTTCGGCGGCCTTGAGGTCGGTGATGTCCAGCCACGCGCCGATCGCCTCCTGGATGGCTCCGTCCTGATCACGGAACAACTGCAGTTCATCCTGTATCCAGCGGTAGCTTCCGTCGCGGTGGCGAAATCGATACTGGCAGTTCAGGCGGTCGTTGAGGCCCAGCTGCATTTGCACATTGAGCGAGTACTGACGATCGTCCGGGTGAACATGATCGACCCAGAAGCTTTCCGAAGCAGTCCATTGCGAAGGAGAAAACCCGGTGATCTTGGCGATGGAGTCGGAGATGAAGCCCACCCTGAAAGGCAAGTCGGGGCTGGTGCCGGGCGTCAGCGTATAGACGGCCGCCGGACTGGCGTTCAGGATGTGCTCGATGCGCCGCTGCGAGCGCTCCAATGCCAACTGCTTGGAGCGCAGTTGCTGTTCCAGCCGCTTGAATTCGGAAATGTCGGTACTGATGCCCTGGATCACATCGCTCCCGGCGATCCGGATCAGCTTGGCGTTGACCAAGACGTCGCGAGCGGTTCCGTCCTTGCGGACATGCTGGGTCGCGAAGATGGCTCCCCCATCGTTCCGGATCGACTTCAAACGGCGTTCCACGTCCGCATCGGAATCGAAACGGTCGATCGCGCTGATTCGAAGATTCCGGAATTCTTCCCGGCTGTATCCGAGGTGCTCGTGAGCGCACCGGTTGAAATCCAGGATTTCGCCGGTATCCGCCTTCACCACCATGATCGGATCGGGCATTTGATCGAACAGGGCCCGGTAGCGCTCATCCGATTCGCGCAACGAACGCTCGATCCGGCCTCTTTCCGCGATTTCTTCGGTCAGCTGGGCATTGATGGCGGAGAGTTCCTCGGTTCGGATCGTGATGAGGTTTTCCAGGTTGTTGTTCAGCATCCTGAAGCGGTTTTCGGTCCGGGTGCGTTCGGCGATTTCCTTCTGCAAATGGCGATTCGTCAGCTCCAGCGTATCGATGCCGGGAATGCGGAGGGCGAGGGGAATCAGCGGCCACAACAGCGCCGCTGTCGATGCCGAGACGATGGCGGTCGCCATTTTGACCATGCCGGCCTCCCAATAGTCCGGCCGCCAGATCGTCCAAATTTCCATGATGTGGATGCTTCCGCACCCCAGGATGAAGGCCGCGAACAGGAGTAGCACGCCGCGATACGGGAAGTCCGGCCGTTTGACGGCGAAGTAGGCGAGGGCGACCGGTATCGAAAGATAGGAAAGTGCGATGACCGCATCGGACAGCACGTGCAGCCATAGCAGGTGCGGCTGCCAAATCAGGCACATGCCGTGGGGCAGATAGTCGAACTGGGCTGGAGGCTGCATCGCGCGACCTGGGTGGGGAGGAGGAATGTACCGCTGGCGAGGCTTTCCCGGATTATGCAAACGGGGAAAGCTCGTTAGCAAGGACGGGGTCCTGCCGGCGAGCCGGTGCGAAAAGCCGCTGTGGGCCGCGGTCGTTAAGGGTTGTAACGGGCCGCCATGGCCGTTGCACGGCTCGTCGGCCGAATGGTGTCTGCCGCCTTCCTGCCGGCGCAGTACCGCAGCGCCGAAAATCGGGGGGACTCCGTGTCATAATAACCGGCCTGCAAGGCGGCGCTCGATATGGACGGACTGGCGGAATTCGAAGCCGGGCGTTCGCCGCTGTTCCTGATAACCCTATGGTTGCGACCTGGCGATGACCACCGACATCCCCGATATCCTCCAGAAGATCCTCGCCCGCAAACGCGAAGAAATCGCCGAGCGGGAAACGTGCAGCTCGCTCAACGTGATGCGTTGCCGCGCCGCCTCGGCACCTGCGCCGCGGGGTTTCGTCGATGCCCTCAGGCGCCGCATCGACGCCGGCGGGAGCGGGGTGATCGCCGAGATCAAGAAGGCCTCTCCCAGCAAGGGGGTGCTGCGGGAAGATTTTCGGCCGGCGCAGATCGCTGGGAGCTATGAAGCCGGCGGAGCCGCCTGTTTGTCGGTGCTGACCGACCGGGATTTCTTTCAGGGCTGCGAGGAGTATTTGCAGCAGGCCCGTGCCGCTTGTGCCCTGCCGGTGATCCGCAAGGACTTCATCATCGACCCCTACCAGGTGTATGAGGCGCGGAGCATCGGCGCCGATTGCATCCTGCTGATCGCCGCCGCCCTCGCCGATGCCCGCATGGCCGAACTGGCCGGGCTGGCCGCCGAACTGGGCATGGATGTCCTGGTGGAGGTCCACGATGCCGCCGAGTTGGAGCGGGTATTGCGGCTGGGGCTGCCCGTGGTGGGCATCAACAACCGCAACCTGCGGACCTTCGAGGTGGATTTGCGGGTCACCCTGGATTTGCTGCCGCGGATCCCTGCCGGAACCCTGGTGGTCACCGAGAGCGGCATCCTCGATCCGGCCGACGTCGGCCTGATGCGGCAGCACGGTGTGCATGGCTTCCTGGTCGGAGAGGCTTTCATGCGGGCGGAGGACCCCGGTGCCCGGCTGGCGGAGCTGTTTGCCGGCTGAAGCCGTACCTCCGCCCTACCCAGGAACCTGCGGCCCATGGCCGCACCTTGTTTCCTTCTCCCCCAGAGGGTGTCGTAAGAGCGAAAATGTAGGTTGGGTTAGCGCAGCGTAACCCAACGAAATCAAAATGTTGGGCTTCATTGCTTTCAGCCCAACCTACCTATTACGACGCCCTCCCCGGGAGAAGGTGGCCCGAAGGGCCGGCCGGTGCGCCCGGGTTCCCGTGCCGAGGGGCGCCGATTACAGCAGCCAGTGAGCGGCGCCGTGCAGGAATGCCGGTTTATCCAGCGCTTCCTTGTGGGGGCCGGGTTCTTCGGCCAGCAGCGCCTCGATGGCCTTGGCGAGGGACTGGGGCGCAACCAGCGAACCGTAACGGTGGACCACGTGGCCCTTGCGGTCGACCAGAAACTTGGTGAAGTTCCATTTGACGCCCTGGGTGCCGAACACCCCCCGGCGGCTGTGGGTGAGATAGGAAAACAGCGGGTGGCACCTGCCGCCCTTGACGTCGATGATTTCCGACACCGGAAAACTGACGTCATACTGCAGCCGGCAGTAATCCACGGCGTCCTGGCTGGAGCCCGGCTCCTGCCGTCCGAACTGGTTGCAGGGAAACGCGATGACGCTGAAGCCGCGGTCGTGGTAGTGCCGGTACAGGCGCTCGAGGCCGGCGTACTGCGGAGTGAAGCCGCACTGGCTGGCGGTGTTGACGAGGAGCAGGACTTGTCCGGCAAAATCGGCCAGATTGAGCAGCCGGCCATCGGGGTAGTAGCTGTGAAAGTCGAAAACGGAGGTGTTCATGGTCGCTGGTGGATACCTGAGGGTGTGGTCTCGGTTGGTCGATCATCCGTCGTCTGATCCCCGCCACTGACCCGTGCGGGGGCGTTCAGCCGCTGAACCATCGCAAGCTCCCTATCCTGTGCGTCGTGCCTTCGGCCCACCTGTGGCGGGCCCGGCCGGTCATCGCAATGCAATCAAAGCATAGTCAATAACTTGATATAGTCTTGGAATTTCTAAGGTATTCCCCCGGTTCCCGACGTCCCATGAAAATCCGCTTGCGGACCGTGCTGAGCAGCGCCTTGCTGGTGGTGTTGCTGGCCGTGCTGGTGCTGGTGCTGGCGGTGGATCGCGAGCCTTCGGTGTGGAAGCAGGAGGGAGCGATGCAGCCCCAGCTGACGGCGGCGCGCGATCTGATCCGCTCCACCGTGAGGGGCAACGGTAACCGCGACAAGCTGCGGCAGATCGCCCTCACTCAGGAGGACCTCACCGCCGTCATCAACTTCGCGCTGGCCCGCAAGCACCTGGACGGCTACGCGACGGTGTCCATCGGGCAGTCGCGGCTGGTGGTGCTGGCGGCGCTGCGGCTGCCGGTCCCCGGCTATTTTCTCAACGTCAAGCTGGTGGCCGACGACGCCGATCCCCAGGTGCGTATCCGCAAGCTGAAGCTGGGGCGTATCGCCCTGCCGGGGGTGTTGGTGCGCTGGGCCGGCTGGTGGCTGATGCAGGTGACGCCGCTGGGGCGCTACGGACAACTGACGGCGCCGCTGCTGAGGGAGGTGCGGATCGTCGATGATCGGCTGCGGATTTCCCTGAATTGGAGCAAGGAAGCGCTCGACCAGACCCAGGCCATGATGACCGACCTGGCTAGCCGGGAACGCATGCTGGCCTATCACAACCGCCTGGCGGCGCTGTTGAACGACGGCAGCGGCCGGCGCTATGCCAGCCTCGGCGCGCTGTTCCAGGAACTGTTCGCGCTGGCCCGCAAACGTTCGGTCACCGACGAGGAAGCGGCCGACGAGAACCGTGCCTTGATCGTGGTGGCCGGAGCCTACGTCAATGGCCGCGATCTGAGGCCCATGCTGGCGGAAGGCGGGGAAGCAGCCGATCCCGGCAAGCGCGGGGTGCTGCTCAACCGCCGGGTCGACGTGGCCCAGCACTTCCTGGCTTCCGCCGCCCTCGCCATCTCCGGCCACCGGGCGCTGGCGGACATGGTGGGGCTGGTGAAGGAGATCAACGATACCCACAGTGGCAGCGGCTTCAGCTTCACCGATTTGGCGGCGGACCGGGCGGGGGCGCGGTTCGGCAAGCAGGCGGTGAAATCGGCGGCGGAAGCGAGGCGGGTCCAGGAGCTCTTGAGCAGCAGTCCCGACGAGTCGGTAATCATGCCGTCGCTGCGCGACCTGCCGGAAAACCTGAATCCCGCCGCCTTCGCCGAACGGTTCCACGATATCGAGAGCCCCCGGTTTCTGGAACTGAAGAACCGCATCGAAGAGCGCATCGCCGCCTGCGAGCTGTACCGGCCGGCGCCGCCGGTGCAGGATTGACGCCGGCGGATTCAGCCGCCCAGCACGTGTTCGTAAGCCTTGCGCAGCAAGGCCATTTCCGTGGGGTGGCCGCCCCGCAGGTCGGTGATCGGGCAGAATGCCGCTCCCCGGTCGGCGAACAGTTGCAGGGGCGGGTCGATGGAGGTGAACCGGACCAGATGGACGGTCACGGTGGAGCCGGGAATCTCCACGTGTTCCATGAATTCCGCGTCGATCTCCAGCAGCGCGGCGGGAATCTGCAGACCGCCCGCCAGCCGTCGTGCCAGGGTGGCGGGGTGCATCATCGCTGCGGCCGGTTCGATGTCCTCGGGCTCCAGTGGCGACGACAGAAACGGCAACGGATACGGGGCCAGCACGGTGCCGCCCGCGAACCGCAGGAAGCGGGTGCGCGCGCTGGTGGGGTGCTTGTGGTACAGCAGGAATCGGAGGTCTGCGAATCCATCCGCGCTGGCAGGCGGCATCCCTAATCCCGCCCCGGAACTTCTGCCTTCGATCCGCTCAAGGACATGCCCCGGCCGTCATTCCGATGCCGCCAGCGGCACCCGGTACTGCTTGAGGATGGCCTCGATTTCCTGGGCATGGCTCTCGATCAGCCCGTCCAATTCCGCCTTGCGCTCCTTGTCCGGAATCCTCACCCCCATGGAGATGGGAAACTCGAATCGCACATCCTTCTCCGGCTTCATGGGGATCAGCTCGAACATGCCGCCCTTGTTGTGGTGCTGCAGATAGCCTGCCATGGGACCCCAGACGATGGCCATGTCCAGCTTGCCGGCCAGCATGTCCTTCTCCAGCCGTTGGGCGGTGCTGATGGTGGCGTCGGCGTCCATGGACTGGAACGGCGTGGAATACTCCACCAGATGGTGGTTCAGCAGCCAGGTGGTGGCCGGTGAGCCGTCGAACATCGCCATCTTCAGCCTGGCCTTGCGGGCTTCGGCCAGACCGTCCAGGTCGGCGGCGCTCTTGAGGTCGTCCCAGCCGCGGCCCTTGGCGTAGACCAGGGCATAGGTCGAGCGGTAATAGGGCTTGGTGGTCGCCACCAGTTCGGCGCCGGTGGGCAGGCCCATGATGACGTCGCACTTGTATTCTTCCGAATCCGGGATCTGGGCCTTCAGGGTGTTGCGGATGAAGCCCATGCGCTGCGGGAACCAGGTGTACTCCAGCTTCTTGCCCACCGCCTTGGCCAGCAGTTCGGCGATCTTGTTTTCGAAGCCCTGGCCCTTGCTGTCGGAATAGGGCTGGTTGTTGGGGTCGGCGCAGACCTTGAACCTGTCCCCCTTCCAGGCGTGGGCATCGGACACGGCGAACACGGCGGCCAGGGCCGCCAACAGCAACGGGGGGGAGGTCGTTTTCATGGCAATCGATGGTGGGATGGCTGGGGGGGGCTGAACTTGCGCCGATGATGGAACAAGCCGGCAGCCGGCGCAAGCGGGAACGCCGCGGCGCGGCGGTTCCGGCATCAGGAAAACACCAGCCGGTAGCCTTTGTCCACCAGGGTAGAGCGTCCGCGCAAATACTGCAGCGCGTAGCACAGCAGCGCGAGGAGGACGGTGGTCGCGGCCACGATGGCCAGGATTTCCACGCCCAGCGGCCAGCGCGGGCCGCCCAGCAAGCGGGCGGAGACCTGCAGCAACACGATCTGGCCGATGTATCCCAGCAGCGAGTACTTGCCGAGCAGGATGGCCACCGCGCTCGCCCGGTCCTGCAGCGCGAGGCGGCGCGCCAGCGCATACAGCAGCATCACCATCAGGGTGACGCCGACGGCATAGGTCAGCGCGTTGCGGTCGAAAAACTCCATCAGCGCCATGGTCGCCGCGATTCCGGCCAGGAGCGCCGTCTTGCCGGGAATGCCGAACAGCCGTTCCAGCGAACTCGCAGCCATGCCGAGAAACAGCCCGATGATGCCGACGACGCCCATGCCCAGATTGATCGATTCGATATCGGCAAGAGACCAGGCCAGGGCACTGGCGAACCCTCCGGCGATCAGCCCGTGGCGGTATTTGCTCAGCCCCAGGAACAGCGGTGCCAGCAACAGCACGTAGGCGATCGGCAGCAGAATCTGGAACGCCGCCGCGCCGGGCGCACCGATGCCGTAGATTGCCGCCGCGTGCGCCCAATAATCCCCGGCGATGGTGGTCTGCTTGTGGGGATTGCCGACTCCGCTGAGCAGGATCAGGCCGTTGAGCAGGGTGAACAGCAGCACCAGCTTGAACCCCCGCTGCAGCAGCCGTTTCGACGTTCCCCAGGGGGCTTGGCTGAATCGCTCGCCGTAGAAGGCGGGCAGAAAATAGCCGGACACGAACACGAAGGAACCACTGACGAAGCGGATGTAGGAATAGGCGCCGGGGCCGGCGTCGGCGTACACGTTCATGGCGTGATACAGCACCATGACGATGACCAGGACCCCCTTGAGGAAATCGAGGGGGTTGTCGCGTGGGGCACGGCTCGTGTCGCTCATGGCGTTGGGCGTTCCAGCAATTGCCGGAGGGTGAGTTCGGTGGTCAGCACCCGGTGGATTTCCCGCGTGTAATTCTCGCGGCCTGCGGTGTGGGATTCCACCATGTGCCTGATGAAGCCGGAGTTGAAATAAGGCCGGCCGAGGGTGCGCGGGTCGAGCAGGATGTCCTTGAGGTATGGGCCGAGCTGGTCCCGGTACCACAGGCGGAAGTGATAAAACTTGTGGCGGCCCAGGAACAAGCGTTCCAGCCGCAGCTGGCGCAGGCGGTGGTCGATCGCTGCCAGCTTCCGGGGCATGCCATAGTCGTAGGCATATTCCGCCTTGGCGGTGAATTCCTGCAGTTGGTGGTGCAGCCGGGACAGCAGCGGGATTTCCGGCAGGCGCAGCCCCCGGTCGGTGGGAATGGCGGCGAGGGCCGGGTTGCCTTGGGCGATCAGCCGCAGCGTATGCTGCTTCTCCAACAGGGCGGCGGGCGAGGCCCGGTACATCAGTTGCACCAGGTCGTTGTCCAGGAAGGGCGAACGCACGCTGATCTGGGATTGTTCGACGCTCAGCCGCGCGTAATGATGCCAGGGGGTCTGCTTGAAGGCGATGAAGGAGACCCGGTGGCCCTCGCGCTCGGCCTGGTAGCGCGCAGCGGCCTGATCGACCAGTCCGGCGAAGCCCGGTTCCAGCAGCCGTTGGTCGAGGCTGCCGGGACGGAACGCGATGTTGCCCCGGACGATTTCCGAGCCGTAGTTGCCGGTCAGGCGGACCGGTGCGATCCGGTGCGCGAGCCGGTTGGCGAAGACCTCCACCGCGCCGGTGACGTCCATGGTGCCGTCCGACAGGTACACGCAGCGTTCGGCGAGTTCGGGAAACTGACCGAGAAATTCAGGGCCGACGCTCAGGGTTTCATGGGACTGGCCGCAGCTGGCGGCGATCCTGCGTGCGATCCGGACGTCGGCGCAATCCCGGTAGCTGCCGCCGAAGGTGTAACAGGGCAGGGCGCCGGCGGCGGGATGGGCCCAGGCCATGATCATGCGCCCGTCCAATCCGCCGGTGAGGGAGATGGCCAGCGCACCTCGATCCTCCAGGAGATAGCGTTGCAGAATGTGGGGGAAGACCTCCAGCAATTGGCCGTAATAGGCTTCGTCGGCAAGGACTTCCTGGTTCTCCCAGCGGCTGCGATCGAAATAGCGGTCCTTGGCCGTGTTGCGCTTGCCGGCGAAAGTCCACAGCGATCCGGCGGGCAGCAGGGAGACGCCGTCGAAGATCGTCTTGTCCCCCAGCGCGCAGCCGCAGGAGAAGGTTTCCGCCAGGGCGGCCGGGTCGATGCGGCGCAACTGCGGTGCCACCGCCAGCAGGGCCTTGGCCTCGGAGGCGAACAGGGTGCGTTCGGGAGTCTGATGATAGTTGATGCGGCCGAGCCCGAAACGGTCGTTGAACAGGAAGATTTCCCGGCGGCGGAGATCGATCACCAGGCCGCTGAACCAGCCGTTGAGACTCGCAAAGAACCGCTCACCCTCCCGTTCGTAGCGATCGATCAGGCGCCGCGCGTCGGCGCGCTCCGGGCGGGCGTCGCCATAGTCGTCGCCCGCGAAGATCAGGCACAGGTCGCGGCCTGCGTTCCATACCGGCATGCAGTCGGAAAACGAATCGGGGTGCACGGTCCAGCCCACCCACAAGCCCAGCTCCTGGTTCTCGTAGGTTCCGGTCTGGTACCAGGGTTCGTGGACCATGGAGCCGAGCATCCGGCCGAGTTCCTGGGAATGGGCTGCGGACGATCCTTCACCTATGATACCGACGATTCCGGGCATGGGTTTCTCCAGGTTGGTTGGGCGTCAATCAGGCGGGGGGCACGGTTGCGGTGGCATGGGCGTGCGCAGCCTGGCGGGACGGCGGTGCCGTGGTATCCGGGCCCTTCCGTCTCAGCAGGAGGTCCGGCGGGCTAGCTTCGGCATCGAGGGCCAGCTCTGCGGCGTGCCGAGTATTCGCGAGGAGGTATCGCGCAGCCCCGGAAACATCGCGGGACCGAAGGTCCGAAACGGGGGGGGACGGGTTTGGGTACCGGCGGGCGGTAATCCCGAAGATTGGAGCCGGCGGGAGGAATTGAACACTCCATCTGCTGATTACATTTCAGCCGCTCTAACATTGAGCTACACCGGCGAGGGTATCGTGCCGAACCGTTGGGAAGGTTCGGTAGCGGCGGGGTGATTATAGCAACCATTGCCGGGTCCATCCACGGACCCGCTTCTGGGCTCGACATCGGCGCCGCCGGCGAGCCGGTTACCGAAGCCTGAAGCCCGCATGACCTTCGCGCCGTTTCCGGTCATTCGTCGTCGGCGGAAGCGGGCCGGGCCGTCGCCGGCTGCCCCTGTTTCAGTACCAGTTCGTACCAGCGGCTGCGCAGATCGCTGAGCTTGCCGATCAGCGGCGCCGGCAGCAGATGGGTGAGCCCGTGATGGAGCCCCAGCTTGAGGGCCAGCGCGCCTTTGGGGGTCAGCGGAACGTAGTATTTCGGCAGTTCCAGCTTTTCGAATCCGTTGCGGTTCTTGAATTCGATGATCTGGGTGTCGGTGCGCTTACCGTAGATGTATTTGCCGTAAATGAAATAGTCCATTCCTTTCGCGCTGACGATTTCCATGGCCTTGGCGATCATGGCGTTCATGGGCCTTTTGTCCTGATGCTCGGCCAGGGCGACGATTTGCATGATCTTCGCCTGCTTGCCCACATAGACCAGTTTCATGAAACCGATCAGCTCGCCTTTCAAATAGGCGCCGATGAAATCGCTGCGCTCCAGGTAGCTAGAATTCGCCGCTTGGGTCTGATCGAAATCCTTGCCGTAATGGGGGAAGCGCCGGCCCTGGCGGATCGGGGTCTCGTTGTAGATTTTGACGATCCCGCGGACCAACTCGTCGTCCAGGGTGGCCGGCCGGATCTCGACCCCCCGTTTGGCGGAGCGCCGGACGTTCTTGCGGGTCGCCTGGGGCAATCCGTTCCACCAATCGTCGAAACCGGTGATGCGCACGGCGGCGAGGTTGTCCCATTCCATCGGGTAGGAATGGTTCGGCGTCAGGTCGGGGAGATGCTGGGAAAAGCTGAATAAGTCGGCGCCGCCCCGCTCCCTCAGTTTGGCGATGGTGTGTTCCGGGTTTGGAATCCGGTCCGGATCGAGCCAGTATTCGTCGAAGATTTCCGTGCATTTCAGGATACGTCCGGTCACGGAAATCAAACTGCCGTCGAGATCAACTGTCGCCATGGGAAAGCCCTTGCTCCGGGTCTTGGGGTTAAGGTGATGGGGTGGGTTGGGGGAGGGCAAGCTCCGGCCGCCGATGCCCGGTTACGATGTGGCTCATGGAACCGGGCCGGGATTACTTGATGCCGACCAGGGACTTCAGCCGACGCATCTGCTCGGAGCGGATGAACTGCAGGAGTTCGGCCGAGATCGGCCGCTCGCCCCCCTGGAACGCCGCGGCGACATAGCCCGACAGCAGCATCAGGCCGCCGACGACGTAGGGCTTGCGGCGCATCTGGTAGAGCCCCCGGAACAGCTCCCAGCCGGGATGATTACCCAGGTTGTAATCCTTGCGGCCCTGCTTGTACCAGATCGCCAGTTCGCCGGCGTTACCGGTACCCATCTTGCGGTGGTGCTGGCACACCTTGTCGGTGAAGGTGCGGGTTTCCCAACCCTTCATCCGCGCCGTGGTCACCGCGACCCAGTCGATCCCGCCCGCCTTGATCGGCTGATAGCCGCCGATCGCCTCGAAGCAGGCCTTGCGGAAGATTTGGCAGGCGCCGGAGACGTGTTCGATGTTGGTGAAGCGGTAGTCGTAATGGCGTCCGTCTTCCACGAAGGGGGTGCCGGCGACCCCCAATTGGAGGTTCTCGGCGAACTTGGACACGATGAACGCCAGGTAGTCGGGGTCGAAGGACAGGTCGGCATCCAGGTTGCCGATCAAATCGAAGTCCAGGGACTTCAGCATCTCATAGCCGGCATTGAAGCACTGGACCTTGGCGGCGAACGTCCGGTCGCGATGTTCCGGCATCCGCACATATTGTATCCAGGGGTGGTCCGCCAAGTACCGCTGGATGATCTCGTCGGTGCGGTCGGTCGAACCATCGCTGACGATCACCCAGCAGAGCGGCTTGTGGGTCTGGGCAATGACCGACTCGATGGTGCGGCCGATGTTGTCTTCCTCGTTGCGGGCCGGCGTCACCAGCACAAAGGACAATTGCTCGCTTGTCATGACAACCCCGTTGTTGGTCTTGGTATGGTTGCAGGCTGCCGGTTCACCGGTTGGCACCGGCTTCCAGCAGCCGATCGACGATGGCCAGATAGGTTTCCCGTTTCCGGCTCCAGGAGAATTCCCGCACGAACTCCAGCGCGGCGGCCGCCAGCCGGCCGCGCTGTTCGGCGCCGGTGATCATCTCGTCCATGGCGGCGGCCAGGGAGTCGGCGTTCTCAGGCTCGAAGAAGCGTACCACCGAGTCGTTGAAATAATACCGGTCGATGCGGGTCGCCGACATGATCACCGGTATTCCCACCGACATGAATTCCAGGCTCTTGGTGCTGAAGGCGTCGCCGCCGAAGGGGTCGTTCCGTTTGGGGATGATTCCGATGTCGGCATCGGCCATGATCTGGGCGACCTGATCGATGGACACCGCCGGAAAGAACCGGACGCGCTCCTCCAGGCCCGCGTCCCCGGCCTGGGCCTTCAGATTGGGCAATTCGCTGCCCTGCCCGTAGATATGAAGCTCCGCGTTCGGGTGTGCTGCGGAAATCTTGCCGAAGGCGGTGATGGCGATGTCGAGCCCCTGGTGCCAGTTCATTGTGCCGGGGTAGAGCAGGACGGTCTTGTCGTCCTGCCGGGTCCGCGGCCGTGGGTTGAAGATGGCGGCGTCGGGATAGTTCAGCACCGTGGTGCACTTGCCGGGGCGGACCGAACGCTTCACCAGCCGCTCTTCCCAGATGTGGTTGGAGATGATCACGTGATCGGAAAAGCCGCAGGCCAGCTTTTCCACCAGTACCAATGCCTTGAACAGCAGCCCGTCGGGCTTGCTGGCGAACTTGCTGACATACAGTTCCGGCACGATGTCATGGATGTCGAGGATGATCTTGGCCCCCAGCAGTTTCGGCAGCAAGGCCGCGAACACCTCGAAATCGGGAATCGAATGGACATGGATCAGCCGGTAGGGGTGGGCCCAATGGCGGCGCGACAGGAACACCGCAGAGTGGATCAGGAACCGCAGCAGTTTGGTGAGATAGGAAACCGCGCCTCTTTCGTCGATCGCGCGCTCCTGGATGCGGTAGACGGTGACGCCGTTGATGATTTCGGTGTAGGCCTTGTCAGGCTTGCGCAAGGCGATCACGTCCACCGGTTCGCCCCGCGCCGCCAGGGCTTCCGCGTAGCGTTTGACGCGGCCGTCGTTCTCGTAGAAGGAGTAGGTGAGCATGCAGACCCGGTTGGGCTTGCCGGCAGCGGGATTCGTCTCTGTCATTGCGTGACCTGTGATGGAGGATCGATGGGGCCGGGAGGGATCCGGCCGGATCGTTGGTGTCAGGCTAAGCGCACGGCTTGCCGAACTGCAGCGAGCGGGCCGGCCCCAGTATTTGGCTTTCCGGCAGCAGGCGGTCGCGAATCCAGGTTTCCCACATCCGCAGGATGCGCCGCCTCAAGAAACCCTTCTGTTTGCGCCAGGTGGCGTGCTGCAGGTGCACGCCGTAATCGCCGAACTGGTGCCAGGTCTTGTCATCGCAGACGTCCTGCGGGAAGAGCACCTGGATTGCCGACTCCCGCTCCTGGCATTCGGCCAGGGTACGGGTCACCAGGCCTGGGCCGGTGGTGTTCAGCACGTAGTAGTCGTCGTGATAGAGCTTCGGAAAGCAGTCCATCATCGGCTTGACCCAGGCGGGGTCCTGCTGGGCCCGGATGCAGTTCTTGATGACGGCGTCCAGGAAGGGGCTGCCCGCTGCGGCGCCGAAGGCGTAGTTGCCGATTTCCCAGTCCAGTCCGTATTCGTTCCTCAGGTAGCGGTTGACGCTCAACTCCTCGAAAGGAAACACGCTGGGGTATTGCAGCAGCTCGTCCAGGCCGGTCGCCAGGAAGATGTCCAGGTCGAAATAAAACCCGCCGTAGTGGTAGACTGCCAGATATCTGAAGAAATCATAGCGCTGGGTGCGTACGGGAAATCCGTCGAATATCGGCCGGTACTGGGGAAACTGGCTGTCGATGAAATTCTCGACATCCTGGTCGTCGAAAAACAGGTATTCGTAATCCGGGTTCAGCAGCCGAATGGTCGCGACGGCGGACCTGCAGACCAGGGGTAGATCCTTCGATTTGCCAGTCTGGATGATCCGCTTGGCGATTTGGGACGTCATATGCAGGCTCCTTGGTGCGCTAATTGCCCATTGCGTGGGGATGGTGCCTATCGAGTGCGTCACCGTCAAGCGGTGACCATCGGGGAGCGAGGCCCGAGGGCCTTCTCGGCGCTACATGGTTTCTACGCGGGCTGTTTAGCCAAGTTAAGGCCAATGCTACGGGTCCCGCGAGATGGCTACGCATAGCGGCGTTTCCTTGAGACGCACGGCCTCGATTTGCGGGACGGCCATCGCCGTCGCCCCGGTCGGATGCTATGGCGACATGCGAGCCGCCGCCTCCACATTCCTCTGAGATCACTCCACGGCTTGTTCGGGAAGCCTAGCAGACGACCGCTGGACCGTGCTATGGCGCCTCCTGCAGTGGCCCGCCCGGCTCTGGGCCGTTCCCGTCATGGTTGCGATCCGGATAACGCTGGCCATTTGGGCTATAATTTCCGTCCCCCTATCATTAGGCACAAAGGTATGTTTCATTCGTCGGTTTTACCGGACCCTGTTTGGTTGAATCGGGAAATCTCGCAAGCCCGATGAAAATCGCGTATCTGGTCTTTGCATATAAGAATCCGGTGCTGCTCGAGCAAACTATCGCTCGGCTTGCTACGGAAGGAACAACGTTTTTTATCCACATCGATCGCAAGGTGGATGTGAATCAATTTTCCAATATCAAGGGACCGAACATAGTATTTCTCACGGATCGGGTTACGGTGTTTTGGGCCGAGTTTTCGGGTGTGGAAGCGATCCTGAGATTAATCAACCGGGCGGCCGAGGCTCCTGAGAAGTACGATTACTGCGTCCTCCTCAGTGGCAGCGAATACCCATTACGCAGTGGGCGGTATATCGAGGAGTTCTTTGATAGGAACAAAGGGGGTGAATTTATCGATATGGTAAGCATGCCCAATGCAGCCGCCGGAAGAACGTTGGTTCATCTGAATACCCTCTGGATTCCCTCGCACCGTCCGTTGCTGCGTTTCTTGGTCAAGGTTGCCAATCGCTGCGGTTTGATTCGGCGTCAGTTTGCTCGTGCGTTCCCTGATCTGACACCGTTCGGCGGTCATACCTGGTGGGCGTTGAGCATGGATGCTTGCCGGTTGATTTTGGAGACGGTCCGCACTCAGGCCGGCTTGGTGGAGTTCTTCCGCTATTCGCCGCAGCCTGAAGAAACGTTCTTTCACACGATCTTGGGTAATTCAAACTTCCTCTCTCGGGTGCGTAGAAGTGTCTTGTTCGAGGACTGGAGTGCTGGTGGTGTGCGTCCGGAGATGATTTCCAGCGCGCATCTGGATTACTTTGATTCCGAAGGTCCGGTGCTTCTGAACGATGTATTCGGGCGTGGAGAGGCGCTTGTTGCGCGGAAGTTCGGTGACGAGACCTTGGATCTCCTGCCTCGTCTAAATGCGATCATCGATAAAAAAGACGGTCTCGCTCTTTAGAGCGCGAATCAGCCATCGCGGTGCTGGGTATCGGGCCGGCATTGCGCCAAGAAGGGTTCGGGCGCGCAGGAAGGTCCCCCGGGGGCGGACGTGACAGAGGCAAAGGAACAAGGTGGCTTCAATTCCGCCGAAGTACGCGATTGCCGTGTCGATCGGCTATGTCAAAGGCTGTTGGGGTTCCGGCTGCGGTTCGCGGAACATCAGGCGTGCATAAGAATAGGCAATGAATTCTCCGAGAACTTCGCGAACCCCCTCGCTGGTCCGCCACCAGTGCGCCGGATCATACGCGAGATTGCGCAGGGAGACGATGCCGACCGGGCAGTCCGTTCCGAAAGCCTTCCGGAAAAGTAGTCGAGATCGGCGTGCGTGGGGTCCCAGGGTCGCCACGTTCACACCGCTCACCGGGGCGGGTTGGGAAGCGATCCACTGCAGCGTTGCCGTTGCGATGTGGTAGGTGCGGTCTTTCTGGACCGTGTCGGGGTAAATGGTCACCAATTGATGCTGCGGCACACCATATTCCACCAGTGCCTCAGCGATCCGCTCGCCCAAAAAACGCCCGTCCCGATCGTATTGGCCGAGAACCGGCCGTACCAGGAGTGCGGTTCGGTAGCCGCCGGTCCTGAATTCCTCGGCGGCCTGCCGCATCGCGGCGGAGCCGGTCCAGCCCTCGATCACCAGCACGCTGGCCGGCACCCGTTCGGTGACCGCCAGGAAAGGATAAACCCCCATCCCCCAACCCGCGGCTGCGGCGACCAGCAGCAGCGCCAGCAGGCCGCGGCCGCGCCAGCTCAGGACCCAGGCTTCCCGCCTCACCCAGAGGCCGGCGCAACGGGTCACCCGACGGGTTTCGGCGCGTCGGTTCAAAGCCTTCCCTTACCTCGGCCGGAATTCCGCGGAACCGCGAGGCGTCACCGCTCGCGCACCGGATTCATGCCGACCAGGGACAGCAGCCGGCCGAAATGATCGCAAAACCGGATGCAGTAGTTCATGAACACGTGCTGGCCCAAGGCGAGCGTGAACGGCAACATCACCAGGTAAGCCGGTGCCGCCAGCAGCGACTTCGCCACCAGCACGGCCCTTCCGGAAGGAATCTTGAGGATGTTGTTGCCGCGCAGCATGGCGCGCCTCAGCAGATAGCTGCGGCGCCACCGTTCCGGCGGCACGGTTTCGTAAGCGGCGGCTTCGTTGCACCAGCGGAACACGTGCCCCTGCTGGATCATGCGCATGAAGAAATCCTTGTCTTCCCCGCCGGTGCCCAGTTCAGGCCGGAACGGCTCGTGCACGCCCTTCAGGATGGCGCGGCGGAACAGCACGTTGCCGGTGCGGGTTTCCTCCCAGGTGAGGACCCGGCCGGTGGGATATTCCGGACGTTCGCAGAACTTGCCGTCCAGCAACCACTGCGGCGGCGTCTGATCGAAATGGGGCCGCACCGGACCGAGCATGCCCGCCGCAGCGTATTCCTCGCACCGGTTCAGCATCTGCAGCAACCAGTCCGGCACCGGGAATTCGTCGTCGTCGATGAAGGCGATGAAGTCACCGTCGGCGGCTTCCACCGCCTTGTTACGGGCCAGTGCGATGTTTTGGCGGGGCTCGCTCACGTAGGTCAGGGCGATCCCCAGGCGCGTGGCGGTTTGCTCGGCCACGGGGCGGGCCGATTGCTCGGCGTCGTTGTCGCAGACCACCACGGAAAACCTCAGGCGGTCTTCGGTACGCTGCTCCGCCAGCTTTTCCAGGAGCCGCTGCAGCAGCACCGGGCGCCGGTAGGTACAGATGCATACGCTGATGGTCGTTGGCCGTTGGTCCATGGGTCTATCCGGGTCGTGTGAGTGATGCCGACGTCGCCCACTGTCGGGAAAGCGCCGCATAAATCCGCCATTCCCCGCAGCCGGCGGAGGGGCGAAGACAGTGTAGCCCGCGTTCGCGCCGAGGCGCTTGGTGCATGGCATGGCGCTGACCGGGCGGCATCATAACCTGCCTGGCGGGCTTGCAACATGTTTCCGTTTCGCATTTGGCGAGGTTGCGGCTAAGATCGGATTCGGACCTGGTCCGGATGCGCCGGCTCCGGCCCTTGCTGCTACACTCAGTGCCCACGGGCCGGGGTCATTCCCGTGCCGGAGCGATGTCATCTGTCGGCGGGGGGGCGGTGCTCCCGAGGGTTCAAGGGGGATTTGCGATGATCTGGCTGCTGCTGTCTGTGGTTCTTGCCGCCTTGCTCGCGGTGGCGGTGGTCGTTTACCGCCGGCGTTCGCGGGTGATCGAGGAGATCGAAGGGGTGCCCGATCCTCCGGCCGAGGAAAGCGCCGGAGTCGACTGGGACAGTTCGGCGCTGCCCAGTTACGAATCCGCCAAGATTGTTCCGCGTTCGATCCTGAAGCTTTTGGAGCCCATGGCGTCCTGGCGCGACGAGCAATTGGCGGTGTTCGCTCCGGAACATCGCAGCGAGACCTACCCGCCGGGCTTCCTGCTGTTCGAGCGGGATGAACTGACCGAACACGCCTTCTATCTGCTGAAAGGCGAGGTGGGGCTCAAGTTCGAGCTGCGCGAGCCCGCCATCTTCAGTGCCCAGGATCCCGAAGCCCGTTTCCCCTTGGGTTGCGGCACCCGTTTTCCGGTGACCTGCATCTCCCATTCGGACGTGGAAATGCTTCGGGTGCCGCAGGCATTGCTGTGCGCGGACCGGGCCAAGCAGGATGTGCACGGCATCGATACCGCGCAGATGGAGCTTCCCCCCGTTCTTGCCGAAAGCGCCGCCTTCCACGCCTTCTGCCGCTCGTTCGAGAGCCGCGATTTGGAACTGCCGAGCATTCCCCAGGTGGCGCTGCGGCTGCGCCAGGTGATCCGCAAGCCGGAGGTGGATATGGATGAAGTCGCCAAACTGGTTCAGGTGGATCCGGCCCTTTCCGCCAAACTGATCCATGTGGCCAACTCGCCGCTCTACCTGTCGGTGCAGCCGGTGTCGACCTGTCACGGCGCGGTGGTGCGCCTGGGGTTGGAGGCTACGCACAACGTGGTCTGCTCCATCGGCCTGCGCCAGCTGTTCACCGCCCGCCATGGCGAGGTCAAGCGCCGGGTCGAGCAGATCTGGGACCACGGCCTGACGGTGTCCGCCATCTCCTCGGTGCTGGCCGACAAGCTGGCTTCGGTAGATTCCGACAAGGCGCTGCTGGCCGGGTTGATCTACCGGATCGGCGCGATTCCGTTCCTGAAATTCGTCGACGAACTGCCTGCCGGCAGTTATCGGGAGGAAGAGATCGATGCCGCGTTGGAGGTGTTGACCGCGCCGGTCGGACGCTATGTGCTGCAGGAATGGGATTTTCCCGAGGAATATCTGGATCTGCCGGGGCAGGCGGAACAGTGGTTCGTCGACAGCGGGCCCCGCATCGACCTCTGCGACGTGGTGCGGCTGGCGGTGTGGCATGCCCTGCTGGCGGAGCGGGGCAAGGCCGGCCTGCCGCCCATCATCGCCCTCCCCAGTTTCGCCAAGCTGGAGAACCGCGGGCTGACCGCGGAGTTTTCCCTCAACCTGCTGCGACAGGCCCAGGCACAGATCGATTCGACCCGAAAGATCCTCGCCGGCTGACTCCCCCGTCAGGCACCCCGCCAGCGCGCGATCGCCCGATTCAGATTGATGCGGGCGGTGGCCTCCAGCCGTTCGCGAAACCAGCCGGTGAGATACACCGACGGCCGTTCCAGAAAACTCCGCAACACCCGGCACCGGCCCCGCGCGAACGCGGCATCCTCCAGCCAGGCGTATTCGCGCCGGACCTGTTCCTCGTACTGCGCGAAACGGCCGGTATCGGCCGCCAGGATGGCCAGGTCGATGTCCACCAGCACCCGTGCGTCGGGTTCGTCGGGGATTTCCCCGTGACGGGTCGCCAGCACCAGATCCCGCACCCGCTTCGCGGATGCCTCGCCGCACCCGGCCGCGGCCAGTTCCCGTCCGGCCCAGGCCGCGCTGCGTTGCTCGTTGTCGGTGCGTTCCGGGTCGTAGACCGCGTCATGAAACCACAGGGCCAGCTCCACTTCCGCCGGTCGCCGGCACAGCGTTCGTGCCCGATCGAACCAGCCGAAGCATTCCACCAGGTGTTGTTCCGTGTGATAGGCGCGCTGCGGCTCTCCATAGCAGTCCAGCAGAGCTTGCAGCAGCGCTGCCGGCGGTTGTACGGCCAGATCGCGCCAAGCCGCGGTCCAGCGGGATTGCAGGTCGACGTTCATGGGATGTGACGCGTGGGAGGGATCTTGGTGAATTGTTCACAGCCGGCCGGTCACTACTTTACAGCGGCCGGGCCGAATTGGGGGTATTCATAGCGGGCGGTCACGGGAACGGAGCGGTTGGCCTTTCGAATCGAGCGGAGCCAAGTGCCCCGAACCGCCGCAGTCACCTGGTCACGGACGTCGTTTCGGCCGCGTCCTGACCCGAAGAGAGTAATAGAAAGTGTGCGGTTGCGGGCCGTGGGCTCCGGCGGTTGGTGATGCGCGGCCACGCCGGCCGCCGGGAGCTGATCGCGCACCGGGTAACGGCGTAAGGCGGCGGCCTGCGCCGGTCCTTCCAGAAAAGGCGTTGATCGGTATTCGCTTGGGAGTGAAGGAGGTGGTGATGAACAGGGTCGATGGTATTAAAGTCACGGTGGTGTGTCCTCACCAGGAGATGCGCAGCGTGTTGCAGAAAATCAGGTCCTGGCAAGACAGCGATCCGCTGGGGCGGGAATCGGTGGAATCGGTCATGCCCGCCACCACACTGGAGGAGGCTATGGCTTGCGCCCAGCGCTGCCCGGCTCGCGCGGTCCTGGTGCCGATCGGTTTCTCCCTCGCCGAGGTCAAGGATCAGCTCTATCGGCACCGGCTGCAGACGCTGGAGGTGATCGTCCGGCCACCGCGCGGCATCCTGTCGGAGCGCGGCCGCGATCCCGACGACCCGCCCAGCGCCACGATGATCGAGCCGGAGACTCTGGCGCGGGCGCAAGACCCGGTGCCGGCACTGCGCAAGGCGCTGCTGAGGCTGCGGGTGAGCCGCCGCTTCACCTTGCGCGAATTGCATACGGAGCAGGATTTCGACAGTTATTTCCGGCTGCGCCACCGGGTCTGGAAACAGCAAGGCTATTTGCCGCCGAACCTGATGGAATCGCCGGCCGAATGGGAGATGCATTTCTCGGATCGGGTCGCCCGGCCCATCGGCGCCTTCACCGCCGACGGCGTACTGGCGGGCTGCGCCCGGCTGGTGCTGCCCTTGGGGGTGGAGCAGACCGATGCGATCGCCACCATCTCGGGCTTGCTCAAGCGCCGCGGCGACGCCAGGCTGCAGCGCCTGTTCCACTATCCGCCGGGGGAGGTGTTGCCGTTCGACGTGCTGGAAGCCTTCGCGGGTTTCGGCGCGTTCTACCGCAAGCTGATCCTGAGCCGCAAACCCCACGGCGAAGTCAGCCGGGTCATCGTCGATCCGGAGCAGCGCGGGCAGGGTCTCGGGGAAGTTCTGGTGGATTCCCTCAAGACCCTGGCGCAACGGCGGCTGCGCATCCGGACCCTGTTTCTGGCCTGTCATCGGCAGATGGAGGGCTATTACGGCCGCTGCGGTTTTCATGCGCTGCCGGGGCTGACCGCCGACCGGTTCGCCAGCGTACAGGCGCCGGTGATCGCCATGGTCTGCGAGATGGACCGGTCCGACCGGGGCATCCGGTCGGTTCACTGAGGGGAGGCATCATGACGGATTGCAAGACAGGGTTGGCGGCGGCTGCGCTGGGGGTGTTCGGGTTGGGGCTGATCGTCGCCAGCGTGGTGGCGCCCCGCCATTTCCCGCAGACCGTGCTCTACATCGGCATCGGTTTCTTCGGCATGGCCGTGTTCGTGTTCCTCGGAGCCCGCCGCATCGCCGTCGGCAAGGAGGGGTTGACGGTGGACCTGGGGCCGCAGCCGGAGACCGCCGCGCCGCCGCCCAAGCTGCTCAGCGACGAGGAAATCCGGGAAAAGCGCCATCATGCGGAGCTGCAGCGGGACCAGTTGCCGGGGGGAGACGCCGGCCAGTTCCAGCTGCTGGAGGAGAGCCTGGAACTCACGGTGGCTCCGCGCGCCGATCCCCTGACCCCGATGTACGTGCTCGACAAGGACTACCGCATCATCGACTGGAATACGGCGTTCAGCATCTGTTTCGACCGGACCATGGAAGGGCGGATCGGTCACAGCGTGCTGGAGTGGACCTATTTTCTCGACAATTATCAGGACGTCCTGCAGCACGGCATCGCGGTGTTCGGGCCGGGCAAGCCGCCGCCGGTGTTCGACAAGGAGGAAATCCACTACACCAGCCACCAGTACGGGGCCATCGTCGGCACCAAGCGGGCCTATCAGATTCCCGGCGACGATGGCCAGCTGGTGGGCTGGCTCATCACCATCAAGCCGTCCTTCCGGCAGCGGGAGATGGCGCTGCGCTACCAGGGCGACTTGTTCGCCGCCCTGCGCAAGAGCCTGATGTGGTCGGAATACGCCCTGTGCTACGACAAGGTGCTGACCAGCAGCGACGTCTATCCGGAACTGATCGGCACCCTGCTGGGCGAAATCCGCCCTGGCCCTCCCCCCATCGCCGCCGCCGCCACGGTGCTGGAGATCGGTGCCGGCACCGGCAACATCACCGAACGGCTGGCCGAGCCGTCCCAGCATCGCCGCGTGGTGGCGATCGACAACAACCCGGTGATGCTCGGATTGCTGCGTCAAAAATGCGAACGCTACCTTTCACCCAGCGCCAACGCGCCGGGCGTCATCCCCATCAAGCAGGATGCCAGTTCGCTGTTCGGCCTGGGCGACGACTACTTCGACTATGTCATCGACAACAACTTCCTCTACAGCCTCGACCAGGAGTCGGTGAAGTCCTGCCTGCGCGAAGTGCTGCGGGTGTTGAGGCCCGGGGGGGAACTGCGGCTGAGCGAGCCGCAGCGCAAGACCGACGTGCTGAAGGTGTTGGACCGGATCGAGCGCGACCTCAAGCGCAACGGCAGTTACGGCCGGGTCCAGCGGGAATATCTGAAGCTGCGCCAGATCAACGAGCTGCAGCTGGCCCCCCTGCTCAACCGCTGGGACTTGGCGGAGATGGAGACGCTGCTGGTCGACGAGATCGGCTTCGCCGACATCACCTATGCCGCCGACGACGTCTACGCCGGCCAGTCCATCCTGGTGTGCGCACGCAAGGCGGCGAATTCGCCGGAGTTCGAGTCGCCGTAGGGCGGCGTCCGCGAGAGCTGCGCCGGGTCGGGTTCGAGCCTCATCTCCTGTTCCGCTTCATGTCATCCACCCGCCTGGCCGGCTAAAGCATGAATTAAGGCGCTCCGTGGCTAGCTGTTACCCGCCGATCCTCCGGCGGGAAACGGTGACGGTGACGCCGGGTTCGGCAGACGATGCGGTCAACCACTCTGGATGGAGCAGCAGCCATGTCATGCCGTCGAATCGTTTTCGCGTTGTCGTCGATCCTTCTCGTGGAGACCGCAGGTGCCGGCGAGGAATATTCCAACAGCTGGATACTTCCCGCCTATGCGGCGGGTCAGCGGGCGGAGTTCAACATCGACGATACCCTGGCTCCGCCGATCGCCACCTTCTTCCCGCCGATGGCGGGGTGGTGCCTGGGCAAGACCGCCAAGGTCGGCTTGCCCCTGGTCCATGACCTCGGCGTACCGCCCCCTGCCGCCATCCGATTCCTGGCCGACGAATCCCTCAACGACAAAGTTCAGGCCGACCAGGTACGGATTTGCCTGGATGGATACACGGCCCATCCGCCGGAATACGACCGCCGCCTCACCCAGGTCCTGAACCTGACCCAGAGCCAAGCCACCGAACTGCATCTGTTGCACGGCGAGATCAGCCGGATGCAGGCCCGGCAGCGGTCGCTGGAGGAGACGATCGATGCCTTGCGGCGGAAGCTCGGCCGGGCTCTCGTGGAAAGCCGGCGGATACAGGCGGAGCTGTCCGGGCGATTGGGGCAGGCAAAGGTCCAACTGCAAGCCAGCGAAAACAGGATTGCTTCGCTGGAATCGGAAAACGGCCGGCTCCGCAGCGAACTGAGCCGGGTGCAACGCTAGCCGGGACACAGGTCGCCGAGCCATCCCAGGGTAGTTGCGGTCCACCAACACGGCGTTCCCATCCCTCCGGCGGGCTGACCCCTCGCCCGCCACGCCCGAACTTCCTGCGGGGTCGGGTGTAAAACCCCCTTTACATCCGGTATCGGTCTCCTCCGCCGTGTCGTTGCCGGTTGTACCGGATTAGCGGCATTTCAGGCTCGATCGTGTCAGGCCTTTTTACAGCAACGCTGCCGGGTCATCCCTTGAAGGGGTGTAAGAGGCTGTTTTTACGGCATTGTGTGATATGGGCCTGAATTATGTATGGAAATATGTCACAAAGCTGAAGTATGCCGCTGTCGCAGTTTTGGGCGATGGCATACGGCCATCAAGGGCCGATCCCGTGCACCGAGGGAACCGTACGGGGCCTGCCAGCGGGGAAGGAGAGACGGCAGGGCGTGTAGGTTGGTTGGTGGCATCAGGCTTTCTGCGTGTCAGAAATACCTGGATCGGGAGACGTGCGATGAAGACGTTGTCCTTCGCCAAGCCATGCGACCACTCGGGGTCGGTTGCGCCGGTTTCCGATATGACGGGCCGGACTGCACAGGCGGATTCCCCCGCCTGCACCCGAACGACCGCCGGTCGACACTGGCCGGTTTTGCTCGGCGGCTTCAGCCTTTACCGGCTTGCCTGTCTCAACGGCCTGGCCGCCCTGATGGTCCTGGCCGTCGCCGGCATGGCCCATGCCGAGTCCCTCGAGGTCATCCCCTATCTGGCTGCCGGCTATCAATATCGGGTGGTCGAATACGACGCCGGCTCCGGTTTCGAGCAGCCGGGCTTCGATGCGTCGAAGTTTTCCACGGGGAATGCGGGTTTCGGCTCGCCGGCGGGGCGCTGCAGCCTCAACAACCCCGATGACGTCAAGACCAAGTGGCCGCTGTTTACCGACATCCTGGTGCGGAAGGAGTTCGAGCTGCCGGTGGGCATCCGGGAGCTGCAGGTCAGCATCGTCGTCGACAACGATGTCCAGGTCTACGTCAACGGGCAGGAAATGTCCGCCGGCCTGGCGATCCACGAAGACTGTCCGTCCCGCAGCCAGGCCATGCCTTTCGTGGCGCCGGCCTCGGTGCTGAAGGCGGGCAAGAACTTGCTGGCGGTGCGGGCGCGGGATCGGGGGGACCTCAGCTACCTGGACATCAAGGCTACGGCAACGGTGGTGCCGGTTGCCCTGGCTCTTGGAAGTGCGCCTTTCGTCGCTGGCCGCGCGGGTGACTCCGTCCACACCGCGTTCGGCAACTATCACTACCAGCATACCGACCTGAATTTGCCCGGACGCGGCCTGCCGCTGGCGTTTACCCGCGTATTGAACGTTCAGGACGCCGTCGCTGGCCCCTTCGGTCCCGGCTGGACCCACAGCTACAACCTGACCCTGACCGAGAACGGCGATGGCTCGGTGGTGATCCGCCGGGGGGACGGACGGCTGGAGTCTTACGATGTTCTGGAGGGCGGCGGCTATCGGCCCCGTGATCCGGGCGTGTTCGGCCGCCTGGCGAAGCAGGCGGACGGCCGCTTCATGCTCACCGAGAAGAACCAGACGCGGCTGGCGTTTTCGGCGGCGGGCCGGCTCGATTTCATCGGCGACCGCAACGGCAACCGCTTGGGGTTTGCCTACGACGAGGCCGGGAAGCTGGCCACGATCACCGATACGGTCGGCAGGCTGGTGACCTTGAGCTATGACGGCAACGGCTTGCTGGTCGGGCTGACCGACCCGTCGGGCCGGTCCGTGACCTATGGCTACGACGGCGACGGCCGGCTCGTTTCCGATACCGATCCCAACGGCGGGGTGCGGCAGTACCGCTACGATACCGAAGGCCTGCTGGACCGGATCACCGACCGCACCGGCAAGATCCTGACCGCCAATACCTACGATGCCGCCCAGCGGGTGCTCACCCGGACCGACGGCAACGGTGCAGTCACCCGGTTCGCCTACGATACCCCGCTCGCCGGCCGGACTTCCGTGACCGATGCCCGCGGCGGCGTCGGCATCTACGCCCACGATACGCTGGGGCGAGTGATCGCCCACACCGATCCGCTCAATCATCGGATGCAGTTTGCCTATGACGCGAGGGGCAACCGCAGCCGCGACACCGACCGCAACGGCAACGTCACCGCCTTCAGCCACGATGAGCGGGGCAATGTGCTCACCACGACCGAGGCCCTGGGCCGGGTTACTGCGATGGAGTACAACGGGCTCAACGATCCGACCCGGCGGGTCGATGCGCTCGGCGGGACGACCCGGTTCGGCTACGACGCCGGCGGCAACCTGAACGCCATCACCGATGCCCTCGGGAAACCGACTGCCATGAGTCACGACAGTCACGGCCAGCTGTTGACCGTGACCGATCCGCTCGGCCGGGTGACCACCCACAGCTACGATGACCAGGGCAATCGGGTCCAGGTGCAGGATGCCCTCGGCAACCGGACCCGGTTCAGCTACGACGGCGTCGGCCGATGCACCGGCGTCACCGACGCCAACGGCTATGCGGTCGGCTTCGCCTACGACGCCAACGGCAACCGGGTGTCGGTGACCGCGGCTTCCGGATACGCGACGACTTACAGCTATGACGCCGAGAACCGCCGCAGCGGCGTGACCGATCCTCGCGGCTACAAGACCCGTCTGGCTTATGATGGCGCCGGGCTGTTGGTAGAGGTGACCGATGCGCTGTCCAACAAGACCGCCTTCGAGTACGACGCCTCCGGCAACCGCATCCGGCTCACCGATCCGCGCGGCAATGTGACGGGCTACGGCTACGATGCCGCCGACCGGCTGGTGGCAATCACCGATGCTCTGGGCAAGGTCACCCAACTGGCTTACGACAGCAACGGCAATCTGTTGAGCCGGACCGATCCCCTCGGCCATGCATCCCGCTTCGGCTACGACGAACTGAACCGGCGGGTGAGCGCCGCTGACGCCCTCGGTCACCAGGGGACGCGCGGCTACGACGAACTGGGCCGGCTGATTCAGACCCGCGATGCCGCAGGCCGCGTTACCGGCTATGGGTACGATGCCTTGGGCCGGCTGATCCGGGTCACCGATCCGGCCGGTTCCGCCATCGGTCATGCCTACGACGACGCCGGCAACCGCACCGGCATCACCGATCCGGGCGGACATGTCCGCCAGCTGGAATACGACGCGCTGAACCGGCTGGTACGGGCCACCGACCCTTCCGGTCATCCCCGCCAATACGACTACGATGCCGTGGGCAACCGTATCGGCGCCACCGACGCCAAGGGACAGCTGATCCACTACGTCTACGATGCCGACCGCCGGCTGACGGAAATCCAGTACCCCGTCGCCGCCGACCATGTCCGGTTCGGCTACGACGAAGCCGGCAACCGCATCCACATGAGCGATCGGCTGGGCGATAGCAGCTCGGTCTACGACGCGCTCAACCGGCTGATCTCCCACACCGATCCCTTCGGCAAGACGGTGGCCGGCGAGTACGACGCCGCCGGCAACCGCACCGCCTTGAGTTATCCCGACGGCAAGCGGGTGGTTTACGGCTTCGATGCGCTCAACCGCCTGACCAGCGTCGCCGATTGGCTGGGAGGTGTCACCGGCTACAGCTACGACGCCGCCGGCAACCTGTCGCAGTCGCTCACTCCCAATCAGACCGCCGCAAGCTACGGTTACGACAAGGCCGATCGGCTGGTCCAGCTCGCCCATGTCCGCTCGTCCGACAACGCGGTGCTGGCCGGGTACGCGCTGACCCTGGACGCGTTGGGCAATCCGCTGGGAATCGAACGTACCGAACCGGCCGCGGCGGCGCTGCCCTACCGGAACGACAGCTACGCCTACGATGAAGACAACCGGCTGATGAACGTCAACGGCAATCCGCTCGGATTCGACGACAACGACAACCAGCTCGGGAAGGAATCCGGCAGTTATGGCTACGACTTCGAAGACCGCTTGGTCGCCGTCAGCGGCACGACCGAATACGGCTACGACGGCGGCGGCAACCGGCTCAAGGCCGTCCGCGGCGGCGTCGAAACCCGCTACACCCTGGATATCGGCGGTGCTTCGGGCGGCCTCGTGATGGAGAGCGACGCGAAGGGCGATCCGGAGGCCTATTACGTCCATGGTCTCGGCCCGATCGCCCGCATCACCCCCGATGGCGACGCCCGCTACTACCACTTCGACCCCGCCGGCAATACGGTGGCGCTGACCGGTCCCGATGCTGCCGTCACCGACGCCTACGCCTACGATGCCTTCGGCCAGCTGCTGAACGAACCGAATGCCGGGCCGGCGGCGGCGAACCCGTTCCGCCATCGGGGCCGGTTGGGGGCGATGGACGAGGGCAATGGCTTGCTGTACCTGGTCGGAAGGTACTACGACCCGGTGCTGGGACGATTCATCAGCAAGAGCCGGCCGGCGCTGGACGGCGGGGGCATCGACAGCGTCAACGGCTACGCCTACTCGGCCAACAACCCCGTTGCCATCGTCGAGCCTGCGCGTTCCGGCGGGAAAGCTGTGGTGCAGGAGTTCATGGCCGGGGCGGACGGCACGCATGCGGCGGGGTTTCCGCCTTCCATGCCGCACGGAAAGGCCGTTCACGAACTCGGCGGGAATCCCGACGGACGGATCGGCCGGGGAGCCCAAGGCTCGCATCTTCCAATATCAACGGTTGATCCCGTAACAGAGCGCCAGGGCGCGGGGGGCGGACATGAAACGAATTGACACGAACCGGGAGCGGATTGCGCGGGAATTGCGCCATCTGGGCTGGGCGCTGATCGCACTGTTCCCCCTGCTCGCAGCTGCGGAAAACATCACCCACAGCTACGACGCCCTCAACCGGTTGATCCGCACCGATTACGGCAACGGCCAGGTGGTCGAGTACAGCTACGATGCGGAAGGCAACCGGCTCACCCAAGTCGTCGCCGACCGCGAGGTATCCCAGCCGGTGGCCGTCACGGTGGCGGAAGTCGAAGGGAATCTGGGCGCTCCCGTCCGCCTCGACGGCAGCCAGAGCTACGATCCCAATCCCGGCAAGGCCAAGCAGCCGTTGAAATATGTCTGGAGCTACGCCTCCGGCCCCGCCCGGCCGAAGATGTCCAGGACCAAGGGAGCGCGGCCGGTGGTCATCCCGACCCATCCGGGGGATTACCTGTTCACCTTGCAGGTGAAAAACCGGAACGGGGTCAGCCCGGCGCGGGAAGTCTCGCTGCACGTCCCTGCCGCCATCCAGGTCACGGCGCCCGCCGCCGGTCTAACCTGGACGCTCGGCCAGTCCAACGAGATTCGCTGGGCGTTCACCGGCATCAATCCCAAGCGGGTGTTCGCCATCTATCTGGTGAAAGACGACGGCCAGAGCCGGCTGCGCCTCAAGGCGGGCGTCAGGGCGAACCGGGGCGTTTACGCCTGGAACGTCAGGAACACCGGGAAGAATGCCAAATATCTCGGAAGCCAGGCCGCCATCGAAGTCTGCTTGCCCAAGACCGGCCGCAACGTGGCGGTGTGCGGCAGTAGCGACGGCGTCTTGGCAATTCAATAGAATTGTTGCGATCGACCGCCGCAGCCGGATCGAAGGCTCGACGGATATGCCAAGCCTTCATCATCCTACGGGTGGTCCGTGCAGTCCCATGCTCACCGGTATTGCGGTCGCGCGGCTTCATCCCGGCGAACTTTGATTCCTGGTCGCCAACAACAGAAATCGGCTCCCGGCAGGTGGCCGGGAGTCCGACGATCTCAGAAATCCGATCGTCGCTCGTTCGCGGGACTTCTCAGGTCGCCATCGCCTCTGCTTTCTACTCCTTACGCCGCCAGCGGCATAACCCCAACAGGCCTGAGCCCAGCAGCCAGATGCCCGCGGGCACCGGTACCGGCGCAGCCGCAAGGTTAGCTACCCAAGCCTCGGTGTTGCCGTTGTGGAGGCCGTAGCCGACTACGGTCTTGCCATCATCGGAGATTCCGCTGACGTACTGCAGGGTCCAAAGGGAGAGATCCAGTCCATAGTCTTGGCTCAACCAATCCTTGGCGAAACGCATGCCGTGGGTACGGTCCCAGACCATGCCTTCCTGGGTAAACGGGGTGGTCGGCGTGGCATAGTTGAACACCATGCCGAAAACCAGGGAGCCGTCCTCGGAGATGTCCGACTCGAGGCTGTTGTCATAGCCCGCCAGCGTGCCGAGGTTTTCCCATCCTGCCGACGGGGTCCAGAGCATGCTTCGGTTGAAACCGCCCACCGTCCCGCCGCCCACGATGGTGCCGTCACTGGCGATGTCCGTCGCCGATGTCTTCGTGGCTCCAGCCCCTAAGCCCAAGTCTTCCAGTCCCCCCGCCGCAGTCCAGCGATACGCCTGGCCTCCGCTGAAGCCGTTGCTCTGGCCGACGATCACGGTGCCGTCCGCGCTGACGCCCCGCGCCCAGCTCCATACGTCGTTGGGTGCAGGGAGGTTGCCCATGGGTACGATTCCCGTGTTCTCCGTCCAGCGATAGCCACTGCCATTGGGGGCAGCGGTCGTCTGGCTGTAGCCGACGATGACCGAGCCGTCGGCACTCATGGCGTCGGCACGGGTGAAGCCATCGGTTCCGCCCAGCCCGCCCAGGGAAACCATGCCCGTGGCTTGGGTCCAGCGGAATGCATTGTAAGCACCTGTCGCAGTCGTGCTGTAACCGGCGATCACCGAGCCGTCGGCGGATACCGCGGCGCCATAGCTGAGATGGTCGACGCCGGGGCTGATCACGCCCAGAGCCTGCATGCCCCCGGCTTGAGTCCAGCGGAAGGCTTCGGTACTGAGGCCATTGGAGCTGTAGCCCACCACGGTGGAGCCATCCCCTGAGATGTCCAAGGCGGAACTCGCAAAGGCGCCGCCGGCCAGGTCGCCCAGTCCGGTAAAGCTGGCAGCCTGCGCCCGGGTGCCGTACAGCAGTACGGTAGAAACGGATACGGCCAGCAGGCCGCGAAAAACGGTGTTGGTCTTTTTCATGGCGTTCTGTCTGGTTGGTTAGGCGTTGATTACGCGGGAGTAGTTGCGCCGGCGGGAAGCGGCCAAACCGGCCAGCGCGCTGCCGAACAGGTAGACGGCAGCCGGTAGCGGCACTGGCGAGGCATTCACCGTGAAGGAATAGGCGGCAGGGTGGCCGGCGGAGACGGTATCGTTGCCGCCGATGGCGACGGTGTAATCGCCGGCGGTCAGGAACAGCGACAGCGTGGCATTCTGACCGGCGAAGGGGCCTGGGCCGGTGGTGACATAGTTTATGGTGGAGAATCCGGGCGCATCGACCCAGGCCGGCACACCATTCTGGGTGTAGGTATGAAAGTTGCCACCGCTGTTGTCGGCTCCGCGCCAGAGCGTGAAGGCCGGAACCAGATCGCTCCCATTGGGGGCCAGGCTGATCTGCACCGTAGCATCGGACTGCAGGCTGAAGTAGGCCCAGTTCGACGTGTGGGTCCACCCGTAGGGGATGCCCAAGGGACCGACGGGGTTGGATGGATCGGACCAGGCTTTGGAACCGACCGATCCGGACCAGGTTTCGGTCATAGGTCCCGCTGTCGGATCCAGATACATCTGAAAGGTATAGCCGATCCCTTGGCCATCCTCGCCGGGCCGGGCCGGCAGGTCGCCGGTCACTGTGGAAGCGGCGGACGACTGGGCCGCTACCCCGGCAACCAGGCAGAGGCCAATTAAACTGAGGGTTTGCGAGAGGAGCTTCATTGGTGTTTCCCCCTAAAAAGTGGTTTTTGTCTATGCATTTCGCGCCAAAATCGTCACGATGTCGGCAGCTCTACAAGGCAATAGCGGTGCCACGATAATTACCACTCCATCTTCATGGGTTTATGCCGCTCGGTTGTGCGCCTTTCAGCGTGCGAGCGCGCGAAATGACGCATTGACGCAGGTGATATGACGCAAACTGTGGCGGGGTGAAGGGCTTCCCGACGGCAATCGTGCCAACCACGTGGGCAACGACAGCCGGATGTTCGGATAGCCGTGGAGGTGGGGGCACTCAAGGCCCGCGGCTTCGTGGTGGCCGGGACCGTTAACCTGTTGGCATGCTCACCAGTCCAGGATGCGCCGGAAGTGGCCGACATCGGGGGCGAGGGAGGAAGAGGTCGTTGGGTGGCAAGCTTCGTGTTGTTCCTGCGAGTTGATTAACCCGGGCGATCTATCTAGGCTATGCGGCCATTCGGGGGCGCGCCGCCAGCCCTCATCATTCCGGTTCCTCCATTTCTAATTCCCATGAGCGACACTTACGACGCTTCCGCCATCGAAGTGCTGAGCGGCCTGGACCCGGTTCGCAAGCGCCCCGGCATGTACACCGACACCACCCGGCCCAACCACCTGGCCCAGGAGGTCATCGACAACAGCGTCGACGAGGTGCTGGCCGGCCATGCCCACAACATCGAGGTGGTGCTGTTGGCCGATGGCGGCGTGGAGGTGCGCGACGACGGCCGCGGCATGCCGGTGGACATCCACCCCGAACAGGGCGTGTCCGGGGTCGAGGTGATCCTCACCAAGCTCCATGCCGGCGGCAAGTTTTCCCACAAGAACTACCGCTATTCCGGCGGCCTCCACGGGGTCGGCGTGTCGGTGGTGAATGCCTTGTCGGCAAAGCTGGAGGTGGAGATCCGCCGCGGCGGCAAGGTCTACGACATGGGTTTCACGCAGGGCGAGAAGCTGTCGGAATTGCGCGAGACCGGAACCTGCAAGGTCCGCGACACCGGCACCGTGGTGCGGTTCTGGCCGGAGCCGCGCTATTTCGATTCACCCCGGTTTTCGGTGTCCCGGCTCAAGCATCTGCTGCGGGCCAAGGCGGTGCTTTGTCCGGGTTTGCGCATCGGTTTGACCGAGCAGGCCGCAGGCGAAAGGACCGAGTGGTACTACGAGAACGGCTTGCCGGAATACCTACTGGATCAGATCGGCCGGGTCGAATGCCTGCCGGCCGAGCCTTTCACCGGCGCCATGGAAGCCAGCGGCGAGGCGGCCGACTGGGCGGTGGTGTGGGCCGAGGAAGTGCGGGAGGCGGTGGCGGAGAGCTATGTCAACCTGGTGCCCACCCCCCAGGGCGGCACCCACGTGAACGGGTTGCGCACCGGTTTGACCGAAGCCATCCGCGAGTTTTGCGACTTCCGCAACCTGCTGCCCCGCGGCATCAAGATCGCCCCGGAAGACGTTTGGGAGCGCTGCCAGTACGTGCTGTCGGTGAAACTGCAGGAGCCCCAGTTCTCCGGCCAGACCAAGGAGCGGCTCAGTTCCCGGGAGTGCGTGGCCTTCGTCTCCGGGGTCAGCAAGGACGCCTTCAGCCTGTGGCTCAACCAGCACCCGGCGGTGGGCGAATCCATCGCCTCCCTGATCATCGAGAGCGCCCAGAAGCGGCTGAAGGCCAGCCGCCAGGTGGTGCGCAAGAAGGTGACTGCAGGTCCGGCGCTGCCGGGCAAGCTGGCGGATTGCGCTTCCCAGGACACCGCGCTGACCGAGCTGTTCCTGGTGGAAGGGGATTCCGCCGGCGGTTCCGCCAAGCAGGCGCGCGAACGGGAGTTCCAGGCCATCATGCCGCTTAGGGGCAAGATCCTGAACACCTGGGAGGTGGATTCCAACACGGTGCTGGCGTCCCAGGAAGTCCACGACATCGCCCTGGCCTTAGGGGTAGATCCCGGATCGTCCGACATCTCCAACCTGCGTTACGGCAAGGTCTGCATCCTGGCCGATGCCGATTCCGACGGCAGCCACATCGCCACCCTGCTGTGCGCCCTGTTCGTGCGCCATTTCCGCCCCCTGGTGCAGCATGGCCACGTGTTCGTGGCGATGCCGCCGCTCTACCGCATCGACGTCGGCAAGCAGGTTTTCTATGCGCTGGATGACGCCGAACGGAACGGTGTGCTGGACCGGATCGAGGCGGAGAAGATCAAGGGCAAGCCCGACGTGAAACGGTTCAAGGGATTGGGCGAGATGAACCCGGATCAGCTGCGGGAAACCACCATGAATCCCGACACCCGCCGCCTGGTTCAGCTGGCGGTGGATAGCGAAGACGACACCGACAACCGCCTCGACCTGCTGCTGGGCAAGAAGCGGGCGGGGGACCGCAAGGTGTGGCTGGAAGAGAAAGGAAATCTGGCGGAGGTTTGAGCCGGCCCTGCAGTTGATCCAGCGCAAACCACCGGCCCGGTGACTCTGTGTTAAGATTCGACGCGGTTCGCGGCCCCACTATCGGTGGGCGGCGGCGGTTCAGCAGCTTAGAGATCGCCTCGAGCTCTCCACGGCCGATCGTGCTTGTTCCAACGGGATGATTTGCGTGTTCGACTATCAGCGAGAGTTCATCGAATTTTCCATGTCCTGCCAGGTATTGCGCTTCGGCAGATTTACCCTCAAATCCGGTCGGGAAAGTCCCTATTTCTTCAATGCGGGCCTGTTCAACACCGGCGCACACTTGACCCGGCTCGGCGGCTATTACGCCAGCGCCTACCTGGAGGCGGGCATCCGTGCCGATGTCCTGTACGGTCCTGCTTACAAGGGGATACCTTTGGCCTGCGCGGCGGCGATGACCCTCGCGGGCCGAACCGGCGGCCCTGTTCCGTTTGCCTTCAATCGCAAGGAGGCGAAGAGCCACGGCGAAACCGGCAGCATCGTCGGCAGCCCCTTGGCCGGCCGGGTGCTGATCGTGGACGACGTCATCACCGCCGGCACCTCGGTGCGCGAGTCCGTGGAGATCATCCGCGCCGCCGGTGCCGAGCCCTGTGGCGTGCTGATCCTGCTGGACCGCCGCGAGCGGGGAACCGGCGAGCGCTCGGCGGTCCAGGAAGTCGTCGATGAATTCGGCATCCCGGTGTATGCCGTGGTCGCGCTCGATCACGTCGTCGCGCATCTGGAATCGGCCGGAAGTTCCGCAGAACTGGCCGCCATTCGCGATTACCAGAGCCGCTACGGGGTGAACTGAATGGCGATTGCCGTGCTGCGGGAGCTGTCGTCGCTGCTGCCGGGCCGTCACGGGGCGGTTTCGTCCATCGGGCGGGGGCTTTGTGTGGCTTGTTTCGCGCTGTGGGTCGGCGGTTTTTGTCCGGATGCCGCCGCCGAAATCTATCAGTGGAAGGACGCCGAGGGGCATGTTCATTATTCCGACAAGGTGACCGCGGAAGAGGCTCGGCACGACCGTACCAAGCTGGATGCCAAGGGCATGGAGAAGGGCTTCGAGGAGGGCGCCAAGTCGCAGGAGCAGATCGCCCGTGAAAACCGGCTCAAGGAGCTGCGCCGGGAGCAGCTGAGGTTGCTGGTGGAGGAGCGCGACCATGACGAGGCCTTGCGCCGCACCTATCACAGCCCGGAAGACATGGTTAAGGCCATGCAGGCCAAGATCCAGACCCTGGACGGCTTCGTCAAGGTCACCCAGACCAATCAGCAGCGCCAGGAAAACATCCTGGAGAACCAGCACAGACAGGCGGCCGACCTGGAGCGGCGCGGACAGCCGGTGCCCAAAGGCTTGCGGGACAACATCGATGCCACCAACCGGCAGATTGCGGCGTACAAGGACAAGCTGCGCAACATCGAGCTGGACAAGGTCAACATCCGGGAGACCTACAAGCGTGACATCGAGCGTTTCACCCAGTTGACGGCGCCCCAGGAGAATCCCCTGCAGTTTCTCTACGATTGGGCCCAGGCGGCCAGGCCTCCCCGGGAGCCGGCCATTGTCAGTGCCGTCAGCTGCCAGAGCGCGGAAGTGTGCGACCGCATCTGGAACGTGGCGCGGACCTATGTGCTGCAGAATTCCAACAAGCCGCTGTTCACCGACACCGGGCGGCTGATCCGCACCTTGGGGCCGTCTGCCGAGGGGGAGATCGGCCTGGTGGTCATCCGCATCCTCGGCAAGAACGCCGACACCATCTTCCTCGACACCCGCTGCCGCAATTCCAGCTCCGGCGACGAGCTGTGCGTCAGCGATCAGGTCTCCGCCATCCGATCCGGCTTCGAGCCCTTCATCCGCAAGAGCCTGGGACTAGCGCCGTAGCAGCAGGGTGCCGATGCCGCGGTCGGTGAACAGTTCCAGCATCACCGCGTGTTCCACCCGGCCGTCGATGATGTGGCAGCTGGCCACGCCGCCCTTGAGCGCGTCGGTGGCGCAGCGGGTCTTGGGGATCATGCCCCCGGAGATGGTGCCGTTCTCGATCAGGGCATCCACTTCCGCCAGCGAAAGTCCCGTCAGCAGAGCCCCTTCCCGGTCCAGGATGCCGCGGGTGTTGGTCAGCAGGATCAATTTTTCCGCCTTCAGCACCTCCGCCATCTTGCCGGCGACCAGGTCGGCGTTGATGTTGTAGGAACGGCCATCGGAACCGACCCCGATCGGCGCGATCACCGGGATGAAGTCCCCCTGCACCAGCACGTCGACGACGGAAGTGTCGATGCTCTCCACTTCCCCCACGTGGCCCAGGTCGATGATCTCCGGCTGATCGGTTTCCGGCGACCTTTGGGTGACCACGATCTTGCGTGCCCGCACCAGTTCGCCGTCCTTGCCGCTCAGCCCCACCGCGGCGCCGCCGTGGCGGTTGATGAGGTTGACGATCTCCTTGTTGACCAGTCCGCCCAGCACCATTTCCACCACGTCCATGGTTTCCGCGTCGGTGACCCGCATGCCCTGGACGAATTCGGTGGTCTTGCCCAGGCGTTGCAACAACTGGCCGATCTGGGGGCCGCCGCCGTGCACCACCACCGGGTTGATGCCCACCAGCTTCAGCAGCACGATGTCGCGGGCGAAGCTGTTCTTCAGGTCTTCGTCGATCATGGCGTTGCCGCCGTACTTGACCACCACGGTCTTGCCCTTGAAGCGGCGGATGTAGGGCAGGGCTTCGGTGAGGACGTGGGCGATCTGGTTGGCGGAGGTGTTTTCCAGGGATTCTTGCAGTTTCATCGGGATGGGGTCGGGCGGGATTTGGCGGCGGCTTGCAGCGAGGCTGACACCATGATTCAGAACGGCAGTCTCAAGCGCGGTTCGACGCTTTGCAGGAGCTTGCGGAATTCCTCCTGGATGCGGGCCAGGGCGGTCTCGTTGTCGGCCTCGAAGCGCAGCACCAGGGATGGGGTGGTGTTGGAGGCGCGAACCAGACCCCAGCCGTCGACGAAGTCGACCCGCAGCCCGTCCACATCGATGACGCGGGCTTCCGGGAACCTGGCGAGAGCCTTCAGCTTGTCCACCAGCACGGGGGCCTGGCCTTCCGTCACGGCGACGTTGAGTTCCGGGGTGTTGACGCTGTCGGGATATTCGGCGAACACCTCGTCGGTGCTGCGCGGATCGCCCGACAGGATTTCGACGATGCGGGCACAGGCGTAGATGCCGTCGTCGAAGCCGAACCAGCGTTCCCTGAAGACGATGTGGCCGCTCATCTCGCCGCCCAGCATGGCGCCGATCTGCTTCATCTTGGCCTTGATCAGCGAGTGGCCGGTCTTCCACATGAGGGGGCGGCCGCCGTTCTTGACGATCTGGCTGGCCAGATGGCGCGAGCACTTGACGTCGTAAACGATGTCGGCGCCGGGCTGGCGCGACAGCACGTCGGCGGCGAACACCATCATCAGCCGGTCCGGCCAGATGATCTTGCCCTTGGCGTCGATCAGGCCCAGCCGATCGCCGTCGCCGTCGAAGGCGATGCCTAAGTCGGCTTCCTCGTCGATCACGGTCTTGGCCAGCACCGCCAGATTTTCCGGCTTGCCGGGATCGGGGTGGTGGTTGGGGAAGTTGCCGTCGATGTCGCAGTACAGCTCGACCACCTCGCAGCCCAGGGAGCGCATCAGGGCCGGGGCCACCTTGCCGGCGACTCCGTTGCCGGCATCGATCACCAGTTTCAGCGACCGCCCCAGCTGCATGTCGTCCTGAATGCGCTCCAGGTATTCGGGCAGGATGTCGCGATTCTCCACCCGGCCGACTCCGGCGATGAAGTCCTGGGTCTCGATGCGGCGGCGCAGCTTCTGGACGTCATCGCCGGACAGCGCGTCGCCGCCGATGACGATCTTGAAGCCGTTGTAGTTGGCCGGATTGTGGCTGCCGGTCACCATCACCCCGGACTTGCTGTTCATCACGTTGGTGGCGAAATACAGCAAGGGGGTGGGCACCGGGCCCAGGTCGATGACCGTGCGGCCGGTCGCCTGGAGGCCGCGGATCAGGGCGCTGCAGAGCTCCGGGCTGGACAGCCGCCCGTCGCGCGCCACGATGACCCGCTGTTCGCCCTTGGCGTGGGCTTCGCTGCCGATGGCGCGGCCCAGTTCCTGGGCCAGCTCCGGGGTCAGGGTTTGGCCGACGATGCCGCGGATGTCGTAAGCGCGGAAGATTTCCGCCGGAACCTGTTTGACCACCACCGGTTCGGAGGTGACCACGTAGTCCTCCTGCGGCGGCTTGCTGACGGTGGCGATCGGACTCGGCACGGCGCGCGCATCAGGCTCATGCCCCATGGCCCCGGCGGCGGCCAGCTTGATGGCCGCCCTCAGCTGCAGCATGGCCTGGGCGAGGGGCTCGGAATCGCCCAGCAGCAAGGGATAGCGTTCCAGCTGGCGATGGTGCACCAGGTCGTCCACCAGCCGGCGGATGTTGTCCTGATCCGAGTGCAACGCCTTGGCGACCCAGCGTGCCGCCAGGAAGAACAGTGCACCGGTCAGCGCCAGGCCCAGCGCCGGAAGGGCCAGGATCCACCAGGCGAGGGGGTTGGCTGGGGGGGGCGCCCAATAGACGACCTTCCATTCGGTGCCCGGCACCGCGATCTCGCCTCCCGGCGGCTGCGCCTTGAGGCTGGCTTCGCCGCGATAGGCCAGGCTCAGGGCGGCCTGGCGCAACTCCAGGGCTGCGCCGGGCGGGGCGATGGCCAGGGCCTCCTGGAGAAATTTCGGCGACAGGCTCGCCAGCGCCGCGCCGCGGCGGTCCGGCAGGGCGCGGGCGAACGCCAGGTGGCCGTCTTCGGTGCCGGCGGCGTGGGCGGCCGGCTTGGCGGCGGAGTCCATGGCATCTTTGACCATCTGCAAATCGGCGTAGCCCATCTTGGGGGTGCGCACTTCGTCCAGGGTGTTGACGTCGGCCGGCAGCAGCCGCACCAACAGGGCGCCGGGCAACTGCGAGGTCATCCGTTCCTCCTCCGCGTGCAGCTGGCCGATGTCGCCGGAGGCCAGCGCCTCGGCGACCCGCTTCTCCAGGATCATGGCGCTGAGGGCGTCGTCCACCAGCTTCATCACCTGGCCGGCCTGGCGGGCGGTGGTCTCGGCGGCATTGCGGGTCAGTTCCCGGGCGGTGTCGGCGCTCCGCCGCCAGGCGCCGGCGTAGATGGCCGCCGCCACCGCCAGCTGCAGCAGCAGGGCGAGGGCGCCCAACAGGTAGACGAATCTCTTCAGGTTCATGAGCGATGCGTCACTGCACCCCGGTGTGGCCGAAACCGCCGGATGAGCGGCGGCTCTTTGAGAACTCGGCCACGGTTTCGAAGCTCACCTGGGCGACCGGCACGAACACCATCTGGGCGAGCCGGTCGGCCGGTTCGATGGTGTAGGGCTGGGGACCGCGGTTCCAGCAGGACACCAGCACCTGCCCCTGGTAGTCGGAGTCGATCAGGCCCACCAGGTTGCCGAGCACGATGCCGTGCTTGTGGCCGAGGCCGGAACGGGGCAGCAGCACCGCCGCCAGGTGGGGGTCGTCGATGTGGAGGGCGAAGCCGGTGGGGATCAGCTGGGTCTCGCCGGGCTTCAGGGTGAGCGGCGCGTCGATGCAGGCGCGCAGGTCCAGTCCGGCGGAGCCGGCGGTGGCATATTCCGGCAGCGGAATCTCCCGCCCCAGCCGGTCATCGAGTATTTTCAGCTGAATTTTTCGCATGCAGGCGTTCTACGATGAGGTCCATCAGTTGTCCGGCGATCTCGTGTTTGGGCGCCAGCTCCAAGGAGCAGCCACCGTCATCCCAAAAGACCTCCAGGGCGTTGTCGTCGCTGTCGAATCCGCCCCGGGGCGTTCCCACCCGGTTGGCGGCGATCAGGTCCAGGCCTTTGGTTCGCAGCTTGGCCAGCGCGTATTCTTGCAGATCGCGGGTTTCCGCCGCAAAGCCCACCACGAAGGGGCGGCGGGGGAGGGCCGAGACCGCACCGATGATGTCGCGGGTGCGGGTCAGGGGAATGCTGAGCTCCGCCTCGGTCTTCTTGATCTTGTCGGCCTCGGGCCGCGCCGGCGTGTAGTCGGCGACCGCCGCCGCGCCGATGTAAATGTCACGGCTCGCAGCCCGTTCCATCACCGCCTCGTACATCTGCTCGGCGGTTTCGACGCGGTGGACCTCGACGCCGGCCGGATCGGCCAGCGCGGTGGGGCCGCTCACCAGGGTCACCCGCGCGCCGCGGCGGGCCGCCTGTTCGGCAACCGCATAGCCCATCTTGCCGGAACTGCGATTGCCGATGAAACGCACCGGATCGATGGGCTCGCGGGTAGGGCCGGCGCTCACCAGAACCGACCGGCCGGCCAAGGGACCCGGCACGATGGGTTGCAGCATCCGGTCGACGATGTCGGCCGGTTCCAGCATCCGCCCCTCGCCGGTTTCGCCGCACGCCAGCGAACCGCTGCCGGGCCCCAGCAGGACGATTCCGCGGGCACGCAGTGCCGCGACGTTGTCGCGGGTCGCCGGGTGGTCCCACATGGCGGCGTTCATGGCCGGTGCCGCCAAAAGCGGTGCCCGCGTCGCCAGGCACAGGGTGGTCAGCAGGTCGTCGGCCAGGCCGGCGCGCAGCCGTGCCAGGAAGTCCGCCGTGGCCGGTGCGATCAGTACCCGTTCGGCCCAGCGCGCCAGGCTGATGTGGTCCATGGCCGATTCTTCCGTCGCATCGAGCAGTTGCAGATGAACCCGGTTGCCGGACAAGGCCTGGAAAGTCAAAGGGGCCACGAAGCGGGTGGCGGCCTCGGTCATTGCGACCCGCACCTCGGCGCCTTCGGCGCGGAGCAACCGGGTAAGCTCGGCCGCCTTGTAGGCGGCGATGCCGCCAGTCACTCCCAGCAGGACACGGATGCGGGCCAATCGGCTCAAGGGGGGCTACGGTCGGTGAGTTGATAAGAGGATGATTATGGCAAGTTTACCGGCTTCCTTCTATGCTTTCGCTTCCGCACACCGGGGATGTGACCACAATGGAGACGACCCATGCCGATCACGGACTGGCCAGATGCCGAACGGCCCCGCGAGAAGCTGTTGAGCAAGGGTCCGCAGGCGTTGTCCGACGCGGAACTGCTGGCCATTTTTCTGCGCACCGGGGTGCGCGGCAAGACCGCGGTGGATCTGGGGCGGGAGCTGCTGGCGGAATACGGTTCGTTGCGTGCGCTGCTGGAAGCCGATCTGGCCCGTTTCAGCCGCAGCCCCGGCCTGGGTGCGGCGAAATACGCCCAGCTCCAGGCGGTGCTGGAGATGTCCAGGCGGCATCTGCGGGAGGAATTGGAGCGGGGCGATGCCCTGACCAGCCCGGATCTGACCCGGCGGTTCTTGGCAGCCCGCCTGCGGGACTATCCCCATGAGGTGTTCGGTTGCCTGCTGCTGGACAACCAGCACCGGGTGCTGCGCTTCGAGGAGCTGTTCCGCGGCACCATCGACGGTGCCAGCGTGTATCCCCGCGAAGTGGTCAAGCTCGCGTTGTCCTGCAATGCGGCGGCGGTGATCCTCGCCCACAACCACCCCTCCGGCGTGGCCGAGCCGAGCGCGGCCGATCGCGCGATTACCGATCATCTGAAGCAGGCCTTAGGGCTGGTGGAGATACGCGTGCTCGACCATTTCATCGTCGGCGACGGCGAGCGGGCCTATTCGTTCGCCGAACATGGCTTGCTGTAGCCGCCCGTGACTGCCCCGGTCGCCCTCGTCACCGGCGCCGCCCGGCGGGTCGGGGCCGGCATCGCCCGCACCCTGCACGGTGCGGGGTTTCGCATCGCCCTGCATTGCCATCGCTCGGTTGCCGAAGCGGCCGAACTGGCGGGGGAGCTCAACCGTATCCGGGCCGGTTCGGTTCAGGTCTTCTGCGCCGACCTGCTGGACCCGGCCGCCCTGGCCGATCTCGCCGAGCGGGCGGCGGCTCCCTGGGGGCGGTTGGATGTCCTGGTCAACAACGCATCCCGGTTCCATCCCTCAGCCGTCGGTGAGACCTCTCCGGCCCTATGGGACGAGCTGATGGCCACCAATTTGACGGCCCCGTTCTTGTTGAGCCAGGCCGCCGTGCCGCATTTGCGCAGGCAGCGGGGGTGCATCGTCAATCTGGTGGATATCCACGCCGAACGAGGGCTGGTGCGGCATGGCGCTTATTGCGCCGCCAAGGCCGGTCTGGTGGGTTTGACCAAGACCTTGGCCAAGGAACTGGCGCCGGAAATCCGCGTGAACGCGGTCGCGCCGGGCGCCATCCTGTGGCCGGAGGGGGATGCCGATGAGGATCGCCAAACCCGGATTCTCGCCGGCATTCCCCTGGGCCGGCTCGGCACCGTGGCCGATGTCGCCGGGGCGGTTCGGTTTCTGATCGAAGCGCCTTATGTGACGGGGCAGGTGCTGGCGGTGGACGGCGGCCGCGGCTTGGCGGGCTGATCAGCCGCAGGCGGCGCTGTCCGGATGGCGCTCGAAGTCGATCCGCTGTTGCCGGGCCAGCCGTTTGTCGTAGTCGGCCCACAGCTCGGCGAAGCGCCGCCCGAGGGTGGGGTGGAGGCGTTCGCCGGCGATTTCGGCCAGGGGTTCCAGCATGAAGGCATAGCGGGTAATGTCTTCCCGCGGCAGCTTGAGCCGGCCCGACTCGACGACTTCATCGCCGTACAGCAGCAGGTCGATGTCCAGGGTGCGGGGAGCGAATTTCTTGCACTCGCGGGTGCGGCCGTGGCGCGTCTCGATGGCAGCGAGGCTTTCAGCGAGCTGATCCGGCGCCAGTTCGGTGTCAAAGCCCACCACCAGGTTGTAGAAGGGGTCGCCCTCGAAGCCGACGGCTTCGCTCTCGTAGACGCTGGAGATGGTCAAGGGGCCGAAGGCCTGTTCCAGGTCGTCCAGGGCGCCGCGGATATGGGGCTCCCGGTCGATGTTGCTGCCCAGGCTCAGGTAGACGGCGGGCATGTCAGGGCCGGCTGCCGCGCTCGATGATGACGCCGACGTCGCTGGCGCCGCTGATGGCGCCCTTCTTGTTCAGGCTCAGCCGCACCCAGGGGGTGGGGAATTCCTCCAGGATCAGGCCGGTGATGCGCTCCGCCAGGGTTTCCACCAGGAAGAATTCGCTGCCTTCGACGAAGGCGGTGACCCGCTTGGACAAGGCCTTGTAGTCGAGGGCGTCGTCGATGGAGTCGGTGGCCGCCGCCCGGCGGGTGTCGGTCGCCAGTTCCAGGTCGAGCAGTATGGTCTGGCGGATTCTCCGCTCCCAGTCATAAATGCCGATGATCGTCTCGATCTTCAGGCCGCGCAAAAATATAATGTCCATCACCGGTCCGCTAGGCTTGTCAGTGCCGGACTTGATATCACATCTCGCGCCCCCTACACAACCACGCCCGGTGCAACGCAAACCATCATGTGGCAATGGCTACTCGTTCCGTTCGGCTATCTCCTAGGCTCCGTCAACAGCGCAATTCCCTTGAGCCGCATCCTGAAGCTGCCCGACCCGCGCACCGAGGGATCCGGGAATCCCGGAGCCACCAACATGTTGCGTCTGGGCGGCAAGAAGGCCGCGGCGCTGACGTTGGTCGGCGACACGCTCAAGGGGCTGGTGCCGATGCTGATCGCCCACGCCCTGGGGGCGGATCAGTTCTTGCTGGCCGCTACCGGTGCCGCCGCCTTCCTGGGCCATTTGTTCCCGGCGTTTTACCGTTTCCAGGGCGGCAAGGGGGTGGCGACCGCCTGGGGGGTGCTGACGGGATTCTCCTGGGTGGTGGGTGGCCTGATGCCGGTCACCTGGGTGGTCGTGGCCAAGCTGACCCGTATTTCCTCCTTGTCCGCGCTGATCGCGGCGTCCGTGGCGCCGGTCTACATCTGGTATTTTTCCGGAGTGCCGGTGTTCGTCCTGACCTCGGTCGCCATGACGGTGGCCATGATCTGGAGTCACCGGGAGAACATCCAGCGGCTGTTGCGCGGTGAAGAGGGCCGCATCGGCGGTTGATGCGGGTGGGATCGGCAGGGCCCCCCTGCGGGTGAGGCGGTCGCCGGGTCGCTCAGGCCGGTTCGAGGGCATCCAGGGGCCAGCGCGGCCGCACGTCGATTTCGAGGCCGTCGCGGGCCCCGTGCAGCAACCTTTGACAGCCGGCATAGGCGATCATGGCGCCGTTGTCGGTGCAGAATTCCAGACGCGGGAAGTAGACCGACACCGATTCCAGTTCGGCCAGTCGCTGCAGCCGTTCCCGCATCAGCCGGTTGGCGCTGACGCCGCCGGCCACCACCAGCCGGTTCAGGCCGCACTCGCGCAAGGCCCGGCGGCATTTGATCAGCAGGGTGTCCACCACGGCGTCCTGGAAGGCCGCCGCGATGTCGGCCCGGGCGCGGTCGCTCCGGTCCGACTGGGCGAGGGCGGTCAAGGTGTGGGTCTTGAGCCCGCTGAAACTGAAATCCAGGCCGGGGCGATCGGTCATCGGCCGGGGGAAGCGCCGCTCCGGTTCCCCGGCCTGGTCGGCCAGGCGCGCCAGGGCCGGCCCACCGGGATAGCCCAGCCCCAGCATCTTGGCGGTCTTGTCGAAGGCTTCGCCGGCCGCATCGTCCACCGATTCTCCCAGGGTGCGGTAGCGGCCGACGCCGCCGACTTCCACCAGCAGGGTGTGGCCGCCGGACACCAGCAAGGCCACGAAAGGGAATTGCGGCGGCTCCGGTTCCAGCATGGGCGCCAGCAGATGGCCTTCCATGTGATGCACGGCGACCGCCGGCACGCCCCAGGACCAAGCCAGGCTGCGGCCCACCGAGGCCCCCACCATCAGGGCGCCGATCAGGCCGGGACCGGCCGTGTAGGCGACGCCTCCGATCTGCCGGCGGTCGATGTCGGCATCCTGCAGGACCGCCCGCATCAAGGGGATCAGCTTGCGGATGTGGTCGCGCGAGGCGAGTTCCGGCACGACCCCGCCGAATTCCGCATGAGTCTTGACCTGGGAATAAAGCCGGTGGGCCAGCAGGCCGCGGTCGGAATCGAAGAGCGCCACCCCGGTTTCGTCGCAGGAAGTTTCGATGCCCAGAACGATCATCGCAGGGCAACCGCACGAATTACCGAGAAGTAGCGAGGACCTGAAGCCGGAAGTCATCATTGAGGCTGGCTCGGTATCGTTTTCGGCGGATGCTGGACTTGGAGCTGTCCAGCTTGAGCACATCCGA
>Ga0233425_10001374_pt1 | contig 55233 bp, 53 predicted proteins | sample Watercolumn_Towu_2_FD_181712 | JGI IMG/M metagenome (GOLD analysis project Ga0233425, IMG submission 181712) | Freshwater microbial communities from Lake Towuti, South Sulawesi, Indonesia - Watercolumn_Towuti2014_140_MG | ecosystem: Environmental > Aquatic > Freshwater > Lake | place... | reverse complement strand
TTCAGAAACGGTCCGGTGAGGTTTGGAACCTGCTCGCGGCGGTCAAGACGGAGTGGACCAAATACGGCGATATTCTGACCAAGGTGCAGAAAAAGATCCATGAGGCCTCCGAAACCATCGAGCAGGCGCAGACGCGAACGCGGGCCATCGGGCGTAAATTGAAGGATGTGCAGGAACTGCCGGCCCCGGAGGCCGAAGCCGAATAGACATTGACGTCATGACGTCACGGATCCTGACCGGTGGGAGGGGGATATTGAGTGGACGCCCTGACCGGTCGGTGAGCGAAGCTTTTTAAGGCCAATGTCTTTTTTTGCCGGCACGGCGATAGGTACGATTTTCACTGTTTCATAAAGAAAGGAGAAATCATGGATCATTACGAAAGAATGCGTTTGCTGCTCGATGCCCACCCCTCCGGCGCGCCGAAGTCGGAGAGGTTCGACGCAATCCTCCGCATTCTCTTCAGTCCGGAGGAGGCGGCTGTAGCAGCGGCGATGGGCTTCTCCCCGCGGTCCCCGGAGGCGATTGCCGCCGCCTGCGGAATCCCCGCCGAAACGGCGGAGACGTTGCTGGAGAAGATGGCGGACAGGGCGGTCGTCTTCTGCCGGGAGAAGGAGGGGAAGCGCGCTTACGCCCTGATGCCGACTATCCCGGGTCTCTTCGAATTCCCCTTCATGAAGATCGGCGGGGAACCGATAGACGCGCGGCTGGGGAAGCTCTGGGAGGAATACCATGCGGACGGCCTGGGGGCCTCGTTCGGGGGAAGCGCCACGCCGCTCACCCGCGTGGTGCCGGTCGAAGAATCCCTCAATCCGACGACCCGCGTCCACCCTTACGAGGACGTGGCGCATCTCATCGACGGGGCCGGCTACATCGCGCTGGGGGCATGTGCCTGCCGGATCAGCGTCGGGGCCTGCGACGCACCGCGGGACGTGTGTCTGATCTTCGAGGCCACGGGGCGTTTTCTCGTGGAGCGCGGGTATGCCCGTCAGATCAGCCGGGAGGAGGCAAAACAGGTTCTGGACAGCGCCGAAGCGGCGGGGCTCGTCCACACCAGCAGCAACAGCCAGGACCGCGCCACCTTCATCTGCAACTGCTGCCCGTGCTGCTGTACGATCCTCAGGGGCATGACCCAGCTCAAACTCCCCCATCCCTTTGCCACGAGTGCCTTTCAGGCCGAGGTAAATCCCGATAGCTGCAACGGCTGCGCGCTCTGCGCCGATGAGCGCTGTCCCGTCGGCGCGATCGTCATGAAGGATGACCGGGCCGTCGTGACGGCTGAAAACTGCATCGGCTGCGGTCTCTGCGTGACCGCCTGCCCCACTGGAACGATCACCCTCATCCGTCGGGAAACGCCGCCCGAGATCCCGGACACGGCCCAGGAGATGGGGATGAAGGCCCTTTCGGAAAAGGGGAAATTAGAGGCGTTCATGGCGGCGTCCAAGCGATAAGGCGGTAGGCGGCCCTATTTACGACATCTACCGGATCTAACGTTTGCGCACCTTCATTCCATCACTGTATAGATTCGTTTTAAGAAGCGCGATGATTTTGTGATCGGCGGCCGGGAGGGCGAAGTTGTCGAGCTCCCCGGGGAGGATCCATCGGAAAGCGTCGATCCCGATGCACCGAATACGGCCTCCCCGATACCGGCACTCGAAGGCATGGAGGGTGATCCTGAAGTGGGTATAGGCATGTTCTACCGAGGTGAGTAGGCTACCGACCTCGATCGCGATACCAAGCTCCTCACGGATCTCCCGCTTTAGGCAGCCTTCCAGATCCTCGCCCGGTTCGCGCTTTCCTCCGGGAAATTCCCAGAGCCCGCCCAGGAGCCCCTTTGGCGGCCGGCGTGTGATCAGGAGACGGTTGTCACGCCAGATGATGCCGGCCGTGACCTCGTAATGGGGAACGGGCATCCGGGGGGATTTGACGGGGAGTTCCCGCTGAAGGGACAGCCGGTTGGCCTCGCATAGGGCTGAAACGGGGCAGTCGGCGCAGGCGGGATTCCGGACACGGCACACCAGCGCGCCCAGTTCCATCAGCGCCTGGTTGTAGTCACGAATCCGGCGTTTCGGCAGGAGCCCTTCGGACAGCGACCAAAGCCCCTTGAGTGTTGCGGTCTTCCGGACGTCGTCGGTGATGTGGAACATCCTTGCGAGCACGCGGATCACGTTCCCGTCGAGGACGACCTCTGGTCTTTCGAAGGCGATGCTGAGAATCGCGCCGGCGGTGTAGCGGCCGATGCCGGGAAGGGAAAGCAACCCTGCCGGAGTATCGGGCACACGGCCGTCAAATCGTTCGACGACGTCACGGGCGGCCCGGTGGAGAAGACGCGCCCTGCCGTAATAACCGAGACCCTCCCACTGTTTCATCACTTCGTCGGGTGCGGCCCGCGCCAGCGCCTCCACGGAGGGGAAGCGCTCCAGAAACCGTCCGTAGTAAAGCTCCACCGTCTTGACCTGGGTCTGCTGGAGCATCACCTCCGAGACCCAGATCCTGTAGGGATCTCTCGTTTCCCGCCATGGCAGAGGCCTTGCCTGTTTGTCGTACCAGGAAAGCAGCTTTTTCCGAAACCGAAGTCGAAAAGGGTTATCGATTCTCATTTGCATCCGTTGCGAGCGCGATCCCCGCGGCTTCGCTTGGGGTAAGCGGGCAAAAGCGGTATGCGGACGTTAATTCAATGAGGACGAAAGATTCCCCGCAGCTTGCTGCGGAGGGTGTCAGTTCCCCGCCAACTCCTCCTTCCTCCACGGCGGCAGAAGATTTAACAAAATCGCCAGGACGACAAAGGGGATAATCAGCAAAACCAGGGCAACCAACAATCCCTCGATGCCCATCAGTTCCATTTTATAGGTGGTCAAACCCCGGAAACTCTTCGAAAACAACTGCCCGCCGATCACTACGTTCCACCGTGTGCTGAAGATCCCGAGCTGGATAAGCAGGCCGCAGACAAAGTACAACAGCTTTCTCAAATCCTCCTGGAGCTTGAATATCTTGATCGCCACCATGACGCCCAGAGGCAGCAGCATGCCCAGCAGGATCTGCAGGATGACCAGACTCATAAAAAGCTTTGTGGACACGAGCTGGGAGAGGATCTTGATCGATTCTTCGCTTTCATAAAGACGATGGATGAAGTCAAGAACCTCGATGGAAAAATCGACGATGACCGCATAGAATAGAAAAGATGCCACCCTGTCGAGACACTTCATGTCTATTTTCCCGCCCCGGATCGGGATGATGATCATATAGAGCAGCATGACGATCGCGATCCCCGAAACAATGGCCGAAAAGAGAAACACGACCGGCATCATGACGCTGCTCCACCAGGGGTTGGCCTTGATCGAACCGAAGATGAAGCCGACATAACCGTGGAGAAGAAAGGCCGAGGGGATCCCGATGATCGTGATGACCTTTACGGTCTTCTTGTCGAAGGCGACGGCCTTGTCGCTGATATCGGTGGAGAAAAGGGAAAGGACCCTGAGCACCCACCTTCTAAGCCCCGTGGATTCGGTCGACCACACGATCATGTCCCGGCGGTACTCAAACCAGATTTCCAAAAGGAGCACCAGCATCAGATACCAGAGATAAACGAAACCGAACATGGCCATGGCGGATGCCGGATTCGGGGTCATGAACATCTCGTAGGAACGCTCCGGACGGCCGAGGTGAAGTTGCAGAGGCAGGGGGGCAATCAGGAGAAAGGCCAGTGCGGTCAGCAGGGCCAACCGGTACGTAGGTTGCAATTCCTTGACGTTGAAGACCTTGACAAGCGAGGCGAGGATAAACGCCCCGGCGACCAATCCCGTGATGTATGGATAGACCACAATCAGGATCGACCAGTGGATCTCGATCTCGTTCGGATAGATAAACCCGATTACCTGTTGGGCAAGTTCCATAAAACCGTGGGAAGCATCCATATCAGTTCACCTCGCCATCGAGATTTGCATAGTATACTTTGGGATCCGTATTCAAAGACGGTTTGAGGACATGAATCTTATTCATCCGGGTGAACCTCCCGAGGGGGCTGGCAATACTCTTCATATCGCCGAAAAGCCGGGCCTGTTTGGGACAGACCTCGACGCAGACGGGCAGCAGTCCTCTCACCAGGCGGTGATAGCAGAAGGTGCATTTATCCGCTACCCTGGTCAGCGGGTGTAGGTAGCGCGCCCCGTAAGGGCAGGCCTGGATGCAGTACCGGCAGCCGATACAGCGCTTGTCGTCCACGAGGATCACGCCGTCGATGGTTTTATATGTGGCGCCCACCGGGCAAACCTGCACGCAGGGCGGATGATCGCATTGATTGCAGAGCTTTGGGACAAAAAAACTGCGCAGCATATCTTTTTCCACAAAGGCCTCGGCCGGTTCGTCGAGATTCGTGCTGATGGTCTTTATGGTCACGCTCTTGTCCGTCTTGATGACATACCGCTCCACCCAGGTGCGGAAATAATAGGGCTCGGTGGGCACATCGTTTTCCGTTTTGCATCCCTGCATGCATCTGCCGCAGCCGATGCACCTGTTGATGTCGATGCCCATCCCATAGAGGTGCTTGGCGGGGTCGTAGTCCTTGTAAATCGTTTTTGCCCAAGCATCGGGAGATAACGCTCCGGCCAGAACGCCGGAAGAAACAAACAAACAGCAATTTTTCAAGAACTCGCGTCGATCCATCAGATCCCTCCTAACATATGCGGATAGTGGCACTGCCAGCAGACATACTTTTCCCCGTGAGCGGTCATATCCACTGCCGGTACCCCCTTCCGGGGAGACACTTTATCGTGGCACTTTCCGCAAAACTCCCGTGTATCCGGTTTCGTCGGCGATACGGATCTCGGTGATGTCTTGTGCTTTACCGGAACCTTGTGGCAGACGGTGCACTCCAGCGCGGCATGATAGGAAGCCACCTTGGTCCGTTCTATCTGTGCATGGCAGGCAGCGCAGTGACGGGGGGTCTGCGGCGGTTTCGGGTCATGGGGGTTGTGACAGGTGATGCAGGGTTTCCGCGCATTGTGGGTGTCCGGATTGATCTGCGGGAAACCCGTCGGTCTTGAGGAATTATAATTATGGCAGTAAGAACAGTAATCGCGCTTCTTCGGTGAAGTCGGCTTCACCTCCGCGGGGTTGTCCGCGTGTTTTTGCGCCGGACCGTGGCAGCTCTCGCAGGATAGATCCCGATGGTAACCGGTTTTTTTGATGTCGTGCTGCTTCTCGTGGCATGGTCCGCAGACCTCGGCTCCGGCATACTTGGTCTCCTTGTTCGCTTCCCGTATCGTGGAAGACATCTGTTGCAGGGCCGGCTCTTTCATATCGAGGGGAAGGATGAAGTGCCATGCGACCAGTAATACCGCCGCCAGCATGACAAATACAGCAATAACCCTCATCGCCTGTTCAGGAAGCCTTTTAAGAAAATCTTTCATGCCGTCCCCCCTGTTTATTGCCATTTTCTTTTATCTTCGATTTTTTTACTGCCGTCAGGGATTTCCGTGACAAAAACCGCCGAACTTCTCAGCTTCGTTGTCTCACGTATCTTTTCCTCGAGGGAAGTTTTAAGGGCATCCGTCCGCTCAATGCCCGGCCTGAGCTGGATTTCCACCGTCATCAGGTCCGTTACGCCTTCACGCGTCACCACGACCCTGATCTTCTCCACCTCTTCGGCAAATCCGGCGGCGGCTTCATCGATTTGGCGGGGGTGGACAAACATCCCCTTAATCTTTGTCACTTCATCCGCCCGGCCCATGATACCCTTGAGTTTATAAGAGGTCCTTCCGCATGCGCACTCTTGCTCATCAAGCGAGGAAAGGTCTCCGGTGCCGTAACGGACAAGCGGATAGCATTCATTGCTGAAATCGGTGACCACCACCTCGCCGACACCACCGGCGGGCTGCGGCTCGCCTGTGAGCGGATCGCAGATCTCTATATACAGATCGTCGGAAATGTGCATGCCCTTCTCCGCGGGGCATTCGTAAGCCACCCCTCCCAGGTCGGCGGTGATGTATGCCTGGCGGACGATGATTTCATAATCATTGAGTTCTTTTCTGAGCGAAGGAGACAATATCTCTCCCGCAACCAGCGCGATCTCCATAGCAAGGTCTCTCGCCGTATCATACCCCAGCTCTTCCATCTTCTTGATCAGCGCAAGCAGAAAGGAAGGGATGCCGATGTAGCCGTTGATCTTCAGCCCGGCCATGGTTTTTACCTGAATTTCGGTGTTCCCTACCCCAGTCGGCACGGTCACGCATCCGATACCGTTACAGGCCTCGTCGAGGAAGATGCCCGCGGGCGTCAAATGGTAGGAAAAGGTGTTCATGACCAGGTCGCCTGCCCTGAAGCCCGCGTTGAACAGGCATTTTCTCAGTCCCCAGTAATCTTCCTTTCGACCCTCCGGATCGTATATGGGACCCGGCGACACATATACCCGCTTGAGTTTTTCCAGAGGCACCGCAAGAAAGCCCCCGAAGGGCGGATCATTCTGATGAAATTCCGGCATCCTGTTTTTTTTCAGTACGGGGAGCCTGGTGAAATCATCGGTATTTTTGACGGTGTCCGGGTTTATCCCCCGCTCGTCAAGAAACCTCCTGTACCCGGGCGCGTTTTCATAGGCATACCTGAAAATCCTCAGCGCCTCTTTTCCCTTTCGGGCGGCGCGTTCGGGCCTGGCCATCCGTTCGGCATTTTCGTCGTAGAAGCCGCTGTTCCTCTCCGTCTGCGTCCCTTTCGGCATATGCCGTCTCCTCCATTGTAGAGCCTTCAAAAACGCCCGTATGGGAGCGTCATAACGCGATGCCGCGGTTTGAGAGAAGGAAAAACCGCCCTATACCCTTAATTCCTTCCCGAAAGAGGAGATGGAAATGAGGAGGGCCCTCCCGCCGGGGGAGGGAAGATTTGCCTTCGACCGGGAACGCATCCCTTCGGGCCCCCGCCTTACAGGCGGAGCGGTACATCAAAAAGATCGCTTCCTTGCCGGGACAACCCCGCCCCTTGGGCGGGGTGCTCGACAAGTCTTCGCCACCGCGTATTTCGAGACATATATCCTGTTCCGAATCACGCGGTGGCTGAAAAAACGGTTATTTTGGATAGGAAGCGCTGAACGCCGCGACCCCGGTCATTTTATCGGCTTTGAAAACGGCAGACCCTTCTTTCGCCTGAACTGGAAATGAAAAATCCGGAATATTCGTCCACCATTTTTCGAGCTGGTCATGAACGGCTATCCCTTTCTCCTGGAGCCGCAGACCGCCCGTCACGCCTACACTCATGAACGCCTCCCAGAGGCCAAGAATGGCGGGGACCCTGAGCTGGTTTGTCTTCCCGGCGGGGATCCACATCGTCTCCTGGGATCCGACGGTATTGAGATCAAAATCCTCGAAGGCCACCGTAAAGTTCAGGCTTTCCATCGCCACCGGGTAGGGGTTCGGGTTTTTGATGTCAAAGATGAAATTGAGACCCAGGGGCGCGCCGTTGTTTCCGGGTTTTCCCCTTGTAATTTCGGTCTTGGCGCCATAGAACCAGTAACCCCAATAGTTGGCGACTTCAACCCTGTTCAGGGTAACCGTCGGGGTTGTGAATTTTTTCGGAGTGGTTGCCTCTTTTCCCGCGCCGAAAAGGAGACCCGGGACAAAGAACAGACATATGCCGACCAATAGGATCAATCTTTTCTGCATTGTTCATCTCCCTCCTTATTCCGTTCAAAGGGTTAGGTGATCCAGCGTTTTCGCCGTTTATAGTGTTTGACGTCCCTAAAACTCTTCCGGCCCCCCACATCGGTCAGACCGAGATAAAAATCCTTGATGTCGGGATTCTCGCGCAGTTTCTCCGAGGTGTCGTCCATGACGACGCGACCGTTTTCCATCACGTAGGCATAGGGCGCAATGCTCAAGGCAAGTTTCGCATTCTGCTCCACCAGGAGAATCGAGATACCCTCTTCCTTATTGAGGCGGGTGATGATATCGAAGATTTCGTGTATCAAAAGCGGGGCAAGCCCCATCGACGGCTCGTCGAGAAGAATCAGTTTCGGCGTCGTCATCAGGGCCCGTCCCACGACGGTCATCTGCTGCTCGCCCCCGCTGATGAAGCCGGCCGTCTCGCCCCGCTTTTCCCTGAGCCTGGGGAAATAGTGATACACCATTTCGAGGCTATCTTTCATCTCCTTGCCGCTCTTCTTCTTCATATGGGCGCCGACTTTCAGATTTTCCTCGACGGTCAGATGTTCGAAGACCTTCCGGCCCTCGATCACCTGGACGATGCCCATCTTGGCGATTTTCTCGGCTTTCATCTTGTCGATCCGCTGGCCCATGAATTCGATAGACCCATCGGTGACCTTGCCGTCCTCGTGATTGAGGAGGCCCGAAATCGCTTTCAAGGTGGTGCTTTTTCCCGCCCCGTTTGCGCCGAGGAGCGCGACGATCCCTCCTTTCGGCACTTCGATGGAGAAACCTTTGATCACGAGAATGACCTCGTGATATTTTACTTCGATATTATTGATCTTTAATATCGGTTCCTCTTTAGACAAAGCCTTATGACCTCCTTGGGGTATGATTCGATTACCAGCCGATCCACTCCTTTGCCCATTTTTCGGGCCACTTGCTCTTTAGGTCGACTTTCTCAACGATTTGGAATTTCCCGTCCTTGATTTCATAGATCGGCACGATTCCGGCGACACGGTGGTCGGTTGTCGTAAAGGTAATCGGGGCTGCGCCGAGGCCGATATCGAAATTGTTCATCGTTTCGAAGCCCAATTTCAATATACTCTCGCCGTCGAGCTTGCCGGCTTTGTCAGCGCGGATCAGGGCTTCCCGAAGAATCAATACGGCGCCCCAGGCCTGGACGGTTCGGATCAGCCTCTTATTGGCCGGAACGCCGGGGTTGAATTTTTTGGCATAGGCAACGACTTTATCCATCCCGGGGACCTTTTCGCCGAAGAAGGCGCAAATGGCTGCACCCATCACGCCCTCGGCGGCCTTTGCGGCCATCTTGGGGAGGTTTTCGTCAAACCCCCAGTTGTTGACGATGTGCTCGGCCCCGAGCCCGATCGAATAGGCGTCCCTCAGGGTTGCCGAGACCGACATGGTGGTGTTTCCGTGCCATACGATGTCGGGCTTGAAGTCCTTCAGTGCAAGGACCTGGCTTTTTGTGTCGATGGCAAAGAGCGAGACGTCCTGATCGGGGCCGACGTCAAAGCCCAGGATGGCGGCCTGATCCTTTATGGCCTTGATCGGGGCGCTGGCGTAGGGAGATGCGAACATGTACGAATTGGCAAAACGGGGCTTCCGTTTCCCGTAGTCCGGGTGCTTGGGCCATTTTTTATTGAACCAAGCCGTAAGCGCGGCCCTCGCGTTGCTTGAATAGTCCGTCGCGTAGAAGAGGTTATAGGGAGTCTTCTTGGGATCGGTCAGATGTCCCGAATAGGAAGCAGAAACGTAGGGCATTTTATCCTTGGTCACCGTGGGCGAAAGGGCTTCGGTATCGCCCGTACCCCATCCGAGGACGGCAACGCATCCCAGCCTCTGGAACAGTTTATACTTGGTAAGCGCTTCGGGAACCCGATAGCCGTAATCAAACTGGTGAAGCTTGATCTGCTTGCCGTTGATGCCGCCGGTCTCGTTTACATAATGAATCGCTTCGGCGATACCCAGCGCGTAATCCCTCCCCACGTCCGATGTGGCGCCGGTCATGTCGTTGAGGGAACCGACATTGATGATCTTCCCGGCCGGAACCGCTGCCGACACAAGACCCGCACCGAGCAGCATCGAAAGCAACAATACATAAAACCCGGTCACTATCTTTTTGAAATACATGTTTCCCTCCTTCTTTTTTGTTGGAAAGCAAGCGGTTATGACGATTTAACCAACCGACACGTCACATCACAAACGAAGATCCATCACCTCCTTCAAAGGTCAATAAGAAAATGGCCATAAATTGAAATAGTTCTTTGCCTGCCACCAGCGATAAGCCAGACCGTTCGGTTCGAATATCAAAAAGACGCAAATGGCAAGCCCGAAGGCAGATTCCTTGATGAATAGAAAATCCACCAAAAGCTTCGGGTATGTGTCGGCAAGCGGTATGACGGCCATTTGCAATAGTTCCATGACAACTACCATGAAGATGGATCCGAAAATGGTTCCGTGAACCGACCCAGCCCCGCCTATCAGGATGACGCCGACCAGCCACAGGGACCAGAACCATGGGAAATGCTCGGGGCTGATTGCCGCGAGGTTGCTGATCCAAACTGCTCCCGCGATACCGCCGATGAATCCGGCGACAAAAAATGCAAGGAGCTTGTATTTGACGATGTTTATCCCCATCACTTCCGCCGAAATATCGTTGTCCCGGATCGCCACCCAGGCCCGTCCGACCCTCGAACGCAACAGGTTGACCATACCGATGACGCAGATGATCACCAGCACGATCATCATATAGTAGACCTTGATGTCGCTGTCGATCATCCAAGGTCCGACCTTGATCGTTCCGGGGGGGAGCGAAAAGGCCTGTCCTCTGCCGCCGATCTGGCTGATGTACTGGGTGATGACGAAATCAACGGTGATGAACTGCGCCGCCATCGTGGTCAGGATCAGATAAAACCCCTTCACCCTGGCCGAGGGGAGCCCGAAGAGGACACACCAGAAACCTGCAGCCAATGCGGCAATAAGTATACTCATGGGATATGCCAAACCCCACTGAACAAGCAGGGCCGGCCAGGGAAATTCAAGGACCAGCAGTGTGCTTACATAGGCGCCGACGGCAAGAAATGCGGCGTGCCCGAGGGTTACCTGCCCGCAGAAACCGATGAGAAGCTGGACGCCGAGCGCCCCGAGCACCGTGTAACCGATTTGATTGCAGATGCTCAGCCAGTATGTGTCGGCTATCTTCGGGATAATGAAAAAAAGCGAGACAAGGAGCAGAAACATTTTTGATTTGATGAACCGCGTCTGCCACCAGGCGTGATCCTGTTTGTAATTCTCATGGTACACCCCGCAGGGAAGAAAAGTTGTAGACATAGAATCTCTCCGTCCGTTTTATGATGTCAAACCCTCTCGATACGCTCCCAGCCCCACAGTCCGTATGGTTTGAAAAGGAGAAAAATCGCCATGAACGCAAACGGCGCAATCTCCTTCACACCCCCGGGGAAATACTGATCGAGATATGCCCCGCAGAGGTTTTGCATGACGCCGATGGCGATTCCACCCACTATCGCGCCGGGGACGGAATTGAGCCCGCCCAGGACGACCGCCGGCAGGACAAGCAGACCCATGTATCCTACCGATATGTTCAGCCCGTTGATATTCCCGAGAAGGGTTCCGCCTACGCCGGCCGCCATGAAGGCAATCGCCCAAGCCGCGGCATATACAAAGCGGGCGCTGATGCCGAGCGAAAGGGCCGCCATTTCGTCGTCCGCCGTTGCCTGCATGGCGAGACCCCAACGGGTGTATTTAAAAAAGGACACAAAAATCACCAGAAGGATTATGGCGGCAATAAAACTCCAGAGGTATACCTGGCCGACAACGATCGCTCCGAACCGAAGCGGCTCTAAAGGAAAGACGGCGGGTTCAAAGACTCTCGTGTCGGTGCTCCATATCAGCTCCACGATCCCTTTGAAAAAGAAGGAAAGCCCAACCGTGACCATGATGACGGTAAGAACCGGCTCGCCGATGAGTTTATCGAGAAATATCCTTTCCGTGAGAATCCCCAGGATAAAGCCCACGATAAGCGATAACAGCAGGGAGAAAAGAAAGGGAATGCCCATGGTATAGAAGGCCAGCGAGGCGTAAGCGCCGATCAGCGTCAGCTCCCCCATGGCGAGATTCAATACCCCAGAGCATTTGTATATCAGCACCCACCCGAGTGCTATCAGAGCGTATATCCCCCCCACCATAACGCCGGTTGTAACGGTCATGAAAAAAAGTTCCATGGGGCCTTCCCTCCTGATCCTTACATTATGACGTGACTTTGCGTATCTTCAGATCGGTCTTTATATGCGTTTTGCGCCCGTCTTCGTATGTGATCGTCGTGTCGATATGGACCACCTCCGCGTCCGAATAGAGGGCGTTGACGATATCCTCGTATTTCTTCCCGACGAACTCCCGGCGGAGCTTCCTCGTCCGTGTCAGTTCGTCGTCATCGGCATCGAGCTCTTTGTAGAGGTTGACAAATTTTGCGACCTTGACAAGCTCCGGGAGATCCTTGTTGGCTTTTCTTATCTGCTCTTCGATAAGGTCATATACTTCCGGTTTCTGGGCCAGCTCCGGATAGCTCGTATAGGCGAGTTTCTTCGTATCGGCCCATTTTCCGATGACCGAATAGTCGATGCAGATCACTGCCGTGATGTAATCCTTTTGGTCGCCGATGACCCAGGAGTCCTTCACATAGGGGCTGAATTTGAGCCGCGTCTCGAGATACTGGGGCGCGAAGGGTTTGCCGTCTTTTAAAGTCATCACATCCTTGGTGCGGTCAAAGACGACGAGATGTTTGTCCTCATCGATAAAACCCCTGTCGCCGGAGTAGAGCCACCCGTCTTTCAATGACTTGGCCGTCGCCTCCGGATTTTTGAAATAACCCAGGAATACCGAAGGGCTCTTCGTGATGATCTCGCCTTCCTCTGTGATTTTGACCTCCGTTTCGGGTATGGGATGCCCGACCGTATCGAATTTGATGTCGCCGTTTCGATGAACGACGGAGATACCGGCGACTTCGGTCTGGCCGTAAATCTGTTTGAGATTGACACCGAGCGAATGGAAGAAGCGGAAATGGTCAGGTCCCATTGCGGCGCCGCCGGTGTATGCATTGCGGACGCGCGACAGACCGAGATGGTCTTTGAGCTTCTTCTGCACAAGCGCATAGGCGATCCATTCGAGGATCTTCCAATGGAAAGGGATCGCTTTCTTAGCGAATTTAAGATCCGCGACATGGTATCCTATCGATGATGCCATCTCATAAGATTTTCTCTTTATCAAGCCGGCATCAAGATATTTGACCTGGACCGTTCGCGTCATCTGCTCGTACATGCGGGGGGGAGCGAACATGACATGCGGCCCGATCTCGCGGATGTTCTCCTGGGAAGTCTCGCTCGATTCGGGAAAGTTCAACGTGTATCCGATCTGAAGTCCGCAGGAAATGGACATCATCTGTTCACCGATCCAGGCAAAGGGCAGATAAGAGACGTAATCGTCGGTATCTTTGCAGGGATCGACGCTCATCAGGTTCTTCCCCATTGTCAGCATGTTGTAATGGGAAAGAAGGACGCCTTTGGGAAGCGCCGTGGTTCCCGAGGTATAGAAGAGGAGCGCCACCTCGTCTCCATTCCCTTTACCGATCAGCTCTTCAAACAGCCCCGGTTTTTCCTTTTCGAGCTCCCGCCCCAGGCGCATGACCTCCTTGAGGCTGATGAGATAGTCCTGATCGTAGTTGCGCATCCCCTTGGGGTCGTCCCAGATGATCTTTTTCAGTTTCGGGCATTCGCCGATGATGGAAATGGCCTTATCGACCTCTTCCTGTCCTTCCCCCACGATGAATTTGGTATCCGAATGGTCGACAATATATTTTACCTCGTTCATCAGGGAGTCTTGGAAAAGCCAGACCCCGACGCCCCTTGCGCACAGGGCTCCCATCTCGGCCCAGAGCCCCTCCGGACGGTTATCCCCGATCATCGCCACCTTGTCGCCCTCTTCGAGACCGAGGCTGACAAGCCCAAGGGCGATATGTTTGACGTTTTCGAGATAGTCGTGCCAGGTAAAGGGGCGCCATATGCCGAACTCCTTCTCCCGCATGGCGACCCGCTCTTTCCCGTATTTCAACGCCTGGCGGTAAAAGAGCTTCGGAATGGTCATCTCTTTTGTTATTCGATCCGTGGCCGGAGAAGCCGCTTCATTTCCTTGATGCATATAGATCCTCTTCGCCAAGATATGCCTTGATCACCTCAGGATTTTTCTGGATCTCCTCGGGCGGGCCGTCGACTATCATATTGCCGAAATTAAGGACATAGACGCTGTCGGATAGGTCCATCACCACTCCCATGTCGTGCTCAACCAGAAGACATGTGATTTTCCAGCGCTTCTCCTGATTGATATCGAGGATGAAACGGGCCATGTCTTCCACCTCTTCGAGGTTCAGGCCGGCCAGGGGCTCGTCGAGGATAAGAAGCTCAGGTTCGAGGGCTATCGCCCGCCCGAGTTCGACCCTTTTCTGGAGACCGTAAGGGAGCATCCCTACCGGTTTATGGCGGATATGTTCGATCTCGAGAAGATCGATAATCTCCTCTTCGATAAACCTCCTGTGCTCGATCTCTTCTCCGGCGGTTTTCCCGATATAGACCGAGCCGCTCAATATGCCGGATTTGTAGTGAATGTGACGGCCGAGGCGGATATTATCGAGGACCGTCATTCCCCCGAAGACCTCGACCTTCTGAAAGGTTCTTGCGATCCCCTTTGCGGCCCGCTCGTGGGGTTTGAAGTGATTGATCTTTTCTCCCTTGTAGTAGATGCTTCCCTTCTGCGGATGATAAAGACCGCTGATGCAGTTCATCATCACCGTCTTACCGGCGCCGTTTGGCCCGATAACCGAATGGATCTCGCCTTTCTTGATTTTTAAGTTGATGCCGTCCAGGGCGCATACCCTGCCGAACGACATTCGAACTCCATCGAGTTCCAAAAGGATATCGCCTGGTTTTATCTCTGTCGATACGCTCAATACTCGAACCCTCCTTCTTTTTCGGCCGTATACTCGAGATGATCCGTATTGCTATTATTTCAATAGAATTGGCTTTGCAAGTTTTTTTACATTATCTTAAGGTTTTATCCTTTCGTATTGGCGTTGGGTGGGCGGATTCGCGTATTTCGAATGAATGAAATCGCCGCGCTGTATGGGGATCGCGATCCGCATGAAAAAAGTAAAGATTAGCAGTCCGAAGGCCCATATGCCCAGGGAGATTGCTATTTCGTTAACATTGGGCATGTATTCATAAATTTCACCGAGCGGGTCGGGGATGAAACCGGGGACGATCAGACCAAGACCTTTCTCGATCCACACCCCGACGATAATGAAAAAAGAACCGATATTGAGCGTGATCAGATTCTCCCTGGTCTTGGGGATCAGGAAAATGACGAAAGCAGTAACGTTCATGAAAAACGCCGACCAGATCCAAGGAACCAGCGAGTAGTGTCCATGCAACCCCTGGTAGAGGTACTCCATGGGGGCCAGATGAATGGTGCCGGTGTAATATTCCTTGAACAGCTCGGCGCCCAACAAGAAGAGATTGATGAACATCGAATAGGCTATCAATTCGGAAATCTTGAACAACGCCTCGTTGGTGATCCTCATCCCGGCCGTTTTTCTCAGGAGCTGGAAAATGATGATCGCCATCGCGGGTCCCGAGCAGAAGGCGCTGGCGAGAAAGCGGGGAGCCAGGATCGAGGCGTTCCAGAAGGGGCGGGCGGCCAAGCCGTTATAAAGGAAGGCGGTTACGGTGTGGATGCCGACCGCCCAGGGGATGGAGAGCAGCACCAGAGGGATGACGAGTTTCTTGCTGGGTTCGGCGCCGAAATAGGTCTTCACCAGGATATAGATCGGAACGATCGTGTTCAGCACGAGATAGCCGTTGAGGACGATCACATCCCAGGCCAGCAGGGAATTCGGGAAAGCGAGGCTTCCGATAAAGGGGATGATGTGCCAGAACCTGTCGGGTCTTCCCAGATCGGCGAGAACAAACATCAGGGCCATAATGATGGCCGAGGCGGCGAGAAGCTCTCCCAAGACAACGATTTCCTTGATGGGATCAAAGTTATAGATGTATGCCGGAATAACGAGCAGCACGGCTGCCGCGGCCACCCCGACAAGGTAGGTGAAGTTGCCGATATAAAGCCCCCACGATACCTGATCGCGCATATGGGTGACGATCAGCCCGGCGTCGAGCTGTTGGATGTAGAAGGCAATGGCTATCCCGATGACGGTCAGCAGGAAGGCGCACCAGAGGTAGTAGATCTTTGTGCCGATAAAGACCATGCTAACCGTTTTTTTAAAAAATCTCCAAACTTCCATGTCACCCTCGGGGCGCTATGCGGAAAAGAAGTAATAGAACTTGGGTTCGGTGTTGAAGTCTTCCTTCAATCTGAACACCCGCTTATTTTCTATCAGGTATCTTATTTCGCTGTTCGGATCGAGCAGGTTTCCGAACTTTCTGGTTCCGGTCGGGCAGATCTCCACACAGGCCGGGTAGCGCCCCTGCCGCACCCGCTGGAGACAGAAGGTGCATTTTTCCACCACATTTTTCATCCGCGGTCGGTTTCCCAGATAGTGCACCTCGGTATTGAGTTCCGCTGCCGGTAGGTTCGGCTCGGTCCAGTTAAAGACCCGACCCTTATAGGGGCAGGCTGCCATGCAGTAGCGGCAGCCTATGCACCAGTTGTAATCTACGGTCACTATGCCGTCCGGCTCCGTCCAGGTGGCCTTCACCGGGCAGACACGGACACAGGGAGGATTCTCACACTGTTGACATTGAACGGGCATGTACATGAATCCCGGTTCCGGCACCGTTTCGGGATTGTAATAATGCTCGGCATTTTCCAGGTTGATCAGGCTTCCCTTCTTTAGCCTGATCACCCTTATCCATTGTAGTTGGGGCTTGACACGGGACTGATTATTCTCTTTCACGCAGGCGTACACGCATCTGCGGCATCCTATACACCGGGAAAGATCGAGGCCGTACCCCCAAAGCGTTCCCTTTTCCGCCGGCTGTGTGCTGATCCGAACCTTTCGAGAGTACTGTCGCAGGTACTTCGCTTCCAGCCGCCCGATAACCGCCTTCTTTTCCCCTTCGCTCATTTCACGGATGTGTTTCTGGAGAAATTCTTCCACGCCGGTCTTTGTGCACGAAAGGCTTCCCAGGGAAAATCCCGCCAGGGCCCCCATAGACATCATTTTGATGAAATCTCTTCTTGACTGTCTATTTTCCATATTGCAATTCCGGTCTTATCGGAGGCGGTTCCGGTTTCAAGGGTTTGAATTTGGGATTGTGCGGATCATGGCAATTCACACAAAGGAAATAGATCCGTTTTCCTCCTTTGAAAAAACCGATCCTTTTGCCGTGAATCCCGGCCCTCCAGTCGCGATAGATATTCCCGTGACACTGGCCGCAAAGCCGGTACGATTCGGTAAAGTTGATGGTTTCACCATCGGCAAGTTTCAATTTGTCACGATTGCGTGCATGATGACAGTCCAGGCACCACCTTTCCTTTTCCGCATGACGCAGCTCGATGGTGGTATGCTCGTCCTTTAAAACCCTTTTTTTTGTGTTCAGTCCAAGCCCGGCGTGGCAAGCGCTGCAGGGAAAAATCCCTTCGGTGAAAGGCGGGGGGGCAACAGGAAATTCATCTTGCTGCGCCGCCGAAGCGGGGAGAGAAAATCCGATGGACAGGACCGATATAAAAAGCAACATGACCTTCATAGATTGACCCTGTCGATCTTGACGGCTTTAATACTGTTCAATCTGTTGAGCATCGGAAAGCCGGTCCCATGCGGATGTCCTGGAGGTTCCGGCCGGCGGACAAATTCTATAAAATCAATAACGATGACCTTGTGCAGGATCGCGTAAGCCGTCAATCGTATTTCGTATTGAAGATATAAAAATTCCTTACAGTGGCGAAGCAGACTACGGGAATCGATCTTATATGTCAACATTTTTTTCCAAAAAATTTATCGGGGATCGCGGGAGGGGGCGCTTTTAGGCGAAAAGTCGGCGTGGAAGAGGGGGAGCCCCAGGTGCTTGCGTCGGGTTTCGCCGTAGAGTTGCGTCTGCTCGCGGACGGTGGGGGCGCCCCGGCGGCCTTTGCCGAACACTTCGAGAGGATGGGAGCCGCCCAGATGGAGGGTGTGTTTTCCATACTTGCCGGAAAGAAAATCGACCGCCTCGTAGAGTTCCCTGATCTTCTCCGCCTTCAGGGGGTCCTCAAAGAGCGAGTACTGGACCTGGGTGTCGCGGACGAGGTCCAGAAGGACGACACCGGTTGCCCGGTAGAGGTCGTGGCGGCGGAAGATCTCGTTGAACAGGCCGCGGAGGAGGTTGGACAATTCCAGCGGATGGGCCGAGGGGCGGCTGAGTTTCGCCTCCCGCCCCTCGATGTCGAAGCTCTGTCGCTTCAGAAACAGGGCGATCCGCCGGGGGGCGAGGCTGTAGCGGCGCGCCTTGATGCAGGCCGACTCCAGGTTCCTAAGAAGGTGGGCGAAGAGGTAGTCCCTCTCGGAGGTCGGCGGGGCGAAGGTCTTCGTCTTGCTGATCGAAGCGTAGGCGCTCTTCTCCTCCGTGGCAACGGGGTACATCGACTCCCCCCTGAGTTCCTGCCAGATCTCGACGCCCGGTTTGGTCAAGCGCTCCCGGACCGTCGCTTCGGGGAGGCGGGCGAACTCCAGGGCGGTCCTGATGCCGATTTTATGGAGGTAATCCGTTGTGGCGGGGCCGATCCCCCAGACCTTCTCCACCGATAGACACTCCAGGAAGGAGGCGATGGTCCGTCCGGCGATCACGGTGAAGCCGGTGGGTTTCCGGTGCTTGGAGGCGGCCTTAGCCAGGACCTTGGTGATGCTGAGTCCCACTGAGACGGTGATCCCCAACTCCCGGGCAATCTCCGTCTGGATCATCCGGGCGATGATCTCGTAGGAGGCACGAAGCGCGCGCCTCATCCCGGTCAGGTCGGCGAAGGCCTCGTCAATGGAGTACTCCTCCACCTGGGGGGTGAAGCGGCGCATGATGTTGAACATCCGCCGGGAGAAAAGGCTGTAGGTCTCGTAGTCGGAGGGGAGGACGATGAGCGAAGGAAGGATCCGCTTCGCCTCGTGGAGGGGAACCCCCCGCCGGATCCCGAGGGCCTTGGCGGCGTAGCTCGCGCAGGCGACGATCCCCCGTTCGCCCCCCGTGATGACCGGTTTTCCTTTCAGCTCCGGGTGGATAGCTTCCTCGCAAGAGGTGAAGAAGGCGTCCCCGTCGACGTGGAGGATCGCCCGCGGCCAGCTGTGGAGGCTGAAGATCGTGTCGTTCACAAAAAAATCTCCAATGCGCGCTTCCGGGATACCATTTTCAGGTTGCGAAAAGATTTCCCTCCATGTGTTGTCGTCGTCGGTGTTGTCACTGGTGGTACTTTCGGACGACGGCGGTGACGACTCCCCCCACGCGCAGCTCCGTCCGGGGGCGGATGGGGGGGTATTTCGGGTTCGCCGCCTCCAGGACGACCTCCTTTCCCCTTTTGCGGAAGTACTTCATCGTCCAGGCCCCGTCCACCTCGGCAAGGATGATGTCGCCGTTCTTCGGCTCCCGACCGCGCTCCACGATGACCAGGTCGCCCTGCTTGATCCCCTCGCCGTTCATGGAATCCCCGCTGACCGACAGGAGAAAGGAGGAGGCCGGCCGGGTGATCAGGTACTCGTCGAGCGAGAGGACATCCCGGAGCTCCTCCTCCGCGGGGGACGGAAAGCCGGCGGCGATTTCGCCGACGAAGGGCAGCGCGAGAGCGCTCCGCGCCGGTTTCAGGAATCCGCCGTCGTCCCTCGCCAGGAGGCCCGCCTTGAGGAGCTTCTGCACCCAGAAGTGGACGACGCTCTTGGAGCGCACCCCCAAAAGTTCCATCATCTCCGCATAGGTCGGCATCCGCCGTGTTTCCCGGAGGAAACCGGCGATCTTTGCCGCCACTCCCGTGAGCGTCCATCTCTCTTTTTTCATACACCCCCCTGAAAAAAACCTTGCCTTTTCCCGGTTTCAAGTATAATAGAACTATCGTTCTATTGTCAAGGGATTTTTTCAACCCCGGGATGGTTTTGCAAAAATTCGCTAAGTGGTCATTGACAGAGCGGGGGGAAAAGGGTTAATTTACCGCCCGATGCGGGGTTTTCCGCTTTGAATCCGTTGCGTATGCATTCCCCGCGGCTTGGCGCGGGGTAAGCGGGCAAAAAAGTTTTATTCCAGTAAAGATTAAAGATCCTCCGCGTTTGCTGCAGAGGTCTTCTATTGATGGGAAGAGGCGTCGCTTGTATAAAAAATTCATCACGCTCGCGGCCACGGGCCTTGGGAGCGGATATGCGCCGCTGGCTCCGGGAACGGCGGGAACGCTGGTCGGCATCCCTCTGTTTCTGGTCTTTTCAGCCCTGCCCTGGGCCATCTGGCTGATCACCGTTGTTGCCTTCGCTTGTCTTTCCTGGCATGTTTCGGGGGAGGCGGAGAGGCTGTTCGGTAAGAAGGATGCCCGGTGCATCGTGATCGATGAAATCGCGGGGCTTCAGTGGGGCCTCTTCCTGATCGCGCCGACGGTGCTGCATGTGGTCCTGGGATTTTTTCTGTTCCGCTTCTTCGATGTCGTAAAGCCGTTTCCCGCACGGCTCTTTGAGGAGCGCCTGCCGGGAGGTCTGGGCATCGTGGCCGACGATCTGGCCGCGGGTGTCTATGCCAATGTTGTCCTGCAGATTTTGATCCCTCTGGCCGGGGTATGAGGAAAACAAAGGTGAAGATCGGTATATTGACTATCGGAAACGAGTTGACGAGCGGTAGGATCCAGGACACCAATTCGGCTCTGATCTCCCGCGCCATGCAGGAGCAGGGCTGGCCGGTGGTGGCGATGCTGTCCGTGGGCGATGACAACGGCGCCATCCATGACGCGCTCGATTTTCTCCTCGCGCGCGCCGGGGCGGTGATCGCGACGGGCGGTCTTGGCCCGACCGCGGACGACATCACGACGGCGGCGATCGCCAAGGCCTTCGGGCTGTCGCTCCGCATGGACGACTCCATTTTGACCCATATCCGGGAGCTCTTTGCGAAACGGCGACTCGCCTGGACCGAAAACAACGCCAAGCAGGCCCTCTTTCCCGAAGGGGCCCAGATCATCGCGAATCCCACCGGAACCGCGGCCGGGTTTGCCGTGCGGCGGGAAGGGAAGATCGTCGCGGTCATCCCCGGCGTCCCCGCCGAGGCCCGGCGGATGCTCCCCGAGGGGGTGGTCCCGCTCATCCGAAAGGCCTTCCCGGAAACGGAGCGCCACGTGGAAACATCCACCTTCAAGCTCTTCGGGATTCCCGAGGCGGCGGTGGACGCGGCGTTGGCCGACGCGGATCTGGCGGGCCTTGGTCTCGGGGTCGGTTTTTACCCGAGCTTTCCGGAAAACCATCTCGTCCTTACGGCGCGGACCACATCCGCCGAGGAGGCCGGCAGGAAACTCCGCGAGGCCGGGGCAAGGGTGGAGGCGAGACTGGGGAAGTATATCTTTGCGCGTGGCCCGGAGACGCTCGAAGGGCTCGTCGCGCGGATGCTGACCGAAAAAAAGCTGTCGCTTGCCGTGGCGGAATCATGCACGGGGGGCCTCATCACCGATCGTCTCACCGATATCCCCGGCAGCTCGGGGTTTCTTGAACGTGGCGTCGTGACCTACAGCAACGCCTCCAAGACAGCCCTGCTGGGCGTCCCCGAAGCGGTACTTGCGGAGTACGGCGCGGTGAGCGAAGAGACAGCGTGCCTGATGGCGGAGGGTGTTCGGCGGCTTTCCGGCACGAACCTGGGTCTTGCTGTGACGGGGATCGCGGGTCCCTCGGGCGGGACGGAGGCAAAACCGGTGGGGACGGTCCATATCGCCTTGGCCGACGGCGAGAAGACCCTTTGCCGCCAACACGCCTTGCGCTGGGACCGCAGAAGGAACAAGATTGCGGCCGCCCAGACGGCCCTGCTGATGCTTCTGCGCTATCTTTCGGGGGATGTCGGTGCCGACCGATGAAAAGAAGATCCGGTGTTTTCTGGCGCTCGATCCGCCGGAGGAGGTCCTCAGGGAGATCGCAGCGATTCAGAACCGTCTCCGGAAGCTCATCCAGGGGGATATCCGCTGGGTCCGGCCCGGGGGGATCCACTCGACGCTGAAATTCTTCGGTGAACTCTCGAAGGATGACGTCGCGAATGTCGCGACCACTGTGGAAAAGGCTGCGGAGAAGGAGATGCCGTTCTCCCTTGCGATCGGCGGCGCGGGCGTCTTCCCCGATCCGCATCGGCCCCGTGTCCTCTGGCTCGGGATGAGCGGCGATGTGGAGAGGCTTAGTATCTTTCAAAAAGGGATCGAGCAGGCGCTGCTTCGGATCGGTTTTCCCGGTGAGGAGCGGCCCTTTCGGCCGCACCTCACCCTGGGGAGGATCAGGACCGCCAAAGGGCTCGTCGGCCTTGCCCGGGTGCTGGAAAACAAAGAGGAGTATAGCGCGGGACGGTTTATCGCCTCGGGATTAAGCTTATTTCAAAGCGACCTGACACCCGGGGGCGCGATTTACAGGAGACTCAAATGGGTCCCCTTTTCGGGGAAAACAGATTAGGAAAGAGTGAAGGCTTGAAATGGAATCCAAACAGACAAAACCACAGACCAGGGTAAGGGAGGCGGCTATGGGAACGGATACGGACAGGGGAAAGGCGGTTGAACTGGCGATCACCCAGATTGAAAGGCAGTTCGGGAAAGGGGCGATCATGCGGTTGGGGGGCGGGGAGGTGATCTCCGATATCCCGGCGATCTCCACCGGGTCGATCAGCCTCGACATGGCGCTCGGGACCGGAGGGGTCCCCCGCGGAAGGATCATCGAGATCTTCGGTCCCGAATCGGGCGGAAAAACGACGCTGGCCCTCCACATCGTGGCCGAGGCGCAGAGGCAAAACGGCCTGGCCGCTTTCATCGACGCGGAGCACGCCTTGGATGTGGCCTATGCGCGGAAGATCGGCGTCAACACGGACGATCTGCTCATCTCCCAACCCGATACGGGGGAGCAGGCGCTCGAGATCGCCGAGACCCTTGTCCGGAGCGGGGCCCTGGACATCCTCGTGGTCGACTCGGTGGCGGCCCTCGTCCCGAAGGCCGAGATCGAGGGGGAAATGGGCGATGCCCAGATGGGGCTTCAGGCGCGCCTGATGTCGCAGGCCCTGCGGAAACTGACCGGGAGCATCAGCAAGTCGAAAACCACGGTGGTTTTCATCAACCAGCTTCGAATGAAAATCGGTGTCTTCTTCGGGAATCCCGAGACGACCACCGGCGGAAACGCCCTCAAGTTCTACTCGACGATGCGCCTCGATATCCGCAAAGTGAACGCGATCAAGATTGGGCAGGATGTGATCGGCTTTCGGACCAAGGTGAAGGTGGTCAAGAACAAGGTTGCGCCCCCCTTCCGCGAAACGGAATTCGACATCATTTTTGGCGAAGGAATCTCGAAGGAGGGCGACGTCCTGGATATCGCGGTCGAGAAGAACATCATCGAGAAGAGCGGCGCCTGGTACTCCTTCAAGGGGGAGCGTCTCGGTCAGGGGCGCGACAATACGAGGATCTTTCTGAAGGAAAATCCAGGGACCTTTGTCCAGGTTGAAGGCGAGGTCCGCGAAAAGCTCGGGATGAAACCGAAGGGGCCTGTGGCAACGGAAGCCGCGAAATAGATGAATAACGATCCGCTGCGGGAAAAGGCCGAAAAAAAGGCTTACCGCCTCCTTGCCCTGCGGGCACACAGCGAAAAGGAGCTGCGCGATAAACTCCGGAAGGGGGGTTTTGGCGCGCCGGTTGTCGCCGGGGTCATTGAAAGATGCCGGGAATTGGGTTACCTGAACGACGGCAGTTTTGCCCGGGCGCGGGCGCGGGAACTTGCGGTGAATCGCCTTGCGGGAAACCGCCGGATCGCTCTCGATCTGCGCGAACGGGGGATATCCGAGGAGCTCTGCCGGCAGGTGATGTCGGAGGTTCGCGGGGAGATCAGCGAGGAGGATGCGGCGGAGCGTCTCATCGCGAAGAAGGCAAGGGGAACAGCCGTTGCCGGTATGGACGATCGAGAGAAGATGAAGATGGCCAGAAGCCTGATGGGGAAAGGGTTTTCCACTGGCCTGATTATTCGTAAGTTAAAGCGGGCGGGGGAGGAAGGGGTTCATGGCGATGACGGGGAGTGAGATCAGGGAGGGCTTCCTGAAATATTTTGAGGGAAAGGGGCACACGCGGGTCGCGAGTTCCTCCCTGGTTCCGAAGGACGATCCGACGCTCCTTTTCACCAATGCCGGGATGGTCCAGTTCAAAAACTGTTTTCTCGGTCTCGAGGAGCGCGCATACAAGCGGGCGGTCACCTCGCAGAAGAGCGTCCGTGCGGGTGGGAAGCATAACGACCTTGAAAACGTCGGGGTGACGGCGCGCCACCATACCTTCTTCGAGATGCTCGGTAACTTTTCCTTCGGCGACTATTTCAAGAAAGAGACCATCGCCTGGTCGTGGGAATATCTTACCGGGGTCATGGGACTGCCGAAGGATAAACTCTGGATCACGATTTACAGGGATGACGACGAGGCCTTCCGGATCTGGTATGAGGAAATGGGCGTGCCGGCCGAGCGGATCGTCCGCATGGGAGAGAAGAGCAATTTCTGGATGATGGGGGAGACTGGCCCCTGCGGTCCCTGTTCCGAAATCCTCTACGACCAGGGGGAAGGGACGGGCTGCGGGAAGCCGACGTGCAGCGCGGAGTGCGAATGCGACCGGTATCTCGAGATCTGGAACTTGGTCTTCACCCAGTTCGACAGGGACGCCTCCGGGAAACTGACCCCTCTGCCGAAACCGAACATCGACACGGGGATGGGCCTAGAACGGTTGGCTGCCGTGGTCCAGGGGAAGACGAGCAACTATGACTCCGACCTCTTCACCGGGATCATCGGTTTTATCGAAAAGACAAGCGGTAGGACCTACAGGAAAAACGTGGACGACGATATCTCGATCCGCGTCATCGCTGATCACAGCCGCGCGATCGCTTTCCTGATCGGCGACGGTGTGCTTCCCTCCAACGAAGGGCGCGGCTATGTCCTCAGAAGGATTCTGCGCCGGGCGGCGCGGCACGGGAAACTCCTCGGCCTGAACCGGCCCTTCCTCCACGAGGTCGCCCGGGTGGTGATCGACCAGATGAAAGGGGCGTATCCGGAGCTCGTCCAGCGGGCCGCCTATATCCGGAAGGTCGTGGAGAGCGAAGAGGAGCGCTTCATCGAAACCCTCGACGCGGGCCTCCGGATCCTCCAGGAGGAGGTGGCCTTTCTGAAAGAATCGGGCGGGGAGGTGATTCCCGGCGACATCGTTTTCAAACTCTACGACACCTTCGGTTTTCCCACGGACCTGACAGCCGACATCGTCCGGAGGGACAGCCTTAGCCTCGACATGGAGGGTTTCGACCGGGCCATGGAGGCGCAGCGGGAAAAGGCAAGGGAATCCTGGAAGGGGAGCGGCCAGGAGGCGGTCTCGGAGGTCTACCACCGCATTTCCGGCGAGGGGATCGCGACGGAGTTTGCCGGATACGGGTACGACGGCAAGCCGGTGCTGTCGCAGGTGACGGCTCTTCTGAAACAGGGTATGGCCGTGGAGGAGGTCGGGGCGGGCGACGAGGCGGAGGTGATTGTCAGCCGGACGCCTTTCTACGGGGCGACCGGCGGCCAGGTTGGCGATATCGGCGTGATCACAGCCGGCGACGCCGTCTTCAATGTGACGGATACGACGCGGCCCCTGGAGAATCTCATCTCGCATGTCGGCAAGCTCGAAAGCGGCAAACTCAGGAATGGGGATTTCGTCGCGCTCCAGGTGTTCGACGAAACCCGCCGGGCCACCGAGGCCAACCACTCCGGGACCCATCTGCTCCAAGCTGCCCTGAAAACAGTCCTCGGGGAGCACGTCAAGCAGTCGGGCTCGCTGGTGAACGCCGAGAGGCTCCGGTTCGACTTTACCCACTTCTCCCGGATCGACACGGAGGAACTGGCTAAGATCGAGAATGAGACAAACCGGATGATCCGGGCGAACTGCCCGGTCGAGACCCGGGTGCTCCCCCTTGCGGAGGCTATGAAAACCGGGGCCACCGCGGTTTTCGATGAACGATACGGGGAGACGGTCCGCGTGGTCGGGATGGGTGAGATGAGCTGCGAGCTCTGCGGAGGGACCCACGTGAGCAGGACCGGGGATATCGGTTTCCTGAAGATCGTCCATGAAGCGTCGATCGCGGCCGGCGTCCGCCGGATCGAAGCCGTGACCGGGAGCGGGGCGGTCGCCTACGTCCGGCGCCTGGAGGAAGAGCTGCGAAAAACCGCCGCTCTTTTTAGGACCGGTCTTTTGGGAACTTCCGGAACTACCGGAACAGCGGGGATTTCCGGTCCCGCTGGCATGGCAGAAAAACTCCTCCGGCGCGAACGCGAGTTGGAAAGGGAGATCGAGACGCTCAAAGGAAAACTGGCGGCAAAGGACTCCGGCGATCTGCTTGAGCGCGTCCGACAGATCAACGGGATTGCCGTTCTTACGACCGTGGTCGAAGCATCCGACGTAAAGACGCTCCGGGACTTTGGCGACAAGCTCCGAGACCGCCTCCGCTCCGGGATCATCCTTCTCGGAAGCCGGGCGGACGGCAAGGCGATGCTCCTATGTCTGGTCACGAAGGACCTGACCGAGAGGTACCATGCGGGAAAGATCATCAAGGCGATCGCCCCGCTCGTCGGCGGGAGCGGCGGCGGCCGGCCCGACATGGCCCAGGCTGGCGGCCCGAAGCCGGAGAACCTGGAGCAGGCCCTCGAAAGGCTTCCGGACCTGCTGAAAGAGAATTAGCGCCGAAATGTATTGCGGTGAATTCATTCAAAGGGTTTGACAAAATCGATCATGGGTGATTATCTCTCACCATAGCGTGCGGTTTCCCAAAACGATGGGGCGTGGAAATGACCGTTTCCGGAGCGCCATTCAAAACCGACATTCCACCGCGAACAATCATTCCGTTCGGAAAGACCGAACGCGTCTTTCCTTCCGCTCAACAACCACCCCGGAAAACGAAACTCCTCGATCAACTGCGGGAAGCCATGAGATCGCGTCATTACAGCCACCGTACAGTGGAGACATACTGCCACTGGGTCAAGAGGTTCATTTTTTTCCATAATGTGCGCCATCACTCGGAGATGGCTGAACTTGAGATCGATGCCTTTCTTACAAACCTGGCCGTCAAGGGCAGAGTCAGCTCATCCACTCAGAACCAGGCACTTAGCGCACTTTTGTCTCTTTACCGATATGTGCTAAATCGAAAAATAGGTGATCTTGGCGAGGTAATTCGTGCAAAAAAGCCGAAGCGCGTGCCCGTTGTCATGTCGCGTGAAGAAGTTAAGGCGGTCCTAAAGCATCTGACGGGAGACAAGTGGCTCATGGCCATGCTTATGTACGGCAATGCACCAACAGACTGGCGCTGGCAGTGGGTTTTTCCGCAGGAGAACCGGTGGAGAGACCAAAAAACCGGAGAACAGGGACGACATCATGTAGACGAGTCGTTGGTTCAAAAGGCGGTAAGAAACGCTGTTATGAAGGCTGGTTTGACAAAGCGAGCTTCGAGCCATACATTTCGTCATTCGTTTGCCACACACTTGCTGGAAGCAGGCTCCGATATTCGGACGGTGCAGGAACTTCTCGGTCATGAAGATGTAAAAACAACAATGATCTATACCCATGTACTCAATCGCGGGCCGTCGGGTGTTCGAAGTCCCGTTGATGAGTTGTGAGTGGCGTATGGAATTTTGTACCGACCCATATAAGACGCTAATGCAAAACGCGTAATTTTTATATAGCAATTTGATATTTTTAAGATTACGGAAAGATTGATAGAAGATTTACTAGCGTCTTATACGGCAAAAGTTGCGGTGTTTAGGTAATAATGAGGACCAGTATACACATAGTTGGGCCTGAGATGAACATGAAGAAGCGATGCGAGTGGTGCGGAAGTGATCCGCTGTATGTTGCCTACCACGATGAAGAGTGGGGTGTCCCAGTTCATGATGATCGCCTGTTGTTTGAGTTCCTTGTGCTTGAAGGAGCACAGGCGGGACTGAGCTGGCTGACCATCCTGAAGAAGCGGCAGAACTATCGGAAGGCGTTTGACGCCTTTGACTGTGAGCGTGTTGCCAAGTACACCGAGCATGACGTGACAAGGTTGCTCTCGGACTCCGGCATCGTGCGGAATCAGCTCAAGATCGAATCAGCCATTAGGAACGCTCGTGGCGTTCTTGATATCCAGAAGGAATGGGACTCCTTGGATGCGTATCTCTGGCGCTATGTTGATGGCGTCCCAAAGCAGAACGTGTGGAAATCCATGGCGGAGTTGCCCGCCAAGACCAAAGCGTCCGACATGATGAGCAGGGATTTGAAGAAGCGAGGATTCAACTTCGTGGGTTCAACGATCTGTTACGCATTCATGCAAGCGGTCGGCATGGTGAACGACCATACCACGGACTGCTTTCGTCACAGGGAGATCAAGACGCTCGGAGCGCCCAACCAGCCATCGGAGGCGACTCGCTAAAGCTCGCGCCTCAATGGCACCGTTATGCGGCTCAATCTGAATACTGTTAGCCTGCAAGTAGACAAGATGAACGCACACTTGATCTCAGCACGGGAATTCCGCCGAATGACCCCCGTCAGGAGCCGTGTGCTGGGTTTCGCTATCGGCATATGGGGCATCGTGGCCGCCGCGTCGTGCGGCCACGACACTCCGGTGGCACCCTCACCTCCAGGTCCGGCGGGCGTTTCATTCGCTGTCTCGCTCCCGATCCGGCCCCAGGACTACGCCCATCAGGCGTTCGGCGTGAATCCCTTCGGCGCGCACATCGGCGATCACGGCATCGACGGACACCCCGGCTGGGATTTCGAGTGCGCGATCGGCGCCCCGGTGCTGGCCGCCGCCGATGGTCTGGTGCAGTCGGTCACGCCCGGGTCGCTCGGGACCGAGTGGTCGATCCAGCTGACGCACCGCGTGGGCGGACGCGACGCCTATCGAACGATCTACGGCGTGGCGTCGGTGGCGTCCGGCGTGACGCCGGGAGCGGCGGTGGTATCGGGCCAGACCCTGGGCATCGCGAACAGCTACACCCGGACCATCGGAACCACGGTGGTCACCTACGCCTTCACGCACTTCCAGCTCGACGACTTCAGCGCCAGCGCCGGGCTGACCAATCGAAACGCCGTGTCGCCCGAGAGCTTCCTCAACCCCGACGCGAAGCGCGAGTTCGACGCGATGTGGGCAAGCGCTTCGTACTCCCAAGAGCTGACCGAACCCTACGTCACCAACCCGCGCGACGTGTCCTTTCCGATGACGCGCCTCTGGCTCCTGTCGGCGGGCGGCTTGACGGCGCAACTCGAGATCACTCGTGCGAGCGCCAGCGCCATCGGATTCAGCTACGTCATGCGCGACGACCGCGGCGCGATCACGGAGGCTGGCCTGGTTGAAGTCGATCCAGTGGCGCGCCCGGTGGCGGCCATCGACTTCACCCCCGCCGGCGGCGCCCAGAAGAGGCGCGGCGTCTATTCGATTGTCGACGGGGCGATGCAACTCGACTACGGCGCTCCTGGTGCCCCGCGCCCGTCCTCCCTCGATGGCGCCTCGCGCTACGTGACGACGCGCTGACGGAGGCGATCGGAGATACGCCACCCGGAAGCACCACCGGGCGCAGCCCGGCCGACTTCGCTCGCCGGTGCGAAGACGTATGTCACGCGTTAGCCATTCGCCATCGAGCCGACGACCCGGACGCCGCGAATCGACGGTCTCGCTGGAAACACAGCCACCTGGTCGTGAGCCCTCGGCAGGGCGGCAGGGGACCAGGGGGTCGCCTTTGGATGGGTATTCGTACGCGGCGGCATCGTGGCTGCGATATGGGCACACGAAGGTGCGGATTGCGCCACGCAGTTGATTGGCCCACTCACAAGAGAGGCCTAAGCATGTGGGCGAGGATAGGCCGCATAACAACCGGTTGCAGCGGACGGTCCGCTGCGGCCCGCCGCTGAACCGGCGCGTTGGGCGTCATAATTGGGGAAAGCGTTCCCCTCGAAGGAGCACACGAATGCTGAGAACTTTACTTGCCGGTTTCGCGGGTGGGATGACGATGAATATCGTAATGCTGCTCACCTTTCGCCTACTGGGTTTTGGCTGGAATGGCGGTGGCATCCTTCTCTCCTCTCCGAGCCAAAGTCAGAAGCTCATTGCGGTTTGGACACAGCTGGAACCTTTGCCTCTCGTCGTCGCCAACCCAGCACCAATCATCATTGGTTTGGTGCTATTCGGCGTCGGACACGCCTTTATCTACTGCTCAGTTTCTGCCGCTTGGCCACCGGGCATCCTTCCAAGGGCGACACGATTTGCCGGCATGCTTTTCTTCATGATCTTCCTGTTCTGGGAATTCTTCACCCCTTTCAATCAGTTCGGGGAGCCGTTACAGCTGGTTGCTCTTGAGCTGGTTTTCTGGGCGGCCATTGCCGCTGCGGAAGCGTTTGTCATTGCGGCTGTCATTGAGCGCAAGGTTGGCGGTGCGTGAGCGGAACGCCCAACCCATCGCTCCAGAGGGACGCGCCGCAAGCGGCGCGCCCCTGAGCTTGGACGTTGGGCAAAGACATATGGACGATTATCATGACTGGATCATCTGACCGACCGTGTGCTTTTATAACAGGTGCTACCAGCGGTATTGGTGCAGCCTTTGCGAATCGTCTGGCTCGGGAAGGATTTGATCTTATTCTCCATGGACGCAGGCAGAAAGAATTGATGGAGCGTGCCAAGAACTTAGGGCGAACCTATCATACTTCGGTAGAAATCATCATCGCAGAGCTTTCCCGAACTGATGAAATCATGAAAATTGAAGAACGTATCAGGATGCTGGACCGGCTGGATATGCTCATCAACAATGCCGGCTACTGGGAGCCCGGCATTTTCTGGGAACACTCTCCTGATTCCCTAGAGGCCATGATAGTGGTTCATAATGTGGCACCCGTCAGATTCATCTGTGCTGCTTTGCCGCGTATGCTCGATCGAGATAGAGGAGACATCATCAATGTTTCCTCAATAGGCGCCTATTTCAACATGGTCACCATGGAAAACTATGGTGCCACCAAGGCATATTTAGTCAGCTTTACCGAATCGCTGCATGTTGCCTTGATGGGGACAGGCATCCGCGTGCAAGTACTGGTTCCAGGATTCACTGTGACAGAGTTTCATTCACGATTGGGTGCAGACTTCACGAAAGATCAGAGGAGATGGATGCAGCCTGAAGAGGTGGTGGACAAGTCCTTTAGAGCATTGGGGAAAACACAGGTCTTGTGCATCCCTGGTTTCAGGCAACGGCTTATTGTGAAACTTTTCAGTGCAATGCCACGGCCTATTTATTACAGGGTGATGAAAGCTATTGGTGAGAAAGTTAAGAAAAGATGGGATGAATTTGAAAAGGCATGAGCTTGGTAGCCCACTTTGGATAGCGAGACGGCCGAAGTACTGAGAGCCATTGACAACTGGGTTTGTGCGGTGGTTGGGGCTGCCCAACTATTGGGTGCAGCTAACTCGGCCACAAAGCGGCCTCGTAGCTGACCCAAGCGTTATGCCCTGCCACGGTCACGGACAGTAGGGCGGTGCAAGTGTGATAATAACGCTTGACATTAGTACCGTAGCTCGTTAGTATTTATCCATGATCTCGACGTTCAAGTGTTCAGACACCGAGGCCCTGTTCAACGGCAAGCGCGTTGCCCGTTTCGTGAATATCCAAGTCGTGGCTTTACGCAAACTGGCGATGCTCAACCGGGCGGAAAATCTTGAAGACCTGCGTATTCCTCCGAATAACAGGCTGGAACAATTGAAACGCAACCGAGTCGGGCAATGGAGCATCCGCATCAACGATCAATGGCGCGTGTGCTTCCGCTTCGAGGGCGGCCATGCCTACGACGTTGAGATTGTCGATTATCATTGAAGGAGAGTGATCATGCCGCGTGAAATACCTTACCCTGCCCCCGGCGAGATTTTGCTGGAGGAATTCTTGAAGCCAATGGGGATTACCCAGTACCGGCTTGCCAAGGAAATCGGAGTACCGCAACGGCGTATCGGAGAGATCATCGCGGGCAAGCGGGCCGTGACCGCCGATACCGGCTTACGCCTATCTCGTTTCTTCGGTACTAGCGACAGTTTCTGGGTCGGCTTACAGACCGATTATGATACAGCGCAAGCCAAAGACGCCCTCGCTGATGTGTTGTCGTGCATTCATCGTTTCGAGCCCACTCATGTTTAGCTCCGTGGCATAACCGTTCGCTTCACCGGATCGTGGGGAAACCCGGTTCCCGGTGATCTTACCGTTCGACCGATCGGACATTGCAGGGCATTCATCGTTGCATGATACCGCCCATGGAAAGGAAATGAAATCATGTCGGCAAATACCAGCCGGCTTCACCGCGTGCTCCGTGCGACGCCCGAGAGAGTGTATCGGGCGTTCCTGGATGCCGACGCCATGTCCAAATGGCTTCCACCCAATGGATTCACCGGCAAGATCCACCACCTGGATGCCAAGGTCGGCGGCACGCACAGGATGTCGTTCACGAAATTCACCACAGGACACAGCCACTCCTTTGGAGGAAAGTATCTTGAGCCGGTGCCGCACGAACGCATTTGCTACACGGACAGATTTGATGACCCGAACCTGCCGGGGGAAATTCGGGTGACGGTAACCTTGAAGAAGGTCTCTATGGGGACTGAGTTGAAGATCGTGCAAGAAGGGATTCCCGATGTCATTCCTCCCGAGGCTTGCTATCTTGGCTGGCAGGAATCGCTCATTCTTCCTGCGAAACTTGTCGAGGCCGATATTCCAGGTTAGCCTGGAGCAGGATTTGTGTTGTGCGTTGGGCAGTGGCCATTCTTCTTGAGAGGCGTTCGTGCGATCGCGGGTAAGAAAGCTGATAGAAGAGCTCGGCATGGCGCCCCATCCCGAGGGCGGGCATTTTACCGAGATCTACCGCTCGCCCTCCCGGGTGACACCCGCCGATGGCAGAGGGGAGAGGCCCGCGGTCACCACCATCTATTTCCTGCTTTCCGCGGGAGAGCGGGCCCGCTGGCATTGCGTCGAGTCCGATGAGCTCTGGCACTTCTGCGAGGGAGCTCCGCTTGACCTCCACTGCATTGACCCTGAGACTTGGGAGGCGCAGATCCTGCGCCTGGGGCCTCAGGCCGAGGGTATAAGCCCCATTCACGTGATTCGCGCCGGGTGTTGGCAGGCAGCGTGTACGACGGGTGGATACACATTGGCGGGATGCACCGTTGCCCCCGGGTTCGAGTATCGTGATTACCGGATCTTCGGGGAGGAGTCGGTTGAGGCGGAGGAACTGCGTCGCAGGTTCCCCGGTCTGGCGCGATTTCTTTAACGCTCCGGTGGTTGACGGATCCGCCGCGCCGCTGCCCAAGAATCGCTGAAGTCGAACCGACCGGCTGTTGGGTGGGAGCCTGGCCCGCCGTGCGCAAAATATACGAGAAGCCACCATCTTCCGCAGGGCAGCTTAGGCCCAGATCGCGAGCAACAGACTTTGTTAGAGGTTGCCGGGGCTAATGACCGACCTTGGCGAGGATCCCTTTGGCGAAGGTCTTCCCGTCGGCCAGGTCGGCATCGGTGGGGTGGTCGATGGCCCCCTGTGCCTCTATGGCCCAAGCCTGGTGCTGCACCGTCTGCATCAGGGCGTCGATGACCTTGGGATTGACCCTTCCCCGGACGCCGAAGGTGCCCATCACCTTGGCCCGCGAGGCAAGACCGATGGCGTGTTCGATCGCCTGTTTGGGGAGATGCCCTCCCCGGACCGAGCCGTGGGTGCAGAAGAAGGCGATAGGTTGTCCCTCGGGTAGGTTCTTGAAGAAGGGATGGACCGTGGCGGGTACGCTGTGGGCCTGGACCGGGAAGCCGACGAAGATGATGTCGTAGCCACGAGTGTTCTTGATCTCCTGAATGGGCAGGAGCTCTTTTTCGAAATGGATCGCATCGTAGATGGCGCGGGCAAGTTTTTCCGTGTTGCCCGTTTGAGAGTAGTATGTCACTAAAGCCTTCATTGCGTCCTCGCCTCCTCTGAGAAGTATGGCAGACTTCTTAGCCCATTATGGCGTGGTTTGCAAGGGACAAACCTCCTTCTCATATCAGTTTTTCCAGCGTCAATTTGTCGGTCATGGTTTCATTGGCCTTCTGCAGGCGATCCTCTGCCGCGCAGACGGCGATCACCGCCGCTTCCGCGGCTGCTGGAAAATAGCGCCGGGCGGTTGACTGCAGGTGTTCGGGTGTGACGGTGAGCACCTCGCCGCGGAAACGAAGGCGGTCGGAATCGCTCAGGCCTGAGAATTCCCGGATCAGGGCGGTGTATCCCCTGCCCGCCGGGTCCAGCGGTCTGTCCAGGGAGCCGATCGATCCGATAATGGCTTTTTCCAGCTCTTCCTGCGGCATCGGGTTCTGCATGGCGGCGTCGATCGCCTCCTGATAAATGGTCAAGGTTTCCGCCAGGTGCGGGTCGCGGTAGGAGAGAAAGGCGAACAGACCGCCGAGCGGCTCATACCGGCAGGAGCCCCCGTAGGCCCCCCCCCGGACCCGGATGTGGCGGTAGAGATAACCGTTGGATAGCTGCCGCGCCAGAACGAACAGGCCGGCGGAAAGCGGATCATCAATAGACGGCGCTGCAAGAACCTTCGCCACGTAACAGACTTGGGCGGGGACGGCGATGCCGATGTGCCCCGTATAACAGGGCTGTTCGGGCGGTTCTACCGGTGGATTTCCCGCTGGGAGGGCTTCCAACAGGATGCCTGCCGTCCCTGTGAGACGTCCCAATCCCTCTTCATCCGCCGTCGAATTCAAATGCAGTCGCTTCTTGACGAAGACCATTTCCCGCAGACGGGTCAGCTTCTCCCGAAGATCCTCGCGGATATCGGTCAGGCGGTCTGCAGTGCCCATGATGAAGCGAAGTTGGGTTCGGCCGTGCCACTGTTCGTTTCGCCTGGCCGACCGGGTAAAACCCGCTGCCGCCGCCCGCTCGGCGAAAAGATGTGCCGAAGGGATCACCGAGGCATGGAGGCTGTTTTTTTTCTCGAGGATCAGATCCCGAATCCGGGCGGCATCGGTGAGGTCCCCGGCCGTCAGGATGTCACGGAGGACAGCGACCGCCTCATCCACATTCCGGTAGAGGGCTTTGACGGAGAAGATCATCTTCTGCCAGCTCCGCTTGCCGTCGGTGGTGAGGCCGCTGGTCAGATTGACCGACAGTCCGCCGGTGTGAAGGGCCAGCCGTTTCGCCATCGCCTCGTAGGAGAGACCGGCTGCCCCCATCTGGACGGTGAGCTTTCCAAGGAGGGGGAGGTAGGGCTGCAATTCCTCGGGGACGTCGGAGATATCAAAGGCCAGATCGAGGTAGGCAATGCCGTTGGTGAAGATGTCATGGTTCAGGACCGGAACGCCCTCGATGGCCGACCGCACCGTCGGTATCGATTCGATCTCGCGGGAGATATCGTCTATTCGCAGCTTTGGCAGTGTCGCGGACGCCTCGGGAGGGTCCGGTTCGGTCTGAAATTTTTTCATCGCTGCCGTGTCTTCCCGGATCTGCTGCTGCGCTTCGGGGGAGAGGGATGCCTTGAGGCGGGCCATCCGTTCACGGACAACCCGCTCCCTGTCCTCCAGGAAGGAGGCGCTCGGCTCCATAAGCGAGAGCAGCCGGTGCGGGTTTTCCAGAAACCATTTCCGGACGACCTGCTGGAAAAGGGCTGGATCGGCCTCCCACTTCCGGCGGATTCCGAGGATGGTGCGGGGAAAATCAAGGTCTGCAATCGGGTTGCCGCCGTACAGCCAGGTGTGGTAGGCGCGCCCCATGAGAACGATTCCGTATGGATAGGCGCCGCGCACCATCTCCCGTCCGTGAAATTCGATCTGGTGCAGTGTGCCTTCGATCAGCTCGCGGTTGAAGCCGTTGGCCGCCACCGCTTTGAGCGTGTCGAAGATCAGGGCCTCGATCCGCGGGGATTTTTCCGGATCGGTCCCCCGAAGGCCTACGGCGAAGGGGATTTGTCTCAGGTCCCTCTCAAGACCGGTGACCGGCGAGAGATCTTCACCGAGACCCGAATCGATGAGCGCCTTCCGGAGAGGTGCTGCTGCGCTGCCGACGAGGAGATCCGAGACGATCGTGAGCAGCATCGCCGTTTCACCGTCGGTGCCCTCCGCCGTCATCCATGCCAGGTTGACCGTCGTTTTCCCGGAGGGTTTTTCTTCCCTGTCGATGGGATAATAACCATGGACGGCGCGGGGCGCATCCCAGCGGTTCTGGAGAGCGATGGAAGAATCCACCGCAACGCGGTCGAAACCGGCGAGCATCTCTGCAAGAAACGCGAGGTGTTCGTGCGTCGTGATATCTCCGTAGAGAAAGACGCGGGCGTTCGTCGGCGAATAGAAGGTCCGGTGGAATTCCCGGAACTGCTCGTAAGTCAAGGTGGGGATCGCTTCCGGATCGCCGCCCGAGTCGCAGGCATACGGCGTTTCGGGGTAGAGATTTTCCTGGATTGCCTTGACCATCAGGGTGTCAGGCGAGGAGTACGCCCCCTTCATCTCGTTGTACACGATGCCGGAGACGGCCAGCTCCCCATTTGCATCGAATTCGAGATGATGCCCTTCCTGGCGGAAGGTTTCCCTCAGGAGCCGCGGCCGCAGGACCAGGTCGGTATAGACCCGGGCAAGATTGAAGAAATCGCGCTTCTCCTGGCTGGCGACCGGATAGATCGTCTTGTCGGGGTAGGTGAAGGCGTTGATGAAGGTCTGGAGCGTCCCCCGGAGGAGCTCGTTGAAGACGTCCTTGAGCGGATAGCGCTCGGAACCCGCCAGGACCGAGTGTTCGAGGATATGGGGCACGCCTGTCGAGTCGCGCGGCGGGGTCCTAAACCCGATGGAGAAGAGGTTTTCGCGGTCGTCGCAGTGGAGGTGGAGGACGGCCGCCCCCGTTTTTTCGTGTTCGATCTCGTACGCGGTGACCCGGATCTCCGGGATCTGCTCGACCCTGAGGATGTGAAAACCGTGAAGTTTATCCCCCGCGCAAAGCGCCGTCGGCGGGCAGGCCCTGTTTATCGTCATTACCAAACCTTGGACTGAAGCGCGCTAATCGAGGCTCCTGATATTGGCATCTCTGATCACCTTGCCCCAGCGCGCGATCTCGGTCTTGAGGAATTCGTGGTATTGCTCGGGGGTGCTCGTCAGCGGCTCGACTCCAACGTTCTTCAACTTTTCCCGGGTGTCGGGCAGCGTCGCGCACCGCGTCCATTCCGCATTGAGGCGGTCGATGATCGCGCGCGGGGTCCCCGCGGGCGCGAGAAACCCGTACCGGCTGGAGACCACCCAGTTGTCCAGACCGGCCTCTTTGGCGGTCGGTACGTTGCCGAGCAGGGTCGAACGCTCGTCGCCGAGCACCGCGAGCGCTTTCACTTTGCCGGACTGGATGTGCGGGATCGCCGCCGGTATGCTGGACGCCTGCATGTTGACCTCGCCGCCGACCAGGCCGATCATCGCCGGACCCGCTCCCTTGTACGGCACATGGACGATGTCGATCTGGGTAAGGCTTTTGAGCAATTCGCCGGCGAGATGGCCGGGGTTTCCCACGCCGCCTGAACTATAGTTGAGCTTTCCGGGGTTGGCCCGGGCGTATGCCACGAGCTCCTTGAGGTCATTGACCGGAAGCGACGGATGGACGAGAAACACCTGGTGACCCAGCGCGGCCATCGAGATCGGGGCCAGATCCCGGAGCGAGTCATAGTTGAGCTTTTTGTACAGACTGGGGGTGATGGTGATCGACGCCGAACCGATCACGATCGTGTATCCGTCAGGCTTTGCCCGCACCGCGAGTTCCGTGCCGATGGTGCTGCCGGCGCCCGGTTTGTTTTCAGCCACGACCGGCTGGCCGAGGCGCTCCGATAGTTTCTGGGCGATGATGCGTCCGATGGTATCCACCGCCCCGCCCGGCGGATAGGGCAGAACGAAGCGAATCGGCTTATTCGGGTAAGATTCCGCGCCGAGCGGTGAAGCCGTGATGCCGATCAAAAGAAACACACCCAAGATCGCACCTGCGGCGATCAGGCGCTGCTGTGCCGGACGAATGCAAACGGTCGGTTTGTGGTCCGGACCCGTTTTCCCCTCTGCGGCATTCATTAAAGCCATTCGCTTCATGAGGTACCCCTCTTCATCCCTTGTCTTTCATCGCCGCCACCAACTCCTGTAATACCAAGTCCGCTCTTTCGTAGGGAACCTGACAGGTGCCGACAGTTCTGTGGCCGCCGCCACCATATGTAAGCATCAGCGAGCCTACATCGATTTTGGATGACCGGTTGATAATGCTGTGGCCCACCGCATAAACGCAGTTCTGCTTATTCCGGCCGTCGATCAGCCAGACCGAGATATTCGCTTCGGGATAGAGGGAATAAATCAGAAACCTGTTTCCGCTGTAGATGGTCTCCTCCCCCCGCAGATCGGTCACGATCACATTGCCATCGGTGCGGGTGTGTTCGAAAATCATCTTTTTGTACTGGTCGTTTTGTTCAAAATATCGTTTCACCCGTTCCGCTACGTCGGGGATTCGGAGAATCTCTTCGATCGAAATCTTCCCGCAGTACTCGATTAAATCGTCCATAAGCTGGTAGTTGCTTATACGGTAGTCCCTGAAGCGCCCCAATCCGGTCCTGGGGTCCGCGATAAAAGAGAGGAGAATCCAACCCTGGGGATTGGTTATTTCATCGACGGTTAACCGGCCCGAATCGGATTTGTCAACGGCGGCCATCATCTCCTGCAGATGGCCAAATTTCGCTGCGCCGCCATAATAATCATAAATCACCCTGGCGGCGCTGGGAGCCGGCCGGCTCGCCCCTTTAAACCCGCTCCCGAGGTCAAGGCGCTCGCTTTCGCTGGAGTGATGGTCAAACCACAGGCCGCAGCCCTTCGCATAGGGTACATTGGCCAGGACATCGTTTTCGGTGACTTCTACAAGACCGTCCTGAACATCCTTGGGATGGACAAAAAGCCGCGAGTCGATGATGCCGGCCGCCTTTAGAAGAACGGCACAAGCCAGCCCGTCAAAATCGGAACGTGTCACCAGCCGCATAAACAGCCCTCCTTGTCTATGGGATTGATTCGCTCAGTTGCACCCTGGAATCGGTAAAGCTGATCGTTTGAACCTTATCTTCAAAGACCTGTTTTTCACCGAACAGCGATTCGACGATCGTTTTGCCGTTCTCGAAGGTGATTTGAACCACATTTTCCATAACCGGCGCTTGGCTGCCGGGCGCATACAGCTTAGCCAGACACATGGAGTCCTCCCGCAATGCCTCTCGGCGTGATGCCTGAAGTACTAAAACGGGCCATAGCGTTATTTTAACAGGTGCTGCGCCTTTTTCAGATATTCGTCCGCCTCGGCCATTTTATCGGCTGCCTGCCGGAGTTGCCCGGCAATATCCGCTCGCTCTGCGGCTATCTTATCGGCCCATTCGCGGAATTCCTCCCCGTGTTCACCGTTATGTTCCAGCCAGTAGGACAGCAGACGCTTCAGTTTAGTTTGCATATCGCTCATAAGATTTTATCCTCATTTCTTGAAAGGTATTTATAGAGCGCTTCCAAGTTCAAGACGTTGGGGCCTGTTGCGGTTTCATCGCTTTTGGGGTTGATGTCCGCGTCGGCAATAGATGTTGTGCTGGTGGAGCCAGTCTCCGGCATTGATCGTCGTCTGGGTCCTGTCGATCTCTTGACCGTACTTGATGACCGGCTGATTATCCGTATCCGAGGCCCGGTCGCTTGTCAAGGTCTTTTCCGGTAAAGGGAAAGGTGGCACACGGGGCGTCTCGAAGCGGTGGGTCGGAGTGCGCTCTTCTTATTGCTGCTCCCTCTTCGCTTCAGCCATTGCACGGTGGAGATATCCCTCCTGGATGTCGCCGGCCGGTGTCGTCAGCTCGAATATCCTTTTCGGAAAATGAAGGTTGTCCAAGGAGAACCCTTCGCGGACCTTGAAAAAGTTCTTTTCCCGGAGGATCTCTTTACCGGTCCGGATGAAATCATCCTGGGAGATCTGTAGGCCCGATACCCGAAGCGCCCTGGAGACCATTTCCGGGGTGTAAATTCCCCTGGCAAAAAAGCAGATCACCAGGCTGGAGAGGATTTGTCGCCAACCCTCCTCTTCGAGAAGCGATTGTACGAGCGCTTCAGGTTCCGCTATCGATCCTGTCGAAAGCGCCTTCTGGTCAGCGGCGTATCCTGCGTTGTCCAGGTGGCTGTGTCTGGCGCCGATCATGGTTCCCAGGTGAGCTCCGGGACCGGTGTGATACCCGGCCATCTCATTGCCGCCGAATGTCAGGGCAAATTCTTCTCCCCCGTACTTGGCCGAGGCGCAATCGAGGCCACGCGCAAGCGTCCGGAAGAATTCATTGGGCGGCTCGACGATCATTCGGACCGCTTGGGCGTAAGTCTGCCAGTTTCCCCAGTCAAATCGGGGTCCCCCGGTATCCTTTTCTGAAATGAGTCCCCTGTCCATCGCCTCCGTCGCCCAGGCAAAAATAACACCCGTGCTCATGGCATCGAGCCCCCAGATTTCCACCTGTTCCATGAGTTTCAGGAGACCCTCGGGTTCCGAAATTTCCAGCAGCGAGCCGAGGGAGAATATCGGCTCGTAGTCGTATGAGATCATTGATGTTTTGTAGAAGAAGGCCTCATCGGCATAGGGTTCGCGCAGTGCCGCGATATGGATGCAGCCAACGGGACAGTGGGCGCAGGCCAACCTTCTTCCCAGATAATTCTTGGCCAGGGTCTCCCCGGAAATATTTTCGGCGAATTCGAATCGTGCCGATTGAAGGTTTCGTGTCGGCAAGCTTCCCAGCTCGTTGAGGGGCAGAACGTTCCCCGCCGTCCCGAGGTCATGGTATTTCTTCATCACGGAGGAAGTGACTGCCAGTTGGTAGATCTCATCGTAGAGCTCCCGGTACGGTTTTTTTTCGGCGACCGGAATGGACCGTTTCCCGGAGACGACGACGGCCTTGAGCTTCTTGCTTCCAAATACGGCCCCCAGGCCGAGCCTCCCGAAATGTCGATAGGTTTCCGCCGTCACGCAGGCATAGGACACAAGCCTCTCCCCGGCCCCTCCAATCCGCATGATGGTTCGCACGCCGGCGCCCGGTTCGTTCTCTCTGATGATCCTGCCGACGGTGAAACTGTTGCCCATTCCCCAAAGCGGGGATGCATCGCGAAAGAATACCTGACTACCGTGGATCGCCAGATAAAGCGGGATTTCGCTCGCCCCCTTGATGACGATCGCGCCATAACCCGCCAGACGGATCGCCGCGGAACTGCGTCCCCCACAGTGGCTTTCGCCAAGATTTCCGGTATGGGGCGATTTAAACATCGCCACGGTTTTTGATGCCAAGGGAAACATGGCGGTCAGCGGACCGACGGCAAAGACGATCGGGTTGTCCGGACCCAGCGGATCGCAACCCTGAGGACATTCCTCCGCCAGGAGGCGAATCGCGACGCCGCTCCCGCCAATCCGGCTTTCAAAAAGATCGGGACGTTTTTCGATCCGAAAGCTCTTCTTTGTCAAATCGATATAGAGGATGTTGGACAGGGAGTCATCTTTCAGCATATGCGTCACCCTTGATCCCCAATTTCAATAAGCCGTGTGGACAATACTTCCCGCAATATCCACAGTGGCTGCAGATCATCGGTTTGTTGCCCTCGTCGTCCCAGTAAATGGCTCCGATCATGCACGCCTTGCGGCAGTGATCGCAGCCCATGCAGCGGCTCATATCCAGTTTCACCCCGCCTCCCGGCTGGGGTTTCAGGGCGCTATAGGGACACGCCTTCGCGCAGGAAGGATCATCGCAGGCCCTGCAGACGACCACAATGAATCCCCGCTCCATGCCCCCGGCGGATCGCACCCCGATACAGGTCTTGGCCAGCCCCGCCTCGCCCAGTCGCCTGGCACAGGCGAACATGCAGCTCTGGCAACCGACGCACCTTTCCGTATCTCCCACCACCAGTTTTGTCGTGTCTTGTACCATCCTGCATTCCTCTTTCACGCATACGCCGGTCATAGCGACACTGCTTATTCGGGACTATGACCGTCGTTTTCATTCAATTTCCCACTGCGATTATAGCGCAGCGTAGCAACCATGTCCAGCAACTCCTTCAGCGTTCCTACGCCGATGTCGGTCAGTTCCGGCCAGGGGAAGCTGCCGGTGCGATCCACGTGAACGGTAGCGGCTCCCGCGTTCCGCCCGGTCTGCAGGTCGAAGAGGTAGTCACCCACCATGACCATTTCGACGGGGTCCGTTCCCCAGAGGACAGAAAGGCGAAAGAGCCCTTCCGGATCGGGTTTTGGCGGCGTATCATCCCTGCCGAGGATGCATTCTTTTCGGAAGTAACCGCCGAGCCCAAGACGGGCGATGGTCTTGAGTGCAACGTCCCGTGTGTTTCGGGTTAGTATGCCCATTCGCGAGCCCCGCCGGCTGAGGGTTTCAATGAGCCGAATCGATCCCGGCGCCGGATCGACCCGGTCCAGAAGCCCGGTCTCGATTTCGTTGAGTTTGTCTTGAAGCGGTTGTCCCTCCGAATCGTCGAGTGACGCCAGGTAGCCGAGGATGTCGCTCCCTTCCGGGACGCCGAGGGCATCCCGGATAAGGGAAAAATCATGGACAGGAAGCGTGAGGGTTCCATCGAGGTCGAATACCCAGTATTTTCGAGCCAAGATGGCTGTTACGTCGCCGTTGACTATCATGCGCTGTGAGCGTCATCCCGCGGGTGCGAACCCGAAGATCCTCTCGAACCGCCGCACATACGCGGGCCAGGCCTCGGCGTTAACGATACGGGGGGGGCGCTTGCCGTCGAGGATATCGAAAATCTGCTCGGCGGCGATTTTCGCGCAGTTGGTGCGCGCTTCCCGGGTGACACCAGCGGTGTGGTTGCTGATCAGGACATTTTCGAACTGTAATAGAGGGTGATCGAACGGCGGCGGCTCCTTACTCCAGACGTCCAGACCGGCGCCGGCGATTCTTCGCTCTCGGAGCGCCTCTGCAAGGGCCTGTTCGTCGTGGATCCAGCCGCGCGCCGTGGTGATCAAATAAGCGTGCGATTGCATGAGCGCATACTGCCGGGCGCCGATCATCCCGCGTGTCTCGTCGGTGAGCGGGCAGTTGATGGAGACGTAATCGGCCCGGCGCAACAGATCGTCGAGAGAGGTCTTCTCGGCGCCACGCACCGCGATCTCGGCCTCCGTAAGGTAAGGGTCGCAGGCAAGCACGCGCATCGCAAACAGACCGCGGCACAGCTCCGCTATCCGGCTGCCGACATGACCGATGCCGATGATCCCAATCGTTTTGCCGAGGATGTCGCTTCCCATAAACGCCTCGCGTTCGACTATCAATTCGCGCCGCATGAACCGATCCACCTGGATGATGCGCTTCGAGAGGCACAGCATCATCCCCAGGACATGCTCGGCGACGGCCTCGCGGTTGCCCCCGGCCTGGTTTACCACCAGCACCCCCGCATCGGTGCAGGCTCGGACGTTGACCGTGTCGTATCCGACTCCATTGGCCGAAACCGCCAATAGGTTCGGTGTGCGCGCCAGGAGCGATGTGTCGGCATACAATTCCCGGTCGATCTCGTCGCGCGCCGAGGTGATCTGATAGACATGCGCGGCCGCCAGGATCGGCTGCATCGCCGCGTCGGTGCCGCATATCTCGATATTATCGAGAGCGATGTCCGGACGGCTCGTCAGGATATCCACAAAGGAAGGGTCGGCGAGGTATTTCATGTAAAACACGCGTTTATTTTTGAGGGCCATTTCTGTAATCACTTTCCTTATCGAAACAGATTGGTATTTAAAAATCGCCGGTAATCTATAAGAATCGAGAGCCGTCTGATACGAAATGCGCTTTGATTTGTCAAGGAAATATCATTATCGGGGCCCGTGGGGCAGTGCGGTGATCCGGCCCGATTATTGAATTCGGACAGAAATGGTGTTAAATAAACAAAATACGCGACATCTGGGATATAGGAGCAAAAGCAAATGTATGTGACGCACCTTTGAATTGAGGGAGGTTCTAACGGCGATGGCACACCAAGACGCAGGAAAGTACGCGGCGAAACATCCGCCCGGCGCAGAGCCGAACGCGCGGATCGCAGAGGGAATTCGACAAAAGTCATCCGATGGCAAGCTTGCCTGTGCAATGGGCGAAAAGGTCGCGAAGGAGCTGCAGGTCGGCATTCCGGAGGTGGGTATGACTGCGGACCTGATGGAGATCAAAATCAAGGAATGCCAGCTCGGCCTGTTTGGCTGGGGTGAGAAACCCAGCCACGGCAAGGATATTCGGGCGGCCGAGACGGTCCCTGTCGAAATCAAAAGCGCCCTTGAGAAGGCTGTCGTGAACGGCGGGATTGCCTGTGCGACGCTTTGGGCGATCGCCGATCGGCTTGGAGCGGGGCGGAAGGTTGTCTCCACGGCCTGTGAAACCCTGGGAATTAAAATTCGCTCCTGTCAGCTCGGGACCTTTTAATTCTCCGCAGCGAAATAAGAACACATCCTTACCGGGAGGCCCCGCCCCGTGGGCGGGGGGCTTTTATACATTGATGGACCCTTTCAGGAACAGATGTGGCATGAAGAGATGGGCAGCGGTCGTACTCTACCTCCTATTCGGTTTTTTTCTTTCATCCCAAACCCATGCCCGATCTTTGGATCTGCGGATTCTCCATGTCAATGATTTTCACGGTTTTGCCGACGCCTATCAGCCGCTCGGATCGCATGAGCGCTTGGGAGGGGCGGCCTACCTCGCGGGCAAGGTCAACGCGCTGCGCCGGGGGAAACCGACCCTGCTGCTTGCCGCCGGGGATATGATCCAGGGGAACAACTGGGCAAATATGTCTCAGGGCGAGTCGGTTGTGGAGATGATGAATCAGATGCGCTTCGATGCCATGGTCCTGGGAAACCACGAGTTTGATTTTGGAAGGGCGGTATTGGAGAAGCGGATGTCCGAAGCCGCCTTTCCGATCCTTGGCGCCAATGTGGAGGGCTTGGACCGTCTCAAGCCTTTTATCATCAAAGAAATGGACGGTGTAAAGGTGGGGATCGTCGGTGTTGTGACCGAAGAGACCCCGGTCGCCACCCATCCACGAAATGTTTCCGGTCTCAACTTCCGCTCTTCTGCCGAAACTGTCGAGCGATATGTACGGGAATTGAAGGATCGGGCGGACATCATCGTTGTGCTGTCCCATATAGGGCATGAGGCCGATCGGGCGCTCGCCGGGAGGGTGAAGGGGATCGACGTCATTGTGGGCGGCCACTCCCACACCAGGATCCTCAAGCCCGCTCGGGTCGGAAACACCCTGGTCGTTCAAGCCTGGGAGCACGGCAAAGCCATCGGGGTTCTGGACCTGGTCATCCGGGAGGGAAGGGTCATCGAATATGACGGATGGCTGGAGGAGATTAAACCCCAAGCGGAGAAAGAGGATCGGGGGGTTTTGGCAATCGTTGAAAAATACAGCCGGAGCATGGATACGGTCTTAAATGCCGGCGTCGGGAACACAGGGATCGATCTGGATGGGGAGAATGTAAGAAAAAGAGAGACCAACCTGGGGAATTTGATCGCCGATATTATCCGCCAGGCCTCGAAAGCGGACGCGGCCATTATCAACGGAGGGACCATTCGGACGAACATTAGCCGGGGAGAGATCCGGATGAAAGATATCTATTCCGTCCTGCCTTTTGACAACTATATCGTTGCCATCAGGCTCAGGGGAAAACAGATTGCCGAAGCCCTGGAGCACGGAGTGTCGGGGATTGAAGAGGGGGAGGGGAGGTTTCCGCAGGTCGCCGGCTTGACATTCGCGTATTCCCCCTCCGCACCGAAGGGCAGCAGAATCAGAGAAATTCTCATTGCCGGAAAACCTCTCGATCCGGGCGGGGAATACTCTGTGGCGACGAATGATTTTTTGGCCGTGGGGGGCGATGGATACAGGCCCTTCGCGGAGGCGGTGAAATCCTCGCAGACCTTTTCGGTGGTCGGCGGTATGCTTCAGGGGGAGAAGGTTGTCTACAGCGACAGCGGACGGTGGCTGCGGGATGTGGTCGTGGAATACATAAAAGGAAAAGCGACGATTGCACCCGGGATAGAGGGAAGGATCACGGTGAGGCCCTGATGATGAAAGTTTACGTGAATGACTTACCGGTGGACCTTGTACAGGGTATGACGGTGAGGCATGCCCTGACCGCCGGAGGGCTCCTGGAGACGCTGGAGCAGGGGAAAAAAGTTTACGACGAATGGAAGAATGAACTGGGGTTGGACGGCGCGCTGTCGGAGGGGGTCAAGATTTTTGTTCGGTGAGCCCTGTGCAAGCCGGCTTTCCATCGGGTACCCGCTCTGAGCGTTTTGGGAGCGGGGCCCTCCGTTATGATGATTGGCGTCCCCACGGGGAGTCGAACCCCGGTTACCGGCGTGAAAGGCCAGTGTCCTAGGCCACTAGACGATGGGGACGTTCCGATGCATTGGGAGTGCCTCAGGAACGTGGTCATATATATGTTGTCCGCCTGTATGTCAAGCGACAAATAGAGAGACAGCAAAATAAACGCAGAATCACTGGTAGGATTCAAATAGGACCGGTTCGCGCAGGATCACCTCCCTCGCCGCGGCGGCCAGCGCCGCTGCCTCGGGGTGGGTTTCCCGAAGCGAGACTATCTGGCGCAGATTGTCGGCAGTCCTCATGATCAGCATCGCCATATCCCCGTCGGCGATCCCGATCTTCCGGACGATCCGGTTCCAGTCGCCGCCTGCTGCCCATTCGTAGATCACAACCGCCGGCCAGAGGAAAAGCGGGGCGACTGGAAAGCCGCCCGCTTTCAGTCGTTCCGCCAGATCCGTGAGGGCGGCAATAACCCTGTCGTACGCCCGAATCAGGCGACGGGGGAGTTCCTTCCGGATCACCGCAAGACCCTGATCCCCGTCATAAACGAAGGGGGCAACGACTGCGGCCATGAGTTTTTCATCGCCATGGGGAAAGACGTTTTTCCTGAGACACTCGGCAATGAGGAGCGGCTGGTCCAGTCGCAGCTTGGAGGCCCAGATCCCGTTCTCGGTCAGACGGTCCTCCTTATCTACGAATCCTTCCTCCTTGAGCAGGCGGAGGTGCCGCTGGAAATCGGTCCAGAGGTCTACCCGCTCCCCTTGTCTGCTTTTGGGTGCCTCGCTGTGGATTCGTTGGTAGCTCGCCAGGGATTTTGCGAAGATTTCTCGGATATCGTCGGGCGTCTGCGAGAGGAGAAGATTGAGAACCATCGAGAAGTCGCTCCGGATCCGGCTCGCGATCGCTTCCGGTTTCTTCAGGAGAAGCTTTCGAATATGGATTAGGTCCATGAACCGCCCCGGAACAGTGAGCATGAATCCCACCCGGTCCTGTCCGCGCCTTCCCGCCCTTCCCGTCATCTGGTGAAATTCGGTACCGGTGAGTGGGGAAAAGTCGTGGCCATTAAAAAGGTCCGAATTCATCAGGACGATCGTCCGGGCGGGAAAATTAACGCCTGCCGCGACGGTGGAAGTGGCGAAGATTGCCCGCAGGTATCCCTGCTTCATCATCGTTTCCACAAGGAATTTCCAGGCCGGCAGCTGCCCGCCGTGATGGGCGGCGACACGGGACGTTCGGAGGTTATAGAGCTGCCGGTGGTTTCGGAGATAGGGAAAACGGTCAAGGCCGCTCTCCAGCCCCTCCTGGAAAATCCCATCCTCTGTTTCGTCGGTCCGGGAGTCGCACGTTTCCAGGGCTGCATCGCATTCGGCGCGGGATTTGAGGAAGAAGATCGCCGGTAGAAGTTGAAACTGATCAAGGACGTTTATCATTTCGCCGAACGGGGGAGCGCTGCGCTCCGGGCGGCCGGGAAACCGACGGCTGACGAAATCACCGATCTTTCCGAAAAGCCGGTTCTGTTCGACCAAGGGCATGAGGCGGCCCGAGGGGTGGAGAAAAAGGGGGTAGAGGGGGACGGGTCGCTTTTCCTCCCGAATGACCCGGCAGGGTTTACCCCGGATGGAGGCAAGCCAGGCGGCAATCTCCTCGCCGTTCCCGATGGTCGCCGACAGGAGCAGGAGACCGATCCGGACGGGGAGGTAAATCATGATCTCTTCCCAGACGACCCCGCGGTCCCGGTCCCCCAGAAAGTGAGCCTCATCGAGGATGACCAGATCGTAATTCAGGTTTTCCCCGGTATGCATCGCATCGTAGAGTTGATTTCTGAGGATTTCAGTGGTTCCGACGAGGACCGGAGCGTTGGTGTTTTCCTTAGTGTCGCCGGTGACGATGCCGACGTTGGCCGAGTCGAAACGATGGCTGAATTCGACCCACTTGGAATTTGTCAGGGCCTTCAGGGGGGAGGCGTACCAGCAGCGTCCGCCCTTCAGGAAGACGGACCGGATCGCCTCTTCGGCGATCCATGTCTTTCCCGAACCGGTCGGGGCCATGACGAGACAGTCGTCCTTCTTGATGGCGTCGAGGGCGTCAAGCTGAAACGAATCCGGTCGGAATGCCGCGGTCGGGGGTTTGCCGATTTTCGCGAAGACCGGCTTCAGCAGCGGTTCCGCCTCCGGTTTCATCCGGGGATGCCGCCGCGACCCTCCGTCTCGACGCGATTCGCTCGGACGGGTCTTCCGGCGCGGCGTTGGGGCGTCCTCGGGGGGAGCGTAGCGACGGGATCCCTTACGTGTCATGCGCCTGTGTATCCCGGAGCGGCCGGAGCATGAAAGGCGGGGAACAGCACCAAACGGAACATCGGTCGATCATCAGCGCCCCGTAGGTTTTTTGGGGATTCGCCCCGTAGTGATGCACTCGGAGCGGAGCCGGCGCCCCAGGATGCGTTCGTACATCTGGCCGATCTCCAGGAGGCGGTCCACGTCCACGCCCGTTTCGATTCCCATCTCGTCCATCATCACGACCATGTCCTCGGTCGAGGTCAAACCCACGATGTTGGGGTCGGCGTAATAATATTTTCCGGTTCCCGCCACGGGGCATCCGTCGACAAAGTTGGCCGGCTGCCCCCCCGTGCCGCCGAGGGTGGATTCAAAATGGGTGATCCCCGCCTGAAGGGCGGCCAGGACATTGGCAAGGCCCCAGCCGCGGGTCACGTGAAAATGGGCGATGTGGAGTTTCGGATCGGGTATCGTATCCAGGAGCATGGAGAAATACTCGTACACCTTGTTGGGGGGAGCCGAACCGTCATGGTCGGCGTGCTCGATGTCGTCCGCCCCGATATCCAGGAAGCGGCGGGTGAATTCCACGGCCTTTTTCAGTTCGGTCGGACCTTCGATGGGGCAACCCCAGATCGTGGAGACCGTGCCGTTCACCTTGATTCCGTTTTCGTGGGCCATTTTGATGTATTTCTCGCACATCTTCCAGTACTCTTCCAGAGAAAGGCCGGAATTGCGCCGGTGATGGGATTCGCTGGTGGAAACCATAAAGAGGATGCGGCTCGGCCCCCAGCCCTTCTGCCGGGCGTCGAACGCCCGCTCGGCGGCCTTTTCCCTGATGGTGACCGCGGTGATCTCCAGTTCCTTGATCTTGTCTTTCAGCAATTTGCTGGCATGGATCTCGCGGAGCAACTGCTCGGCGTCGGCAAACTGCGGCATCCCTTTGGGATTGCCCAGATTCGTCACTTCCAGTCGTTTGAAGCCGGCCAATGCGAGCTGTTCCACGAGCCAGAGTTTGGCCTGCGTGGGGATGGTCTTCGCTTCGTGCTGAAGTCCGTCGCGAACGGAGATGTCGCCCAGAACCACTTTCATCGGGTATTTCATCGTTGCCATGTCCTAAGTCTCCTTATAATTAATATCGTTTCCAAATCGAGAGATCATATTCAGATTATGACGGTTTTTGGTCTATCCTTTTTCTAATCGTTCGCGAACTCGGCGACAAGGATCGTATGGTCCGATGGTTTTTCCTCCATGCGGGGGTTCATGTCGATTTCGCAGCTCACTGTTTTTACCGCAAGCGGCGATGTGACGAGGATGTGATCGATCCGCCAGCCGAGCCTACGCCGCACCGCCTGTGGGACGCGGTAATCAAAGAAGGTGTAACGGTCTGCCTCTCCCGGATGTTGCCGGCGGTACACGTCAACCAGACCCCAGGACCGGACCGAGGCGAACGCCTCCCACACCTCCGGAGTGAAACAGACATGGCCGAGGAGGCGTTTCGGGTCGTGGACATCGATCTGATCCGGGGCGACATTGAGGTCGCCGCACCAGATCAGCGGGGCATCCGCGGAGTAGGTCCGGGCGAAGAATTGCCGAAGCCGTTCGAACCAGGCAAGTTTGTATGCGAAATGGGTTGTCTCACGCTCCCGCCCCTGCGGAACGTAGGTATTGACGATGGGAATTCCCGCAAAGACGGCGGCGATCAGCCGATCTTCGTCGGCTGGACCTCCGTCGGAAAGGCCGAAACGAACCGCTTCCGGTTTTCCCCTGGAGGCTATCGCCACACCGTTATACTGTTTTTCCCCCCGGAATGTTACATGATAGCCTGCCGCCCCGAACTCGTCCACAGGAAACTGTCCGTCCGCCACCTTCGTCTCCTGCATGCACAGCACATCGGGTCTGTGTCGGTCGAGCCAGGGGATGACGATATGGAGACGGCTCCGGATGGAGTTGACGTTGTAGGTGGCGATCCTGAAGATTCCCATCGGAGTCTTTCTTTCCCGTGTCATTCGACGCCTAAATAACACAGTCCCTCGTTTCGATCAAGCGGCCTTTGCGTCCTGTTGTCCATCCCCCTTGACAGACCTGCGGCTTCCTCTTATAGTCCCTTCCGCGGAAACAGATTCAACCGAAGAAAGGCCGCCCAATGCGATCCTCTTCACATACGCGATATGCCGGGGATGATGTTCGTCAACAAACAGGTCTGCTGGCGCTGGGCATCTCTGCGCTGGGAGTGGTATACGGCGATATCGGCACAAGCCCGCTGTATGCCATGAAAGAAACCTTCTTCGGGGGGCACCCGCTCGCGCGCACTCCGGAGAATGTCCTGGGCGTTCTGTCGCTGATCTTCTGGACGCTGCTTCTCATCGTGGGCATAAAATATGTGCTGCTGGTGCTGCGCGCCGACTTCCACGGCGAGGGAGGCATCTTCGCCCTCCTCGGGATCATCAGAGAACAGCAGCCAAAGAACGGCGGCCCCACAAGACTGATGTGGATCATTACCACTGCCGTCATGATCGGCGCCGCCGCGCTCTATGGAGACGCCATCATCACCCCGGCGATCTCGGTGCTTTCGGCTTATGAAGGCCTGGGGGTGGTCACCTCGGCCTTTAAGCCCGCCGTCGTCTGGCTGACCGTGATCACCCTGTTGCTTCTCTTTCTGTTCCAGAGCCGCGGCACGTCCCGCGTCGGCAGAACGTTCGGCCCGATTATGGTCGTCTGGTTTGTGACCATAGGCGCGGCGGGTCTATACTGGATCATCCTCCACCCCTCCGTGCTCTGGGCGGTCAATCCCCTTTACGCCCTGCGGTTTCTTGCCGTCCACGGCATCGGGGTCGTTTTCGTTCTCGGAGCGGTGGTGCTCGCCATTACCGGGGCCGAGGCGCTTTACGCGGACGTCGGCCATTTCGGGCGTAGGGCGATCCAGGTCTCCTGGTACTCCTTTGTCTTCCCCTGTCTGCTGCTGAACTACTTCGGCCAGGGCGCGCGCCTGCTCGACGGCGCACCCATCCCGAACAACCACCTTTTCTACGCCCTTTTCCCGCAGTACGACCTGATCATCTATTTGGTCGTGGCGCTTGCCACGACGGCCACGGTGATCGCTTCGCAGGCGCTGATTTCGGGCGCCTTCAGCATGACCCGGCAGGGGATTGTCCTGGGTTTTTTCCCGCGCGTGCAGATCTTCTTCACATCGGCCGAAATAGAAGGGCAGATCTATATCCCCGCGGTCAACTGGCTCCTCCTGGCGAGCTGCCTCATCCTGGTGATCGAATTCGAGACGTCGAGCGCGCTCGCCGCGGCATACGGGATTGCCGTGACGGGAACGATGGCCATCACCTCGTTCATCTTTTATTTCGTTGCGCGCGGCTGGGGATGGAAATGGTATTTGGTTGGCCCGGCGTGCCTCGGTTTTTTCCTGATCGATCTTTCCTACTTTTCGGCGAACACGCTAAAATTCGTCGAGGGCGGCTATGTCCCGATCGTGATCGCCCTGTTCCTTTTTTACCTCATGCAGACCTGGCAATGGGGACGGGCGCAACTGGCCTTGGCTTTTTCCGCTTTCATGAACGTCCCTATCCGGCACTACCTGGATTTGAAGCAGCAGATCATGGACAGCCCGCATCTGCGGGCCCAGTTCGGTGCGCGCAGCCTGTCCCAGGTAGAGCGGGCCATCGTTTTCATGACCTCAAGGCCGATCCTGTCGGCCGACGATCCCTGTCCGATGGGTCTGAGGATCTATATCAGGCGCAACGGCGCAATACCCAAACACATCATCCTGCTGAATGTGATGCAGACGAGCCGGCCGATTCTCCCGGATGAGGAGCGATGCGACATCATCCCGCTCGGGGCGAAAAGCATCGCAATCAATGTCCGCTACGGCTACATGCAGCCGCCCAACGTACCCGCCCTTCTGCGGATGCTCAAGAATCAAAAACGCATCAAGATCAACGAGAAGCGTTGGACCATCCAGATAGGCGAAGAGGAGATCCTGATGGATCCTTCGCTGCGGTTTTTCAGACGCCTGATGCTGCGGTTTTTCACGTTCATCATGCGCTTTACCAACTCGGCCGACCGCTATTTCGGCCTGCGTCAGTTTGCGGGCCGCAACAAGACGGTGATCCCTGTCGTTATCGGACGCGGATTCGCCCGCGTCACGGTCCTCGATGACGAACCCGTCCATCCCTATTCGGACGGTGAGGTTTCCCAGACGCCCTCTATGGGAAATCAGCGATGATGCGGCCGGTGGCCTCCGGTTTCAGGGGGGCGACCCCTTCGGTTGAGGCGTGTAGGGGGTCTTGAGGTATCGCTTGGCATCGGTCTGGGCGATCCCTTCGCCACCCTCCACCGCCAGGGCGCGGGTATAGTATTCTACCGCCTGCGTCCTCTCCCGGCGGATGTCGTGAATCATCCCCAGGCGCACCAGCGACGAGGCCCGGTTGCGGGCGTTATAAACGGAAACCGTCGTAATGAGGGCCTTCTGGAAATAGTCGGTCGCCCGGACATACTCTCCCTGGTTGAAGTAGATTCTGCCCAGCAAATGGTCGAGACGGGGCTGGAGTTGGGGAACAAAGGGGGGTCGTCCGGACTGAATCCCCGTTTCGATCTCCCGTGCAACAGCAAAGGCCTCGGTGAATCGCTGGATCTCGGAGAAGATATTGGCAAGCGCAAAGGAGAAGTTGTAGTTGCGGGGATACTTCTTCTTCAGCGCCAGGGCGATGGGAAGGGCCAGCGATGGCTGTCCCTCGAAATAGGTATACACCGAAGCGAGCTCCGCTTGGGCCAGCTCCTTGAGAAGATCCCCCTTTTGAGCCGCCAGGACCAGTTCCTGAAGCCCCTTCCGGCGGTCCGCGGCTGTGATCAACAGGGAGGATAAAAAACGGGTCACTGCTGGAAGATGGTCGAGATGGTAATGGAGCAGGCCGATGGGGAAATAGACATCATAATTCTGTGGATCTTCCGCCTTCACCTTTTCCAGATGGTCCCATGTGCTTATGGCTTCCTGTGCGATAACCATATACCGCTTCTGCATGATGGCCCAGCGGATCTTGACGATCTTCGCGAGAGCCATGGCAAAGTGCGCCCCACTGTCACGGGGGTTCTTTTCAATCCGTATTCGTCCCCGGGCGAGCGTTTCGCCGATGTTTTGCAGCATCTCCTCTTGCAGTTTCTCTCTTTCCTGCGGATCGTATTCCATTTCATAGGAGAACAGGCGGGAAAGTGCGAGGAAGGTGTAACCGAGGGGATCCTCCCGGTCCAGTGCGACGGCGATCTGGAAAAGTCGCAGGGCGCTTTGGGTTTCCATGTTGAACGCCTTGTCTATTCCCTGCCGGATGTAGGCGTGGAGTTGGACCGGCTGGGTTTCCACGGTCCATGTCGGGGTTTGGGCGGCGCTCGACGCTTCGAAGCAAAGTAGGACAAGAAGAATCAGAAGGCAGTGGGTTTTCATCTCTCGGATCACTCTTTTACAATGCCGTTACAACTTTTTTAACAAATCGTCGACCTTGTCAAGAACAAAGCGACAGAATATCTAAAACTCCCATCGCTCAACCCATCGGGCAGGCGGTTGGTTAAAATTTTGCTTGCACCCGCCTGAAAGAAGTACTATGTAGCGCGCAAAAAAAAAGAGGTTCTGCGGGCACGTGGTCTGTTCGTCCGACGGAAACCGCTTAACTTCACGATGATGGAGCCCTGATGCGACTTTTTAGAACCAGATTGGTATTGTTTTTGGCATTTCTTTTGTTAGGGACGCCTTTATTTTTCTTTTCCGAAGGCGCCCTTCTTGCGGCTGTCGGTTCGGATAAAGGTGACGCGCGTCCCATTTGGGAGGAGGGCATCACCTACCTCTTTTCCGTGTTAAAAAGCAACGAAAGCGCCTTTGATGTTCAGAAGGTATCCGGTCTGCTCGATTTCGTCGTTTCGGAAAAAGGCGAAGAGGGCAGTCTGGATCCGGGAAAACGTGAAAATGCAACGGGCGCCCATTACTTTTCCGATGTCAAGGCGCCTTTATCCAAGGTGATCAAGTACGCGTACAACCCCAGTATACCGGCCTACGTCACCCTACCCTCGGTCGTCCGTCTGGGCGGCTGGCAGGTCAAGCCGACCGGGTCGATTACCAACCTATGGGAAAGGGTCGGTGACGTAAAGGTCCCGCTTTTGGTGCGGGGCGTTGAGTATGAGGAAATCACGCCGGATACGACCACGGGCGCCTACTACCGGTACGACATGGACCGGTTGATGGTCCTTCTTACACACCGGGGTAAGGTGTTTTTCATTTCCGTCACCCGTCAGTTGAGTCCCTCCACCGTGGGCAGACAAGGGGTGATCATCGGTCCTGACAGCGACTGGAACTATTTTTATTCCGGCCAAAAGGGGCTCAACAGGGCGGGTCTCGGTTGGGTGAGTTCGTATATGTATGCCGCCGCTTCGGTCTCGATTCTCTTTGAGCCTGGTTCATCCAAGACACAGACCCGCTTTGCGACCTTTAAATGGCTCAATGCCGGATGGGGCGGGATCAACATGGTCAGCAAGGATAATATCATCGATGGATGCAAACGTTTTGCCTCCGGCTTCAAAAAGATCCTTGAATCTCCGCAACTTCCCGAAGCTGAACGCGTGATCGACATGTACGCCAGGATAAAAAACCTGTCGGATCAGGAGCTGACCGCCCGACTTCAGCCGATCGGCAAGGCGCTGCAAAAACTTAGCCGGACGGACCCCGGTCTTTCGCGCAGCGATTTTCGGGAGCTGATCGAAAGC
>Ga0233425_10001373_pt1 | contig 55237 bp, 34 predicted proteins | sample Watercolumn_Towu_2_FD_181712 | JGI IMG/M metagenome (GOLD analysis project Ga0233425, IMG submission 181712) | Freshwater microbial communities from Lake Towuti, South Sulawesi, Indonesia - Watercolumn_Towuti2014_140_MG | ecosystem: Environmental > Aquatic > Freshwater > Lake | place... | reverse complement strand
GGGCTTTTCCGCCACTACGGCCGTGCCCTCCGCGGGTTTCTCCGCGGGTTTCTGCGCAGCCGGGTCAACGGCCTGCGGCTCCGAAGCGGGTGCTGCACCCTGCGGCTCGACCTTCGATTCGGGAGCACTGGTAGAGAAGTAGGTCCAGGGCCTGGCCACGACGACAGCCGCGGCCGCAAGGAGTGCGACAACGAGCCAGGCGCTGACGCCCTTCGGCTTCTCCTTGGGCTTGGGAGGGACCTCGAAGGTCGGGCGTGGAGCAGAGCTCTGGGCCTCCTCCACCGGGAACTTGAGCTCGAGGGTCTTCTCCTCTTCCTCTGCCACGTCCTGCGGCGCTTCGTAGCCGGGCTTGGCCGGCGTCGGGGGACCCGGCTGGTAGACGACCGTGGAAATACTGAAGGGCCCTCCGCTACAGTTGGCGGCCTCCACGAGCTTGATGCATGCGACTTCAGAAGGGGACCCGGTGGCGAGCTCCGCGACGATCCCCGGCGACAGCACGTCGTAGATCCCACGGGAGCTGACCACCACGACGTCACCGGGTTCCAGGTCGGCCCGCGTACCGCGAACGCCTGTGCCGGCCACCTCGGGCTGGGCCTCTCCCTCCGGCGCAGCGGCCTTCTTGTCCGCTCCCTGGCAGGCGCCGGGTCCGGTAGCCACGTCTTTGGACACCAACAGGGGCGTGCCGTCACGCACCACGAGCACCTGAGTGGTGCCTGCATGCGCGACGTGCATTCTCTCACGCACGAAGAGCACCGCGGCCAGACCGGGCCGCCGGTCCTGCTGCTCCGCACCGCCGCCCGACACGTCACGGCCCCGGCGAAGACCGGCGGACACCGCCTCGCACAGCAGCATCTGCACGGCCGCCACGTCCGCGGCGTTGGGACGGGCGCTCTCCAGGTGGCGCCGCACGGAGTAAGCCGCTATCTCGCAAGCGCTATTGGGTCCACGACGCCCTTCGAAGCCTTCCACAACGACCGCCAGCCGGCCGTACGGGAGACTCACGACAGCGACAGACTCGGTGTTTGCAGAAGCCGACTTCCCCGGGTCAGTCGCCGAACCGATACGAGGATACTCGCTGCCGTTCATGAGCCCTCACTGACGAGGCACTTGAACAGAATGAACTAAGCGTGAACTTCCGCACTTCGACGAGCAGGCTAGCGTGGCCCGCCCGCCCGGACACTCATGCCCGGGCGACGTTGACAGCCTTTGGACCCTTTGGGCCCTGTTCGATGTCGAACGTCACCTTGTCTCCCTCCGCCAGGGTCTTGAAGCCGCTGGACTGAATGGCAGAGTAGTGCACGAACACGTCTCCGCCGTCGTCATTGGCAATGAATCCGTACCCCTTCGACTCGTTGAACCACTTCACTGTTCCCTTCGCCATCTGCCATTCTCCTTGCGAACCCGTCTGGTAGTCCCCATCGGCCGGAAACACGACTCCTGCAACAACTGACTGCAGAAGGTCAGGCCAAGTCTACCATTCGACCATGATGCGCCTGCGCGCATGCCTAGTCAAGGAAAAAGACGAGGGTGTCCGCGGGCCTCGCGCGGACCACCTGGCATTTGAAACCGCGGGTTCGCCGGTGTAGTATACGGTAGCTCGGATCCGGTTGCCCTGTTCCGGCGACCACGAGCGTTCTGAAGGGGGACACATGAGTCGCAGGGCAGGATTCGCAGCTTCTGCAATCGTAGCGATAATGGCTTGTTCGGCAGCGCCGGCTGCCGCGGCGGTGTTCTCGTACTCGTTCGACGTGAACGACTCCACGTTCTCCGGCACGGACGGTTTCAGCAGCGGCTACTGCGACGATCTCTGGACGACTGCGATGAACGGGGGGGTGACTCCGAAGACTGACGACGCCTGCGATGGGCTCGACGGGTGCACGGCGGACAACAACTGCGGCGACGAGTTCGGCATCTGGAACAACTGCTCGGGGTCAGACCCTCTCGACAACCACCTCACCGTGGGCAACGCGGCCTGGGCAGATTACCAGTTCACGGCCCGGTTCAGGAACATGGACGACGACACCGTCGGGTTCGTGTTCCGGTACCAGGACAGCCGGAACTTCTACCTGTTCTTCCTTTCGCAGGACGTGGCCCCGTCGCTCGAGCACGGCTGCGCAACCGTGACCAAGGGCTCCCGGCTGTGGAGAGTCTCGGATGGCAAGCCGACCCAGCTCGTTGCTTCCACAGCATCCTATGTGCCCGGGTGGATTCACAAGGTGCAGATCACGGTCGTGGCAAACAGCATCAAGATCTATCTCGATTCCGACGCGGACGACCTCATCGGGCCGGACGAGGTGCTTGCGATCGTGAACGACAATGCGGGACCGAAAACGGGCAAGGTGGGGTTCTTCGCCTACGACAACGGGGCCAGTGGCGACGCTTCGGTGAACCCTTGCATGCAGGGCGGGTGCTTCTTCGACGACCTGACCGTAGACATCTACTCCCTGGGCGACGACCCGTGCGACGGCATCTCGTGGGAGGGGGTCTGCCAGGGCAACTCCGTGGTGTTCTGCCAGTGGGGGCAGCAGCTCGAGACCAAGCAGTGCGAAGGCTGCTGCGGCTGGGAAGCCGACCACGGCTACTACGGGTGCCTGTGGGGCCAGGCGTGCAGCGGGTGCCAGGACGAGTGCAGCCCCGGCGAATCGGGTTGCAGCGATCAGCTTTCGCACCACTGGAGCTGCGGCCAGGCGGACAACGACCCCTGCACGGAGCGCATCTTCTCGTTCTGCGTTGGCACGGGCCTCTGCGACCCCTCGTCAGGAGAGTGCCTCTGCGACCCGAAGTGCGGCGGAAAGAAGTGCGGGGACGACGGATGCGGAGGCGTCTGCGGCACATGCGCTCCCGGTTCCGAGTGTGCCAACGGGACGTGCACGTGCATCCCCACCTGCAATGGCGCTGCGTGCGGAGACGACGGCTGCGGCGGCCTGTGCGGAGCGTGTCCGTTCCAGCACGTATGCCAGAACGGAGCGTGCGTGTGCCAGCCGAGCTGTCCGGGCAAGCAGTGCGGCAGCGACGGCTGCAGCGGAAGCTGCGGCACGTGCGGGGTTGGCACCGAGTGCCAGGGCGGCGTCTGCCAGTGCGTCCCGGACTGCACCGGCAAGAAGTGCGGGGACGACGGATGCGGCGCCACGTGCGGGGATTGCCTGCCCACGCAGTCGTGCCAGGCGGGGGCGTGCGTGGACCAGTGCCAGCCGTCCTGCACCGGAGCCGAGTGCGGAGACGACGGCTGCGGCGGAAGCTGCGGCACGTGCCCTCCCGACGTCGCGTGCATCGACGGCCTGTGCGAGGGGCAATGCCATCCCCAGTGCGACGGAAAGCAGTGCGGCTACGACGGCTGCGGCGGGGTCTGCGGAGAGTGCCTGCCTGCGGAAGAGTGCTCCTGGGATGGCCTGTGCATGCCGGTGTGCCAGCCGTCGTGCCTCGGCAAGCAGTGCGGGGACGACGGCTGCGGCGGAAACTGCGGCATCTGCCTGGCAGGCCTCTTGTGCGGCGCCCAGGGGCAGTGCCTTTGCACACCCCAGTGCGCCGGCGTCCAGTGCGGCGATGACGGCTGCGGTGGCCTGTGCGGCACATGTTCGGATGCGCAGCACTGCACCGACGGAGCCTGCGTGGAAGGCCCCTGCCAGGTCCAGTGCGAAGGCAGGGAATGTGGCTTCGACGGATGCACCGGGACGTGCGGTGCGTGCCCGGTGGACAAGACCTGCATGGACGGCCTCTGCATCGACGCGGTGTGCGTGCCATCCTGCGTCGGCAAGGAGTGCGGCAGCGACGGATGTGCGGGAAGCTGCGGCGAGTGTACGGAGGGGCTCATCTGCTCGGACCTCTTCACGTGCACCGTGCCGCCCGCGTGCCGCCAGCTGGCCTACAAGCAGTGCGTCGGCAAGTCCCTCTTCTGGTTCGACGCAGCGGGCAACCAGTGCCAGCTCGACGTCGTGTGCCCGTTCGAGTGCGTGGACTCGCAGTGTGCGGGCGAGCCTCCGGAGGACATCGTGATCGCGGAGACCGAAGAGGACCTCTCCGTCGATACGGCCCCCGATCCCGGAAGCGTGGACACTTCTTCCGACCTGTCCGGGGACGAGGTGCTTCTTCCGGGCGGCGACACCATCTCCTTCGACGCGTCGGGAAGCAAGTCCGGAGGCTGTGCGATGGGGGCCGGGCAGACGTCCGCATCTCCTGCTGCGCTCCTGCTCCTGCTGCTACTGCTGGGCCGATCGCTCTTGAGCCGAAGGCTGGAAGCGAACCGATAGTCGCGCCCGGAGGACATCTGGCTTACCGCTCCGGGCGGCAGGCTGCTGCGCTACGCGTCTCCGGATCGGATCCCGTCCGCGCAGGCAGCGGTGGTCGAGTAGCCGTGACTCGGGCTGACAGCTAGCCCTGAACCTGCTGGAGCGTCGGTGCGCAGGTAAGCTGGGCAAGCTGCTTGTAGAGGTGGATCTTCTTCTTGATGTCGGCTTCGTGCTGCTTCACCAGCATGTCGAAGCGGCTCTTGTCCATCTTCTCGACCATGCGGAAACGGGTCTCGGACTTCATGTACTCCGCGACGCCTTCGCCCTTGGGCTCCGCGTCGAGCTGGAGCGGCGGCAGCCCCTGCTCGATGCGCCGCGGGTCGAAGCGGTAGAGCGGCCAGATGCCCGAATCCACGGCCAGCTTCTGGTGAGCGGGACCCTCGTCGAGGTCGTAGCCATGCGCGATGCAGTGGCTGTAGGCGATGATGATGGACGGCCCCGGATAGGAGTCCGCTTCCACGAACGCCTTGACGGCCTGCAGGTCCTTGGCGCCAATGGCCACGCTGGCCACGTAGACGTGACCGTACGTCATCGCGATGAGGCCGAGGTCCTTCTTGTGGACTTCCTTGCCTGCGAACGCAAACTTGGCGGACGCTCCCACCGGCGTGCTCTTGGAGGCCTGCCCTCCGGTGTTGGAGTAGACCTCGGTGTCCATGACCAGCAGGTTGATGTCGCGAAGGTTCGCGATGACGTGGTCGAGCCCTCCGTACCCGATGTCGTAGGCCCATCCGTCGCCGCCCAGGCCCCACACGCTCTTGCGCACGAGGTAGTCTGCCAGCAGGTCCAGCCGCCGGGCTTCCGGAGTGCTGAAGCCCGCCAGGCGTGCACGCAGCACCGCGATGAGCTCCCGCCGCTCCTTGATGGCAGCCTCGGTCCGGTCCTCCCGCACCAGCAGCTTCTCCACCAACTCGGTCCCGATCTGTGCCGACAGTCTCTTGAGCAGCTCCTCTGCCTGGCGGCGGTTCGTGTCGACCGACAGCCTGAGCCCGTAGGAGAACTCGGCCGCGTCCTCGAACAGCGAGTTGTTCCACGTGGGTCCGCGGCCGTTGACGTCCACCGCGTACGGCGTGGTCGGCAGGTTCCCTCCGTAGATCGAGGAGCACCCCGTCGCGTTGCCGATCAGCAGCCGGTCGCCGTAGAGCTGCGTCATCAGCTTCACGTACTGCGTCTCGCCGCAGCCAGTGCAGGCACCCGAGTACTCGAACAGCGGGCGGAAGAACTGGGAGGTCTTGACGTCCACCTTCGAGATCTTCTCCCGCGGCAGGTCCGGGATGGAGAGGAAGAACGCGTAGTTGGCTCGCTCCTGCTCCCGAAGCGGGATCTGCGGCTGCATCATGAGCGCCTTGCGGTTCGGGTCCTTCTTGTCCTTGGACGGGCACGTGCGCTGGCACAGGCGGCAGCCGGTGCAGTCCTCGGGCGCCACCTGCACGGTGTACTTCATGCCCGAGAACTCCTTGCCCTTGAAGTCCATCGTCTTGAACGTCCCGGGGGCCTTGTCCGCCAGGGCAGCGTCGTAGACCTTGGCTCGGATGGCCGCGTGGGGGCACATGAGCGAGCACTTGTTGCACTGGATGCACAGCGAGGAGTCCCACACCGGGATCTCCAGCGCGATGTTCCGCTTCTCCCACTGCGTGGTGGCCGTGGGCCACACGCCGTCAGGAGTGAATGCGCTGACCGGGAGCGTGTCCCCCTTGCCCGCGATGATGGGCGCGGTGACGTGCCGCACGAAGTCCGGAGCCTGCTGCGGCACCGCCTCGCGCATGCGGCACGAAGAGTTGGCCGTGGCCGGGACCTTGACCTCGAACAGGTGGGCCAGGGTGTGGTCGACCGCCTCGTAGTTGCGCTTCACCACGTCGTCGCCCTTCTTGCCGTAGGTCTTCTTGATCGTGCCCTTGATCTTCTCAATGGCGTCTTCCCGCGTCAGCACTCCGGAGATGGCGAAGAAGCAGGTCTGCATGATGGTGTTGATGCGCGTCCCCATGTCGGTGTCGGCCGCGACCTTGTACGCATCGATGACGAAGAACTTCAGCTTCAAGTAGATGATCTTCTCCTGCGTCTCGCACGGCAGCTTGTCCCAGACCTCCTCCGCGGAGTACGGCGAGTTGAGCAGGAAGACGGCTCCCGGAGCCGCGTACTCGAGCACGTCCACCTTCTCCAGGAACGAGAACTGGTGGCATCCGACGAAGTTGGCCTTGCGCACGAGATAGGTCGAGCGGATGGGACGCGGCCCGAAGCGGAGGTGGGACACGGTGATGGCCCCGGACTTCTTCGAGTCGTACACGAAGTATCCCTGGGCGAAGTTCGCGGTCCCCTCTCCGATGATCTTGATCGAGTTCTTGTTGGCGCCCACCGTGCCGTCCGCACCCAGCCCGTAGAACATGCATCGCGCCACGTCCGCCTTCTCCACGTCGAACGTCTCGTCCACCGCGAGGGATGCGTGCGTCACGTCGTCCACGATGCCCACGGTGAAGTGGTTGCGCGGCTGCGGCTTCTTCAGCTCGTCGAACACCGCCTTGACCATGGGAGCGTTGAACTCCTTGCTCGACAGCCCGTAGCGGCCGCCCACCACCACCGGATCTGCCTTGAGGTGCAACTTGCCGGCCGCCTTGGCCTCTGCCAGCGCGGCGAGCACGTCCATGTACAGAGGCTCTCCCGGCGCTCCCGGCTCCTTGGTCCTGTCCAGGACGCCGATGGTGCGAACCGTTGCGGGCAGGGCGGAGACGAAGTGCTGCACGGAGAACGGGCGGAAGAGCCGCACCTTGAGCACGCCGGTCTTGTCCCCGCGCTCGTTGAGGTACTCGGCGACTTCATGGCAGGGCTCGGCCCCGCTGCCCATGATGACGATGACTCGTTCCGCTTCCGGGTGCCCCACGTAGTCGAACAGCTTGTAGGACCGGCCGGCCACCTTCGCGAACTGGTCCATCACCTGCTGCACCGCGGCGGGAGTCGCAGCGTAGAACGGGTTGCACGCTTCTCTCGCCTGGAAGAACACGTCCGGGTTCTGTGCGGTGCCGCGCAGGCTCGGCCGATCAGGCGTCATGGCCCGGCGCCGGTGCGCCATGATGGCTTCCTCGTCCATCATGGCCTTGAGGTCTTCGTTGCTCAGCTCCTCGATCTTGCCCACCTCGTGGGAGGTCCGGAACCCGTCGAAGTAGTGCAGGAAGGGCACGCGGGTCTTGAGCGTGGCGGCCTGTGCGATGCATGCCAGGTCGTGCACTTCCTGGACCGTGTTCGAGCAGAGCATCGCAAATCCGATCTGCCGGCACGACATCACATCCGAATGATCTCCAAAGATGGACAGTGCGTGAGTGGCCAGCGTGCGCGCAGACACGTGCATGGCGAACGGAGTCAACTCCCCCGCGATCTTGTACATGCTGGGGATCATCAGGAGCAATCCCTGGGCCGCGGTGAACGTGGTGGTCAGGGACCCTGCCTGCAGCGAGCCGTGGACCGCCGCGGCAGCGCCCGCCTCGGACTGCATCTCGACCACGTCCGGGATCACTCCCCAGATGTTCTTGCGCCCCTGGGCGGACCACTCGTCCGAGAACTCCCCCATGGGGGAAGACGGGGTAATCGGGTAGATCGCAATGACTTCGTTGGTGCGATGGGCAACCGAAGCCGCTGCCTCGTTGCCGTCCACCGTGATGATGCGTCTGTCGCTCATTCGTGGCACTCCTATATAAAGCCGGCTCTAGATACTCCCGCTGCCGCGTGGTGTCAAGCGCCTGAGCCGTGGCGGACGCAGTGTCGTCCGCCTCCGCCTGCCGGGCGAGAGAGCAGATGCGACGTCCACGGGTGACGCAGGCCAACGGCACCCGGCCGCCACGGGTGACGCAGTGTCGTCCGCCTCCGCCTGCCGGGCGAGAGAGCACATCCGACGGTGAACGGCCGTGCATGGCGGGGCACGGTGCCCGCGATTGAGAGGCTACGGCGTGATGGCCCGGCGGCAAGCCGCCGGGCCAGGCATTGCGAACCTTGGAGGTCGGGGCTTCACCCCGCTTGCCGGATGGTGAGCCGGCCGAAGTGGCCGCACGCGACGCGGCCGTCTCTTGCTGGCACCGAGCGGCCGTCCGCTCGAGCGGAGACGGCCTGTCCGCCGTGCAGCACCAGGATCCAGGGCGACGCAGGGTGTTGCCCGTGGCCCGCTTCTTCGCGGCGCACCACGACCGCGTCCGGGTCCGGTGCGGCAAACGTGCCGGCCGAGCCGGATTCGGCCGGGGCCTCCCCGCGGCGGACCGTGAACCGATCGCAGCGCCAGGGTCCGTACCCGTCCCCGGCATCCGAGTAGAACAGACTCTCCACGACCGCACCCTGCCTGGGCACGAACGCGGTGAGCACGCACGCACCGGCTTCCTGGGTCGGGACCACGGCCCCGGCCCGGACGAACACCGGGCAGTGGGTGAGCGGCGCCTGGGCAACGACCTCGCGTCCCCCTTCCAGCAGGACACCGCTCCGGAGCTCGTACCAGTCACCGTCCGGAAGACGGACCACGCGCTCCCTCTGCCCCTCGCCCCACACGGGTGCGACGATCAGGTGGTCGCCCACGAAGAACTGGTCGTCCAGGTCCCACAGGCAGGAGTCGCCCGGGCTTTCCCAGAACATGGGCCGCACCAGCGGCGTGCCGGTCCTGCTGGCCTGCCACGCCGCGGTGTACCAGTACGGGAGCAGGCGGTAGCGCAGGAGCAGGCTGGGCCGGATCTGCTCCAGCGCCTCGGGGCCGAAGCTCCACGGCTCGCGACGATCCGTGAACGCGGCGGAGTGCGTCCGGAAGAACGGCAGGAACGACGCGGCCTGGAACCACCGGACGTACAGCTCAGCGGACGGCTTGCCGGAGAACCCGCCGATGTCCGGCCCGGTGTACGGAATGCCGGAAAGCGACAGGCCCAGGGCCAGCCGGATGCTCTGCCGCACGGTCCACCAGTTGCTCTCACAGTCCCCGGTCCAGTTCCACGCGTAGCGCTGCAGGCCGGCCCACCCGGAGCGGGACAGGATCCACGGCCGCCTGTCCGGCGCGGCGGCCCTGAGCCCCTCGTGGGCCGAGCGGGCCTCGAGCAACGCGTACAGGTTGTGCGCTTCCGCGTGATTGCCGGTCCGGCCGTCCATGTCGTGGACCGTGCACGTGGGAAGCGTCGGCGCTCCCCACGCGGCAAACGCGGCAGGCTCGTTCATGTCGTGCCAGACACCCGAGATCCCCCACTCCACCAGCTTTCGGTAGTGGCTCGCCCACCACTCCCGCACCCGGGGGCTCGTAAAGTCCGGGAACACGCAGGTACCCGGCCACACCGGCGCCTTCACCCGGTGTCCGTCCGGCGTCTTCACGAACACGTCCCTGCTGCAGCCGTCCCGGTAGACTTCGTAGCTTCCATCGCACTTCACGCCCGGGTCCAGGATGGCCACCAGCCGGATGCCGCGGCGGTCCAGCTCCCGCGCCAGCCCCGGAAGATCCGGAAAGCGAGCCGGGTCCACGGTGAAGACGCGGTACCCCTTCATGTAGTCGATGTCGAGGTGGATGGCGCTCACCGGCAGGTTCCGATTAGCGAACCCGTCCGCGACGTCCCGCACCTCCTGCTGCGTCCGGTAGCTCCACCGGCACTGGTGGTATCCCAGGGCCCAGAACGGCGGCAACGCTGCCCGGCCCGTGAGCTGCGTGTACCGGTCCAGCGCCCGCGGCGGGGGGCCCGGGATGAAGTAGTGGCGCAGCGCTCCCCCGTCAAACGAGATCCGCGCCCCGTCGCTCCAGTGGAACTCGCCGGGGTGCGAATTCTCGAAGAAGGCGAGGTAGCTGCCGGCAAACGTGAGGCCCATGAAGACCGGCACTCCGAGGTACAGCGGATCGTCCTCGGGCCCCATGCGGCCCATGGGCTCGCGGTTCCACGTGCGGTACGTTCCGGGCCGCAGGTTGAGCCCCGAGGCCCTCTGCCCGAGGCCATAGACGTGCTCCTCCGGGGCCAGCGCACTGCGATGTATCCACCGCTCCCCCACCCTCTCGGGCGGGAGGTCCGACCGAAGCACCGCACCGGAGGGGAGCTCGAAGCGGACCTCCCCTCCCCGCGCCACCACCACCGAGAGCTCGGGAGAGCTCAGCGTCACGCCCCGGTCGTCCGAGCGCATCGCTACCGGCACGTCCCCCCAGTCCACCCGGTCGATGGCGTACGGCAAGGGCAGAAGCCCGGGCTCAAACGTGAGACGCACGATGTCCGGTGCGAGGAACACCACTTCGAGTCCCGCAGCCTCGAACCGGAAGGACGAGCCGTTGGCCACCGACTCGCAGGACACCAGCCTGCCGATGCGGACGGGTTCCGACGCCGTGGGCGCGGCAGCGAACCTCTGGTCCGCCCGATCCCTTCCGAGCGCGTAGGGCACCGAGCGCAGGATGTTGCCGGGGCCGATGGCGGCCGCTGCCTTCAGGAGCGTGACAAGGTCGAAGCGCATCACTCTCCGCCCAGCACGATGCTCTCCATGACCGCCGACCCCTGGAGCCGCACCTCCGGACTGCCCGAAATCGAAAGGCCGATGTCCGCTTCCCCGTCGATGCGGTAGATCACCGGGTTGCCTGCGAAGATCTTCACGACCTGCCGCTGGGCAGCGTTCATCTGGTCCAGGATCGCATCCCGGTCGAACATCCGCTTGCCCGAAAGCTCCCCCTTCACCTGGAGCTTCTTGCCCGACCAGGAGAAGCTGTACTTCGAGTCGTGCTTGTGGCCCTTGGGATCGCTCCACGCGGCGCTGGTGGCCAGCGTCAGGGAATCCCCGAAGTGGAGCGCGCTCTTCCGATCTCCCACGAAGAACCGGACGACCCGCTTGTTGCCGTAGTCTTTCGTGGTGCGGAACACGATGAAGAACACCGTGTAGTCGGGGTGGAAGAACCGGTTCGTCCACCAGTGCGTGGCATAGTCGGTCCCGATGACGTTCTGCACGAAGTGATCGACGTACACGTCCCCGTCCATCACGTACTTCTTCCCGCTGACCACCGCGGTGCCGGTCATGGTCGCCCGGGGCACGGCAAAGAACGTCTGCACGAACTTGTCCGAGTCCTTTCCGAACCGGATGACGCCGTCGTGCAGCTTGTAGCCCGGGTACCACGTGGTGGCATCGAGAGTCATCTCGACGTCCTTCTCCTTGATCCGGATGGTGAGGCTGTCGCCCTTGAGCCCCATCCAGCTTGCGCCCACTCCGACGCGGCCGCTCCCCTCGTCCTGCCCGTACTCCGACAACGAGTGCTCGAACACGTGATGCGACGCGGTTGACCCGGCCGGGGTGAACGCCACGTGCACCGCGGCGCTGCCCGACAGCACGCCGATGTTGCTGTAGAGGATCTGGACGAACGCCACGTTGCCGTCCTTGGATCGCATGCACGCGGTCCAGTTCTCGGTGTAGTACTTGTCGTCGTGCGGATGGCGCATCCAGTCCGCCGCGGTGGTGCGGGACATGGCCGGCGTCGAGCGGTCCACGACGAGCGCTTCCGGTGCCGCTGCCAGCGCAAAAGAAGGAATGAGAACCAGGGCGAGAGCCAGCCGCAGCATCACTTGCCTCCTGCCAACGAGACGACGGAGGCGGTCCACGTGCCTTCGAACCGATAGGCGTCCGGGCCGTCCTTGCCGTCGGTATCCACGTCCGGGACCACCTCCATGGCCGTCAGCGTGTCGTACAGCGACTGGCCCAGGATCTGGGTCTTCTTCGCGTCCTCCACGGTGAGCGCGCCAACCAGCAGCCCCTCGGAGATGGCAGTGCCGTCCACCAGGAAACGTCCGGACAGACCGAGTGCGTTGACCGGCAGAGCGGGCGGGTCCACCTGCTCGTTCGGGAAGGCCAGGAACGTTTCAGACGCGGTCTCGAACCAGGTGCCGGCAAGAGTGCACTCGAGGTCGGAGGGCTGGCCGTCGAACGCGTAGGCCTCGCCGTCGGCCTTTCCCGCGCCCAGACGCGCCTCCAGCGTGCCCGTGGCGCGGTCGTCCTTGTCCACGGCCAGCAACACGTGCAGGCGCTGCTGAGCGATCTCCTTGGCGAAGTAGTCGTTGATGCCCTGCCCGAGGAAACCCGTCAGCGGTGCAGACAGGACCAGGGAGTCGAACCGCCACGCCAGGCCCGCCAGGTCCGACGGCCCGGGCCCCGCATCGGCGCTGCTGCCGTCGGCCTCCGGTTCGGGACAGTCTCCGCCGCCGCCCTGACAGAAGCACGCGACGTCTTGAACGACCGGCTTGAGAGGGTCTCCCGGCAACGCTCCCTTGCCCATGCCGGTATATCGCTCGTCCATGCCGCATCCCGCGATCCCTGCAACGGCAATCAGAAACGGCACGAGCCTCGAAGCGACAGCCACCCGGGATTCCTTCATCCGAAGCTCCAGCCGAAAGGGTTGACGACCGCGGCCCGCAAGCGCCCGGCCCCGCCGTCTGGAACTAGACCACGGGGTACGTGAAGTCAAGAGAATCATGGCATTGGAGAGAGATCCGTTGACGTGTTTCCCTGCCGCGGGCAAACTGCCCCCGGGGGGTTGTCAGATGGCGGCACGTCTCCACAGCAGGGGAATCAGGAAGGCAACGGCATGGATGCTCCTGGCGTCCGCCCTCCCCCTGGCAGTCGTGTGCCCGGCCGCGGCAACGTGCGTTGCCGAAAGCCACTCGCCCCACATCGTCCTCCAGATGCTTCCGCACCCGTGCGGAGAGCACGGGCATGCGCCCGAAGGCGGTCCTCACGACCCGGCCGAGGGGCACGACGTGGGTCCGTGCGACGGCCACGACTGCTGCACCGATGTCCCGGCCGTCGAGGCTTTCGAGCCCACTCCTTCGGGGCAGCGCGTCGCGGCCGAGCCGAGCGAATGCGCCATCCTGTCCGTCGTCCCGCCCTGGCTGCTGCGGCCCCTGCCGTGCGGGCCGTTCGACGAGCGGCCCGTCGGGGCCGACCAGGTCCTCCTCGCCACGCGACGCCTCCTGATCTAGCAGCCGGTCCATCCAACAGCTCGTTCGAACAGACAGTGACGCCGGCTTGCCGGCACTACCGGAGTTGATACCGCCATGCTGCGACGTATCTTGTGCCTTCTGGTGCTGATGGCTTCGCCCGCGCTGGCCGCGCGGGAAGGTCCGCTGACCCTGGAGGAAGCCGTGCGACGGGCCATGGACCGGGGTCCGGCCATTGCGGTCAGCCGGGCTCGGCAGGACACTGCTTCGGCGCTGGTGAACGCGAAGCCGGCCCTTCCCAACCCGGAGCTGGAGGTCGAGGCCGAGGCGTTCGGGCTCGACCGCGACTGGACCCGGCCCGAAGAGACACGCATCTCGGTCTCACAGACCTTCCCCCTCGGTCGCAGGCTCGAACGACAGGCCGACATGGATCTGGCTGCCCTCGGGGTCGCCACGCGGGAAGCCGAGGGCACTGCGGCCTCGGTGGCTCTGCAAGCCGCAGGAGCATTCGTCCGCGCGGAAGCGGCGCAGGAGCGCGCGGCACTGGCCCGAGACGCGCTGGCGCTGGCCGAGCAGACGAGCGCCCTGGTCGCCCGGCGGGTCGCGGCGGGCAGCATCCCGGAAGCGGACACGAGCCGCAGCGACGTGGAGCTTGCCCGGGCCAGACTGGACCTCGAGACCGCAGCAGGCGAGGAACTGGAGACCGTCGCGGCGCTGTGCGCGACGTGGGGCGGATGGGATTGTGACTTCGAGATAGCGGCCACGCCCGTGCGGTTTCCCGAGAAGGCGCCCGAAATGCCGGACATCCGGACCGCATCCGCGTCGCATCCGGGAGTGCGCATCCTGCGGGAGGAAGCCGCGCTGGCCCGGTCCAGCGTGTCCCTCGAGGAATCCCTGGCCGTGCCGGACGTGACCGTCGCGGCCGGCCACGTGGGCTTTGGCGGGTATGCGGAGTCCGCGCTCCTGCTGTCCGTGTCGATCCCAATCCCGCTCTTCGATCAGAACCGGAGGGCCGTGGACGAGTCACGGGCGGAAGTCCGGCGTGCGCATGCTGCGGTGAACGCGACCGTTGCACAGATCGAGTCGGCCCTGCGCGTCGCGCACCTCCGGCTGGCCGCTCAATGGAGCCGCTGCAGGCAGGTCCGCGACGTCCTGGTTCCTGCGGCAGAGGAGAGCCACCGCCGCGTGACCGAGGGGTTCGAGCTGGGCCGTTACTCCACGCTCGACATACTGGAAAGCGCGCGCGCGTTGCTCGCGGTCCGGAGGGAGAAGCTGGAGGCCTTCGAGCAGTATGACGTCCTGGCAGTCCGACTCGCATACCTGCACGGGACTCTCGTCCCAACCACCCAGGAGAACGTCCATGAGTAGATACGGCACGATTCTGGCCGGAGCCCTGTGCCTGCTCGGCATGCCCGGATGCACGGGCGGGAACAGCGGTGCGACCCCCGCCGCGGCCGAAGGCTCGGCCGCGGGCGCGGCCGGGGAGTCCGGCCAGGGCGCACCCGGACACGAGCACGAGGAAGCCGAGGAGGAAGCGGGCAAGGACATCCCGCTCGACGAGCTGGCCACGAAGAAGTGTGAGCACGGCATCGTCCAGCTCGACTGCGACGAGTGCAGGTACGAGCTGGGAGCCGTCAAGGTGCCTGACTCGGTCGACGGCGCCCTGATCAAGCCGTACAAGATCGAGCGGCGGTCCAAGGGACGGCAGGAGGTGGCGCTTGCCTGCGAGGTGCAGGCCGACGATCCGCACTCGGTCCAGATCGCGGCACCGGTGGCGGGCCGCGTCGAGTCCGTCCGCGCAGCCCTGGGCGAGAAGGTAAGTGCTGGCGACGTCCTGGCTACCCTCTACTCCGACGACTTCGTGGAGATACGGAAGGAGCACCTGGCCGCGCACCAGGCCCATTCCATGGCCCTGGTCCGGATGGAGCGGCTGGAGAGGGTGCAGGAGAACCTCGAGTCCCTCGTGGATCGACTCGGCGCTCCGCTGAACGCAAGCAGCCCCGCGGACGACCTGGCGAAGCTGGTGATCGGCAGTCGGAAGGCCGAGGTCGTCGGCGCCTACAGCACGTACGCCGCGGCCGCCAGCCGTTTCGCACAGGAGACGAAGCGGGTGGCGGACACACGCAAGCTGCTGTCGCGTCTGGACGGCCAGTCGGACGGGGACGGCAGCGGGCATCTCGTGGCCGGCGAGTGGAAGGAAGTCCTGCTGACCGCGCAGGCCGACCTCCGGCTGGCCCGGAAGTCGTACGAGCGCGTATCCTCGCTGCGGGAGAAGGGCATCGCGAGCCAGCAGGAGCTGGATGCCGCGGGCAGAGACCTGGACGTGGCCCGGGCACGGTTCCAGGCGGGGAAGGAAACCGTCCGGCTTGCCGCGGACACCGTCGAAGCCGAGGTGACCAGCCAGATCGACGCAGCCAGGGCATCGTTTCAGGCCGCGCTGGAAGACGTGTCCCTGGCCACCGACGTGGACCGCCTGGAGGCGCAGCAGGACGTCGACCGCTCGGCAGCGGCCGCAGCCGCGACACACCGGAAGCTTACCCTGCTGGGAATCGCGGAGAAGGACATCGAGTCGCTCCTCGCCACGGATGCGGAGCCGTCCGCGCTCCTCGACGTGCGCGCACCGACTTCCGGCGAGATCATCGCGCAATCGGTCCGCGTGGGGCAGACGTTCGGGCAGGGGTCCGAGCTGTTCGCGCTCGCGGACCTGTCCACGGTCTGGGTCTGGTGCGGGGTCTACGATCGCGACCTCGGCGGATTTCTCGCGGCCACACCGCCCTTCGATGCGGATGTGACCGTGAGCGCGCTCCCGGGCCGGACGTTTACGGGCGAGCTGGACTACGTAGGCCGCGTCGTGGACGAGCAGACCCGCACCGTGAGAGTCCGGATCGTCGTCCCCAACACGGATTCAGTCCTGCGTCCCGGCATGTTCGCTTCCGCGACGGTGATGCTGCCTGCCGCAGGCGGGCACCCCCTCGTCCCGGTTGGCGCGGTGCTCGCGGACGAGGGGCGCTCGTTCGTGTTCAAGCCATACAAGGACGGATTCTGGATCCGGCGGGGCGTGACTCCAGGCCGCACGACAGGGCAGGAAGTCGAGATCCTCGAGGGAGTCGCCCTGGGCGAAACCGTGGCGGGCGATGGAGCGTTCCTGCTCAAGTCCGATGTGCTGCGCTCGAAGATGGGCGCAGGCTGCGCGGATTGAAGGGAGGCCGATCGTGAACGCCGTGTCGTGGCTTCTGCGCAACCGCTTCCTGGTCTTCCTGGCAACGGCCGTGCTCGTCGCGGGCGGCGTGCTTGCGTGGACCCGCCTGCCCATCGACGCGTTCCCGGACGTGACGAGCACGCAGGTGATGATCCTGAGCAAGGCCCCGGGCCTGGCCGCCGCGGACGTGGAGGAGCAGGTCAGCTACCCCATCGAGCAAGCCATGCGCGGCCTGCCCCGCGTGACCCAGGTCCGGTCGCTCTCCAGGGCCGAGCTTTCCCAGGTCGTCATCGTGTTCGAAGACGGGGTCGAGACGTACTGGACGCGGCAGGTCGTGTTCGAACGCCTCGCCGCTGCCCGCGAGGACCTGCCTCCCGGGGTCGAGACGGAGATGGGCCCCATCAGCACGGGCCTCGGCGAGATCTTCCAGTACACGCTGGAGGGAGACGGCGTCGACGGGATGGACCTGCGCACCATCCAGGACTGGCTGGTGGCCCCGTTGCTCAAGCCCCTCGCCGGGGTCAACGAGGTCAACAGCTTGGGTGGATTCGTCAAGCAGTACCAGGTCCTGCTTCTGCCGGACCGGCTGCTCAAGTACGGGCTCACGACGGGCGAGGTCGTGGAAGCCCTGGAGCGCAGCAATGCCAACGCAGGAGGCGGTGTGCTGGTGCGCGGCTGGGAGCAGGTCTACCTGCGGGGGGTCGGCCTGCTCCGGGACGTGGGGGACATCGAGAGCGTCGTCCTCAAGGCGCGGGACGGCACGCCGGTCCTGCTGCGGGACGTGGCAGACGTGACCATCGGAGCCGAGCCACGGCAGGGCGCGGTGACACGGGACGGAAAGGGGGAAGTCGTTGCGGGCATGATCATCATGCTCAAGGGAGAGAACTCCAAGGACGTCGTGGACCGAGTCAAGGAAGCCGTCGGCAAGATCCAGGGAGCGCTGCCGGCAGGCGTCCGGGTGAACGTCTTCTATGACCGGACCTCGCTCATCGAGGCGTGCATCGACACCGTGATGGACGCGCTGCTGGAGGGCGGCATCTTCGTGATCCTGGTCCTCTTCCTGTTCCTTGCCGAGCTGCGCACCGCGCTCCTCGTCGTGTTCTCGCTGCCCATGACGTTCCTGGTCAGCTTCATCGTGATGGGCTGGTCCGGCCTCACGTCCAACCTGATGAGCCTCGGCGGTCTGGCGTTCTCGGTGGGCATGGTGGTGGATGCGTCCATCGTGGTGGTGGAGAACGTGCGCCGGCACTTCGCCCGGAGAACCGACCGCGGCGCGCGCAGAGCCATCGTGGCCGAGGCGGTTGCGGAGGTTGCGCGGCCGGTCGCGTTCTCGGTCGTGATCATCGCTATCATCCTCGTCCCTCTGTTCACGCTCCAGGGCATCGAAGGGAAGATGTTCGCGCCCCTGGCGCTCACCATGCTCATCGCACTGCTCGTTTCGCTGGGCGTGGCCCTCACGGTCATCCCCGCTCTGTCCGAGCTGCTGCTGAAGCAGGCCCCGGAGCACGAGTTCCGCTTCATCCGGGCGATCCACCGGGGATATGGCGGGCTGCTGCGCCTGTCGCTGCGGCGTCCTGCCGCGCCACTGGCCTTCGCTGCGCTGCTGCTTGCGGGCTCCGTCGCACTCGTGCCCCTGGTGGGGACGGAGTTCATGCCGATGCTGGACGAAGGAGCCATCGCGGTCAACGTCGTGCGCCTGCCCAACGCGGCCCTCCGGGGCTCGGTGACCGTGTCCGACTTCCTCGAGAAACGGCTCCTGCAGTTCCCCGAGGTGGAGACCGTCGTGAGCAAGACCGGCCGTTCGGAGATTACCGAGGACCCGATGGGCCCCGAGCAGACCGACCTGTTCATCATGCTCAAGCCGAGGAGGGCGTGGGGCACCGGCCGCGACAAGGCGGCGCTGGTAGCCGCCATGCAGGAGGACATCTCCGGAGTGCCGGGGCTTCGCTTCTCGTTCTCCCAGCCCATCGCCCTGCGCGTCAACGAGCTCATCTCGGGAGTCAAGAGCGACCTGGCGGTCAAGGTGTTCGGGCCCGATCTGGAAGTTCTCAAGGAGTTCTCCGACCGCGTAGCGGCGCGCATGCGGGGCGTGGCCGGAGCCTCGGACGTGAAGGTCGAGCAGGTGTCCGGCATGACCCAGCTCGACGCGGTCATCGACCGCCCGGCCGCCGCGCGTCACGGCATCGACGTGGCCACCATCAACGCCACCATCGAGGCGGCCGTCGCGGGGTGGAACGCGACGACGCTCATCGAGGGACAGCGCCGCTTCGCGGTGGTCGTGCGGTTCCCGGAAGCCGCGCGGCAGGACCTGGAGCAGATCAAGCAGCTGCTGGTCCCCGCACCCGGCGGCGAGCGCGTGCCGCTGGACCAGCTGGCGCACTTCGAGGAGGTCGAGGCGCCCGCGCAGGTAAGCCGTGAGAACGGCATGCGCCGCGTCGTGGTGGAAGCCAACGTCCGGGGCCGCGATCTCGGAAGCTTCGTGGACGAGGTCCGGGGCCTCGTGGACCCCATGGCCCGCGGTCTTCCCCCCGGCTACTTCGTGGACTACGGCGGGCAGTTCGAGAACCAGCAGCGTGCGATGCGCCAGCTTGGGTTCGTGGTGCCCGTGGCGCTGGTGCTGATCCTGGTCCTTCTGTTCCTGGCCCTGGGGTCGGTACTGGATTCGTTCCTGGTCCTGCTCAACCTGCCGTTCGCCCTCGTGGGCGGCGTGATTGCGGTGGTGGTGTTCGACATGCCGCTGTCGGTGTCCGCCGCGGTCGCGTTCATCGTGCTTCTTGGCATTGCGGTCCAAAACGGCGTGGTGCTCATCGCGTTCTTCCGGCAGCTGCGCGAGCGGGGCCACACCGCGGCCGACGCGGTGGTGAGGGGGTGTGAAATCCGGTTCCGTCCCCTGGTCATGACCGCGCTGACCAGTTTCATCGGCCACGTGCCCATGCTGTACGCTACCGGGTCGGGAGCGGACATCCAGAGGCCCCTGGCCGTGGTCGTCATGGGCGGCCTCATCACCAGCACGCTGCTCACGCTGCTGGTCCTGCCCACGCTGTACCTCCTTGCGTCCACGCGCTCCCGGGTCCCCAACCGGGAGATGCTGGAACCAGTTGCACCCGGAGCCGACGGGCTGGTACAATGAGCGACGGTTTTCACGCACGGAGGGACAGATGAAGAAGATGGTTGCTGTGGTTGCCGGGGTCCTCGTCGCCGTGGCCGCGGTGCTTGCCATCCTCTATTCCGGCCGGGATCCGACGGGCAGCGCAAGGGGCTCGCACGTCACCGGAAGCGCTGCCGGGGTCGCGATGCAGAAGGCCCTGTGGCAGGAGCTGGCCCGCTACGAGCGGTCCTATCTCAAGGCCTACTCCGAGCAGTTCACCTCCCCGCCCGACGCACCCCTCGAGGCGCTGGCCGCGTTCAATGAGCTCGCGTACAACGTGACCGGACCGGGCGGCCTCTGGCGCAAGACCGTTCCGGACAAGTACTTCGGGTGCTCGGCCAACGAGGATCTGCCCGTGTGCCAGCAGTTCAAGCGGCTGGAGCCCACGCTGTCCAAGTGGGACAAGCTGCAGGAGGAGATCAACGCGCTGGAGACGGATCAGCAGGCGTCCGCGTTCCTCAAGGCCAACGGGGACAGGCTCAAGCAGTACATCACGACCTACGCTCCCGTGGACGAGAGCATGTCATCGGTCCAGGCGACCCCGTTCTTCCAGAAGAACCTCTCCAAGTCGGTTGCGGGCCTAGAATAGTGCCCGGATCAGCGCGGGAGCCAGGTATCCCTCGACCACGCACGCGACCACCAGCAGCAGCAGCGACAGGCCTGCAATGCGCAGCACGGACCATCCGACCTGAGTGAACTCAGCGGACCCGATCTCGTACTTCTGCATGGACTTGGAAAGGAAGACGCCGGCCATGGCAACGAGGATGTAGGAGACGGCTTCGAGAGACAGGTGGGGGAAGATGCAGACGAAGGACTTGGCGAAGTAGACGGCCGGTCCGCCCGGGCTGAGGTCCGGTGCATTGCGCGCGATATGGGGGAACACGACGCCCCACACCGAGGCGTTCCAGGCCAGGACCAGGAGCATGCCGCCGTGCCGGTACACGAGAGCGAAGATGAAACAGATGAGCAGCACCACCGCGTTGTGCGACAGGATTCCCGGCACGTCGTCGAACACGACCTCGGTGATGGAATGTCCGCCGTAGTCGCCCACCTGCCTCCCGAACAGGGACAGGAGCGAGTCCTCGGGCACGATGAGCGCGGCGGCCGCGTATGTGGCCAGGATGCCCATGAACATGGTCATGAGCGACAGCGCCAGCCGGGAGTTGGCCGCCGCGGGCGTGCGCACGCGGTTCCAGATTTCGTCCCTGTTTCGGTCCAGCAGCGCCTCCACCGTCCGGGCCTGTCCGAACGCGATGAGAAACACTGCGATGAGGCTGGCCTCGCTGGGGAACAGCAGGAAGCCGCACGCGATGCCGAGCACGGACACGATGACGGTCTCCAGGACGATGAGGCCGTTGCCGAACTTCCCCGAGGCGTAGTGGCGGTCGAAGAAGTACATCAGGCCCCCCGCCGCCACCGGGTCCCGGCAGGCGTGTCGATGATCTGGACGCCCAGGGAAGCCAGTTGGTCCCTCGCCGCGTCGGCCGCTGCGTAGTCCTTCCGCTTGCGCGCTTCGTCTCTGGCCGCGACCAGGGCGTCGACCTGAGCATCCCCGCACTCGGGCTCGTGGCTCACCACCGAGAGCACCGCGTCCACGGAACGCACGTAGTCCAGGACGCGGGCGTTCTGGTCCGGGTCCAGCTTCCCCTTGCCGACCAGCCCGTTGACCTTGCGCACGAACGCGAACAGCGCACCCAGCGCCATGGGGACGTTCAGGTCGTTGTCCATGGCCTCGTTCCACTTCTGCCGCGCCTCGAACAACCACTGGTCGAGGTCCGGGCAGCGCTCCCCGGCCGGCATGAAGCGCAGCCGGGCCACGAACTCGTTGAGCCTGCGGACCTCTGCGGCCGCGCGGGCCAGCTCGTCGGTGGAGTACCGCAGCACGGTACGGTAGTGCGTGGAAAGCAGCCAGTATCGGACCGCGGCCGCATCGAACCCTGCCGCGAGCGCGTCCCGGAGCGTGATCGCGTTGTCCGTGGCCCGGCTCACCTTGCGGCCCTCGGCCATGACCACCTCGCAGTGCATCCAGCAGTTGGCCAGCGGCTTGCCCGTCACGGCTTCGGCTATCGCTATCTCGTTGTCGCCGTGCGGGAACACGAGGTCGGTGCTCGCGGTGTGGATGTCGAAGGGCTGTCCGAGATACCGCGTGGCCATGGTGGAGCACTCCACGTGCCACCCGGGCCGGGCGCTGCCCCACGGCGTGGACCAGTAGATGCCGGCCTTGAGCTCCGCCAGCGTGGACCGCTTGATCAGCGTGAAGTCCTGCGGGTTCTCCTTCTCGTAGTAGTCGTAGACCGTGCCGCGGTCGACCTGCGCCCGGGCCAGGTCGATGCGCGACATCTTCCCGTACCCCGCGTGCTTCCGGATGCTGAAGTAGACGGACCGCAGCTTCTCGTAGGCGACGCCCTTCTCGAGCAGCGCCCGGGCCTGGGCCACCATGTCGTTGACGTGGTCGGACGCGCGCGGATACGCGTCTGCCGGAAGCACCCCCAGCTGCGCCATGTCCTGGACGAACTCCCGCTCCCACGCCGCGGTGAAGTCCTTGAGCTTCGCACCCTGCTTGATGCACTCGGTGATGGTGCGGTCGTCCATGTCGCCGAGGTTGAGCACGTGCCTGACCTCGAGGCCCCGCGCGGCCAGGTGCCTGCGCAAGAGGTCCGCGAACACCATCCTCCGGCACAGGCCGAGGTCCGCGAATCCGTCGAGGCTCGGGCCGCAGGAGTAGATGCCCACCTTTCCCGGCCGGTTGGGCTTGAACGGGTCGACGCTGCGGGTCAGGGTGTTGTGGAACCGGAGCGGGACCGGCGCTTCCTTGAACACGAACAGGGACGTGGACAGGTACCGCTCGCCCGTGTCCGGAAGCAGCGCGACGACCACGCCCTTCTCCAGCCGTGCGGCCTCGTCCATGCCAGCCATCATGGCCGCGCCCGCGCTCATTCCGACGAAGATGCCTTCCTCCCGGGCGAGACGCCGTGCAGCTTCGTACGCGGGCTCGTCCTCGATGTTCACGATGGCGTGCGGAAGGCTCGGGTCGAAGATTCCGGGGGGATAGCTCTCCTTCATGTTCTTGAGCCCCTGGATCTTGTGACCCTTGTACGGCTCGACGCCCACGACCCTCACCGCGGGATGATGGTCCCGGAAGTAGCGGCTGGTGCCCATGACGGTTCCGGACGTGCCGAGGGTGAAGCAGACGACGGTCACCTTCCCTTCGGTGGCTTCCCAGATTTCGGGCCCCGTGTTCTCGTAGTGGGCCCGCCAGTTGGCCTCGTTGTTGAACTGGTCCACGAGCAGGTAGCGGTCCGGCTCCTCCCGGGCGAGGCGGTAGGCTTCCTCGATGGCCCCGTCGGTGCCCATGTGGCCCGGAGTGAGGAGGATCTCCGCTCCGTAGGCCCTGAGGATCTTCTTGCGTTCCTCGCTGGCGGACTCGCTCATGGTGACGGTCAGCTTGTATCCCTTGACTGCGCACGCCATGGCCAGCCCGATGGCCGTGTTGCCGCTGCTGGCTTCCAGCACGCTCTTTCCCGGGACCAGCTGCCCTGCCCGCTCGGCCGCTTCGATCATGGACTTGCCGATGCGGTCCTTGACCGACCCGCCCGGGTTGCACGACTCGAGCTTGACGTACAGCTCCACGTTGGGGTTGGGGTTCATGCGGTTGATGCGGACCAGGGGCGTCCCGCCCACCAGCTCCAGCACGTTGTCGACCTTCCTGGCACGCATCGAAACCTCCATGCGCGGACAGCACGCAGCGGGGAAACATCGGGGAGAAAGATAGTACGAAAGGCCTTGTCCTGGCAACAGTACAACAGGAGTCGGGTACACCCACGCCAACCTCTTCTTCGGGAACCTGACTCGGCTCGACCTGGGTATTCTGCTAGGATAGGGGGACTGGTGCTCCGCACCCGGGAGGGAAGATGAAGCGAAGCTTCTGGTGGGAGTTCGGCCCCTGGCTGGTCCTTGTGTTCCTGTCTGCGCTCCCCGCTTGTGCAGGGGGAGAGTCCGGGGCTGACTCGGCCGGGGAGGAGACCGTCCTGGATGCGGACGGGTCGGGCGGGGAGGCCCGCTGGCTCCCGGACTCGGAGGCGGACGCCCGGGGTGCAGACGCACCGGGAGTGGACGTGCGGGGAATGGACGTTTGGGGAGAGGACACTACCGTCATCGACGTGCCTGGAGACGCAGCGGCCGAGGTGACCGAGGACCTGCCTCCGCACCCGCCCCGCGTCTTCCCGGAAGGAGGTTGGCTCGAGCCGGAGCCCTGGGCAGAGCCCATCGCGGACTACATCGAGTGGGCCATCACGGACAAGGGGCTGGCGCTCGATGCGTTCGACCACGGGGTCAAGGACCTCGCGGTGTTCGACGGCCGGATGTGCATCGGGTACGGCGACTGGACCAACAACCTCGGCCCGGTGCAGGTGCGCTGCTTCAACCCCGACGGGTCGCTCGACATCGGCCCCACCATCGACGAGGAGTCCATCGACTACTATCGGGTCTACGAGGACCGGGCGTTCATCCCGGGCGTGGACCCCCGGCAGCCCGAGGGCACCGACCCGCTGACGGGCAACGTGACCTACAAGGAAGTCGGCGGCGAGTGGACAGCGGTGCACCAGATGATCCACTGCCTGCACGTGCTGGACGTCATCCGGTTCGGCGACGCGGTGTTCGCGTGCGGCTCGGGCAACACGGACATGGACGCGTACAACAAGGGCGACGACATGGGCGTCATCTGGAGGTCCGATGACCAGGGCAAGAACTGGAGCATCGAGACCGAGTGGCACGACAACATCATCGCCGCGGTCGTCCGCTTCGAGCGCTTCGTGCAGACCGGGGACAACTTCTATGTGCTGGGAGAGTACATCGACTACACGTTCAACACGCTGGACAACGTGCCCCGGCGTTACGACGGCGGCACCTGGACCCCGGTGGAAGTGCTTCCCGCGATCTGGGTCCAGCACACGCACCAGTTCACACCGGAGGTCGGCATCGTCATCGGAGCGGACATCTCCGCTTCGGGCAAGAAGTACGTGACGCACACGCTCCAGGCCGGCGAGAAGACTGCGCCGCTCACGTTCTTCGCGGACCGGGACGAGCAGGTGTTGGACTACGTGGCGCTGGGTCCTGGCGAGGGTCTGTTCCTGAGCCGTCAAGGCGCGTCGCTGGCCGCGGCGCCGGCCGCTCCGTACACGTACCACGTCTATCACACACTGGATCTCGCCGCGTACGGAGAGGTCCTGACGTTCACGACCGATGAACTGGTCTTGTCGCTTGCGTGGTTCGGGTCAGCGCTCTACCTGGGGACCGGAAGCGGGATCGTGCTGCGGGCTACTTCGGATCCAGAATGATGAACTCGACGCGGCGGTTCTGCGCACGGGCGTCGGCCGTCTTCTCGTTCACGAGCGGCTTGGTCGGGCCGTAGCCTACCGGCACGAGGCGCCCGGTCTCGACGCCCTCCTTGACGAGGAAGTCGCGCACGGCTTCCGCACGGGCCTGGGAGAGCTTCATGTTCTGGCTCTCCTTGCCCACGTCGTCGGTGTGCCCCTGGACCTCCACGCTCTTGACCCATGCGTTGTCCTTGAGCACCTTGGCCACGTCCTTGAGGATACCGAACGACTCGGGCTTGATCTTCGCCTTGTTGGTCTCAAAGAAGACCTTGTCCATGATGACGATCTTCTTGGCCGTGATCTGCACCTTCTTGGGCGTGGGCGGCGGGCAGCCTTCGAACTCGGCGCGTCCCCACACGTCCGGGCACTTGTCAGAGCCGTCCGCGATGCCGTCGCCGTCCTTGTCCGGACAGCCCTTGGCGCTGGCGATGCCGGCCTCGTCCGGGCACGCATCGTTCATGTCGATGAAGCCGTCGCCGTCCTTGTCCGGGCAGCCCTTGGCGCTCTTCTCGCCCGCCTTGGTGGGGCACTGGTCCTCGCCGTCGGGAATGCCGTCGTTGTCCTGGTCCGGGCAGCCCTTGAGCTCGAACTTGCCGGCCTGATCAGGGCACGCGTCCTGGTGGTCCGCGATGTTGTCATTGTCCCTGTCGGGGCAGCCCGCGGTCGCGTCCTTGCCCGGGACCGTGGGGCACTTGTCGTCGCTGTCGAGGATGCCGTCGCCGTCCTTGTCCGGGCAGCCCTGGCTCTCCTTGGGCCCCTGCACCGAGGGACACTTGTCTTGGGAGTCGCAGATCCCGTCGCCGTCGAGGTCGCAGGAGCTGGGCTTGCTCTCGAACCCGACCTGGAGCATGGCCTCCCACGCGGGCACGCCCGGGAGGGTGCCGATGCTGGACCCACCCATGGCCGTAATCAACAGCGGATTCACGGGGCGGACCTTCAGGCCGCCGAGGATCGTCGTGCCGGTCACCCCCTCCCCTCCGAACGGGTCATCCAGCGCGGTGCGCGTGTTGGAAGCCAGGAGCAGCTCCACGGTGTCGCACACGATGGGGACCTGGGCGGCCGCGGCGAAGATGAGCTCGTTGGAAACCGGAGGAACGAAGTCCGGGTACTCCGGCCGTGCCAGGAGCCCGGCGTTGAGGAAGAAGCCCCATCCGGACTTGTTGTAGTCGAGGATCAGGTTGGTGCGGGAGGTCACGCCATCCTCGCCTGCGAAGTTCCCCGAGGTGGCTGTGGGAAGCGTCACGTCCTCCGCGATGCCCAGGCCGAATCCCTTGTTCTCGTTGTTCCAGAACTTCATCTTCGCTGCCAGGCGAACGTCACCGAATGCGGCCCCCTTGGCAGTGGAGAAGCTGTTCATGACGCCCGTCGGGTCATCGCCGCTGGACATGAAGAACACGGGGATATCGAGGCCGACGCTGGCCAGGTCGAACAACCCCAGCGCCACGTAGAGGTCGGCCACGAGCTGGTCCTTGATGAGCTGGGCGCTGCCCGTTCCGGTGGGGCTCTCCATGCCGAGGGCCTTGTTGCGGTAGGTCATCCAGAGACCGCCGTTCAAGTCCATGCTCGGCGCCACCCGCGTCCCCATCACGTGTCCGATATCGTACGCGTGCGGCGACGGGTAGAAGTCATTCATGTTGACGTTCGGGTTCTCGGCCAGAGCAGGCCCTGCGAACAGGCCGGCAAGGCACAACGAAAGGATCACTGATGCGATGCGGTTCATGGTAGCGTCTTCCTCCCGATTCGGTTGCTTCTCACTGACTCCGTTGACTGTAGCGCCGAACAGGACGACCGTCAACGATGCTCTCATATGTGGTCACCCTGCAGGCCGCTGGCAAGGGAGGCAGGGCCAAGAACTTTACAATCCGGGTGCGTTATGGCATTGGTACGCCCGCCCCGGAGCATCGGGGATGGAAGCGAGGACGGCATGACGGACCACCGTTCCATGTACAGCCAGCTCAGCGTACGACTCCTGCCCGGCCATCGCAGCAGGGTGTGCCTCATCTACACGGGCGGGACCATCGGGTCCGTGCCCACGGACCCGGCCACGCCCGGTAGCCTTCGCCTGCGCCCTGCGTCTCTGGAGGACCTGCTCGAAGCGGTTCCCGGGCTTGGGGCTGCCGAGGGGATCGAGCTGGGGCTGGTGTCGTTCCACCAGCCGGTGGACTCTGCGTTCGTGTCCCGGGACCACTGGCTTGCGTTGGCCTGTGCCATCGAGGAGCACTACGACGCGTTCGACGGCTTCGTGGTGCTGCACGGCACGGACACCATGGCGTACACGTCGTCCGCATTGTCGTTCCTGCTCAACAACCTGGCCAAGCCCGTGGTTGTGACGGGTGCGCAGCGCCCCATCAAGGATCGCCGTGGAGACGCGGTCATGAACCTGATGTCCGCGATTCACATCGCGGGCTACAGGGCCACCGGGCTTCCGTGCATCCCCGAGGTGACGCTCTGCTTCATGGACCGCCTGCTGCGGGGCAACCGCGCCACCAAGGTGTCTGCGGAGAGATGGCAGGGGTTCGAGAGCCCCAACTTCCCTCCGCTGGCCATCATCGGGGAGCGCATCCGGGTGCACACGGACCTGCTGCGGCCCGCTCCCCAGAACGCGCGCTACCCGTTCTACGTGGACAAGGCGCTCGCAGAGCAGATCCGGATCGTGTACGTGCACCCGGGCCTCACGCCGGAGCAGCTCCAGAGGGATCTGAACACCGACGGGCTCCAGGGCGTGGTCATGTTGACCTACGGCTCGGGCAACTTCCCGGGGTCGGAGCGCTTCCTCGAGCCCATCCGCAAGGCGTGCGTCCCCATCCTCAACGTCACCCAATGCCTGGAGGGCACCGTGGAGATGCGGCTCTACCAGGCGGGCGGCGGGTTGCTGGAGACGGGGGTGGCTTCGGGCGACAACATGACGCTGGAAGCCGGGCTCGCGAAGATGTACTGGGCGCTGGCACGCTTCAAGCCGGACGACGTGCGGGCCCAGCTCCAGATCAGCCAGCGCGGGGAGCAGGGCCAGAACCTGTTCGACCTGAACTTCGACCCGCCCGAGGCCGACTGCGAGCAACGGGCCGCCGCGGCCATCGAGCCGGGCTCGCAGCAGCTCCACTGGCGGTATGACCCGGCCGCGATGAAGAATGCGACGCTGCGCATCCGCGGGCTCGGCATCCGGCAGCGGGACCCGGGCAGACCCTGCTCCTTCCGGATCTTCCTCAACCGCCCCGGGGCCTCGGAGTCGACGCCGGCCCTGCCGCCCTTCATGGCGGGCGAGTACGGAGCAGAGCGGGTCACCCGAGACGGCGTGTTCCTGGCCGCGGTGACGCAGACGATGCAGTCCATTGCCGCGGCCGGCCCGACCACCGTCACGCTGGTCGGGGTCAACGCGGACATCTGGTGCCGTTCCATCCAGATCGCGCTCTATTGTGAAGCCGTCTGATATCTGTTGACGACCCGCCCCCTTTTGTGTGAAATGGCCGTCGAAGCGGGCCCGGCCCGTCCGGGCACAACCATGAAACTCAACTGGAGGAGCGACAATGGCGGACAAGAAGGCGGATCTGGCAGGACCGGGAATCAGCACGTACGAGGCGGTCAACGAGGTTCTTCCGAACGACTACACATCTCTTCTGACCCGCAAAGAGACCCAGATTGCGCTCTGGGAGGTCAAGAAGTACATCGAGGACCAGCTCTGCAAGGAGCTCAACATCTTCCGCATCGAGTCGCCCCTGATCCTCGAGCGCGACAGCGGGATGAACGACTACCTCGACCGTGACGGCTCCCGCACGCCCATCGACTTCACCGCGGGCCTCGGCCTGGAGAAGCGCATGGACGCACAGGTCGTCCAGGCTGCCACCAAGTGGAAGCGGTTCGCTCTCAAGCAGTTCGAGTGCGACATGCACCAGGGCATCCTCACGGACATGCGTGCGGTTCGCAAGGACTACTTCCTGGACCATGACCACAGCTCCTACGTGGACCAGTGGGACTGGGAGAAGGTCATCAAGGCGGAGGACCGCACCCTGGCCTACCTGAAGAGCACGGTCAAGTCGCTGTGGAAGGTGTTCAAGGGCGCAGACGAGTTCGTGCGCAAGATGTTCCCCAAGCTCAATGACCCCAAGTATCCGCCCATCCCGGACGAGCTGGTGTTCCTGCACGCGGAAGAGATCCTGGACATGTACCCGGACCTGCCGCGCAAGCAGCGTGAGACCAAGATCATCCAGAAGTACCCGGCAGTCTTCATCATCGGCATCGGCTGGACGCTCAACGACGGGTATCCGCACGAGATGCGCGCCGCGGACTACGACGACTGGGTCACGCCCACGGTAAGCGACAAGGGAGCGCCGATGCACGGCCTCAACGGCGACATCCTCGTGTGGAACCCGGTGACCAAGCGCCGCCACGAGCTGAGCTCCATGGGCGTCCGCGTCACCAAGGAGACCCTGGTCCAGCAGCTCAAGCTCACGGGCCAGGAGCACTTCCTCAAGATGCCGTACCACCAGATGGTCATGAACGACCAGATCCCGCTGTCCATCGGCGGCGGCATCGGGCAGTCGCGCACGTACATGTACCTGCTGCGCAAGGCAGCTCTGGGCGAGTGCAGCGTCACGATTTGGCCGAAGCAGCTCCACGAGGTCTGCGAGGCGCACAACATCCACCTCCTGCGCTAGTCCCCTTCCGTCTCGGTGAAGACCCCTTCCGAAACCTCCCGAGCCGACTACGAGGCCATGGGCTTCGCCTGCGGCCTCGAGGTCCATCACCAGCTCGACTGCCGGCACAAGCTCTTCTGCCACTGTCCCAACACGGACTACTCACCGCTGTATGACACCCAGCTCCTCCGGCGGCTGAGGCCGACCCACTCGGAGGTGGGCGAGTACGACCCCACTGCGGTCATGGAGTTCAAGACCCGCAAAGAGATCGTCTACCGCATCGCACGGGGCACCGCGTGCACCTACGAGATGGACGAGCGCCCGCCGTTCCTCATCAACGGGGAAGCGCTGGACGTGGCACTCCAGGTGGCGATGCTCCTTCGGTGTACGCTGGTCGACGAGCTGCACGTCTCGCGCAAGCAGTACCTTGACGGGAGCATCCCCGCGGGCTTCCAGCGCACCGCGCTGCTGGGGGTCGGGGGCACGATCTCGTGCTGCGGAAGGGACGCTTCCATCCGCCACGTCTGCATCGAGGAGGACGCGTGCAGGGAGGTGTCGGACGTCGGCCACAGGCGCACGTTCCTGACCGACAGGCTCTCCATCCCGCTGGTGGAGGTAACCACGGCCGCGGACCTGAGGACCCCTGCCGAAGCATTCGAGATGGCCAAGGCCGTCCGCACGCTGCTGCACTCCACGGGCGGCGTGCGGACCGGGTCCGGAAGCAACCGGCAGGACGTGAACGTGAGCATTGCGGGCGGAAGCCGCGTGGAGATCAAAGGAGTCAACCGCGTCAAGCTGGTGCCCGTCCTGGCCCACTACGAGGCCATGCGACAGGCAGCGCTCCTGGACCTTGCCGGCCGCCTCAGGGACCGGGGGCTGTCGCCTGCGGACATCGGCAGTGAGGCGGCGGACGTCACGGAGATCGTGGAACGCAGCACGCAAGGCCCGATCCGGGCAGCGGTGGACATGGGCCAGCGCGTGCTGGCAGTGCGCCTGCCGTGGTTTCGGGGGCTGATGCGGCACCCGACGGGTCCGTCAGCAGCGTTCGACTCCGAGCTTCAGGGCCGAATCCGCGTCATCGCGTGCCTCGACCGCTTCCCCAACCTCCTGCACGACGACGCTGCGGACTCGGCCCTCGGCGTGGCCGAGTGGGAGGCCATCCGCCGTGAGCTGGCGGCCGGCGGCCAGGACGTGGCCCTCCTCGTCTGGGGCCCGCCCGAGGACGCCCGGACCGCAGCAGCGGAGGTGTTGGTGCGCTGCAGGGAAGCGCTCGTCGGGGTGCCGGCCGAGACCCGCAGGGCGCTTCCCGACGGCAGCACGACGTTCGAGCGGATCCTCTCGCTGCGCTCCAGCATGTGCGAGGACACCGACCATCCGCCCCTTCCCATCACTCGGGAGCGCATCGCCAGTCTCGCGGAGCGCCTTGCCGCGCCGCCTGCGGAGTCGCAGTCCGCGTTCGAAGCGGCGGGGCTGCCCCGCGACATCGCTCGAACCATGGCCAGCGACCCGCGCAAGCGCGTGTTCGAGAAGCTGTTGGCGCTGCCCGGCGCGGCGCCCATGCGTGCCTGGCGGCTCGTGGGCCAGGCCATGCGCTCCCTCCGCCGCCGGGGCGTTCCCGTGGACCGGATCCCGGACGAGCGCATCGAGGATCTCTTCGGCTACTGGAACCGGGGAGCCTTTGCTTCCGCTGCGCTGCCCGACCTCATCGTGGAGCTGGCCACCCACCCGGAGCGGCCCGTCGCAGACGTCGTCGCGCGCATGGCCCCGCCCCCGGCTTCAGAAGCACTGGCAGCAACGGTGAGAAGGGCGCTTACCGGCACCGACTGGCGCCGGCCCGGCAGGCCGAACAAGGAATTCCTGCTGGCCATGCGCATCGCGATGCGAACCCTGGGCAAGTCGGTGTCCGGAGCCCAGGTCGCCGCGGTCGTGACCAGCCTGCTCGGGCAGGAGGACGCACTGTGAGCTTGCGCAACGACGCGGCGACAGCGGGCTATCGCGGCGAGGCGCTCCTGGCGATCGAGCGCCTCGGCTTGCAGGTCTTCGACCTGGTCGAGGTCACCACGAGCCGGGGGACGTTCGTGGGCCTCGTTGTCCCCCGGTCGCAGGCCGCGGACGACCGTCACATCGTGCTCAGGCTTCCCAGCGGCCACAACGCGGGAATAGCGGTCGCATCCATCTTGCGGGCCGCGAAGCTGGGCAGCAGACCTCCGGTCTACACCGCGCCCACCGCGGCGTTCCCGGAGCGCGCGGGCAAGCCCAACGTGCTGCTGCTGGGAACCGGCGGCAACATCGCGAGCAGGGTGGACTTCCACACCGGGCAGGTGGTGCCCGCGTTTTCTCCCGAGGAGCTGTGCTGCCTCGTCCCCGAATTAGCGGACATCTGCACGCTCAGCACCCGGACGCTGTACAACGTGTTCTCGCAGGACATGGGGCCCCGCGAGTACGTCGGCATGGCCAGGGCCATCGGCGAGGCCATAGCGGAGGGCCGGGACGGCATCGTCATCGGCCACGGGACCGACACGTTGCACCACACCGCGGCCGTGCTCTCGTTCATGGTCCGGTTCAGCCCCATCCCCATCGTGCTGGTCGGCTCCCAGCGCTCGGTGGACCGGCCGGGGTCGGACGCTGCCCTGAACCTCATCTGCGCCACGAAGACGGCAGCGGCAAGCGACATCGCGGAGGTCCTCGTATGCATGTTCGGGCCCACCAGCGACGAGTACTGCCTGCTCCACCGCGGCACCCGCGTCCGCAAGATGCACGCGAGCTACCGCTCCGCGTTCCGCACCGTGGGAGACATCCCGGTGGGCATGGTGGACCCGGACACCATCGTGCCGCTACGGGAGGACTACGCGCGGCGGCGCAGGGACCGCGACGTGATCCTGGACCCGGTGTTCGACGACCGCGTGACCCTGTTGTACCACTACCCCGCCATGAAGGCGGACGTGGTGGACGCGGTGGTCGACCGGGGCTATCGGGGCATCGTGGTTGCCGGCACGGGTGCGGGCGCGGTCAACCGCGAGGTGCTTCCGGGTCTCGAGCGCGCGGTGCGCCGCGGCGTGCACGTGGTCATGGCGGTCCAGACGCTGTGGGGCTACGCGGAGCTCCGGGGCTCGGACACGGGCCGCCGCCTCTTTGAGCTGGGCGTCGTTCCCGCGGCCAACATGCTTCCCGAGGTGGCCTACATGAAGCTGTGCTGGGCCCTGGGCCACGCGGAAGCAACCCGTGACGAGATCGCGGAAATGATGCTCGCCCCGGTTGCCGGCGAGATCACCCCCCGCGAGCCGCACGACGGCTACCTCGTGTACCAGGGCGGCATCCCCGAGGTCGAGGCGTTCCTCTCCAAGTACCGGCGGTAGAGGTACCGGTCCGGCAGGTGACACATCCCCGGTGCCGTGCCGGCGAAAGCAGCGCAGGCCGGGGATTGGACTCCGCAGGGACGCCGGGGCCGGAAACTGCCCCCCGCTGGTTCCCTACGGCTTCAGCACGCTGCACGACTCGAACGCGGCAAGAACCTCGTCCTCGGCAGCGGGAACCGCGACGGTCTCGTTCTTCGCCCACAGGTAGAACAGGTCCGAGTAGTGCGGGGCAAAGGCCGCGCCGTCCTGGCCGCCGGGGATCACCATGTGGGCCTTGATCTGGCCCGCTTGCAGCACGAACACGTTGCGGATGGCCGCACCGGAGCTGAACGTGTAGGACGTGTCCGTGAGGCCGGGGTTGGCCGCATCCACCACGAAGTTGTCCCCGTGCCGGGGGTAGCCCTCGGGGAACTTGCCCGCGGGCGGGATGTTGGCTTCCCCGCCCAGTGCGTGCTTCAGCGTGACCGTGTGCAACTTCCCCCACAGCCACTGCGACATGTCGTCGGTGCCGAAGCCGCCCGCGGCCGCGACACCCACCACCGCGGGGTCGGCCAGGAACGCCAAAGCATCCTTCAGCGCCTTGACCATCACGTAGGTCCGAGTCTCCACCTTCTGCGTGGTCGTATCGTCCCACAACACGCTGTCCTTCAGCGCCGCGTCATACGTCGCCAGCGTGTCCGGCTTCGTCAGCAGGTTCACCAGGAACCGCCCGTTGACCTGGAAATCCAGCCCGGTCTCCAGCTTGTCCTTCAGCACCGCGTTGGACAGGTAGACCACCCACGTGTTGAAGATCGCGGTAGCGACCGCATCGTCCTTCTCCGCGGGAGTCGCTTCCTCTTCGGTCCCGGCCTCGGCCGCATACGACCACTTGGCCAGCCGGTCCCGCGCGGCAAGAACGTCCGCGCCAAGAAGGGCCGCAAGGTCCGGGTCATACCCCGGGTCCCCCTGCTTCATCGCCTCGGCCGCGGCCAGCGCGTCGAGGAGCAGCGGCGTGAACCGCTTGCCCAGCGGCGACAGGTGATCGGCCTGGATGGCCTGCAGGTCCGCGGCAGCGAGCTTCTTGCCGCCGGAGAGCCCCTCGTCCAGCCGTTCGTGGATCCGGCCTGTCCTGAACCCGATGTCGAACATGTAGCCCTGGTACGTGGGGTCGTTGAACGGGTCGTTGTCCAGGGAGTACCCGAATGCGTCGCCATTGGCCGACGCGACGTACCCCTGCTCCGGGTCCACGGATTGCGGCATGTCCGCGAGCGGCACGAAGCCGTCCCACTCGCAGCAGCCGGTGCCCGGCATGGGCAGGAACGGCGGGAAGTCCACGGGCTGCGTCTCCAGGTTCTTGCGCACCGGCAGGCGCACGAACGCGGCATACGCGATGCGCCCCGCATCGTCCGCGTACACCCAGTTCTGCGCACCGACCCCGAAGCTCTCCAGCGCCTTCTTGAAGTCGTCGGGGCTTGCCATGGTCCCGAACTGCCGCACCATCTCCAGCTCGGCAGTGGGCTCAAACCCGGTCCACTTCCAGGTCAGGGCGATCGCGTTCCCGTCCCGGTCCGTGCCCATGGAGCCCGGCACCACGGGCCCGTGGTGCGGCACGTCCAGCACGTCCACGGTCAGCACGCACCGGCCGTCCTTCTCTTCCACCGCGACCGTGTTGCCCTTGATGAAATCGTCCAGCCACGACTCGCAACCTTCGGCCGGAACTCCGTAGTCGAAGACCTCCTTGCGCACGACCATGGGCACGCTCTTGCCGTTGAAATCCACGCTGGGCGGGTCGCCCGCGGTCACCTTCTCCACGTAGATGTCGGTCACGTCCGCGTAGTACACCGTGCCGCCCCACGCGACGTGAGCGTTTCGGCCGAGGATGATGCTCGGAATGCCCGGGAACGTCACGCCCAGCAGGTCCAGCGTCCCCCCTGCCCGCATCGTGTTCAGGTGCACGTTGAAGAACACGGACGGGTTCCTCAGCGAGAGGTGCGTGTCGTTGGCCAGCATGGCCGCGCCGTCCGCCGACACCTTGCCCGACACCACCCAGTTGTTGCTTCCCGTGTCCTTTGCGCTTCCCGGAGCGACGTTCAGGGGCACGGAGCTGAACCCTTTCAGGATGCCTGCGAAGTACCCGGGCCGGAACGTCCGGTAGAACGGGCTGGACAGGAGCCTTCCGAACCGCGCGGGGGCCGCAGCCCGGCGCGCGTCGGAGGGCAGGGTCAGCGCGTCCGTCGCAGGCTCGAAGCGCATCACGTCTTCCACGATCCCGGCAAGCGGCGTGCCGCCCCATTTCTCGGTCAGCTCCTGGAATCGGGCCATTGCGGCAATCTCGTCGAGGTTCCCCTCGAACGAGAGGTCCCAGCTCTGGAGCCGGCCGATGGTGAGGCAGTCCACCGGCGTCCACGGCTCGACCTTGCCGAGGAATGCCCATTCCAGCGGCATGCGCGCGCTTCCCTTGCCCACGCCCTCGATGAACGCGTTGACGCCCGAGGAAAACGCCTCCAGCATGGCCTTGACCGGGGCGTTGTTGGCCTCCACGTCCGCCCACATCTGGTCCGCCACGTGACGCAGGCCGAGCACGCGCATGTACACGTCGTTGGACAGGTCCCCTTTGCCCGCGGCCGGGACCGCGGACCACGTGCCGCTCGCGATGCGCCGCATCGCGTGCATCTGCACGAAGCGGTTGGATGCCACGACGTAGCCCTGCGCGATCCAGAGGTCGTGCTCCGTGGTCGCGTACACGTGCGGGATGCCGTGCGTGTCGGTCACGACCTCCACGGGGGCGTCGAGCCCGGGCAGCGTGAGCGCCTGGCCGGCTTCCTTCTTGCCGAGACACGTGGCAGGGGGCGCCACCACGGTGTCGGTTCGGGGAACATCGGCCGGAGACGTTTCCTCCACGTCGGGCGCGGCTATCTCGGGTGCGTTCCTGTCCTTGGCCGCGCTGTCCGCCGCGTCGGTCGAAGACCCTCCGCCGCCCGAGCCGCTGCAGCCGAGAACGCCGAGCACCAGGGCCAGAAACGTCCGCGCCACCGGATACCTGTGCATTGCACCCTCCCCGAGATGTGAAGCCCGCAGCTTCCAGGCGGGGCGAAACGGCCCCGCCGTCACCAAAGGCTGACTACTTCGTCACCGGTGCGGCAGTGGCCCCGTACGAGGTCACGAACCGGGGCCGGATCAGGTACACGAGCACGGGCAGAAGGATGAGCCCGCCGAGCATGGACACGCACATCCACACGGCCAGCAGGATGCCCATGTCCGCCTGGAACTTGAGGAAGGACCAGGCCCATGGAATGATGCCCGCGACCATGGTCGTCGCGGTAAAGACCACGGCCTTGCCCGCGGTCGTGACCGCGCGGCGGATGGCAGCGGCCATGTCGTGGGACACCGCGTATTCCTCCTGGATGCGGCTGACGATGTAGAGCCCGTAGTCCACGCCCAGCCCGATGCCCAGCGTGACCACCGGCAGCGCGTTGACGTCCAGACCGATCTCCAGCGCGCCCATGACCGCGTACGTCACGTAGTTCGAGACCAGCAGCGGCACCAGGAAGAGAATCCCGGCCACGATGGACCAGTATGCGAGCGCGCAGCAGATGAACACGGTCAGGAACGCGAGCAGCGTCACGATGAAATCAGCCCTCGTGATGATCTCGTTGACCGCGGCCAGCAGCCCGCCGTACCCGGACGCCAGCAGGAACTCCGCCTCGTCCATGGGGTGCGACTCGATGAACTTCTTCGCGTGGTGCACCACCTTGCGCAGGGTCTCTCCCTTGTGGTCCTCGAGGTACAGTGTGATGGTCGCCCGCTTGGCATCCTGCGTGACGTAGCGCGACAGGTCGCCAGGCTCCGACGAGGAGAAGATCATGCCGAGGAAGAACCCCGCGTCACGCCGGTCCCTGGGGATGATCTCCCACTTCGGGTCGTTGGCGTGCATCGCTCCGATGACCGAAGGCAGGAACCCCGCGACGGACATGGACGAGCCCACCTCGGGAAGCGTCTCCATGTAGCGCTGGAACGACTCGATGTTCTGGAGCACCACCGGCGACTTGATGGGGTTGCACTCGCGCGACACGCAGTCCAGGTCCGCGGCGCACTTCCTCCCCCGGTCCGTCTTGCAGGTGCCCGCGGCAACGTCGCACCCGAAGCACTCCTCGTCCTGCGTACACGTCATGTCTGGCGCGTCGTAGCAGGTGCCGAGGTCGTCCGCACAGCCGTGCTCCTCGAGCAGCTCCTCCCGCGGCGGCTCGGGGCACTCCTTGCCTTCCACGATGACGTTGAGCTGCTCCGTGTTGCCGAACTTCTGCGCGATGTGGTCCGTGTCCTTGTTGTAGCGCGAGTCGGGCCACAGCATGGGCGTGCCGGGGTGCACGTCGCCGATGACCAGAGTGCGCGCAGCCAGGTAGCCCACCACGCCCACCACCGCGGTCACCACGAGCACGGCGTAGCGCCCCCGGCCCACGCAGATCTCCCCCACCCAACCCAGCAGCCGATCCAGCATCGTCGCCTTGTCCGTGGCCGGATGCTTCGGCACCGGGAGAAGCGACAGCACCACCGGGTTCATCACCAGGTCGCTGAAGATGAACGTGAGAATCCAGAAGCCGCCCATGACCGCCAGCTTCTGCATCAACGGGATGGTCGCAATGGCAACGAGGAACACGCAGATGGCATCCGCAACGATGGACACCATGGTCGGGGAGAACAGGCCCGCAAACGTGTCCACCGCGGCCACCTTGCGCTCCTTGCCCGCGACGATCTCCTCCATGTACCTCTCGATGAGCTGCACCGAGTGCGACAGGCCCCGGGCCGAAATCACGAACGGCACGACGATGACCAGCGGGTCGAAGTTGTAGCCGAGCCACCCGATGAAGCCCAGCCCCCAAACGGCCGACACAACGGCCGTTGCCAGCGGGATCATCACCCCGCGGAAATCCCGGAAGTAGAAGATGAGCGTGAAGACCACCGCGGCCAGCGTGGCCAGCAGCAGCCACCGGATGAGCCCCATCTGCTGCCAGATCTGCCCCAGCATCACCGGCCGGCCGATGATGTACATCTGCGTGTTGCCGTCCTCGTACTTCTTCTCCATCTCCTCCAGCGCCAGCCACAGCTTGGGAGGATCCAGCTCGTTGTCCAGGAACCCGGCGACCACCAGCGCTGCCTTCGAATCCTTGGACACCAGCGTCCCGAAGATGCGCGGGGACGAGTACACCACCTCCTTGAGACGCTCGATCCCTTCCGGCGTGGTCGGCACCTCGGGCCACATCACCGGCTCGGCCTTGAAGAGCGGCCCCTCGGGCGTGAAGTCCACGGTGATGTCCTTCACCTTGCGCTGTGCGAGGGAGAGCACCTGGTAGTTGTTGATACCGGGAAGCAACTCGACTTCCTTGGTGATCTCCTTGATCTTCTGGAGCATGGGCACGTTGAAGATGTCGCCGTCCTTCACCTCCACCACGATGAGCGCGGTGTTGGCCCCGCCGAAGATGTCCTTGTACTTCATGAACGTCTCGACGTAGGGGTGGTCGGACGGGAACAGGTCGGTGGTCTCGCTGTTCACGCGGACCTCGCCTATCTTCCATCCCAGGCCCACGGTGACGGCCGCAAGCAGCACCAGGACCATCAGCCGGAACCGAATCATGAATGCGCCGATCTTCTGCAGCATGTTCGCCCCCGTTTCCTGCTAGAGCGCCTGGAGCCGTGTCGCGGAAAGCTCCGCCGGCTCCCACGTCTTCCCGCGGTCCGCAGAGCGCAGGATGAGTCCCTGGCCGCCCACCATGAGCCCGAGCCCTTCGTCGCCCATGGCCAGCGCGACGATCCAGGTGAAGGCTCCCAGCGGCACCTTCTCGAAGGTCGGTGCGCCCTCCGTGAGCGCCCCCCTCACCACGGCCCCGCGGCGGCCCACTGCCAGCAAGGAATCTCCCGAGACCCAGAGCCCGAACAGGTGCTCGGTGATGCCGGTGTCGATGCGCTCCCACGTCTCGCCCCCGTCCGCGGTGGCCAGCAGCGCGCCTTCGGACCCGGACACGTAGCCGCGCTTCTCGTCGAGGAACACCGGCGAGTAGAGCGGCGCCCACTCGTTGCTCGCCTGCTCGGTCCACGTCTTGCCCGCATCGACGGTGTGCAGGACGACTCCGGACTCGCCCACGATCCAGCCCTGTGTCCGCGACACGAACGCCACGCCGTTGAGCAGGCGGTCAAACGCGGGCGCCGGTTCCGCGGCAGCCCCCCCGTCCGCCGCGGCCCCTTCGTCCGCGGCCGCGGTGCCAGCGGCGTCCGGCGACCCGACAGTCTGGCGCACCCACGTCTTCCCCGCGTCCTCGGTGTGGATGATGACGCCGAAGTTGCCAACGGCCCAGCCACGCTCGGCATCGACGAAGTCCACTGCAAACAGGTGGTCCTTGACGCCGGTCTCCAGCCGGGTCCACGTATGGCCGCCGTCACTCGTGCCGAGCACGAGCCCCTCGCGGCCCACGATGAATCCCTGAGTGTCACTCACGAAGTCCAGGGCGAACAGCGCTTCCTCGCCGCCGCCTGCCTGCGCATCGAACGTCTTGCCGCCGTCCGCGCTGTGCAGGATGATCCCCGGGAATCCCACGATCCACGCCTGCTTCCCGACCATTGCAACGTCAAACAGGCGGTCGCGCTTGGTCAGGTGCGCCTTGGACGGGTCCTCGTCCTTGATTTCGCTCTGGCACGCGGCACCCGACACCAGGGCAGCCGCCAGTGCGCACGCATATGCCGCACGCATCCGGACCGCAGCAGAGAATCGCTTCATTGCAGCCCTCCGAGAGGATACGCCGGCACGAACGGCCGGCAGCATGCAGGCGCCCCTACTTCCCCATCTTCTGGAGCGTGCCCACGGTGAACTTCGTCGGCTTCAAGCCGATGTTGGCCTTGAAGTTGTAGGACGGGAACGCGGTCGCGTGCTGGGCCTGCAGGTCGATGACCAGCGACGTGCCGATCCCCAGGGGGTACTTGTTCATGTCCACGCTGCCGTTGTACGCGTTGAGGAGGATCTTCCAGAGCTTGCCCTTCTTGTCGTACGACTCCTTGAGCACGATGAAGTACGACTCCGCGTCCACGTACATGACCATCTTGGAGTAGGGGTAGTCCTTGAACTTCGGGATGACCTCCAGCACGTACACCGGCCGGGGCTCCCACTTCATGGTGGGGTTCCAGTGCGGCCAGTTCTTGAAGTCGAACACCTTGTCCCGCGCTTCCTTGCCGAGCGGAATGCCCGCATGGACCGTGGCCAGGATCGTCTTCTTGCCCAGCAGCTTCCAGGTCATCCACTCCGGGTAGCCCATGAACCCGCGCACATCCTCGTACAGCAGGTCGGTGGAGTTCCACGCGTCCCCGCGGCTCCCGAACGTGTTGCGCAGCACGCGGCGCATGGTAGGCACGTAGATCCAGCCCTCCTGGTCCTTGGGCTCCAAGTAGCGGCTGTACAGCGCGCCGAATCCACGCTTGTCGTACGGCTGGATCGCGTAGGTCATGGAGGTGTACTGCACGTTCTTCTTCTTGAAGTCCTCGATCGCGGGCAGCGGCTGGATGTCGGTGCGGTGAATGGTGCGGATGATGTACTCCCACACCCACTCCTCCCAGCGCTCCACGCCCTCCTTCGCGGAAATCCAATACACGCCGTAGTGGAAGCTCCCGTCGTCCCCGTTGTAGCCGTACTGGTAGTTCCAGGCCACCTCGAGGCCGTTTTGCGGATTGGGGAACGGCAAGCCGGCCGTGTACCCGGTGATGCCCAGCTTGCGGGGATCGTCTCCGGTGTCGATGAGCTTGGCCTGCCCCCGGTACTTGTTGGTGGCGTCGATGTACCCCAGCGAGGGATGCACCGCCTCGTAGTTCTTCGTCTGGAGCGTGAGCTTGTAGTTCATGATCAACGTCTCGAGCCCGGCAGGGATGTACTCCTTGACGGTCGCCATGTTCGATGCGTCGATGGTGGTGCCGGCCTTGAAGCCCGCGATGATCGTCGGCTTGAACCCCGCCTTTTCGGTCCAGTTGTCCTTGGTGATGGTGTCCTGCGCGACGGCCGCTCCGGACAACGCCACCACCACCAGCCCCGCTACCAATGCCGCCATTCCTGCTCGTCTCATGTTTCCCCCCACGTCGATTGCAGATGTTAGAACTGATACTGCAGCTTAGCGAACACCTCGTCCCGGTCCCGGAACAGCCCCAGCGCCTTGTACGGGTCGCCGCCCCAGAACACGTTGACCCCGGTGGTCAGGCGCCAGCTGGTGCCGAGCGTGAAGCCGAGGCTGCCGCTGATCAGGCCGCTGTCGTTGCTTCCGTCGAACGCGTACCGGTTGACCTCCTCGTCCGTTCCGCCTTCCTCCTTCTTGCCCGGAATGTAGACCACCAGCAGCTTCGGAGTCATCAGCCCGTGGAAGTAGTTCGTGAACGTGGAGAACACGAACGTGAACGAGTTGCGCGCCACCTCGGTGGAGTCGAACCCCGGGATGTCCACGATGCGCGGGCCCGAGTCGTAGTCCAGCACGATGGTGTGGAGCATCTGGAACACGAACATGATCGTCTGCTCCGGGTTCAGGAACCGGATGAACGTGGGACGCATGATCTGAATGCCCCAGGACGCCACCTGCTTCTTCTCCCGCTGGAACAGCTGGTAGGTGTCGTCCCCGGGCTTGAACACGATCTCCTTCCCGTCGCTGTCCGTGGGCGGAAGCTTCGGCACGTCGGAGTACACCGGGTACGTGCGGTCCGGCTCGTACGCGGCTTCCAGCCTGACGACCGCACCGATGGGATTGTCCAGGGTCGCGTCCAGGCTGAAACCGAGGATGTGCTGCCTCGGGAAGTCCAGGTGAACCACGATGCCGGGGTCCGTCGCGCCGAGCTCCTCGTTCCACGGGTTCACGGCCCTCACCGGCACCGGCGGGCTGAGCTGGTGCGTGTAGTAGTAGATGAACGTGTACGTGAAATCCCCCGCCGTCCCCTTCCACCGGGCCCCGGCACGGCTGTTGGTAATCTCGTTTGCCGGGTACTCGAAGACCTTGGACCCGATGAGGTGCGTGCTGTCCGAGACCTGCACCGGAGGGATGGGAAGCCCCCATGCGCCGACTTGGGTCAGGGGCACCGTGACCAGGTCCTCGGGGGAGTCCAGCATCGGTACCCAGACCAGCTCCAGGCTGCTTTCCAGGGGCCGGATCTCGACCAGCGCCTTGGCGATCCAGAGCGGGATCCGGATGTCCTCGAAGTTCTCGACGGAAGCGAAGTGCCAGGTGGGGTCCATGGGGTTGACGACGTCCAGCAGACGGTACTGCCCCAGCTCGCCCCACGCTACCTGCTGCCTTCCGAGCCTGAAGCTCACGTCATCGCTGGCGTCGATGTCGAGGTAGATCTCGCGCAGATCGTTCTCTGTGTAGAACTTGTCCTGCACCCACTGCGCCCTGTCCGAGATCCCCGTGGGGTCGGGCGGGTTCGCCAGCGAGTCGGCTTCCAGCTGCAGGCTCCGCACGCCACGAAACACCCAGTGCAACGTCGCGAACTCGGAAGGCTTGTAGTCTCCCTCCAGCTGGAGCGTCCAGCGCATCATCGACAGCTCGCCGGCCAGGCTGCCGTGGTTCGTGTAGTATTCCTTGAATTTGTGAGTCTTTACTTTCTTGTACTTCTCCCACTCGCGCGGGTCGTAAGTCCTGGTCGCGTCATTGGTCCAGTCGATGAACACGCCGGTCTGGTTCTGGAGATAGCCGTTCATCGTGAACTGGGGGCCCGTCGATTCCCCTTCCGATCCGCCTTCGCTGCCGTACCCGTAGTCCGCGCCATAGCCGCTGTCGGAGCCCGATCCCTCGGTACCCTCGTAGGTGGGGGGCTCGATGGGCGGAGCCAGCTCAGCGGCCGCTGCCTCTTCGGCTGCCTTGGCCTCGGCCTCCGCCTTGGCCTTGGCTTCCGCGTCGGCCTTGGCCTTGGCCTTGGCTTCTTCCTCGGCCTTGGCCTTCACGTCTGCCTTGGCCTTCGCCTTGGCCTCGGCCTCCGCCTTGGCCTTGGCTTCCGCGTCGGCCTTGGCCTTGGCCTTGGCTTCCGCGTCCGCCTTGGCCTTGGCTTCCGCGTCGGCCTTCGCCCTGGCCTTGGCCTCGGCATCCGCCTTCGCCTTGGCTTCCGCGTCGGCCTTCGCCTTGGCCTTGGCTTCTTCCGCAGCTTTGGCCTCGGCCTCAGCCTTGGCCTTCGCGTCCTCCACGGCCTTGGCGGCCGCCGGGGTCGGCTCACCGGTCTCGGGCAGCGGTTCCACAGGGCTCTCGAGGATGACCTCCTGCGGCTCCGGCTTGGGCTGGGCTCTCACCGAACCCAGGGCCAGCAGGCAGGCGCTCGCGACGAGGACTGGCAACATTCGGATCATGGTTCCCCCCTCCAACAAGCTGGCAGAATCTCCGAACTGCGAAAGCCGCGGACGGCTTCCCCGGAATCGAGCAGAAGAACGCTACCCGTCGACCGCTACTGGCAGTCAGAGGGCATCGGGTTCTTGTCGCCAGACACGTAGATGTTCGCGATGCAGATCGAGTCCGCAACCGCAAAGATCGTGGTGCTGCCGACCTCTGTCCCGTTGACGCTGGCAACCACCTTCGGCTGGCCGGCAGGGAGATTGGTTGCAAGGAAGTACCCGTTGGCCGGGCTGGCCTTCGGCTGCTTCTCCAGCGTGGTGGGAAGCCCGGACACGCCATCCATGTAGCGGATGTCGTCCGTGGCCGGATCGGTCGTGATCTCTGCGCAGCCGACGGGCTGCTCCACGCCGTCCTTGTCGACCCAGTAGATGCCGCCGGCAACCGTGCTCATGCCCTCTTCCACGGTCAGGCCCGCAAGGCCCAGCGCCATGGTGTACACGGTGTTCGGCACGATCCAGAGGGTCTCTTCCACCGCATCCGCAGCCAGGTTGTACTGGTACGTGCTCTTGTGGTTCTCCTTGGTCGCGAGGAAGCCGACCTTGCCCGGAGCGATGTCCTTGAACTCCACGACGCCGTCTGCATCCGACGTCGCCTTCACGTTGGTGCCCTTGCCCGTCGCGTTGTCCAGGAGCTCCACTTCCGCGTCCGGCACCGGCATGTTGGTGCCGAAGCCGATGAGCGTACCGGTAAACGTCACCTTGCCGGCAGGAACGTCCACGGGCGGGACATCCTCAGCCGGGACGTCTCCGGTGGGGACATCGGCAGGAGGAGCGACCTCTCCCGCAACATCCTGCTCCACGTTGGTGTCCTCGGCAACCGTTGTGTCCTCGTCCGACGAGCCGCTGCTCGACGAGCACGCCGCAACCAGAACCGCCGCCATCACGCACAGCCCCAACCATACCGCCTTCTTCATGGCCTCCTCCTAGTGACTCGTTAGATCCTCAAAACTCGACCGCAATCAGGCAGTGTCGGCTTCCGTGCCGACCTCGATTGCCCCCTCGCATACGCATGCGGGAGAATGGTTGATCCTTATGATCTTACCGGCTGCGTTGTCAAGAGAAATGCGATCCTTGACACACGGCTCGAACCGCTCCTATTCTCTCTACTCGGAAGCGGTTGCAGTGACCCCCGAAACACGTGGAGGACGACACATGCGGCCCCGGCTCATTCCTCTCGGACTCGTACTGCTCCAAGGCCTGCTGGCCGTGGCGTCGCCCCATGCAGCGACGGCCCGGCCGCTCACCTTCGAGGACGCGGTCAAGATGAAGGAACTCTCGTCCCTGCGCCTCTCTCCGGACTCCACCAAGCTCGCGTTCGTCGCAGCGTCCCGGGACCTTGCCAGCAACTCGTCCTCCGCCGCGGTCTGGGTCCTGGACCTCGCGTCCGTCAGGCTGTCCCAGGTCACCGCAGGCGGTGCCCACGAGTACGCTCCCGACTGGTCTCCGGATGGCAGGCACATCGCATTCGTGTCCGACTCCGGGGGGGAAAGCCAGGTCTGGGTGGGAGGACCCGACGGCGTGCTCCCGCGCAGGGTCACCGCTCTGGTCACCGGAGCAGGAAGCCCTCGCTGGGTGGGCGACGGCAAGTCCATCGTCTTCACCTCCTCCGTCTTTCCCGAGTGTGCGGACAACGCGTGCAACGCGGCCAGGCTCGATGAGGAAGCGAACCGACCGGTGCAGGCCCGCCTCATCGAGAAGGCGATGTACCGGCACTGGGACTCCTGGAAGGACGGCCGCTACACCCACCTGCTCATCGTGCCTGCGGAGGGGGGCGAGGCCACAGACCTCACGGCCGGCGACGTCTGGGGCATGGGCGACACCTGGGACATCAGCCCCGACGGCAAGTGGATCGTATACACGTCCAAGAACCCGCAGTTCGAGGAGCGCCACACCAACACCGACCTGTATCTGCTGCGTGTCACCAAGCCGGGAGACCACCGAGAGGGGCCGGCCTTCGAGCCGGTGCCCGTGACGGACAACCCCGCGGCCGACGCGAGCCCGGTCTTTTCCCCCGACGGCAGCAAGATCGCATACGTGGCCCAGCAGAAGCCGGACTTCGAGTCCGACCGCTGGAGGCTGGCCCTCCTCGACATCTCCCAGCTCCAGTTCGCGGTGGAAAACGGCACCACCGCACCAGCCCCGGGACAGCCGATCTTCCCCGCAGAGTCCTTCGACCGCTGGGTCCATGAGCACGGGTGGCTTCCGGGCGGAACCGGCGTCTGGGTCGCGGTGGGCGACCAGGGGCGCGTCGCGGTCTACACGCAGGCACTGCCCCAGGGCGCGGGCAACGGGCTTACGGAGCCCAACGAACCGCCGCAGAAGGTGCTCGCAGGCGGGTTCTACACCTCCATCGTCATGCACAAGGACCGCACCAGCCTGCTGGCGATCACCCAGTCCCTCACGTCCGCGCCGGAGGTGATGCGCGCCCGCTTCTCCGCTCCCACTCACGACATTCTCACCCAGATCAACGCAGCCGCATTCGAGGGGATCGAGCTGGCTCAAGTGGAGGACGTCTGGTGGTCCGCTTCCGACGGCCGCCAGGTCCACGGGTTCATCCTCTACCCGCCGGGCACGGGAAAGGACCGGAAGAACCCGTTGCTCCTCGTCATCCACGGCGGCCCGCAAGGGATGTGGGAGGACCGCATGCACCCCCGCTGGAATCCCCAGCTTCTCGCGGCGCCGGGCTACGTCGTGCTGCTGCCCAACCCCCGCGGGTCCACGGGCTACGGCCAGGAGTTCACCGACCAGGTGAGCCACGACTGGGGCGGCCGCGCCTACGACGACCTGATGCGGGGGGTCGATTCCCTGATCGAAAGAGGGATCGTGGACCCGGACCGCATGTGCGCTGCAGGCGGCTCCTACGGCGGCTACATGACCAACTGGATCCTCGGACACACCGACCGCTTCAAGTGCCTCATCACCCACGCCGGCGTGTTCGACCTGCGCTCCAAGTACGGCACCACCGACGAGCTCTGGTTCCCCGAGTGGGAATTCGGAGGCCCGTACTGGGAGTCCGACGAGTACGAGCGCTGGTCCCCTTCGAACTTCGTCAAGGAGTTCAAGACGCCGACCCTCGTGATCCACGGGGCCAGCGATTTCCGGGTCTGCGAGAACCAGGCCATGCAGCTCTTTTCAGCGCTGCAGCGCCTCGGCATCCCGTCCCAGTTCCTCTACTACCCGGACGAGACCCACTTCGTGGTCAAGCCGAAGAACTCCCAACTCTGGTACGCGACCGTGCACGCGTGGCTGAAGAAATGGATTGGAGGTGGCAAGTGAGCTGGCTTCGGACGTTCTCTCCTCCCTTTGCCAATGCGCTGGAGCGCGCGGTGGATGCTGCCCGCACCACTGAGCGGCCCGTCGCGGTGTTCGACGCGGACAACACCCTCTGGTCCCGTGACATCGGAGAGGCGTTTCTGCGCTGGCTCATCGCGGGCCGCCTGCTGACCGGCCTCGACTACACCACCGACATCTACGGCGAGTACGAGCGCCGTGTGGATGCGGACAGGAGCTCAGCCTACGCCTGGGCCGTCTCCGCCATGGCCGGGCTGAAGCTGGAGGACGTGCAGACCTGGAGCCGGCAGCTTGCATACGCATGGCCCAACTACAGGCCCGTCATGCGCACGCTGGTGCGGGGGCTGACCGAGGAGGGCTTCGAGGTCTGGATCGTATCTGCCAGCAATGCCTGGAGCGTCGCAGCCGCTGCCCGGTACATGGACATCGAGCCGGAGCGCGTCCTCGGAATCACCTGCCGGGTGGACAGCGGGATCATCACTCCGGAGGTGCTCCAGCCCGTGACCTGCAACCAGGGCAAGGTCGACGCCATACGGCAGACCATCGGCGTGCGCCCCTTGCTCGCGTTCGGCGACAGCCTCGGCGACCTCGAGATGCTGGAGCACGTCGGCCAGCCCATGGTCGTGCTCGATGCGACGGTCGCTTCCACCCCGCTGTCCCGCATCGCAACCGAGCGCAACTGGCCCGTGCAGCAGGTGTAGCCCTACTTCCCTTTCGGCTTCGCGTTCCAGAGGAGGGCCGCGGTCGCGGCAGAGACGATGGAGAGCGCACCCAGCGCCCAGAAGACAGGCGTCCAGCTTCCCCCGCCCAGGTCGATGAGGTAGCCCACGCCGAAGCCCGATACCAGCGTTGCTCCGAGGTTCCCGGTGGCCATGATGAACCCCGTCGCGGACGCCGCTGCCCTGGGATGCGCAAGGTCGATGGCCGCTGCGCCCGTGAGGATGGCATCCGGCCCGTAGATCATGAACCCCGCGACGGACAGGATCGCAGTGGCCAGCACCACGTCCCCGGCCTTGACCGGGATGAACGCGACGCACAGCAGCCCGAGGATCCCCAGCATCACGGTGCACACCGGAGCGCGGCGGCCGCGGAAGAAACGGTCCGACACCCACCCCGACGACACCGCGCCCAGGGACCCGATGAGCGGGAACGCAATGGCCTTGAACGCGCTGTTCTTGATGTCCTCTCCGTGGAACTCCGAGAAGTACTGCACCGACCAGTTCATGAACGCGTACCGCACCGCGTTGAAGCAGAAGTAGCTTCCCGCCAGGATCCACAGCACCCTGCTCGACAGGGTCACGCGGACTACCCGCCAGATGCTCCACACCTCATCCCCACCTCCTGAAGACGCTCCATCGGGGGACGCGACCGACGGGAGCATGGGGGCAGAGCCCCCGGACCGGCGGGGGGCCTCCCCCTCGTCGTCGCGGATGTGCCCAAGGGACGCATCCTCGGGCCGGTTGCGCACGGCCAGCGCAAGCAGGAGCGCGATGGGAAGCACTGCCAGCCCCGGAACCCAGAAGGCTGCGCGCCACGAGTACTCCTGCGTCAGGTACCCGGCCAGCAGCCACGCGAGCACGTTGCCGCCCTGGTAGCACGTGGAGATGAGGCCCATCATGGTGCCGCGGCGGCCCACGCGGAACCAGTTCGACATGGTCTGGACCACCAGCGGCCAGCCGATCGACTGGCAGTACCCGTTGATGGCCCAGAGCACGAGCATCATCGGGTAGCTGGACGTGAAGTGGAACAGGATGTTGGCAACGCCGATGACGGCCAGGCCCACGGACATCATGCGCCGCGCGCCGTACCGCGTCCCGATCTGCCCGTTCACGAACTGCCCGACCGCGTAGAACACCGAGTACACCGACGGGATGAGCCCCACCTGCGCCCGGGTCCAGTCCGTGAACTCCTGCAGGATGAGCGGCTGAGCCACCGCGAAGTTCATCCGGCACAGGTAGTACGACGCGTATCCCACCCACAGCATGGCGAAGATGCGTCGCTGCCAGCCGACCGCCTTGTCAGATTCCATGTCTCAGCCCCTCACCGGATGTTGCTCACCGCACGGCACACGAGGACGTATACCGCACTGGACAGGCGGTTCAAGCCGTGGAGCATCCGCTCCGCTTCCGCTGCGGCCACGTGGCTTCCGCTGCCGTGGGCCTCCATGGCGGCCAACTCCACTTCCCGGCAATACCCCCGAAGCAGGTTCAGCCGCGACACCGTGGCCCCCATGTGCGCCTGCGGCATGACCCAGCCCACGTTCAGGTACCGTCCGGTGTTGTGCGAGATCCGCTGCAGCTCGTCCGCTGAGAACCCTGCCACGGACAGCTCGGGCATGGGCCGGCCGGTGACCTCCGCGGCAAGCACGTTCCTCAGGTACTGGAGGATCTCGTCGAGGGCCGCGGCCACTGCCGCGTGACCTTCACCGCGTGCCGCCACCGCCGCGTCGAGGACGTAGCCCTGCAGCAGGTCGAGCTTGCCCCTGAACCGGATCGCAGGATGCGTCTTCGGGACCAGCGAGCGGTTGTCGAACAGGTGCGTGCAGTCCGCGGGCTTGTCGGCAAGCTCCATGCCGCTGGCGTGCATCCGGAACGGCAGGCCGGGGCCCGCGCCCTTTGCCGCGGACGGCTTGCCGAACGACTTTGCGATCTCCTCCACGGACGCGCTGGGCGAGATGACGTGGGGCCGTCTGGCCAGGTCCAGCACCGTCTCCTGGAACGCGCGGGCAGCGACCTCGACCTCGTGGAGCTCGCCCACGAGCAGGCCGCCCGCGAAGTTGGTCTCCGAAGGCGGTGCGTAGAACACCTTCATCTCCACGCTGGCTGCCTTGAGCGCGGCGTCGAGCCCGAGCACGGCCTCGATGGGAGGCGCGATGAGGTAGGCCATGGGCGTGCCCGGCTCCACGCCCGCGGCCGCAGACAGGTAGCGGCCGAGGTGCGGCAGCACGTGGGGGAAGAACGCGAGCTTCCCCGCATCGTCCGCGGCGAAGAACCATGCCTTGTCCTGCAGGTAGGCCAGGCATGCCTGCAACGCGCTCGACACCGTCTCCTCGTCCTCTGCCGCGTAGATGCCGATGATCTCGCCGGAGAACGGACCGGAAGCATGTGCCGCTCCCGCGTAGAAGCTCTTGGCGTAGACCACGTCCGCGGCAGCGGCCTTGGTCCCTTCGTCCAGCGACGCGTACAGGGCATCATCGCTGGTGCACGTGATCATGCCGATGCTCCGGTGGTGCGCAGCGAGCTTCAAGCGCTCCTTGATCTGCGCGTCGACGTTGGGGATCACGCGGACGGCCAGCACTTCCGGCTTGATCGGCTCGAGGATCATTTCACGTCCACCCCGGTGCGCTTCTGCGAAAGCCCCCGCAGGCACAACGCCGCGATCTCGCGGGCGCCCTGCTCCGGCACGAGCCCCCCCTTGTGGATATTGGAGATCACGCTGCGCATGGCCTCGTTGAACCCCTTGACCTTCATGTAGGTGACGTACGCGCCCATGGACTCCGCGGTCTTGAGCCCCGGCCGCTCCCCCACCAGCAGGCACAGCAGGTCCGCTCCGGTGGCGCGCGCCACTTCGTCCGCACACGCCACGCGGCCGTTGGATATCGCGAAGTACGTGCCCACGCCCACACCGGCCCGCCGGAGCTCCGCTTCCAACACGGGAAGCACGAGAGGCACGTTCACGTTGCACGCGGTCGCGGACAAACCGTCGGCCACCACCACCTGCACCTGCGGGTTCTTCTCCCCGACCTTCTGCACCAGGGCCAGCGAGTCCGCATTGAGCCGCCGCCCGAGATCGGGCCGTGCGAGGAACTCCCGCTTGTCCGCAGCCGCGGAGCGAAGCGCCACGAACCGGAGCTGTCCGAGCACCTGCGCATCCAGGTCGGACCACACCGCGTCCCGGGCTGCCGCGTGGTCGGAGAGGAAGGACAGCACGGTCTCGGTACGGTACCGCGTCCCGGCCCGGCCCACCCCGAGCCGCGCAGGCGTCCGGCTCAGGTAGTACGCCCGCGACCCGGCAGGCCTCCACGACCCGGCCCACGGAAGCGGCGGATGCTCGGCTCCGAGCCACGCCGCAACCTTCTTGGCCAGCTTGAGCTCCTCGGGGCCGAGCCCCGGGGCCACCACGCCGTCGGGAGGAGCGGCCCTGCCCGACCCGCCGCGGCCTGCGTCCCCCACACCCGCCCCCCCGTGGCCTTGCTCTCCGCCGCCCGCAGCCCCGCGACCGCTTGCGGCCGTGGGAGCAGGCGTCGCGGCAGGAGCGGCTGCTCCCGCAGCCGCGGGCTCGGGAGCCAGCTCCTTCACGACCAGCTCTCGGATCAGCTTCTCCAGGTCGCCTCGTTCCATCGCCACGCCTGCCTCACAAGAATACGCGCATGTCGCCGGCCAGGCTCGTGAGCCTGCCGTCCTGCATCAGCCCCATCCGCTCCATCCACTGCTCGAACTCGGGCGTGGGCCGCAGCCCCAGCAGCTCCCGCAGCGATGCGTTGTCGTGGAAGCTGGTCGCCTGGTAGTTCAACATGATGTCGTCACCCATGGGGAAGCCCATGTAGAAGTTCACGCCCGCGGTAGCCAGCAGCACGGCCATGTTCTCGAGATCGTTCTGGTCCGCCTGCATGTGGTTCGTGTAGCAGACGTCGCAGCCCATGGGCAGCCCATGCATCTTGCCCATGAAGTGATCCTCGAGGCCTGCCCGGGTCACCTGCTTGCCGTCGTACAGGTACTCGGGGCCGATGAACCCCACCACGGTGTTGACCATGAACGGCTTGAAATGCCGCGCCAGCCCGTAGCAGCGCGCCTCCATCACGAGCTGGTCCCAGCCGTTGTGTCCGTTGGACGAAAGCTCCGAGCCCTGCCCGGTCTCGAAGTAGAGCTGGTTCGGTCCCCGGGACGTGCCGCGCTCGGCCATCATCCGGCGTCCCTCCTCCAGCATCGCGTTGGTGATACCGAACGCCTTGCACGACTTCTGGCTTCCCGCTATGGACTGGAACATCACGTCCATGGGACAACCCTTGTCCAGGGCCTTCATCTGGGTCGTGATGTGGGCAAGGCAGCAGTGCTGCGTGGGGATGGCCCACGTGCGGGTGAAGCTGTGGAGCTCCTCCAGCACCGCGCGGGTGGCTTCCACCGTATCGGTCACGGGGTTGACCCCGATGATCGCGTCCCCGGTGCCCCACGACAGCCCCTCCATCGCGGAGGCCATCATGCCGTGCGGGTCGTCGGTCGGGTGGTTGGGCTGGAGCCGCACCGAGAAGCGCCCCTTCAGGCCCAGCGTCGTGTTTGCGTGCGTCACCACCCGGATCTTGGACGCGGCCACCACGAGGTCCATGTTGGTCATGAGCTTGGCAGCCGCGGCGATGCACTCGCTGGTAAGGCCGCGGCCCAGCGTGAGCAGCGCGGCGCCGTCCGTGTCGCTGGCCAGGATGTACTCCCGCAGCTCAGCAACGGTCCAGTCCGCGACCCGGGCGAACGTCGCGTTGTCCAGGTCGTCCATGATGAGCCGCGTGACCTCGTCCTCCTCGTACGGCACGGCCGGGTTCTCGCGCAGGTAGCGCAGGGGAATGCCGGCCAGGACACGCCGCGCGGCGACCCGCTCCGTGGCGTTCTCCGCTGCCACTCCCGCCAGCACGTCGCCGCTCTTCAGCTCGTTGGCTTTTCCCATGACCGTTTGCAGGTCGGGAAAGGTGAAGGACTGGTTGCGCACCGAGGCGGAAAGAATCATGGGCGAAGGCTAGCGAAAGCTTGATGGGGCGTCAAGGATGAAGTAGGCTCCGGCCTCGGAGCGACGGAGGACCGATGAGCGAAGAGAAACGATTCACTCTGGAGGAGCTGGCCCGCTGCGACGGCAAGGAGGGGCGGCCCGCCTATTTCGCGGTGGACGGGATCGTCTTCGACGCGAGCGGCACGCGCTTGTGGCGCGACGGCGTGCACGTCCGCCTGCACAAGGCCGGCCAGGACCTGACCGAGTCGCTGAAGGCAGCGCCCCACCCTGCCGACCGCCTCGACCGCGTCCCCAGGGTGGGCGTCCTGATCGCGAAGACGACGCCCCCGCCCGCCCCCCCGGCGGACGAGACGCCGGGCTTCGCGAAGCTGGCGTACGCGATGCACGCGCACCCCGCGTCCGTGCACTTCCCCGTCGCCCTGTGCGTGGTTGCCGCGCTGATGGAAGCCGTGGGCCTTGTCACCGGCTGGATGCCTCCGTGCGGCACTTTCTCCACGTGCGCGATGGTCATCGGCGTCGCGCTCAGCCCGCCCGCCATCCTCTCCGGCTTCATCGACTGGAAGTACCAGTTCGATGCGCGGGCAACGAGGATCTTCAAGGCCAAGATCGCCATGTCCTTCGTGTTCCTGGCCGTGGGAATCTGTGCGATCGTCCTGCGGTTGGGATGCAGCCAGCCGTGCCTGCTGACGCAGGCGCTGTTCATCGCAATGGCCCCCATCGCGTTGCTCCTGGGGTTCCTCGGGGGACGCATCACCTTCCCGAAAGCGTAGCGGAGGCGCCCATGTCCAACGAAACGAAGAAGGAAATCCAGGAGATCAGGAAGATCATCGACGTCGCCGCCATAGCGATCCCCAAGGAGCGGGACGCACGCAAGATGTACCTCGCTGCCGCGGCCCAGGCGCCCGGCGATCTGTCACGGAAGATATTCGAGGAGTTGGCCGCTCAGGAGGAGCAGCACGCCGCACGCCTCCAGGGCCTCATCGCGATGCTCGAGGCCCGCCTGGAAGAGCTGGAGGCAGGCAAGTAGCCGGACAGGGTCGTATTGAGCGGCAATCATGCGTGACGGTCGATGGTCGATGGTCGATGGTCGCCGACACGTGTTGTCCCCGGGACCCGAAAAGAGGGCCCCGGACGCGTCGGATGATACGCTTCTGGCCGCGCGATGCGAGCAGGGCAGAACCGTAGCAAAGAACGTTGACAGGGACCTGCCCGACGAGTAACGTTTTGATGCATTTGTGGATTGCGCATCTCGGGAGGCTTGGATGAAGCGGGTCGTCTGTTTGCTGGCCGTGTCCGTGATGATGGTGGCGCTGGGTACGACCGCGGCATTTGCTCAGGACGCATCCTGTGCCGACACCCTGGCCTGCGTGATCGGCTGCTCGGGAAAGAACGCGGACTGCGTCCTGGCCTGCAAGCAGCAGCGCAGCCCGGACGCGGTCAACCAGTACTTCTACCTCGAAGCCTGCCTGTCCGCGGTGTGTCCGGGCGTTCCGCCGGACGCGGTGTGCGTGCTGCAGGCCGGAGTCGGCAAGTGCAAGCCCGAGTACGAGGCCTGCGTCGTGTCCGGCTCGTGCCAGGTCAACTGCGAGGGCAAGGCGTGCGGGGACAACGGCTGCGGCGGAAGCTGCGGCGAGTGCCCGCCCGGCCAGTCCTGCATGAACTTCACGTGCAGCTCCTGCACCCCGTCCTGCCTGAACAAGGAGTGCGGCGACAACGGCTGCGGCGGCATGTGCGGCGCATGCCCGTCGGGCATGACCTGCAAGGACGGCCTGTGCGCTCCCGACCAGGCCTGCACCCCGAGCTGCACCAGCAAGGAATGCGGCGACAACGGCTGCGGCGGAAGCTGCGGCACCTGCGGCTTCGGCTTCTGGTGCAACCAGGGGATCTGCCTGGAAGGCGAAGCCCCGCCGGACGTGGGAAGCCCCGAGACCGAAGACGTATCGGAGCAGCCGCAAGCCGACGGCGTCGGTGGCCAGGGCGACACGGGCACCCCCGGGTTGCCTCCGGGACAGTGCCCCCCAGGGCAGAAGTGGTTCTTCACCAAGTGCGTGGACGACCCCGGCGCTCAGCCCGAGGACGAGGCAGGCAGCGGGTGCTCCGCTTCCGCGCACCCCATGGGAGCACACCTTCCAGCCACCATCATGCTGCTCCTCCTGTGCGTGCTGGCGGCCGCGGCCGCAAGGGCGTTCCCCAGCCGCCGGAGCCAAAATACTCCTTGACAGTCGGTCCCCTTTTCCCTTAGTTTCTGCCCCGGCTTGCGGGCCGCTAGCTCAGCAGGCAGAGCAGCAGATTTTTAATCTGCGGGTCGAAGGTTCGAATCCTTCGCGGCTCACCGTCGGTTCTTTGCACGTCCCCATCGTCTAGCCCGGTAAGGACACTGGCCTTTCACGCCGGCAACAGGGGTTCAAATCCCCTTGGGGACGCAAACCACGGGGGGCCCGCCCAGGCGGCGGGCCCCCCGTTTGTCTTTTCCGGACGGCACAAACCGTGGAGGAACTCATGGAGTGGATCCTGCTGCCTCTCGTCCTGGCGCTCGCCCCTGCACCGTCTTCCCCTGCACCCGAAGCGCCGACGGCCGCGGACGCAGCGGCCTTCGTGCAGGGCGTCGAGGAGCGGCTCATCGGCCTCCTGGTGGACGTCGAGCGAACGAACTGGGTCAAGGACACGAACATCACGTTCGACACCCAGATCCTTGCGTCGCAGGCCATCTCCGAGCTGCTGGAGTATGTCGCGGCCAAGGCCAAGGAGGCCCGCGCATTCTCGGACCTGGCGCTTGCCCCGGACATCGCACGCAAGCTCACGCTCCTGCGCATATCGGTCCCCTTGGCCGCCCCTGCCGACGCGGCCAGGCGCAAGGAGCTGACCGACCTCTTCACCCGGATGGACGGCATGTACAGCATGGCCAAGGTGTGCCCGCACGGAGAAGCCAACGAATGCTACGACCTCGTCCAGATAACGGACAGCCTG